>Ga0126371_10004818_pt1 | contig 11932 bp, 11 predicted proteins | sample PanSoiMetaPlot_4_FD_110145 | JGI IMG/M metagenome (GOLD analysis project Ga0126371, IMG submission 110145) | Tropical forest soil microbial communities from Panama - MetaG Plot_4 | ecosystem: Environmental > Terrestrial > Soil > Tropical forest > Bulk soil | place: Panama | collected 2016-02-17
GTGATGGAATTCTCAGTTGCGCTCGAGAAAAAAGCTTTGTGATTCCGACGATTCGCGAAGCAAAGTGGAGCAATCTGCTGTTTAGGAGGCGGTTTAGGAAATAGGATGCCCGTCTTCTGTGCCACCCAGAACGGTGTCATGTTGAGCGGAGCCGGAGTGCAGCGAAGCGAAAGTCCGGCGGAGTCGAAACATCCTACCGTGGAACAACTCTTGCGGGACCGCCATAACTCATGGCTAGCGACAAGCGGATTCCTCATTGCTCCCGCTCCTCGGAATGACAACGGTTGGAGCGGGTGCGCACAAAATGCAACGGGCGCGGCTTGTTTTCCGCGCCCGACTGCTTCCAAGGAGAGAAAGAAACTCGAAATCTAAACTGGCCCCGCTCCCGGATACTCGACGTGCACCACCGTCGATGGCATCTTTACCCTAGGCATCCGTGGAACGCTCACGCGCACTCTCGGGCAAACCACCCTCGGTACCCGGACCACCACCGGATTGAAGTTCGCCATATTCAAGCGGGCGATCTGAGCTTCCATGCGGGCGCGACGGGCTTCCATGCGGGCCAAGGCCGCTTCCTCACGAGCACTCATCGCTTCAAAACGTTCCTGCTCGGAATGCATCGGCGCAATCGAGCGCCGTATGGCCGCCAGGGCCGCGCTCAATGGACAAGAGGTCGAATTCTGCGTACTAGCCAACTGTGCCTCGGCCAGGAACCGATCTGCATTTCCAGTCGCCAAAGCTAACACTGCGTATGTGTTATGTTGCACGCGATCGGCGACGCGGTGGGCCCACTCCAGGCCGCCATTGTGGTAACTCGAGTTCAATCCGGCGGCGAGAACCGCGATGGCCAGCCATCCCCATGCTTGTGTTTTCATAACCTTAACCCCTTATGGATGAATAGACGAAGGGCATAACAAATGGTTAGCAATTGACTATACGCAAGGGAGCGGTGGGAAGTTCCCCCGAGGGGATACCGATCGCACTCAGGGCAGGATTTGCCCTTAACCGCAGTGAGTGCAGTAGATGATGATTATCGAGATGTTTCGGCAATCACCGGAGCACACGCTGCGAGAGTGGCACGAAGTTGAGGTGATCGCTGGCCCAAGCGGCTGACGCGGGCCAACGCAGGGCGAAGATCAAAAGTACGAATCCGCAGACGATGAAACTGGCCGCCATTCCAATTCCCGGTGGGGTGCTGTGACCGACGCTGCGAATACAGACCCATGCCGCGCGAGTGCTCCGCCCACCATCGTGGTGCTGAACAAAACCTTTCTGAGCCATGTTGGCAGCTTCGGTTTACCTACGGCCACAAGTCCGCGTCGAATATCAAAGTAACGCCCAACTAAGAACCACGGTCCAACTGCTATCAGCCCCCATTGCGCCGCGAAGCACAAATTCGGATTCATCCAATACGTCAGAGGAAATGATGGGAGCAAAGCCATGAACGCGGACAAGTTGAAAACCAAGAGCAAACTATCCGCTGGTGTGCCAATGTCGACGGAATCCAATTCCCCAACCGCTGGGGGTTTCCTACAGACGGTCCCCGATGTCCCCCGTCGACCATCCCACTCTGCCGGGTGGCCGCGAAACAAAGCGTCATGAACATCAGACCTGCCGAAACCGGAAGCACAATGCGCCAGCGTATACGCGAGACCAAGCCCATGTCTATTTGACACCGGACGCGACGGCCATCACTCCTTACCGCAGTAACTGTTTAAATCAGGCCGTGCTCATTGACGCTCATGTTCCAGCTCAGTGCTATGCGGTCATTTTTTTGTCTCTTCTAGTAACTCCTTCAAATACTCTTGCCAAATCGGCGCCCATGTGTGGGTGCCATGACCATGCGTCTGCTCGGATGCCGGAATTAACACAAACTTCCCATGCTTCACCCCCTTGATCTCCCGCTCTGCAATTCCTAACTCGGGCGGATTGATGAAATCATCGGCCGAGTTGACGAACATGACCGGCGCCTGGATCGTCTCCAGCTTCGCCGACGGATCGTAGTTTCGCGAGGCGCTCACGGCATAGAGAAAGTCGTTCGCATCGAGCGTCGCAGTAATGCGTTGGGTCGAGTCAACGAGATATTTATCGACAGCATCTCGAGTCGGCAGGTTCTTCTGCATCGGCAGAGGAGCACTGCCTGCGATTATCAGGAAGTCCGCCGAGATCTGCAGTGCCGCCCGTGGCTCTGTGGTGTAGTCCCCATTCTTCCACTCGGGATCCTGACGGATACCCTCGATCACCATCTTCCGCCACAACCGATTGCGCCCGGCGATCTGCACTGGCAAGCATGCCAGCGGCATGAGCGCGTCCATAAAGTCGGGATGGGTTTCTCCCCAGACCCACGAATGCATGCACCCCATCGACGTGCCCATCACAAGGCGCAGATGGTTCACACCCAGCCCTTTCTCGAGCAGTTCATGCTGCGCGGCGACCATATCGTCGTAGTCATACTGAGGAAAGTGTGTGCGCAGACCATCGCTCGGCTTGCTCGATTTTCCGTGTCCGATGTTGTCGGGAAGGATGATGAAGTAGCGGCTGGCGTCAAGCAGTTGTCCGGGTCCGAAGAGCGCGTCGGCAAACTGCGGCGCGAGAAATTGGTGCCCGGTCCCGCCAGTCCCGTGCAGGATCAGCACCGCATTCGTCACCTTCCCGCTCGCATCGCGTTCCGGCTTGCCCAGAGTCGTATAGTGCAACCGGAGTTCGGGCAGCGACTCGCCCGACTTGAAGTGAAAGTCCCGGCTGACATAGTCGCCTTCGGTGTTAGAGAGCTTGCTGCCGATAGACGTCTGTTGCGGAAATGCGCGCGGGTCAAAAAGCCCAAGGCATCCAAATAGAATCGCCAGCTTCAATGCATTACGGGACATAAGTGTTCTCCGACAGGAGATACAATATAGGCCATTCACGCTTGAAGGGGAGCGAATTATGTTCTTCCTGGCCGTTCTGTCTCTCGCCGTTCTGCTCCTTCAAACTCCACAAACAGCGTCGCAAGATGGGCTCACTTTGTTGAAGGAAGTGGGGGAGCGCTATGTCAATGCGAAGTCGTACCGGATCGAGGCCATCGAAGGCAGACATCGGGCAACGAGCTGCGGCGAAGCTGGCGGAAGACCCTGCTGAAGGCCATTGTGATGCCCGGTGGACGCTATCGGTATGAGGGGCATGGAGGATCCGGCTGGTCCATCTATGAAAGCGAGGTTCCAAAGCGCCGCCTCATCGACATCGATGAGATGCCGACTCAAACCGCGTTACACCTTGTGGGCATTCACGCGCATCGTGCGGATGGCTTGAATTCGGCGGCCCGTTTTCCTGAGCAGACGATTTCCGTAGGCGGCTAGGACATCCGGTGCGATGTCGTTCACCACTCGCAAGACGACATGAAGAAGAAGCGCGCCGACGAGAAGCTGGACATGACAATCTGGATTGAAAAGCAAAATAAAACCGTGGTCAAGACGCTTAATCAAAAGCAGTCCTACATGATGTCCACACACGTTCTACTGTCGGTGGAGACCGGCGTTGTTTAGACCCTGACCGAACGGGACCAACCGCAGCCGGCCGACAGCTCTACATTTGTTCCGTCGAGCGATGCCAAGCTGGTGGACGAGCTTCCGGATTTGCTCCGCAACAGTTCCGACGTCGTTGCGGCGAAGATGCTGGGCAAGCCGGCGCCAGAGCTCGAGCTCAAAGCTGCCGACGGAAAGGTGCTCTCTCTCAGCAGCCTGCGCGGCAAGCCGGTCTTTCTGGAATTCTGGGCAACGTGGCGTGCGCCATGTGTTGACGTGATTCCACATCTGAAGAAGCTGTACTCCGTAACGCAACAGAAAGGCCTGGCCTGGATCAGCATTGATAACGACAACGATGCCGGCACTGCTGCCGCATTCCTGGCGGGTGAACAGGTACCATGGTCGAACTATCACGATGAAGATGGGTCACTGGGGCGAGGCTTTTCAGCGCGAAGGCATTCCGCTCGGCGTCCTGATCGACGGGAGCGGCAAGGTTAGTTTCTACAAATCGGGCTACGAGGTTCAGGATCTCAGGAACGCGATTTCAAAACTTGGTCCCGAGTTCAGCCCAATCGCGCCCTCGACCAATCCAGAATCAAAAACCAAGATCGAATGAGTGCGCCAGGGAACTTACGAAATCAATGCAGATTCTCGCGCTTTCAGTCTCTCCACGATTGAAGGGCCCAACTGGGAGACGCTGCCGGCTCCGAGTGTCAGGATCATGTCGCCTTCCTGGGCGACATCGCTGACGGCATTGACTGCATCTGCGAATGAGCCGACGTACTGAACTGGCTTGCCACTCTCCTCCGAGATGCGATTCGCCAAAACTTGTGCCGTGATGCCCTCAATCGGCGTTTCGCTTGCGGCGTAGATGTCGAGCAGAAACAAAGAATCTGCGTCAGCGAATGCTGTCGTGAACTCTTCCATCAGATCGCGAGTGCGGGTGTAGCGGTGCGGCTGGAAGATGACGTGAATCTTGCGAGGTCCGCATTGCTTGGCCGCAGCCAACGTCGCCTTGATCTCGGTGGGATGGTGCCCGTAATCATCGATGACGCTGATGCCCGCCGCGCGCCCACGCAACTGAAAGCGGCGATCAACCCCGCGGAACTGATCGAGCGCCGAGCGGATTGCATCGACGCTAATGTCGAGTCCAACCCCTACGGCGATCGCCGCCGTCGCGTTGAGTACGTTGTGTGCGCCCGGTACATACAGGGTGAACTCGCCAAGATCGCGCTTCTGATAGGTAACATGAAAGCGGCTGTAGGGCCGTGAATCCGCGCTGCCCTCCCGCTTCGTTGCCTCCGACTTGATCAGAAAATCCGAGCCACGCTTCGTGCCATACGTCACCGTACGCCGCTGCACTTCAGGCAACAGCCTTCGGAATATCGGGTCGTCGTTACAGGCGACAATCATCCCGTAAAACGGAACTCGATCCATGAAGTCGAGGAATGTCTTCTTCACGTCCCGCATGTTGCGATAGGTATCCATGTGCTCGCGATCGATGTTGGTCACAACCGACAGAATCGGAGACAGCTTCAAGAACGACCGGTCGCTCTCGTCGGCCTCGGCAACAAGGTATTGTGACTTGCCCAGCCGCGCGTTCGAGCCCATTGCATCCACCCGTCCACCAACAACGACGGTCGGATCAAGCCCACCCGCAGCCAGCACTGCGGCTACCATCGATGTAGTTGTCGTCTTGCCATGCATACCGGCTATCGCGATCCCATACTTCAGCCGCATCAATTCGGCCAGCATCTCGGCCCGCTGAATGACCGGGATGTGGAGATTGTGTGCCTCAGCAACTTCTGGGTTTTCGGTAGAAATTGCGGAGCTAGTCACCACCACCTCGGCGTCTGAGATGTTCTCCGCGCGATGACCTTCAAAGATTGTCGCGCCCAGGCTCGCGAGCCGTTGCGTAACCGCGGAACTCTTTAAGTCCGATCCTGAGACCTTGTAACCGAGGTTCAGCAGCACCTCGGCAATTCCGCTCATGCCGATGCCGCCGATGCCTACGAAATGAATGCGTTGGATTTTCGCGAACATAAAGTCAAATGCTTCGCCACGGAGTTACGCGGATTAACGCCGATCTTCGCCTTTCAGCGAAATACATATTAGCCAAACTCCGAAGGCTCCCAAGGCAATGCCTAGCATTGCATCGGCAAATGCCATATCTGTAGACTGGGGTCCAACCCCTGGCTCGGCAGTGAACCTGTACCCGAAAAAACCCAAACCGTGAAAGCGAGCGCACGTCCCAGGGCACTCGAAAACAGTCTGCGAATCACGCTGAGCCTCCCTCAATTCCCGCTACTCTCGCGGCCATCGCGGCAATCTCGCGCGCTGCATCTGGGTGCGCCAGTTCGCGTGCCGCACGGCTCATGCTCTGAAGCCGCCGCGGATCTTGCAGCAGCGCAGCAATGGTTTCTGCCAGCCAGACTCCTTCCAGGGTCGGTTCTTCCACCACGACCGCGGCACCGTGCTTCGCCAGTGCCTCGGCATTCACCCGCTGATGATCGTCTGCCGCGTGGGGGAACGGAACAAACACTGCCGGCTTTCCTGCGGCTGCGATCTCTGCCACGGTGCTTGCGCCGGACCGGCAAACGACCAAATCGGCGCGAGCAAAGGCTCCAGGCATGTCTTCGATGAACTTGAAGACCTCTGCAGCCTCGCCGAGCGGTTTGTACGCCGCCAGCGCGTCATTATAGTCGCGCTCTCCCGTCTGATGAATGATGTGAATCCCCGGTGCCTCGCGCTGCAACACCGGCAGGCAACGAATCATCGCCTGGTTGATCGCGTGTGCGCCCTGACTTCCGCCGAAGACCAGCACCGTCGGCGTCCCGCCTCGCTTCGGCGGGATTTCGAAAAATGCCTGCCGCACCGGCACACCGGTCACTTCGCCATGACGGAAATATTTCGCAGTCTCTTCGAAGTGAACAGCGGCGCCAGAAACAAAACGCGCAACCAGTCGATTCGCAAATCCCGGCACAACGTTCGGTTCAAACGCTAGGGTGGGAATGTGCTTGACCACAGCCGACAACATCGACGGTCCAGAGGCGTATCCGCCGACTCCGATCACCACATCCGGAGCGAACTCGTTCAGCATGCGCCCCGCGTCCCAGAGCGCACGCGGCAGGTCGAAAGCAGTCTTCAGTCGTGTGCTAAGGCTGACATTCTTCAGCGCGCCGACACGGACAAGCTGCAGCGGGTATCCCGCAGCGGGAACCAATCGGTTCTCAATCCCGCGTGCCGTACCGATAAAGAGAATCTCGGCGCTGTAGACTTTCTTGAGTTGATTGGCAATGGCCAAGGCGGGAATCACGTGGCCGCCCGTGCCACCGCCCGCTAAGATCGCCCGCATCGACTATCGAGCCCTTCCGGCGCTGGCGAAGCGCGCCATTGTCAATGGATGCTTGTTGATTGCTGATTGGAAAGCCGACAGGATCGACGTCGCGGCGGTCACAAGGAGAAGTTAAATCAACACTCAGAAATCAACAATCAGCAATTTGGTCACTCCGCCTGCTTGGTGATATTCAGCAGCCCACCGATGCAAGCCAGCGTCACAAAAAGGGATGACCCGCCATAGGAGACCAGCGGCAATGGGATGCCCTTGGTGGGCATCATGCCGAGTACAACACTGATGTTGATCAACGCCTGCAGCACAACCATGCTGGTAATTCCGACGGCGAGGTAGCGCCCAAAGAGATCTTCCGTCCTCCACGAAGCACGCATCCCGCGCCACAGGAAAATCGTGAACAACACCACCACGAACATCGCTCCCACCAAGCCGAGTTCCTCTGCGGTGACCGCAAAGATGAAATCGGTGTGTGGCTCGGGCAAATAAAACAACTTCTGCTTCCCCTCCATCAAACCTGTGCCCGTCACGCCTCCCGTTCCAACGGCGATCAGCGATTGAATAATGTGGAATCCTGCCTTCTGCCGGTCAGCATAAGGATTCAGGAAAGCAAAGATGCGATCGCGGCGGAACTTGACGTGGAAGATCAGGAAATAGAGTGGGAGCAGTGAACCCGCGAACGCGTATCCGAAGTACCGCATACGCATGCCTGCAACGTAGAGAATGCATGCCGCAATGCCAGCGCAGGCGATCGCCGTACCCAAATCGGGCTGCGCCACGATCAGTCCCAGAAAAACCAGCACCGGAGCGGCCGCAGGCAGCAGGGTGTTGCGCACGTCGTCCATCGTCTTCGACCGGCTCTCGAGGAAATACGCCAGGAACAAAATCAGCACGGGCTTCGCCAACTCCGACGGCTGAAACGAGAATCCTCCAGCATGTATCCAGCGATGCGTATTGTGCGATCGGTCGAGGAAGAAGACCGAGATCAGCAGCAGCATGGTCACACCCATGAACGAGAAGACCAGCGCCGGCTGCTTATAACGCTTGTAGTCCAGACGCATGGTAATGACCATCGCGAAGAGACCGGCCAGGGCCCAGATCAACTGTTTCGAGAGAAATGCGTAGGGTGAGCCGAAGCGCTCCCGCGCCATAACCGCAGACGCGGAAAAAACCATCACCAGTCCGAGAAACACCAGCAACATCGTGACGGTAAACAGCCAGCGGTCGACACTCACGCGCTTCGCCATGGGCACTTATTTCATCACGGAGCTGGACGATGAGATTGTTGATTGTTGAATTTTGATTGTTGATTGTTTTGGTTCCGAGGGGAGTCTACGGCGTTACCTGATCCTGGCAAATGCTTTCACCCCTGAGATCGCGGAAAACGGCCGCAGAGTTCGCGAAGGAACCAGGTAGAGAGAGACGGATTCCTCGGCGTCCTCTGCGGCAGTTCTCAGCGCCCTCTGCGGTCAAGAGCTTTTACTTCGAGATGCCTAGAGCGACGCGAGCCCTCCTACAATCTCTTTGAACATCTTCCCGCGGTGCTCGTAGCTTTTGAACTGATCGAAGCTGGCGCAGGCTGGGGCCAACAGAACAACATCGCCAGACTTCGCGACAGCATGAGCCTTCCGAATCGCGTTCTCCAGCGTCTCGGCATGCACAACCTCTGCTCCCTTCACCTGTGATTCGATCTTTGCCGCTGCTGCGCCGATCGTGTAAATGCGCTTCACCCGCTGCCGGATCAGGTCGTTGAGCACGGTATAGTCGCTGCCCTTGTCTTTGCCGCCGAGAATCAGATGGATATTCGCGGGAAACGACTCGAGCGCCTTGATCGTCGCGTCCACGTTGGTCGCCTTGGAATCGTTGTAGTAGTCGACGCCGCCGACGGTCGCCACAAACTCAAGCCGGTGCTCAACGGCCTTGAAGTCATGCACCGCCTGGTGAATCCTCTCAGGACCACAGCCCATCAGGGCGCCGGCGCACACCGCCGCCAGCACGTTTTCAAGATTATGTGCGCCCTTCAACGGAATCTCAGACACCTGCAGAATCTCGCGCTGGCCCGTTCCGTCGCGGAAGAGGATATCGCCATCACGCACCCAGGCGCCGCGGTCCACTTCCTTTTGCCGGCTGAACCAGAAGACCTGAGCCTTTGTTCGCTTGGACATCGCCACGCAAGTTGGATCATCTGCGTTCAAAACCGCGAAATCGACTCCCTGCTGATTCTCGAAGATGCGCGCCTTGGCGTCGACGTAAATCTCGAACGTGCGATGCCGGTCCAGATGATCGGGCGTTACGTTCAGAACAACCGCCACCTTCGGACGGAATGTCTGAATCGTCTCCAGCTGGAAACTTGACACCTCGAGCACAATCACCGTATCGGACTTCGCGCGCTCAGCTAACGAGATTGCCGGCGTGCCGATGTTTCCGCCGACCAGCACAGGAAATTTGCCGGCTGCCATAATCTCGCCGGTCAATGTGGTGGTGGTCGTCTTCCCGTTTGATCCGGTGATCGCTATGACCGGGCCCGGCAAGAATTGTGCGGCCAGCTCAATCTCTCCGATGACGGTCTCGCCTAACGAGCGCGCCTGCACTAGCGGCGGTGCGTCGACCGGAACGCCCGGAGAAACCACAATCAAATCCTGCCCACGGAACGTGCGGTCGCCATGTCCCCCGGTCTCGACGGTGATCCCGTGGTCCAGCAGCACCGGAATCTCATTCCGCAATTCGTCGCCGCTTTTCGTGTCAGAAACTGTCACGCGCGCTCCATGCGCCTTCATGAAGAGAGCAGATGCTACCCCGGACTTCCCGAGACCCACCACCAGCGCGCGTTTTCCATCCAGTTCCATAAGAACTATTTCACCACGGAGACACGGAGTCCCAGAGAAAAAGAAATAACTAGTTTTCTCTGTGCCTCCGTGACTCAGTGGTAGACAAAGACTATCGCAACTTCAATGTCGTCAGTGCGAACAGCGCAAAGATTAGTGATGCGATCCAGAAGCGCACAATGACCTTCGACTCCGACCATCCCAGAAGCTCGAAGTGATGATGAATCGGCGCCATCTTGAATATTCGTTTCTTGCGCAGTTTGTAGGAGCCGACCTGCAGGATCACTGACAACGCCTCAATCACGAATACTCCACCGATAAAGGGCAGCAGGAGTTCCTGCTTAATCATCACGGCGACGGTTCCGATCGCTCCACCTAGCGCCAACGATCCGACGTCGCCCATGAAAACGTCCGCGGGATGCGCGTTGTACCAGAGAAATCCGATCGACGCTCCCACCATCGCCCCACCGAAAATCGTCAACTCCGCGACCTGCGGCATGCGCTGGAGTTCCAGATACGTCGCAAACGTCGCGTGTCCGCTTACGTATGTCAGTACGGTAAGTGCCCCCGCCGCGATCACGGTGCATCCGATCGCGAGCCCATCCAAGCCGTCGGTCAAGTTCACGGCGTTGCTGGAACCGACAATCACCAGAGCCACAAATGCCATGAATGGCAGAAATGCCAACGGCCACAGATGCGGGTGCCGCTCAAGCGATCCCAGCACCAGATCGGGATGGAATTGTTTGAAGAACGGCACGATCAACTTAGTGGAATACATGTTGTAGGTCTGCATCGCGATCAGCATAGAAGCGACAATGATGCTCGCCGCAATCTGCAGGCCGAATTTCGCCCGGCTGGTCAGGCCCAGATTGCGGCGATGCGTCACCTTGGTGTAGTCATCGGTGAAACCGATCGCCGCGAACGCCACCGTAGAAAACACCGCAATCCAGACGAAGCGATTGCTCAGGTCCGCCCAGAGCAGAGTCGGTATCACGATCGCAATGACGATCAGCAGTCCGCCCATGGTCGGTGTGCCCGCCTTTTTCTGGTGTGCCTTGGGACCTTCTTCGCGGATATATTGACCGATCTGGAAATCCCGCAGTCTGCCGATGACGAGCGGTCCGACAATCAGTGCGGTAAATAGAGCGGTCAGACTGGCAAATGCAGTGCGGAAAGTGACGTAGCGGAAGATGCGGAAGGGCGCAACGTAATGTTGCAGCTTCAGAAACAACAGCCAATAGAGCAATCAGCCTCCCACCCGCATCATCGATTTAATTTTTGTGATCGCGCTGAGCTTTCCAGGTCTCGAGCGCTTTTTCAAGCTCCACGCCCCGCGAAGCCTTTAACAGGACGACATCTCCATCGCGTGTCTCCCGCGCCAACCATTCACCAGCTGCCTCGGGAGTCGCAACAAACTCGGCCTGAGCTCCTGCCTGGCTTGCACCCTCGACCATCGCTTGTGCGAGACCACGCACTCCGATGAGGACATCCACCTTTTTCCCCGCGATGTGACGCCCCGATTCGCGATGCATCTCTTCGCCCGCTGGACCAAGCTCCAGCATCTCTCCCGCGACCACGATGCGGCGCGTACCCTTCATCGTGGCCAGCGCGTCCACCATCGTGTTAAGTGCCTTCGGATTCGAATTGTAGCAATCGTTCACTACCGTGATGTTACCCAACTGGAGAACCTGTCCGCGCTTATCGGCCGCTGTCAGTGTCGCCAGAGCGGCAACCGCCTGCGCTGGTTTCATGCCGCACGCAAGGCCAACCGACACCGCAGCCAACGCATTGAGGATGTTGTGCTCGCCCACCAGAGAAAGGACAGCATGCTCGCGCGTGCCCGCCGCGACGATATCGAACTCAGAACCTTCCGCCCCGCATGACGCGATGTTCTCGGCTCTCACGTCGGCCATTGACCCAATGCCGTACTTGATGACCCTGCCCCTGAAGTCGCGACCGAACTGGGAGACATACTCGTCATCGGCGTTCAGAACCGCAGTCCCCGTAGAAGGAAGCGACTCCACCAATTCGTATTTCGCCCGGGCGATTCCCGCGATTGAATCAAAAAACTCCAGGTGCACCGGCGCAACGTTGGTGACCACTCCGATTTCCGGCTGCGCGATCTTGGCCAGCGCACGAATTTCACCCGCATGCGACATACCCATTTCAATCACAGCGAGATCGTGCTCAGGCTCGAGTTTCAGCAGCATGAGCGGCAATCCAAAATGGTTGTTGAAGTTGCCTTCGGACTTGAGCAC
>Ga0126371_10004819_pt1 | contig 11931 bp, 9 predicted proteins | sample PanSoiMetaPlot_4_FD_110145 | JGI IMG/M metagenome (GOLD analysis project Ga0126371, IMG submission 110145) | Tropical forest soil microbial communities from Panama - MetaG Plot_4 | ecosystem: Environmental > Terrestrial > Soil > Tropical forest > Bulk soil | place: Panama | collected 2016-02-17
CCACCGCGAGCGAATTCTGCACGTTGTGCTGCCCAAACATCGGCAGAAACAGTTCAGCGATCGTTCGGCCGCGATCCGATAACGCGTCCGACACGACGGCATCGAAGCGAGCACCGTCGCGTCCCAACCGGACGTCGACCGCGCGGATATCGGCCCGTGAGCTGAAGCCATAGGTCAGCACACGCCTGTCCGACAGCCTCGGGATCATCCGCTGCACAACGGGATGATCGACGCACAGCGCGGCAAAGCCATAGAACGGAATATTGCCGACGAAAGTCTCGAACGCTTGGCGCAGCGCATCGAAACTACCGTAGAAATCAAGATGCTCGGGATCGATGTTGGTGACGATCGCGATCGTCGCCGGCAGCCGGGTGAAGGTGCCGTCGCTCTCGTCGGCCTCGACCACCATCCAGTCCCCAGCTCCCAGACGGGTGTTGGTGCCGTAGGCGTTGATGATTCCGCCATTGATCACGGTCGGGTCGAGTTGCGCCGTCTCGAGTAGCGTCCCTATCATCGAGGTCGTTGTCGTCTTGCCGTGGGTCCCAGCAACTGCCAATGACCATTTGAGCCGCATCAGCTCGGCGAGCATCTCGGCACGACGTACCACCGGCAGGCGGCGCACGCGCGCTGCCACAACCTCCGGATTGTCGGATTTGACTGCGGACGAACTCACTACGACCTCTGCCGCACCCAAATTTCCGGCGTCATGCCCTATTGCTACCGGGATCCCGAGGTCGACCAGCCGCCGCACATTGGCGCTGCTTGCCAGATCGCTGCCTTGAATTCTATAGCCGAGATTGTGCAGCACCTCGGCGATGCCGCTCATACCAATCCCGCCGATGCCGACGAAATGCAGAGGGCCAATCGTCTGCGGAAGCGCTCTCATGGCGCGTGCCCTTGAGACTTGCCACGGCACGTCGCGGCGGGGACAAGATCCAGGGCCAAACGTGCCAGACATTGGGCAGCGTCATGCCGCCCAAAGGCACTCGCGTGATGCGCCGCTGCCGACAACGCTGCCGGGTCTGCGAGCAGCCGATCGAGACAGGTAGCGAGGCTCTTCGGAGACAGCCCCGCCTGCGGGATGACCCAACCGCCGCCGGCCCGCGCGAAAGCCCGGGCATTAGCGGTCTGATGATCGTCGGTCGCGTGGGGATACGGGATCAACACTGCCGGACGGCCGATTACCGCGAGCTCCGCGATGCTCGAGGCGCCGGCACGAGAGATCACCAGATGGGCACGTGCCATCCGCGCCGGCACATCGTCGAAGAAAGCAGTCAAGTCCGCGGAAATCCCTGCCTTCCGATATTCCTCCACCACGGCAGTGAGATCCTCTGGGCGCGTTTGCTGGCTGACGCGCAACATTTTGCGCAGCCCCTCCGGCAACGCTGCCAAAGCCGACGGCACAATCTCCCCCAGCGCCCGCGCGCCCTGACTACCGCCGATTATCAGGAGCTCGATTGGTCCGTCGGGTGCGGGTGCCTGATACCCGGCACCACCAACCGACAGGATCGCACTCCGCACGGGAGTTCCGGTATGTACAACTCGGATGCGGTCGGCAAGACGCAGGCCGGCGGTCGTGGGAAACCCGGTGGCGATTCGCCGGGCGCGAGGTGTCAGCAAGCGGTTGGCGCGGCCGAGCACAGCATTCTGCTCGTGAACTAGGGTCGGTAGTCGAAGATGGACCGCCGCCAGCATCGTCGGAACCGAAGGGTAACCACCAAAGCCGATGACGACGCTCGGCTCCAGTCGGCGCAGCAGCCTGCGCGCTTGAATAAAGCCAAGCGTCAGTTCGGCGAGCCCTCGGACGGCTCGGCTCGGCGCGCCGCTGATCTGTCCCGCACGGACACGATGGGTTTCGACCCCGGGGAGACCTCGGCACATAGAGTCAGCTCGCCCGTCGCTCGCGAGATGGACTCTAATCCCACGGACCAGCAGTTCGTTCGCCAGCGTCTCCGCCGGAAACAAATGGCCGCCGGTCCCACCCGCGGCCAGTACGAATGCGACGCTCATGCGGCAGTTCCCGAAAGCCGCCGGCGGGTCAGCGCGAGCATCATTCCCATGCCGAGTCCAAGCGCGATCAACGAGGACCCGCCGTATGAGAGAAACGGAAGCGTCATCCCTTTGGTCGGGATCAAGTGCAAACTCGACGCCATGTTTATGGCCGCCTGCAACCCGAACTGAATCAATAAGCCAGTCGCGCCAAGGAGCACAAACAAGCTCCCTTCCTCCAACAACCTGAAAAATCCGCGCAGCACGATGAAGGCAAACAGCCCGACAACGACCAGGCAGATGAAGAGGCCGAACTCTTCGCCGGCAACAGCAAAAACAAAATCGGCGTGCGCGTCGGGGAGGACATCCTTCACTTGGCCCTCGCCCGGTCCACGACCCCAGAGTCCGCCATTGGCAAAGGCCTCGATAGAGCGGTTCACCTGATAGCTGTCGCCGGCCGACGGGTCGAGAAAATGATCGATTCGGACCCTAACATGAGGAAAGTAGAGATAAGCGCCCGCAAGCCCTCCCAGCCCCGCGACAGCACCCGCTATCACCCAATAGAGCCGCAGCCCGGCCATATAGAACTGCGCAAACCACACGATCGCGACGACGGCCGCCATACCGATATCGGGTTGCTTGATTAGCATTCCTGTAATCGCGATAAACAGTACGATGGAGATCAGGTTACCGTGAAAGCCTGGGCGCAATTTCTGCCCGGAAAATAGCCATGCAGCAACCACGGCAAAGGTCGGCTTGACGAATTCCGAGGGCTGCACCGATAGCCCGGACAGATTGATCCATCGTCTTGCGCCCTTGATCTCTACGCCGATGACGAAGGTCAGAGCGAGCAACACCACCGCGATTACAAAACCAATCAGGGCAATACGGCGGACGGTCCGCGGTTGCTGCAGCGAAATCCCGAACATCAGCCCCATCGTCAACGGAAGCATGGCGAGATGGCGGCGGACGAAGTGCAGGCTGTCGAAGCCGATCCGCTCGGCAACTGCCGGACTCGCTGCCACGCTCAACACGACGCCAAACCCGATCAGGACGCAGAGCGCCGCAAAGCTCCACCGATCGACCGTCCACCACCAGAGTGCCATCGGGCTTTGGTCGATGCGAGCAAACCTCATGCGCCGCGAGCCTCGCGGCGCATCGCGCAAAGTTGGCGGGCGGGCTGCACAAGGAATTCCGCCATGGCATGACCGGATGGAGCAGCCAGACTCATCATTCGCAACATATAGAGTAACCGGTCATAGTGGGCTACCATGTGTATTCGCCGACCAAGTAGCATCGGTTCTTCAGCGCAATTTCAGCGTGGCGAGCCCCGTGATCGCTAGAATCCAGGCGATGATCCAAAACCGTATGACGATCGTCGGCTCCTCCCAACCCTTCTGCTCAAAATGATGGTGCAGCGGCGCCATGCGAAAGACACGCCGTCCTGTCATCTTGAAGCTTGCGACTTGAACGATCACCGAAACCGCCTCAAGGACGAACAGGCCCCCGATGATCGCGAGCACGAGTTCGTGCTTGGTGATTACGCTAATTGTGCCGAGCGCCGCACCGATCGACAGCGATCCGGTGTCGCCCATAAAGACCATAGCAGGCGGAGCATTGAACCATAAGAACCCAAGGCTCGCTCCCACCATCGCCCCGCAAAAGACGGTGAGCTCTCCCGCACCGGCCACGTGATGGATCTGCAAGTAATTGGCAAAGATGGCATTGCCGACGAGATAGGCGATGAATGCAAAGCATCCCGCAGCGATCATCGCAGGAACGATAGCAAGACCGTCGAGCCCGTCAGTCAGGTTGACCGCGTTCGACGCGCCAATGATCACCAGAACTCCGAACGGCACAAAAAACCAGCCAAGCTCGAGCAGCACATTCTTGAAAAATGGCACCGCAAGCGCATTAGCGAGACCTGCGGGCGTCACAAAGGTAATCGCGATGCAGGCAACGGCGCTGAGCAGAATTTCCAGGCCGAGCTTGATCCGGCCGGAAAGCCCGTGATGGGAATTCCGACGAAGCTTGCGGTAGTCGTCGAAAAAACCGATGAGACCAAACCCGACAGTAGCGAGCACCACGATCCACACATAAGGGTTTGCAAGATCCGCCCACAGCAAAGTCGATATCGTCAGCGCCAGCAGAATCAGGAAACCGCCCATCGTCGGTGTTCCCTGCTTGCGCGCCAGATGGCCGTCGGGACCGTCCGGGCGGATCGGCTGGCCATTAGCTTGCTTCGATCGGAGCCAGGCGATGATATGCGGGCCGAGGAGAAAACTGATCAACAGCGCGGTGACCGCAGCTCCCCCCGACCTAAAGGTGATGTAGCGGAACAAGTTGAACGCCTGAAACTGATCCGCCAGAGGAAAGAATAATGGGTAGAGCATGAGATCATGTCTCTGCCCGCGCCGCTTCAGCGCGTAGCCGCTCGACAATCAAGCTGAGACCCATCCCGCGGGAACCTTTGACGGTCACGACGTCGCCGGCTTGCAGGAAGCTAAGTAACTCCGGAATTGCCGCATCGGCCGTTGGCCACAATCCGCCCCGAACCGAATCGGGCAGTGTATCGTGGATTGCCGCGACAGCCCTCCCGACGAGGAACACGCGATCGACTTCTGCGCTGGCGAGCGGCTCCGCGAGCTCGCGGTGAAGGCGCTCGGTTGCCTCGCCGAGCTCCAGCATGTCGCCGAGCACCGCAACCCGCCGCGTACCCGCGGCGGGCCGAATTCCGGCGAGAACCGCGAGCGCGGCATACATCGCTGCCGGGCTCGCATTGTAGCTCTCGTCGATCAACGTCAACGTGCCGCCTTGCCATGAAAGTTCGTACCGCCGCCCACGCCCCGGTAACTCCTCAACCCCGGCCAACGCCTCGGCGGCGCGGCACGGGTCGGCCCCGACGGCGATCACTGCCGCGAGAACGGCGAGCGCATTCATAACCCAGTGCCGTCCTGATGCCGGGAGGCGACAGCGCAATGTCTGGTCGGGAAGGGCAACGTCGAAGATGCTCCCGCGCAGCCGGGGTGAATAGTCGAGTAGCCTGACCGTAGCTTCCGGATGGATACCAAAGCTGATCACTTTCGCCGCGCGAGCTCGCGCCGCTCCTGCCAGCTGTGTGAAATACGGATTGTCACGGTTCAGGACGGCGACGCCGCCCGGTTCGAGCCCGAGAAAAATTTCTGCCTTGGCATTGGCGATCGCTTCGATCGAAGGAAAGAAGCCGAGATGGGCAGGCGCGATCGTCGTGATCACCGCGACGTGCGGTCGCACCAATCGAGTGAGAGCGGCGATCTCGCCGGCATGGTTCATCCCTAGCTCGAAAACGCCGTAGGCAGCATCTGGCGGTAACCGGGCGAGCGACAGCGGCGCACCCCAATGATTGTTGAGGCCCCCGGCGGAAGCAAAGGTCGGGCTGCAAGCGGCGAGCGCCAAACGCAACGCTTCCTTGGTGCTGGTCTTGCCGACGCTGCCGGTAACCGCAACGATTCGCCCATCGCTGCGGTTGCGCGCAGCCGAGGCGAGAGAGGCGAGGCCGATGAACGTGTCGGCAACGCGCAGCAACGGCACCGTCGATAAATGGGGGATATCGCGATCCACCATAGCGGCAACGGCGCCCCGCTCGAACGCGGCGCCGACAAAATCATGGCCGTCATGAATGGGGCCGCGCAACGCGACAAACAGCTCACCGGCGGCGAGACTGCGGGAGTCGATGGAGACGCCTGTCGCGGTCCAACCGGTGAGGCTCGATCCGCCCGTCGCCGCCGCTGCATCTCGGGCGGACCACTGCAACATCATCAGATAATCCGCCAACCATGAGAAGCTGGACCTGATTGGATGATTTGGCGGATGACTGCTGCATCGTCAAAGGGACGCGTTTCGTCGCCGATAATCTGCCCGGTCTCATGCCCTTTGCCGGCGATGACCAGAAGATCGCCGGGGCGAGTATCGGCAATTGCGACCGCGATCGCCTCGCCACGGTCGCCGATCTCGATAGCGTTCGGGGCACCGGCAAGGATCGCGCGGCGAATCTCCTCCGGCGCTTCGTCTCGCGGGTTGTCGTCTGTTACGTAAACCCGTTCCGCCAGGCGAGCCGCTGTCCGGCCCATCAGGGAGCGCTTGCCGGTATCGCGATCGCCGCCGCAGCCGAACAAGGCGATGAGCCGCCCCGGCGCATGCGGACGCAACGTCGCGAGGACGGTAGCAAGCGCGTCCGGCGTATGAGCATAATCGACGACGATCCCTCCGCCCTCCTCTCCTTTGGCGACGAATTGCAGCCGACCAGGGACGCTGGTCAGCTGCGGAAGAGCGTCGATCGCGACCTTCGCCGGGCTACCCGTCGCGATGACAAGACCGAGTGCGGCCAACGCATTGACCGCCTGGAAGGCTCCCGCGAGGGGCAATACCAGTCGGTGGTGGTGCCCGCAAATATCGAGGAGGAGAGCCTGGTTGTTGCCCTTTGGCTCCCGAGAGAGAAAGCGGAGATCCGCAGCTGGGTCGCTGCCGTACGCGAGAACCGGATGGCCCCTTTCGCGGCACACGACGCCCAATCGAGCGAATTCACCGCTATCAGCGTTGAGGACAGCAAATCCGCCAGGGACGAGAAGCGACGTGAACAACCGCTCCTTTGCGGCGCGGTAATGGGCCATGTCGCTGTGATAGTCTAGGTGATCCCGAGTTAGGTTGGTAAACCCGGCGGCGGCTACAGCGAGACCATCAAGCCTGCACTGGTGGAGACCGTGGCTAGAGGCTTCGATCGCCACGTGCTCTATGCCCTTTGTGGCGAGCGCCGCGAGATCACGATGGAGGGCGACCGGGTCCGGTGTCGTCAGAGCGCCAGGGCGCTTCTCGACCGCGGTCACCAGCCCGAGCGTGCCGAGGCTGGCCGCAGCAAAGCCCATCGCTGTCCACATCTCACGGACGAAATGAACGACCGACGTCTTACCATTGGTGCCCGTGACGGCTATAACAATACGTGGTTGCCGGCCATAAAAACGCGCCGCCAGAAGTGCCAGTCGGCGATGCGGATTCGCGTCTACCAGGATCGCAAGGCTCTCGCGCCGCTCGGGAGGGAGCCCGAGCGCATCGACATCGTCGGTTAAGATCGCGACCGCGCCCCGTGACACCGCTTCCATTGCGAAAGCCCGCCCATCCCGGCGCGAACCCGCCAGCGCGGCAAACAGAAAGCCCGGTCGAATGGTCCGAGAGTCGGCGCTGAGCCCCGCGATCTCCAGATCGGCTACCGTTGAGGCGGCGGCGCACAGACCACTGAGCTCAGTAAGCCTCAATCCGCTTACCTTGTAGGCTCTCGACCATCAGCGCTCGTTGCACCTCGGGCGAAGATTCGTCGACTGGTTGCACCCCGAGAAGAGGCGCTATGCGCTGGATTATGCGGCTGGTCGCGGGGGCCACGGTCCAACCTGCCGTCGCGTAGCCGTGACTCTGTTTGTTCGGGTGCGGTTCGTCAACCATCGTCAAGACAAGATATTTTGGATTGTTGATCGGAAAAACTCCGACAAAGCTCGACAGCAGCTTACGCTCAGCGTAGTGCCTGCCCGAAACTTTGTCTGCGGTTCCGGTCTTGCCTCCGACCACGTAGCCTGGGGCTGCGGCCATCGTGCCGGTCCCGTGTTCAACCACCAGTCGCATCAGCCTGCGCATTTGTTCCGAGGTCTTGGTCGAAATCACCCGCCGACCCTGGGGTTCATAACCTGCCGGAGGTTTGACGAGCGTAGCCGGGCGAAGAATCCCGCCATTGACGAGCGCCGCAGCTGCGGTTGCGAAGCTCAGCGGGGTCACCGAAATTCCATGACCGAACGCGATCGTCATGACATTGACTTCGCGCCACTTTGCCGGATAGTGCGGTGCCCCTACCTCGGAGACTTCGATCTTCGGCGGCTTCAGCAAGCCAAGCCGCGCGAGAAACTCCCGCTGCGTTTGGGCACCGGCAGCGACAGCCATCCGGGCCGCCCCGATATTGGAGGAGTACATCAGAATTTCTGGGACGCTCAACACCCGGTGTTTGCCATGATAGTCGGAGATCGTGAAGCGTCCGATTTTGATCGGGTGGCTCGCGTCATATGTGCTGGCGACGGTCGCGGTGCCGCAGTCGAGTGCCATCGCCACCGTGAAGATTTTGAATATCGAACCTAGCTCGTAAACACCGAGGGTCACCCGATCGAACATCCGGTCGGCGAGAGGAATGGAGGGATGTTCGGGATCCGGGGCGGTGGGACGGTTTGGATCAAAATCGGGTAGCGATGTCATCGCGAGAATTTCGCCGGAGTTGACGTCCATGATCAGCCCGGCGCCGCCCTTCGCGGTGAAGTCATCGATAATGCGCTGTAATTCCTCGTGTAGTATGTATTGTAGCCGCAGGTCGAGCGAGAGTTCGAGCGGCTCGCGGCGTCCCCTCAGCACACCGTCGAGGCCACGTTCGACCCCGGCGAAACCTGCATTGTCGATACCGGTATAACCGACGACATGTGATGTCAGCCCTCCATCAGGATAGACGCGGCGCTCCTCATGCTCAAACTCGAGCCCCGGGATACCGAGTTGATTGACGTCGTACTGCTCGGCAGGCGTCAAGTGGCGTCTAATCCATACAAAACTCTTGCCCGAGGTCAGCTTAGCGTAGACCTCGGCGGCAGCAAGGGTTGGGAAGACCCTAACAAGCCTGTTGGCGGCCTCGGTCGCATCGACGATCTGTTTTGGATTGGCGTAAAGCGACGGGCTGTCGAGGGTCGCCGCGAGAACGTTGCCGTTGCGGTCAAGGATATCCGCATGGCTCGGCGCCGGCTCCGTAACGACCCGGAAGCGCGCGATCTGCGATTCGGCGGTCCCGCCTCCGACAGCCACGATTTCGACGACCCGCAAGGCTACCACTGCAAAGACGAGAGCAAACAAGCCCCCGGTTACGAGGAGTCGAATCCGGCAGGCTTCGAGAGCCTGCTTTGCCGGCCCATCGGGAATGATGGCAACGCAAGGGGGCGGCTTGAAGTGCCGCGGTCGGCACGGGTTGTCGTCGAGCCTTTGGGCGGCAATCATCATCGGCTCGCCGCGACTTGCGCGATCAGCTCATCGAGCGACCTTGGGCGGCGCGGCGGCACTGGTTTTGCTGATGCTTTGGCGGGCGCGGCCTTGGAGAGTTGCGCGGCGTCTGTCGGTTTTTCAGGCAAGATGGGCGCGATGGTCGATGTTGGGATCGTAGACTGCGGGCTATCTGGCGGCTCGTCGGCGACTGTGACGACCGGGATGTCGACGGCGGGGGCCACAACGCGCAGCGGAACATCGGTGATGCTGGTGCGAAGCTGTTTCGTCGACATCGGGCCGAGAGACAGATGGCGCCTGTTCATCTCATCCAAGGTTTCTGGTCGAGTGAGATAAGCCCATTCGGCCTCGTCGGCGCGGATTGCATGCTGTTCGGCAATTATCGCCCTCTTTGTACGGTTGAGCTCGCCCTCCAGGGACTGAACCCCGTACTTCACGGCAAACATTGCAAAGCCGATCGTCGACACGAGAACCAGCCAGAACAAGGTGCTGAGCTTGATCATGCCCCTTGCCCTTCCTGGAGGCGATCCGCACCTGTCCGGCTGGGCATCCAGACGGGCGCCTCGGTCCTCTCCGCGGCTCGCAACCGCGCTGACCTGGCTCGGGGATTGCGGGCGATTTCCGCGGGATCGGGCCTGATCGCGCGGCGTGCCAGCAATTTGAAACTCGGCGCTGATCCGCGGATCCGTTCGGGTGCATGACGCGAGGTCCGCGGCGCTCGCTCCCCACGCGTCTGCAGAAATCGCTTGACTTGCCGGTCCTCGAGCGAATGAAACGAAACCACCGCTAGGCGACCCCCGTGCATCAGCAGCTTCTCTGCTGCGACAAGCCCGCGATCGAGTTCGCCGAACTCGTCATTGACGGCGATCCGGAGGGCCTGGAAGGTCCGGGTCGCCGGGTCTTGCCCGGATTCAGATTTGGGTACGGCGGCGCGCACGATTTCTGCAAGCTCGAGGGTCCGTTGAATGGGCCGGCAGTGTCGTGCAGCGGTAATCGCACGGGCGATCCGGCGGGCGAAGCGCTCTTCGCCGAAATCGCGGATCAGCTCAGCCAGCCGCCGTTCGGACAGAGAAGCAATCAGATCCGCAGCGCTCAGAGCCTCGCCGCTCATCCGCATGTCAAGGGGCCCGTCAAAGCGAAACGAAAAACCGCGTTCGGGCGTGTCGAGTTGCGTCGAGGAGACACCGAGATCGAAAGCGATGCCGGCGATTGGCCCGGCGGAAACTGAGGCGAGTAGGTGAACCATTTCACCGAAGCGCCCCTCGATGATCGTCAGTCGTCCGCCGAGACGCTGAGCCAGCTTGCGCCCGCGCCGGATCGCATCGGGGTCGCGGTCGATGCCGACGACGCGGCATTGCGCGGCGCCGAGCAGCGCCACGCTGTTGCCACCGGCGCCGAAGGTTGCGTCGACGTAAACGCCGTCATCGCGAGGCGCCAACGCAGCAAGCATAGCATCTACTAGAACAGGAGTGTGCGCGACCGGTTGCTGCTCATCACGCTCGCAATTCGCGTCGAGCGGTTCCGGACCGGACCGGTCGCCGTGTCGCCCGGTCATTGCCGGCGTCGGCCGGCAAGGCTGCCGAGCGGCGGCATTCTCACACCCTGCCGACGTGCGCGCTCAAGTAACGCCGCCTCGCGCTCAGCGAAACGCTGAGGCTCCCAGATTTGGAAGATCGGACCGAGCCCGACAAACGCGGCGCTCTCTGTGATGTGCGCATGTGCCGCGAACTTTTCCGGCAGCAGAATCCGACCCTCCGGATCAAAGGGCAGCCGCTGCGACCGGGCGAGGATAAGGGTCGCCAGGCTCTGCTGCTCATCCGGTTGCTCAAGCTCGTAGAGCCCGGTGGACATAGCCTCCATGCGGTCGATACCCGTCGCTTCGAGCGCCTCATGGTCCAAGGACGGGAAAGCAACGATACCGTCGAAGCTCAGATCCACCAAAGCGGTGCGAAAGGTCGCCGGCACTGAAACCCGCCCCTTGCGGTCGACCTTATTCACATAAGTGGACATGAATAGTGCCACTTCTTCCCCCAACGCTCGCCCGTGGACTCTCGGCAAGGGGCGCCCGATAGGCACTGCCGAAGTTCCCCCCATCCGCAGCGCCGTCCATGGGTGAGCGTGGTATGCCATGGTAACCTATGGGAGTCAACAGTTTTTCCAAATAAAACAGCAGATTTTGAAAATGACCATGCTTGTCTGCTAAACACTACATCATCTAGTCACTGCCGGCCCCGACCCTCACAAGCGGCAGGACACAGTTTGGCGACCGACGGGCGGTGGCGCCCGGTCACCTCGACGCCGCTGCCTTTGGTCGGAGATCTTCGAGCGGGAGGCCAATGTCCCGGCGGTGTTCGGGCAGCGCCGGACATTCCGAAAAAGGAACGGGCGACCCGATCGGATCGCCCGCACCTTCCCCCGTTGGTGTGGTGCGACGCCTCGCGTACCCCCGCTTCACTCCCTATCCCGGGTCACGGCCGCGACAAACTGCGTATCGACCACACGGCCGCGAGGCTACGCGGCCGGGCGCGCCGCGCAACCGCCAATTCGCCGATCCACACGGTTGTCCCCCGGAAACCGCACTTATCCCCACGCGATCCGCCAAAGCATCCACCGCCGAAGAGGCGCCAGACGGCGTGTAAGCCGGGTTCTGTCCCGCCCCCGGGCTTCTCGCCCCAGTGACGGTGATGGCCATTCCTCTGGGACGCCCGTCACCGGGCGCCTCGTGCGACCGACCCGAGCGGCGGCGCGAAGGCCCGCCCGGCGCCGCGATCGCTCGCCGGCGCCTGCCGCTCCTACTTGGTCTTGCTCCCGGTGGGGTTTTCCCTGCCACCGCCGTTGCCGGCGGCGCGGTGCGCTCTTACCGCACCGTTTCACCCTTACCGCCCGCCCGGC
>Ga0126371_10004820_pt1 | contig 11926 bp, 12 predicted proteins | sample PanSoiMetaPlot_4_FD_110145 | JGI IMG/M metagenome (GOLD analysis project Ga0126371, IMG submission 110145) | Tropical forest soil microbial communities from Panama - MetaG Plot_4 | ecosystem: Environmental > Terrestrial > Soil > Tropical forest > Bulk soil | place: Panama | collected 2016-02-17
CGCTTCGGCGTTCTTGATCAAAATGCCGAGCGAGGCGGCGCGGCCGACGCCGACCATGATCGACATCGGCGTGGCGAGCCCGAGCGCGCACGGGCAGGCGATGATCAGCACCGTGACGGCGGCGACGAGACCGTAGGCAAAGCGCGGCTGCGGTCCGAAGACTGCCCACGCGGCGAATGCGATCAGCGCGACCGCGATGACTGCCGGCACGAACCAGGAGGCGACGCGGTCGGCCAGCCGGGCAATCGGTGCGCGCGAGCGCTGCGCGGCGGCGACCATCTCGACGATGCGCGCCAACAGCGTGTCGCGGCCGACTTTTTCCGCCCGCATGATGAAGCTGCCGCTGCCGTTGAGCGTACCGGCGATCGCCTTGGTACCGGGCTCCTTCGCAACCGGCATGGACTCCCCGGTCACCATGGACTCATCGACCGCACTCCGGCCGTCGATCAGCACGCCATCGACCGGGACTTTTTCGCCGGGCCGCACGCGCAGCCGATCGCCGACGTGCACGGCATCGAGTGGCACGTCCTCGTCGCTGCCGTCGTCGCGCAGGCGTCGCGCCCGGCTCGGCTGCAGCGCGACGAGCGCGCGGATCGCGGTCATGGTCGAGGCGCGGGCGGACAGCTCCAGCACCTGGCCGAGGAGCACCAAAACGGTGATGACCGAAGCGGCCTCGAAGTACAGCGAGATACCGCCGTGGGAGTCGCGGAAACCAGCCGGAAACAGCCCGGGCGCGAGCACAGCCACGACGCTGTAGAGATACGCGACGCCGGTGCCCATGGCGATCAGCGTGAACATGTTGAGATGGCGCGTGACGAGCGACTGCGCGCCCCGCACGAAGAATGGCCAGCCACCCCACAGCACGATGGGTGTGGCCAGCGCCAACTGGATCAGATCGGACAGCCCGCCGCCGGTGTGCCACAGGCCGAAATGGCCGCCCATGTCGATCGCGACTACGGGCGTGGCGAGCAGTGCCGAAACCCATAGCCGGCGGGTCATGGCGGCGCGCTCGCCGCTGTCGTCATCGGCCGCGCCGCCGGCTTCCGGCTCGAGCGCCATGCCGCAAATCGGACACGCACCAGGACCAACCTGCCGGATCTCTGGATGCATTGGGCAGGTGTAGATCGTGCCGTCCGGCTGCGCCGTTGTCGGGTTCGCCGGTGCTGCGGCGCCGCCGAGATATTTTTCCGGATCGGCGGCGAACTTATTGCGGCATCCGGCACCGCAAAAGAAAAAATCCCGGCCGTGAAACGCGAACCGATGCGGCGTCTTCGCCGGATCGACGCGCACGCCGCACACCGGATCGAGCGCGGCCGCTTCGGCGCCGCTTGGCGGATGCGTACAATGTGCGTGATCCATGATGGAAAGCCTTGAAACGGATACCCGGTAGGGGTATATAGCGACCATGCAGCCCGTTGCCAAGACGTCGGTGCTCAAACGGCTCAAACGCATCGAGGGCCAGGTGCGCGGACTGGCGCGCATGGTCGAGGACGACCGCTATTGCATCGATATCGTGACCCAGCTCTCCGCCGCGCGCGCGGCGCTGCGCCGTGCCGAGGAGGAAATTCTCGCCGATCACGTTGCACATTGCGTCGAGCATGCTATCGCGTCCGGCACCAAGGCCGAGCAGCGGCGCAAGGTCGGCGAACTGATCGACGTGCTGTCGCGCAGTGACCGTTAAGCGGCGGCCGGTCGATGGCAAAGACGCGGACCAAAACCAGCGCTTCGCGTCGCCGATCGCCGACGCACCGCATTGCCATCAAGCGCGTCTACGATGAGCCGTCCGCAGCGGACGGCCTGCGCATCCTGATCGATCGCCTGTGGCCGCGCGGGATGACCAAAGCCGCGCTCAAGCACGACGCCTGGCCGCGTGCGCTCACGCCGTCGAACGCGCTGCGCAAATGGTACGGTCACGACCCACAGCACTTTGCCGAATTCCGCCGCCGCTACCGCGAGGAATTGGCCGTTCACCAGGATGAACTCGCGGCGTTACGCGGCCTGATCAAAGGACGCAAAGCGACGCTGGTTACCGCGACGCGCGAGATCGAATTGAGTCACGCCCACGTACTACGCGAGATTTTGGAAGAACCGTAACCTTTCAGGCGCGGCGCATCGTCCCGCTACGAACCAAGTTGCTGCCGCGCCAGCGCCGCGCCTTTGCCTAGCGCCTGCAGCTTCTTTTCTGCGATGTCGCGGCGCATCGGCGCCATGCCGCAATTGGTGCAGGGGATCAGCTTTTCTTTGGCGACGTGTTGCGTCGCCTGGCCTATCACGGCGGCAACCTCTTCGGGCGCTTCGATCGTGTCGGTCGCAACATCGATGACACCAAGCAGCACGTCTTTGCCGTCGAGCAGCTTCAGCACGCTCATAGGCACGTGTGAGTGGATACATTCGAGCGAGACTTGATCGATCCGGCTTCGCGCCAGTGCCGGAAAGAACTGCTCGTATTGCCGCCATTCGGTGCCGAGCCCGGATTTCCAGGCGATGTTGGCGGGAATGCCGTAGCCGTAGCAGATGTGCACCGCGCTCTTGCAGGCGACACCGTCGATAGCGCGATGCAGCGTTTCGATGCCCCAGCCGGCGGCTTCCTTCATGTAGACGTTGAACGCCGGCTCATCGAACTGGATGACGTCGACGCCGTCGGCGGCAAGGCCGCGCGCTTCGTCGTTCAACAATCCGGCGAACGCCATCGCCATCTTCACGCGGTCGCCGTAATGGGCGTCCGCGATGGTGTCGACGATGGTCATCGGGCCGGGCAGGGTGAATTTCAGCGGCTTGGCGGTGTGAGCACGCGCCAGCCGGACTTCGCGCGCGTGCACCCGGCTACGCAGTCTAAGTTCGCCGACCACCGTCGGGCACATCGCTTTGTAACGGTCGGCGCGGATTCCCATCTCGACTTTTCTGTCGAAGTCGATGCCCTCGACCGCTTCAAGAAAGCCGTGCACGAAATGCTGACGCGACTGCTCGCCATCGCACACGATGTCGATGCCGGCGTCTTCCTGCAGCTTGACTGCAAGGACGGTGGCGTCGTCCTTGGCGGCCGCGAGCTCCTCGCCCTCGAGCCGCCATTGCGGCCACAGCCGGTTCGGCTCGGCAAGCCAAGCCGGCTTCGGCAGGCTACCGGCAATCGTGGTGGGAAACAGCGAGGGGATTGCAGCTCTGCTCGGCATGGCGGTCTGCTGGATTAGCGTGGCAAATCAGGACAGCGACGAGGCGCGAGGCGGGCGCCAGTCGTACAGCCAGTCATAATGGCGCAGCAGCCAACGGCCGCCAAGCGCGCGCATCGCCGCGTTGCGCAGCACGGCGGGCAGGCCGGTCAGGTGATAGCGCGCACCGTTACGCGCAGCGAGGCGTTGCACCTTCCAGGCGCGGACGCGCCGTGTCGTAGAATAGGTGCGCAGCGCTGCTGCCGGATCGTCCGGCCTCTGCGCCAAACACTGCGCAACCACCGCAGCATCCTCGATGGCCATCGCCGCGCCTTGCGCCAGATACGGCTGCATCGGATGGGCGGCGTCCCCAAGGAGCGCCACCGGCCCTTGCGACCAGGACAGCAGCGGCCGGCGATCGTACAGCGCCCATTTCAGCCACGCTTCCGGCGCGCTGATCACGGCAAGCGCCTGCGGCGCCCAATGCCGCGGCGAAAAACGCCGCAGCAGATCGTCCCGTGCCGCCGGTTCGCTCCAGCCCGGCGCGTTCCAGGTATCCTCCATGATGGCGACAACGTTTATGAGGCTGCCGCCTCGCACCGGGTAGTGGACGAGGTGCGCATCGCGACCGAGCCAAAGCTGCACCAGCGGTTCACGGAATTGCACCGCCACATCTTTTGCCGGCACCAAGGCGCGCCACGCCGTCCGTCCGGCAAATCGCGGCGGTCCGCCGTAGCCGAGGCGCGCGCGCGTTGCCGACCACAGCCCATCGGCCGCGATGAAGGCGGTGCCGCGTTCGTCGAGCGCGCCAGGGCGGCCGTGCGCCGACACGGTGACGCCGTTGGCGTGGGCGATAAAATCATCGGCATGCATGCCGAGCTTGATGGTGATGCTCAGCTTTTGCGCCGCGGCCGCGGCAAGCGCCGCCTGCAGGTCACCGCGATGAATGAGCCAATAAGGTGCGCCATAGCGCTGCGCGGCTGGAGTGCCGAGCGGCATGCGCAAAATTTCGCGGCCGCTCCTGCCGGCAAGAACGCGCAATCCCTCGGGCATGACGCCGTACCGCTTGAGTTCGTCGCCAAGCCCCAGCTCTCCGAGAATGCGCGTGGCGTTGGGCGAGAGCTGAATGCCAGCGCCGGTTTCCTGAAGCCGCTCCGCCTGCTCCAGCACCACGACGCGAAAGTCGTTACGCGCCAGCGCCAAAGCTGCTGTCAATCCGCCGATCCCGGCACCGGCAATGATGACGCTACGCGCGGAGGTCAGGGTGTCGGCTCCGCAAGGCGCGGCTCACGCGGTAACTTCGTGCAGCGCGCATTCCGCCGGCCGCGCGGCGCCAGGCGCCAAGGTCGGATTGTAGCGGTAAAGCGTGGAGCAATACGGGCAAACGTACTCGGCATCGTCGCCCATGTCGCAGAACACGTGCGGATGATCGTTCGGCGGCGTGGCCCCGATGCACATGAATTCCTTGGCGCCGATTTCAATCATCGGCACGCCCGGATCGTTATGGAAATGCGGAACGATGTCGTGAGCCATAAGCGTTCTGTTCGTCGTCGGTGGTGGCTGGAACTTCGCACCATAGCCGCGTCGCGACCGGATTCATAGCAAGGCGTTGCCATCGCGCCAGCTGAGATGATCTAACCGTGCGTCATGCCGAGCTTCAGTCATGGCGGTGTGGAGATTGCGTTCCTCGACCAGGGCGAGGGCGAGCCGATCGTGCTCGTGCACGGTTTTGCGTCAAATAAAGAGGTGAACTGGGTCGCACCCGGCTGGATGACGACGCTGACCGGCGCGGGGCGCCGCACCATTGCGCTCGACAATCGCGGCCACGGCGCCTCGACCAAGCTGTACGATCCGGCCGCCTATCATTCGCGGCTCATGGCCGAAGACGTGCGGGCACTGCTCGATCATCTCGGCCTGCCGCGCGCCGACGTGATGGGTTATTCGATGGGGGCACGGATCACCGCCTACTTTGCACTCGCACATCCGGGCTGCGTGCGCTCGGCCATGCTCGGCGGCTTGGGTAGTCAGCTTGTCGATGGCGTCGGCCTGCCGGAAACGCTGGCGGAAGGGCTCGAAGCGCCGAGCGTCGCCGCCGTGACCGATCCGACCGCGCGGACGTTCCGCAGCTTCGCCGAACAGACCAAGTCGGATTTGCGGGCACTCGCCGCCTGCCTGCGCGGTTCGCGCCAGACTTTGAGCCGGGCCGAGGTCGAACGCCTGGCCGTACCGCTGCTGGTCGCGGTCGGTTCGAAGGACGCGATTGCCGGCTCCCCCCAGGAGCTTGCCGCGCTCATTCCGGGCGCTCAGGCGCTCACTATCCCGAACCGCGACCATATGCTGGCAGTTGGTGACAAGGTTTTTAAGGCCGGCGTGCTGGAGTTTCTGGCGCGGCGGCCATGACCCAGCCATTGGCCGAAATCGACCTTCGGCCGTTGTCGTCGGCAAGCGGGCGCCGCAGGGCCTTGGTTTCGCCCAGCCGGGTGCCAATGTATGCTACACGGCTGTAGGGCCGCCAGGGTTCGGGAGAGAGTCGAATGGCGCAGTATCAGGCAAGGCCGGTGCTCGACACGGTCGACCCGGTGTGGGCGCGAATCCGCCATGAGGCCGAGGAGGTGGTGCGCCGCGAGCCCGAGCTGGCAAGCTTCATCTACTCGACCGTCCTGCACCATGACACGCTCGAAGCTGCCGTGGTCTATCGTCTGGCGGAGCGGCTCAACCACGCCGCCCTGTCCAGCGGCCTGATCCGGCAGGCCTACATGGACGCGCTGCGCGATGAGCCGTCGATCGGCGAAATGTTTCGGGCCGACATCATGGCAACTTGCGACCGCGACCCGGCGACCCGCCGGCTGATCGAGCCGGTGCTCTATTATAAAGGCTTCCACGCCATCGTGACGTATCGGCTGGCGCACTGGCTCTGGACCAAGGGCCGGCGCGACTTCGCGCTTTACCTGCAGAGCCGCTCGTCGGCCGCCTTTCAATGCGACATTCATCCGGCCGCCCGCATCGGTCGCGGCATTTTCCTCGACCACGCCACCGGCCTCGTGGTCGGCGAAACTGCGGTGATTGAGGATGACGTCTCGCTCTTGCATGACGTGACCATCGGCGGCACCGGCAAGGAGGCCGGCGACCGCCATCCGAAGATCCGCTACGGCGTCATGATCGGTGCCGGGGCGAAGATTCTCGGCAATATCGAGGTCGGCCATTGTGCGCGCATCGCTGCCGGGTCGGTGGTGATCCGCCCGGTGCCGAACAACGTCACGGTCGCGGGCGTGCCCGCCAAGGTGATCGGCGCGGTCGGCTGTCCGGAGCCGGCGCGCACCATGGACCAGATGTTTCACGACGACGAATGACGCGGTCCGGTCGTCGGATCGATCCGCATGTATCGACGGTTTGTTATGAATATTTCGGGGGATTGACGCGGTGGACGTTCAAGAAGTCAGAAAGCTCGACGCATATCTGAAAAAGCTGTTCGGCAACGCGCGCATTCGCGTGGTGCCGCGGCCGCGCAAGGACGATTCCGCTGAAGTCTATATCGGCGAAGAGTTCGTCGGCGTGCTGTTCGTCGACGACGAGGACGACGAACGTTCCTACAATTTCCAGATGGCGATCCTGGGCAGCGATCTGGAATAATGAGGTATCTGTAATCAGTAATCAGATTTTCGCGAAGTTTCTGTCTGATTACCGACTACTGATTGCGGATTCCCGGTCGGTGTAGCTGCGCTATCAGTCGATCGAGGCCGCCGGCTACCCCGCGCCAATCCTTCAGCCAATCGCGCGCGAAGCGTAGCGTCACCACCGCACCGCCAATGCTGCGATCGACAATGCAGTTGCCCGCGACGATTCCAGCTTGCCGCGTGCAACGGGCAAAGAAGCGCTCGGGGGTGTCGGCGACATAGACCAGATCCTCGCCCCGGTACGGCGAGTCGGCGCGGAACGGTATAATCGCGAGGCCGTCCGCGCCGGCGTTGGCCGTCGCCTCCACATAGCGCGGATAGATGCTGCGCAGCCGCTCGTTCGGCGGCAGCACCGAGCCAAGCGGCGCGATGGTGACGAACAAGCGCCCGGTCGCTTCTGTCGGTTCTGCTTCTCCGGATGAATGCTTTTGCAGCGCTTCGTCCGGCGGTGGCGGCGTGAGTGAGGGCCAGAGGAAGGCGAGGTCGACGCGCTCATGCGGGCCTGGATGGCGCTGCACCGCGGCGCGGATCGCTCCCGGCGGCACCTCGAACAACACGCCTTCGACGGTGATCGGAAGGGTAGGCGCATTCAACGGAGCGGATGCCCCCGGCCAGGTCGGCCACAGCGCGTACGCGACGAAGGTGACGGCGAACAGCGCGAGCGCAAACAACAGCGCAAACGGCAACAGCAAAAAGCCGCTGCGCTTGCGCGCGATGTGTCGCGGGATGGTGAGATGCACCATGCGGGCTGATCCGAGTTACGCGAATCACCCGCCAGTATCGCACGGTCAACACGATGGCCGGGGAACAGCAAACGCGACGCGCGTTAACCTTTCTTTAAGCATTCCGTGGCGGCGCGCCCCGGCCTCTGTAATGGCTTGGCGCCAAAAGGAGGCGTCCGCCGATGTTGGACTTGGCGTTGCCGGCCATCTCGCCGCAGGCAGTCGATTCGTTTTTCTCGCTGGCGCTCGGCTTTGCCGTCGCCGGGCTATGCGCCAGCGGCTACCGGGTGTTCTCTGACCAGCCGCCCAGCTTTCGGCTGCTCGAGATCGGGCCGGCGACCGCCCGCTTCGCGGCTATCCCGCTTTTGATGTTTGCGGCGCCCTTTATCATCATGCGCAACACGCTGCGTGGCCGCCGCATCGAAGGCCGCCGTACGGAATTCGTCATGGTCGCGACCGTCATCGCCGGCCTCTGGAGCCTGATGTCAGGCACCGTCGTTACGATGACGCTGCAGGCGCTGCTCAATACTTGAAACGGACAAGACGACGGTCAGAAATTGATCGACGGTCTCATATCTGCATTTCGTCGTCCGACATCCAACGAACCAAAAAGGTGCGGGCAGCCCTTGGGGGAGGGCTGCCCGCGCACGAACCCGGTCTGGGGACGGGGAGGGGTGGGGACGTGACCGGGCTCGCGTAACTCCTCTGCTATTCGTTCGCTATCTGGTGCGTGCTCAGCGCGGTGTTGCGGTGAGCGGCGCCGGGTGCGGCTCGCCGAGCGAGACCCACACGTTCGGATCGGATTGCGACTGGCGCTTCACGAAGCGGTAGCCGGTGTCGGCCCACAGCAGAATGTCGTCGCGCTGGTTGTCGAGAATGAATTCGCCCTTGTCGCTCTTCACCGTGAGGATGGCGTGGCCGTCGCCGTGCTGGTCGCGCACCACGGTGATGAGCAGCGCCTCGCGCGGCCAGCCGGCCTGCATCAGCATGCGGCGCTTTTCCAGCACGTAGTCCTCACAATCGCCGTAGCCGTCGTCCGGATAATTCCAGCGCTCGACCACGCCCCAATGCTCGAGATCGGTCATCGGCTTGACGTTGCTGTTGACCCAGCGATTGACGCGAACCAGATCCTTCCAGGCCGCCGTCGTCAGCACGACGTCGCGCGCCTGCGATGGCTTGGTCTTGCATTCCGGATCGTACTCGATGCAGAACTCAACCCAACCGATCGGCGCCTTGGTCTCGACGCCCACGGTCGCGAACAGCGGATGATTTTGCGCAGTGCTCGCGGTCGGACAGCCGAGCAGCGCAACGCCCATCAGGGCCGCGGCCGCTGCGCGCTTGAGGATCGCCGACGCACTCATGTTGACCCCTTCCCGTCTTCTTGGGGTCACGTTTCGCACAAAGCTTTTGCGGCGCCGCTAAGCTGGTTCGTTCAATTTGAAGCAAACACAAGTCAAGAACGCCGGTAATTCGGCCGCAAGTTCCGGCAGTTGTTATGTGAAATGCGAGACAATCGAATTTAGCTAAAAGTGTAACGATCCGTCTCAAAGGGGCGGACGCACGGATTTCCGCGGTCAAAAAACGTCTGATGCCATAATCCACGTGCTTTGCAGACGCGGCGCACAGCGCAAGCTTCATCAACGGCCGACTTCGAACTGAAAAATTCGACGAAAGCGTTTTACCTGTCGGTCACTGTTTCGAAGGAAACGCCGGAGCACGGCACGGCCAGATTGGCGCCAGGGTAGCCGCGGGAGGTGATCTCGCGCGCAGCGTTTCGATCGAAAGTCCCATGGGTCGGCGAGATGGCAGGGGTGCGCGACATCGGAAAGGTGTTGCGCGCCTTAAGGAATTTTAATTCCGCCGCTGCGGAGCCGGTCCGCGGCAATTGAGTTGCCAATGTGAAGCCCAGCCCCCTGCAGCATAAGAAGGCTAACGGAGTTCCATCATGGCGGCAGCAACCGATCCCCACATGAGCATTTTCCGCAATAGGGTCTTTGGCCGAATTCGCACGGCCTTTCTTTCCTCGGCCGCAGCCATCGCTGTGGCGGCTCTCGTGGGCGGATCGGGTGGAATGGGCGGGGGTATGGTCACCCTGACAGGCCCCGTACCCGCTCAGGCGGCCGAACAGTCCGGCCCGGCCGGTTTTGCCGACCTCGTAGCCAAGGTAAAACCCGCCGTCATCTCGGTCCGGGTCAAGATCGAGCGGGAGAGCCGCGCCGACGATAATGGCGCGATCCCACGCAACTCGCCGCTTTATCGGTTCTTTCATGGACCGGACGCACAGGAGCAGCCTCGCAAACAGATTACCGGCGAAGGTTCCGGATTTTTCATCTCCGCGGACGGTTATGCGGTGACCAATAACCACGTCGTGGATCACGCCAAGACCGTCCAGGTGACCACGGACGACGGCAGCATCTACACTGCGAAGGTCGTGGGAACGGATCCCAAAACGGACCTCGCGTTGCTTAAGATCGATGGCAACAAGCAGTTTGCGTACGCCCAGTTCTCCGACCAGCCGCCGCGCGTCGGCGACTGGGTCATTGCCGTCGGCAATCCGTTCGGGCTGGGCGGCACGGTGACGGCGGGCATTGTCTCGGCGAGTGGCCGCGAGATCGGCGCCAGCCCGTATGACGACTACCTGCAGATCGACGCCCCGATCAACAAGGGCAATTCAGGCGGACCGGCGTTCAACATGAACGGCAAGGTCATCGGCGTGAACTCGGCGATCGTGTCGCCATCCGGCGGCTCGGTCGGCATCGGTTTTGACATCCCTGCTGACAGCGCCAAGCTCGTCATCGATCAGCTCCGGCAGAAGGGCTCCGTCACCCGCGGCTGGCTCGGCGTGCAAGTGCAACCAGTGACCGCAGCGATTGCCGATAGTATGGGCCTGAACAAGGCCGAAGGCGCGCTGGTCGATCAGCCCGAGCCGAACAGCCCGGCAGAGCAAGCCGGCATCAAAGCCGGCGACATCATCACCGCGGTGAACGGCACCCCGATCAAGGATGCGCGCGCTTTGGCGCAACAGATCGCGCGGGCCACGCCCGGCAGTTCGGCCAAGCTGTCGGTCATCCGCGACGGCAAGACCGACAGCATCAGTGTGACGCTGGCCACCATGCCGCAGCAGCGGGAGGCCGAGGCGCAGCCGCAACGACACCAGCAGCAGGAAGAGCCAAGCTCCGATCACCACCTCGGCATGAGCTTGGCGCCCGCGCAGGACGTCGAGGGATCGGGCAGGCAGGGCGTGGTGGTGCTTGGCGTCGATCCGAACGGTGCCGCGGCACAAAACGGCGTTGAGACCGGTGACGTCATTCTCGATGTCAGCGGTAAATCGGTGCAAACGCCGTCACAAGTGCGGGAGGCGATCAATCAGACACGCTCGCAGGGCCGGCGTTCGGTGCTGATGCGGGTCAAGAGCCAGCGCGGCACGAAATTCGTGGCGCTGCCGATCGCTGAGGGTTGATGGTGAGGCTGACGCGCGGCTTAGATGCCGACATGCGCGCCGGCGACCCAGCAGTCCAAAACCTCGATCGCCACCGGATCGAGCGCGACCATATCGGCGCGCATGCCAGGTGCGAGCCGCCCAAGCGTGCCGCCGAGGCCGAGAAAACCCGCGGGGTGAGTGGATGCAAACCGCAGTGCATTCGCCAGCGAGACATCGCAGAGCCGCACGCAGTTGCGCACCGCGCTTGCCATGTCGAGACAGGCGCCGGCCAGCGTGCCGTCGGCGCGCGTGCAACGGCCATTCCGCACGCCGATGATGTCGCCGTAAAGCGCGAATGAATTGCGCTTGCCGCCGACCGGCGGCATCGCATCGCTGACGAGAATGGGCCGCCCGGCGCCGCGGAACGCGAGCCGCAGCATGGTAGGCGCGACGTGGATGCCGTCGGCGATAAGACCGTACCAGGCGTCAGGCGATTCCAATGCGGCTGCGATCGGCCCCGGCTCGCGCGAGGCGAGCGGCCGCATGGCATTGAACAAGTGCGTGAAGCCGCTCAGGCCTGCTTCCATTGCCGCTTTGGTTTGTGCGTAGGACGCCATCGAATGGCCGAGCGCCACGCGCACGCCCGCTGCTGCGAGTTTTGCGATGAAATCGTCAGGCACCTGTTCCGGCGCGAGCGTCACAAGCGTGACGCCGCGGCGAGGTGCGGTGATGGCATTGAAGTCATCGGCCGTAGGCTGGCGCAAGGCGGCGAGCTTGTGCACGCCGGCTTTGTCTGGAGATAGAAACGGGCCTTCCAGATGGATGCCGAGCACGCCGGGCTCGGTACCGATCAGCGCATCGACAGCGGCAAGCGCAGCGCGCATTTTCTCAGAACTGTCGCTGATCAGCGTTGGCAAGATCGCCGTGGTGCCGAGCCTGCGGTGCGCCGCGACGATCGTCCGA
>Ga0126371_10004821_pt1 | contig 11921 bp, 10 predicted proteins | sample PanSoiMetaPlot_4_FD_110145 | JGI IMG/M metagenome (GOLD analysis project Ga0126371, IMG submission 110145) | Tropical forest soil microbial communities from Panama - MetaG Plot_4 | ecosystem: Environmental > Terrestrial > Soil > Tropical forest > Bulk soil | place: Panama | collected 2016-02-17
GCGAGGGCAGTCAGGACAGGCAGGATCACTCTTGAGCTGCCGACGTTGACAACGGGGAGCAGGAGCGCCAGCGCAAAAACCTTCCCGCGATACCCCTTCGTCAATTCCCGGCTTCGGCGCAAGCTCGTCCACGGCCCGAGGCGCTCGACGAGACAGGCCGGCAACCCAACAAACCAGGCGGCGGGACTGACGCTCCTCCTCCATCCCAAAGTCTTGATACGACTCGCTGATTTATCGCTCGCGCATTGCACACCTACTATGGATGCGCGGGTGGAACCGGGAGCCTATCCGTGCAGACCTACATCGGGCTTGTCGAACTTGCCCGGATATGCGCGAGCCAGGCCCATATCACCGCGGACCGTGAAGTGGCTCGCGAGCTGTGGCGCATGGCCTTGGAATATCAGCAAAAGGCTGCCGCTCTCGACAACGGCAAGCCCCCCGATGTCGGCCCGCCGCCAGCATGGATCAACGAAAAATAGCCTGCTCAGAAGACTCCGCCTAGCGAGCGCGTCCGACTGATGGCGCAGCGGCCGGCTGACGTCATGCCGTGATCGAGCTTGAGCTGAGCCCTCTTGGCCTTCCTGGGCCACAGTACACGACCCTTCACGGTTCGCCCGCTTGGTAGCGTCCTATCGAGGCTGCGCACGCGGCCGAGGTTTGAGACCTCGTCGTGGCCCTGGTAGTCCTTGATCGGCTTCCACCTTTCCATGCCGTGATACTACGCGAAGTCGGTGAGGGACCTCTTCATCAGCGCGGCTCGGCGTCAGAGTCCCCACCCGATCCCGATCTCGGGATCGCCGCAGAGATCTTTTTCTTCCTGTAAGCCAAGTCGTTCGATCATCCGCTGTCTGGGCGCCCAAACATAGTACACTCTTTCGACAGAATTGCTGAAGAACTGTGTAGATTTCGGATTCGCCAGCGCCTCGAAAACGAAGTACCGTTTGTGCTGATCACCGGCAAGGAAGCCTGGGCCGCCGGTGGCTGAGAGACCGGTCGTGCTCCCGCCTGTAGCAGCGTGGGGGGCCACAATGCTCCAGAAACTCGGCGATCACATTGCAAACTGCTTGGCGCAAGCTAACATCGCTGAACTGCGGGCATCCGAAACATCCAACGAAACTCTGCGCAGCGATTATGAACGCTTGGCAAGGACTTGGCGTCATCTCGCGAGCAGCTATCAGTTTGTCGAGAGCCTCGAACGCTTCTTGCTCGATGCCGACAAGGCCAGACGTGCTCTGTCGCCCGAGCCAGCAAACGAAAATGGAGGCCGCGCACTTCTTCTGCGAAGCACCGCGTTCGACCCCGAGATCATCGCAGTGTTGATCGCTGCCTATGAACGCGCAGTTAAGGCGCAGCCGACCTCTGCTCGCGAGACTATCGCCAAAAGCATTATCGAGTTGGCGTCCGAGGGTGAACGCGATCCCCACAAGCTGTGCTTGGGTGCACTTGCCCTGTCCACACAGAGCAAAAGTTGACTCGGATCAACGGCCTACAATGACGATCGCCATGGCAGATGGGCAGCTATTTGTTTGTTCATGGCAGCACGCCTCTCGACGAAGAGCCAAAGGGCGCCAAACGCCACGGCCGTTGCGACACTCACAAGGACGACTCCCATTGGGGCAGCTCCAGTTTTCTGGAAACCCAAGCTACACGGGCGGGGCGCCGCGCGTGCTGGCAAGCGGCCCCTGGGAGGAAACAGGTAGACCAGGGGCCTTGATGACCCTCCTTGGGACGAAGCGCTCGGTCATCACGACAACATGCCGGTCAGCGGCGAATTGTTCCAGACTGCCTGACAAGCGGTTGACGAGGCACCACCTGCTCCCGCCAGTTTGGCCGCATGTCGGCGCCGATGATGCCGCAGCTCGTGCAGATCTGCCCCACCGGCTGATGGGGCGTCGGCGGGATCGCGATGCGGCTATAGTGGTTTGTCGCGAACGGCCTTGGCGGCAGCGATGAGCTTCTCAGTCTCAACGATAGTCGCCTGAATTGACGCGATCGATCCCATAACCCGTGACCGGAACCGAGCAAGCTGCTCCAGGCTCTCGCGGACGCACCTTGTCGCTTCCTTGGCGTCGAATATGGGGCCGTAGGGCTCAAGCAGGCGCCGAGGATAACGCGCCGGCATGGCGGGGGCCAGCAGCGGAAATCGCGACCTGGTGGCGCAGCGGCGGGACTGACCTATCCTTCGCGCTGCCAGCGCTCATACTCCACCTTGAACGCTGCCATCGCCTGCGCGCGCGTGGGTGCATCGCCGTAGCTCTTGCGCCGGGTCGGCACGAACGACTCCCACCACCAGATTTCTGAAGCGGCACTGGTCCTGTAGATGCGGCCGACCGTGCGCCCGTCATCGAGCACGTCGAAGTCTTCATCGAGCATGTCGAACTCTTCCGGGTTCCAGTCGCCGGGGCGGTGTCCTTGGGCGCGGCGTAGGACAAGTGACATCAGCGCCCCAGGGCCAGGCGGCCAGCTTCGGTGATATGGACGCGCATCTGCTCAAGGGTCCGCCCACCAGCCCGAACGAGCTGGTTGGTCGAGGTGGCGAGCCCGCAGTCGATCAACCCAGCGATGGTCTCGGAGGTGAAACCGTGCGCGAGCAGGAGTAGTGCAGTGCGGCCGTCGGTGGAGCTGGCTACCAACTCAAGGGCTCGGCGCCATTCAGCGGGATAGTCCGGCATCCCAGGACAATAGCGCGGATGGCGGCGAGCTTGATGGTGGCTGGGTGGGCTGCCGGCGACGGCCCGGCCTGCCGTGACCGCATGTTGGCGAGTTACGGAGGGCCGCGGGTCGGGAGCGCTCGGCATCCCGAGAGGATAGGTCGGGTGGACGACCACCGGTGGCGAGCCGTCGAGGTTTACTGGTTCCGCCAACCGGCGACCAGCGCGAAGAGGACCAGCAACCTTCTCAGCTCTCAGCCTGCAGTCGCTTGCCCTGTTCCGGAGCGGAGCGTGCTTGCGCGGTGGCGGCCATATAGCCTCCTCGGTCGTGCTGTGCCTGGTCGCTGTGGGCGCAGGTTATGCGCTCGCGCGCGCCATCGCCGGGCTGATGGCATAAGCCAAGACCGCACGGCTAAGCGTCCTCCTCGAGTGGCTCGAAACGCGGCTGAAACCAAATTTGCGCGATGAGGGTCGGAACCACCGCGCTGCCGATCACCGCTGTCAGCAGAATTGTGTATTGCTCCTGATCGATGATGTGGTTGTTCAAACCGAACAGCGCCGAAATCGAACCGAAGGTCAATCCGGTTGACATCATCAAAGTGGTGTACATGCCCTCGCGTTTGTCAAATCTGAAATAGCGGGTCAGCGGCAGGATACCGGCGAACTTGGTGGCCATCTTCATGGCGAGGAAGGCGGCGATCAACCCGGCACCGGTGATCAGCACGTGCGCGTCGATCAGCGAGCCAGCCTTAAGGAAGTAGAACGGTGTCAGGAACGCGAAGCAGATGGCGCGCAGGCGCAGCTGAAGCTCTTTTTCCTTCATAAAGAAGGGCGCTAGCGCCATGCCGACCAGATAGGCCGGCAGCACGGCTTCGCTTTGCCCCAGGTTGGCAAGGCCCCCGAGTCCAAACAGTACGAGAAACAGAAATTTGATCTCAGGTTCGCTGGCCCGCCCGCCGATGCGCCTGAACAGCCACGGGACAATCCAAGGAAGTACAAAGATGGCGGTGACGGTGACGACGGCGAACAGAATGAGATATATGTTGTAGTTAGCGAATATGAGTCCGAGCGCGAGCACGGTCCCGATGTCGTTGATGAAGCAGGCGGCGAGAATGATCTTGCCAAGCTCGGTGCGATTGTAGCCGGTCTCGACCATCACGGCATAGACGACCGCGACCGAAGTAGTCGAGAGCGCGATGCCGCCGATCTGCGCCTGCGGCCACGGCCAGCCGAGGCCGTAGCGGGCCAACAGTAAACAGCCAAGATAGGGCGCAAAGAATCCCATCAGCCCGATGCTGACGCTCGACCCGAAATTTCTCTTGACGACATGAGGGTCGATGTCAGTGCCCGCGAGGAACGTCAGGACGATGGCGCCGAAGCCAGCGATGTAGTTGATCCAAGGTGTTAGGGGCAGCCCTATAGTATTGCCGGCGAAAGCGCCTACGACGATCTCGAACAGGGCGGCCGAGATCGTGATCACGAGAGAGGCCACGGCTGCGAGCAAGGCCAGCGCCATCCATAGAGCTGACTGAAACCAGATATTGTCCATCGCACCGTCCTTTCGTTCGCGCCACGCATGGCACGAAAAAACCCGCCGGCGGCGGGTCGCGAACGGCACCCTACCGCGTCAAGAAAAGCGGCAGGGGTCATCAGCTCGGCTCGAGCGGTTTTGGGGAACCCCATCCCCATCACGTGGCAGCACGCATATAGCCAATTCCAGGCTCCGTTTCAACTCAGGTCTGATATCCTAACGGCTAAGGCGCCTTGCGAAGTCGCCCTTGTGACGCTCTGGTGATGCCGCAGACGGCGGTCTGCGGTGCCCATTCCGGTTACCCCCAATGAAACGCCGCGGTTCGCAGCAAAGCAAACTGGTCGCCGAACAGGAGAGGGTCATTCGCGCCCACTGGGAATGGGCCGGTGGTTGGGCGCTGTTATGGATCTCGGCGCTGTCGTGATTTTCGGCGGGGTCCTCTGCTCGCCACGGTCACCTTAGTGAATGCCGATCTGGCCGGCCGCGGGGTGCGCTGGCCGCGCGCATTGATCTGATGCTGACGCGCGCGACGATGATAAGCCCAGCAGCTGAATCGGAAGCGAAGTCACTATTTTGACTGTTGCCTCAGAATCAACTCGGCAAGACCAGTGAACGCGCCAAGGGCCACGAGCGGAAGCGTCCATTCGCTCGACCCACCGAGAGCCCAGGCGACGATCGCCAAGACCCAACACGACCCGACGATCCAGAGTGCGATGACAAGAGGTCTGGAAGCCCAAGCCATCTGCGTCCCCGTTGGGCGCTGGTGGTAAGGAAGGCCCCCCGGGGTGGCAGCGCCCGGCAGGGGTCGTCGGCCTCACGGCGCTTATCGGGGACGCCATCCCCCCTCGTCGACTCTGTGCCTCGACCGTCAGCAGCAATTCTGCACGTGACGATCGTCAAAATCGGCGCTCGCACCCTTCTTGCTTGATCAAACTCCGCCCGGAGGCAGATAGCAGATTACGCTGCCCTGACTGGACAGGAAGACAATTCCGTGCCCGGTGGGGTTCCCGCTATTCCATTTGATTTTGCGATTGGGCACGGGGAACTTCGATCCCGGTTCGCGTGTGATGCGGCCGACGTATTCGTCGTAACCCTCTCCGCGGTCATCAGTAATAATGGCCACGTATTGATCCTCATCGACCTCGTAGCTGTCCGCCCAGTAGGCGTCCGCCTCTCCGCAGCAAGGGACACGGGGATTGTCCGGCTGCATGAGGGTCGCAAACCAATCGTGGACGTTCTGAGAAGCGCCCCAACGACTGCCCTGGCGGGCAACGGCACCATCCAAGAGCGCGCTCAGGAGGAGAATCGCAGTCAAACTGCGTTGTGCTCCGGTTCTTAGTCTCCCTGTGTTTCTTGGTGATGCAGCCGCGACGGCCGACCTATCCTGTTGCGTTTGGAGCTTCTGGGCAGGAACTCCGGAACGCGCCGATCGCGGCTGGATGGTTGCCGCGCGGAGGCGCGGCAACCTTGAAGCTGAGCGAAATTCGAAAGCTAGCGTTGGCAGGCGCCGAAGCGTTTGCCAGGATAGCAAGGCGAAACAATTGGTAGAGATTGAGAGGTTGAGCCTGACCGGGGACATCAAAATACTCCTGCCAAAGCGCCGCTTCGGTAGGAGTTATCAGCCCGGCTGGGCGGTTACGGCGAACTCCATCGCCTATTCAAGTTGCGATTTTAAGCTTGACGTCGCGCCTGTCAAGGCGCGGTGCAGCATCCAAGATCCAGTCAGGCTTCGTTTGATCATGATTGCAGTTGCGCTGCACCAAATCAATTAGGTAGCAGAATAAGGCGACCGCTGGACGACGGGCGCTCCGCTCTTGTGCGCCGCCTTGCCTGCGATCTGAGTCGATACAGTGAAAGGCCTGGCGCACCCTTCGTTCTTTCGGGTTTTCGATCTTCTCGTAGGCGAGAGCAATCCAGGCTTGAATCTGATGCGCTGGACCTTCGGGGTGGCATTCGGGCGCCACAGGCACAGCTTCGCGTGTTCCCAGCACGGCTTGACGATGGATGTTTGCACGTTAACGCGCAGCGACCCCGACGGCTGGATGCGCATAGTAACCTAGAAATACTGGTGGGTCGGCGCCGATGACGGGCCGTTCAGGAATTTGCAGGCTCGCGTGTTAAGCGGCCGGCGCGCTCCGATCTGTTGGCGTGGCTGCGTGATCACGTGATCGCGTTGGAGCGCTAGTCTTGCCGCCAATCTGATCCGGTGGCGATCTATCAAAATCGCATGAAGCAGCGATTCAGCGGCCTCCACCTGGATGCGGCAACATGACCCCAAGCCCTTGGATTGTCTGGCTGTCGACCAGCGTGATAGCGTCGCTTCAGGCTCAACAGCCGTGGTCGGTGGTTGCTTGCTCCCCAGCGACAAACTTCGGTCTAAACTCTCGCTCAGCATGCAGCTACATGCTGAGCTTTTTTTTGAGCTCGGGCTGGCTGCTTTTAGTGCAGGGTCGTTGACGCACTTCCCTCAACGCCTAGCGAACGATGTCTAGGGTGTAGGATCGGCCTTCGATGACCAAGATCATTCTTGTGCGTCACGGTCATGTCGAGGGCATAGATCCGCCGCGCTTTCGCGGCCGGACCGAGTTGCCGCTGACGAAGATCGGAATGCGGCAGGCGCAGCAGACCGCGCAACGAATTGCCGCGCACTGGAATCCGCTCTCCCTCTACACAAGCCCGATGGGACGCTGCGTGGCGACCGGGCAGGCGATCAGCGAGCTTATCGGCACACGCGGCCAAATCCTCGAGGACCTCAACGATCTCAACTATGGTACCTGGCAAGGTCGAAGCTATGAGGACGTCAGGGCTGAATCCCCCGAGCTATTTGCCCTCTGGTTCGCCTCGCCGCATCTGGTGCGGTTTCCGCGGGGCGATTCTTTGCAGGATCTCGTCGCGCGCGCTGGTGACGCCTTGCGCTTTGTTCGCGACCGGCACCGCGAGGAAACCGTCGTGATGGTGGGGCACGACAGCGTGAACCGGGCGCTGCTGCTGCAGCTGATCGAGCAGCCGTTGGCGGCCTATTGGCGTCTGGAGCAAAGCCCGTGTGCGATCTCGGAGATCGCCATCACCGGAGCGCGGGTTTGTGTGCACCGCATCAATGAGACGGGCCATCTTGATGGGACGATGTGAGCCATCGCAGGTTCAACTTGCTGGACGAGGGCCGCCAGAGTAGCCTCACTGCGGGATGGAGTCCCCCCGTAACCGCCCGATCGGGCTGATGACTCCTACTGCGCAGTTGGCCGCGGTGGGAGCGCACGTCTGAAGCCCGCCGCGGGGCGAAGGCTTGTCGGGCACCGGGGAGGAATTCAATGTCCAGCAAACAAAGGTTCAGCAAACAAAGCTCGATCGTTCTGGCGCTCGCGCTGATCGCCCTTGCAAATCCCGCGGGCGCTGGCGAGCCGAAAGCTAAGACCACGGCGCAAACGCCAACCTACAAAGTCGTCGGCAAAATCGCTGGCCCGGACGGCGGCGGTTGGGACCTGTCGAACGTCGATTCGAAGACGCACCGGCTGTATATCTCGCGCCCATACGGCATCATGACGATTGATGTCGACTCGCAAAAGGTGACGGACAAATTTGCCGAGGGCGCGGGAGTGCACGGAATCCTGCCGATTCCGGGAGCGCATCTGATTGTTAGTGCTAACGAGGACACAAATTCGGCGATGCTATTGGATGAGGCGACCGGCAAGACGCTGGAGACGATCCCGGTCGGCAAGCATCCTGATTCGACGACCTTCGATCCGAAAACGGGTCTCGTCACCGTTATCAACCAAGACGGCGGCGACGCCACGCTGGTCGATATGAAGAAGCGTGCTGTCGCGGGGACCATCCCGATCGGCGGCCAGCGCATCGAGTTCAGCGTGACCGACGGTCACGGGCTCGTCTATGTCAATGTAGACGGTGTCGACAATGTCGAGGACAAGAGCGAGATCGCCGTTCTCGATGTTGCCGGCCGCAAGACTGCGCGTCGCATTGCGCTGCCGGGCTGTGCGCGGCCCTCCGGGCTCGCCTATGACGCGAAAGATGATCTGTTAATCACCTCGTGCCGGAACAATGTGGCCAAGGTGGTGGAAGCGAAGACCGGGCGCGAAGTCGCCAGTGTTGCGATTGGGCCTGGCCCGGATTGTGTGATGTTCGATGCCACCCGCCACCTGGCTTTTGTGCCGACTGGTGGTGACGGAATGCTGAGCATCATTCCAATTCACGGCGGCAAAAGCAAAGGCGTCGGTGAGGTCACCACCATCTCCACCCAAGTTCTGGCGCGGTTGGGAGCACTCGATCCAAAGACCGGCCGGCTCTATTTGCCGACTGCCGAGGCCAAGGCGGTTCCGGATCCTGGTCAGCGGCGAACGCTGATGCCCGGAACCTTCGCTGTGCTAGTGGTTGCTCCGAACTAGAATGCTTGCTGCCGTGCCGGTGTGTGGCAACAGGCAGGCGCGGTCCATCAACCAGCACCTGACGTCTCAACACGCTCATTGGGGAACAATTCATGCGAACTCCGCTTATCTCGCCGATCGTCACGACACTCATCGCTGCCGTGACGGCGGCCTCAACCATTGCGGGCGCCGCCCACGCCGCCTCGGTCAAGCTGCTCACCATGATCCCGGTACCGGGTGAACCGATTGAATCCTATGACATTGGTACGGTCGATGAAAAGACACATCTCTACTACCAAACCGACCGCTCCAACAAATCGATCGATATTTTGATGTGACCAAGAACAAGTTCGTCGGGAGGGTGGCCGGCTTCGTTGGATTCACTGGAAACGGCAACACGTCGGGTGGAAACGGGATCAGCCTGGTCAACAATTCGACCGAAGTATGGTCGGGCGACGGCGACAGCACCGTCAAGGTAATCGACCTCAAGCAGAAAAAGATCATCGATACGATCTCTACCGGCGGCAAGAAGCGCGCCAACGAGACCGACTTCGATCCGGCCGACCAGATTCTGCTGATCGGCAACGATGGCACCGAGGGCGTAGAACCCTCTTTCGTCACGCTCATTTCCACCAAGCCCGGTCACAAGATTTTGGCCAAAATTCCGATCGAGCGCGCCCGGCAGATCGATGCGCCGCGCTACAACCCAAAGAACGGCCTCTTCTATGTATCGCTACCGGTAATCGACAACACAAACAACAAGGGCGGCATCGCGGTGATCGATCCGCGCGAAGCCAAGGTGCTGCGGATCATCGAGGTGATGGACTGCGCGCCGCAAGGTCTCGCGCTCGGACCCGACGACCATGTGATTCTCGGCTGTAATGCCGGTTCCTCGGGCTCCAAAATCCCTCCCCTCACGGCGGTGTTTGATCTCAAGACCGAGACGGTGATTGCGTCGACCCCGAAGATGGGCGGGTCGGACATGGCGGGCTATGTCGAGAAGCTCGGGCTTTACGTGGTCGGCGGCCGCGAAGCGCCTGGCGGCTCCTCGATCGGCCTCATCGACGCCAAGACGAACGAGTGGATCCAAAACATTCCGGCGCCACCGAACGCCCACTCGGTCGTGATCAGCCATTCCAACGGCCATATTCTCGTGCCAAGCGGCAAGACCGGTGGGTTCTGCGGTGGCTGCATCTTGGTGTTCGGCGAGAAGTGACGGTTCTGTTGACGCTGGGCGGAGGCGACGGTTGCCATGAAGCGCGTCTTGCTGACGGGTTTGGTTGTAGCTTTGCTGGCTGGCGGATACTACGTCCACGACTATGTGTTCGACTCCGCCAGCGAGACGCGGACGGGACGACCGCCGCCGGCACAGCTGGTGGTAGGGGACGTTGCCGCGCAAATGCCGACGCCGATCCTGGTGAACGCGATCGGCAATGTCCAATCCATTGCGGCCGTGATGGTCAAATCGCGCATTGATGGCGAAAATTGCCAGCGTCAATTTTGCGGAGGGGCAGGAGGTCAGAGAGGGCGATATTCTATTCACGTTGGATGATCGCGCGGTCCGCGCCCAGCTCGATCTAGCCGAGGCCAATCTGCAGCGCGACCGTGCGCAGCTCGAGCGCAACCAAATTGAGCTCAAGCGGCAGACCGGTCTCGCGGGTCGCGGGGTCGCGTCGGCACAGACGCTTCAGGACGTAACGACCAGCGTCGTGGTTTCGCAAGCCGCGGTGCGCGCCAGCGAGGCAATGCTAGACAATGCCCGCGTCAATTTGAACTACACGGCCATTCGCGCGCCAATCAGCGGCCGGACTGGCGCGATAGCCTTAAAGCGCGGCAACGTGGTCAAGGCCGTTGATACAACGCCCTCGGTCATGCCGCTCGTGACCATCACGCAGCTGCGACCGATCTATGTGGTCTTCACGGTGCCGGAGCGCTATCTCGCCGATCTGAGGGCCGCGATGGCTGCCGAACCCGTGCCGGTGGCCGTGACCATCCCGAGCCAGGGTCAAGCCCCGATCAACGGCACCCTCTCCTTTATCGATAATCAAGTCGATTCCGGCACCGGCACGATTTCGTTGAAGGCGAAGTTCGCCAACGACGACGACCGGCTGTGGCCCGGCCAGTTCGTTAACATCACCCTGACCCTTGGCATCGAGCCCAATGCCATTGTGGTGCCCAATGCCGCGATCCAGGCCGGGCCCAACGGTCCCTATGTGTTCCTGATTCGATCAGATTCGACCGCGGAACCGCGCCTCGTCGAGGTCAATCGCACGGTGGACAAGAAGACGGTCATCGCCAGTGGACTCGCCGCCGGCGAGGGCGTGGTCGTCGACGGCCAAATGCGGCTTGCCAACGGAACACGTGTCACCGTACAACCTCGGCACGCACGAAGGCTGGGGCGACCCCGCTAGCGAACCGCGCCCCATAGCGCCGCGGCTTACCATCTCTACCATCAACCCATCGAGGTCAGACCATGCCGCAATACCGGTCGCGTACAACAACCCACGGCCGCAACATGGCAGGCGCGCGCGGCTTGTGGCGCGCCACCGGTATGACGGATGCAGATTTCGGCAAACCGATCATTGCCGTCGTCAATTCCTTTACTCAATTCGTTCCCGGTCACGTGCATCTCAAGGATCTTGGGCAGCTCGTCGCCCGTGAGATCGAGAAAGCCGGGGGCGTGGCCAAGGAATTCAATACCATCGCCATCGACGACGGGATCGCGATGGGTCACGATGGGATGCTCTATAGCCTTCCCTCGCGCGAGCTCATCGCCGACAGCGTTGAATATATGGCGAACGGCCATTGCGTCGACGCGCTGGTCTGCATCTCCAACTGCGACAAGATCACGCCCGGCATGCTGATGGCGGCGCTGCGCCTGAATATTCCGGCCGTGTTCGTGTCGGGTGGCCCGATGGAGGCCGGCAAAGTGAAACTGCACGGCAAAGAAAGGGCGGTCGATCTGGTTGATGCGATGGTCGCTGCCGCAGACAGCAGCGTGAGCGACGAGGAGGTGCAGGTCATGGAGCGCTCCGCATGTCCAACCTGCGGCTCGTGTTCGGGAATGTTCACGGCCAATTCGATGAACTGCCTGACCGAGGCGCTCGGGCTCGCCCTGCCGGGTAACGGAACGGTGCTAGCGACCCATGCGGACCGCCGGCGTCTCTTTGTCGAGGCCGGGCACCTCATCGTCGATCTTGCCAAGCGTTTCTACGACCAAGATGACGCGTCTGTCTTACCGCGCAGCATCGCGAACTTCGCGGCCTTCGAAAACGCGATGACATTGGATATCGCGATGGGCGGTTCGACCAACACGGTGCTGCATTTGCTTGCGGCCGCCTACGAAGCAAAGGTCAATTTCAC
>Ga0126371_10004822_pt1 | contig 11921 bp, 14 predicted proteins | sample PanSoiMetaPlot_4_FD_110145 | JGI IMG/M metagenome (GOLD analysis project Ga0126371, IMG submission 110145) | Tropical forest soil microbial communities from Panama - MetaG Plot_4 | ecosystem: Environmental > Terrestrial > Soil > Tropical forest > Bulk soil | place: Panama | collected 2016-02-17
CAACCGGCCACAGAACGGCGATCACCTAAATAAGATGCGAGGGCCTAACTCGCAGCGCCCCGAATCATTTGTATTTGTTGGGAGATGTCATTGGAAATAGCGCGCGGGTGGATATAATCCTGTGCGAGAAAATTCAGCCCCGAGAGTTTTCTTGATTTCCTGATACCAATAGTCGAAGGTCCCCTCTGCCACGCCCACCACTGAGCGAGCCTTCTCGTACTCCATACCTCCGACAAAATATGCTTCAAACAGTTTCAACCTTCCCTTCCACTCTGGTCGTCGAAGGCCGTGCCGACCGATACGCTCAAAATCGGCTGCGTATTCACAAGCCTTACCACGATCAGGGCGCCACTGAAACCCGCTTGCAGGAGATTCCAGGTCAACCGATTTAACTGATCCCATCGAATCCTGCAACCAACCTCGAATGCCCCTATACCTGCCGTGACACAAGTCAAAGATTTCCTTAGATTTCATCCCGAACGCTCCAGTGATTTCAAGTCTTTGCGTGCGATTACACGTCAACGAAACACCGGCATCTGTATTTCAACAAGGTTGATCGCTAGACGGCGATTAATTCGTATTGGGAGCGTCCTGTGAATTGGTCAGTATTTCTCCAATTGCCCAGAGATCATGCTTTTCCGAAACCGTTTTGCCCACTGCCTCGATGCACGCGCTGTAACACTCTTGCCAACCTTCGAGATAGCCATGGGCGTATTCCTCGGCCAATCTCTCCTGCTCGGCGTATCGATGCTGTTGATCGTTTTTGGCGAGCTGCTCAAGCGATGGCGCGCGCAATACGAGCTGGCACCGATATGCAAACTCTCTTATCAATCGTCCTACGTGATCGTGAGAAACCCCGCGTGTAGGATTGGCGACTGCGCATGCTTGGTCGATATTTGTCCGTGAAAAGACTTCGTTTGAGACATTGCGTTTTGAAAACATTTGTCTTCTCCTTTTTGGGTTAGATACCACACACAATCTCTCCGGCAGTCTTGTTCAGCCGAACCTCGTGTTCGACTCCACGCCTTTACAAATTTAAATTGCATGCCTAATCCAATGTGGTTCCCTTGTCAGTCACCGCCGTCCGTCTCGTGCTTACGGGTTGTTTCTGGCAGTCTTCCGCATTTATCCTTATGAAGTCTCCACGATTTCCAATGAGCGATCGCAATCCACACCGACGACTATTACCTAAGTATTGAGGAAATTGTTTCTCGCGTCCTCTAGACTGCCTATCATTTCTCCCCAAAAATCCAGGGCCCGACTACAGGAGTGGTTCATGACTAATGTCCGCCCCCTGGTTGACTATCTATCGGCGTCAACCGCCCAAACCTTGGACTCATTTGAACTTGCACATATGAATAGGTCCGCAAATTCCGGACGACAATCATCGACGACGGTTGCCGAATATTCCCGCCCTGAGGAAGATCTGAGTCTCCCTAAAAAGCTAAAGGACAAAAATGCTTCTTCGCGTCGCCGGCCAATACCTTCGCCTTTGACCCGCGCTAAGCCTCTGCCACTTCTCGAATCCACGACGCATGCCGCTGACGGCGCGATAGACAGTGCGGTACTCCGGACACCGATTGCGTCGCATATATCATTCAATCTGCCGATATCCTTGCAGTTGCGCCGAGACAATGTCGTTCGGCCTAGCCTCGTTGCGCAAGGCCATGATGATGAGGCCGCTGCTATCGTCGATAAACGTCCAATCGCTTTCGCCCGCCTACGAGCTGAGTTACTCTCCTCGCGACTCCGACGTCTGAAGTGCATTCCAATCAAAAAGCAGTTACTCAAAATGGCAGCTCCGTCACCACAAAAGAATGACCAGCGCTATGATTGCTTGGTCGAAGTGCCACTTCTTCGGACCGGAACGGATTGATCTTTTTCCAACTCATGAATCGTAAGTGTCATCGGTGCGCTTTCATGTTTCGCGAGCGATATCACTCAGCCCGCGAAAACTCATTGAAGCTGGTAGACCCTAAAACTTATTCAAGAGCCTGCGTAACACGATCATGAAGCAAACGATATGAAAGACAGTTTCGTAAACTGTGGCCGGTCAATCGCAACAAACCACGAAGCGGTGAAAATTGGCGAGCTATCCGAAGGTGCAGTCGATTTTTCAGTGTTGGCGGTAGCAGAGCAGAGTGCAACCCTCCTGTATAAGCGACTTGCAACTCCTTTCCCATAGGAATACCGATCCACTCTGGGCCTTTGTCCGCTTGGTCTTCCCAATTTGCAGCCCCTTTCTTGGCTGGAGCAAGACCGCCGTCGGAAAATGGTCACTCCAGTCGTGTTGCTCACCTTTGTTCACTTCAGCCAGCAAAGTGGTTGAGAAGAAAAATCTTCGGGTAGACCGCACCATCGTGCGCCGCTGCACAGAATCTACAAAATGCTTTCGAGATTTGCTGGGTGCGCGGCCTTGCGGACGACACGGCCATTTCGGAAATAAGGAACAGATGTTCTTCCATGGGCCGTCCGTCAGCGTATCGCGCCATCGATCTTCCCTCGGCGATTCTGCTTCGCTGTATCGCGCACGTCGCTCAAACAAAGCCTGCTTGTTGAAGGCCTTGTATTAGATTGTGAAGCAGCTTCTAGCAACACACTCCAATCTTGCCGTTAACTTCTCCACCGCGGCGGCAACTCTTTGTGTTAATCGTGATCGAGACTTGTCAAATGAGCGCCAATTTCGCGCCTTCAGTTGTGCATTTCAATCAGGCTATGCATCCCGCTTTATATAGAAGCAAGATCGGCTGCCTCTACCGAACAAACCGCCGTGCGCTTTTTGCGGAGCAGATTCCCTATGACACTGGATAGATATCCCGATCGCCGACCGCCATCGAATTCCCGGACAATGCGAGTCAAAACGCTCGCCGCATTTCGCACGACACCATTCCCGCGTCTCCACACTTCGACGATACGTACATTCCGAATCATGTTTGCTCACATTCATTTCCGTACAATGCTATTCCTTGATCCCAGTTTTCGTCCTGGCCCTACTCGGCTTTGTCTAGTTCTCTTGCATTCAAATGAAACACTCATTCATCCCCAAAATCTTAAATTATTCATTATCCGCACTCAGTTTGTAGCGTCTATTCGACGCCGACCGCTGCCCGTAAAATACGGTTTATATGTATTACCGATACCTACTAAGTACAGCACGCCAATATAGCGGTCTGGTGCGCGGTTTCAGCTGTTGTTCTTCCTTTTGAGGCCGGAGGCACCATGTGCGAAAGAAGATGTTGTACGCCGATCCATCTTAATCCGGTGCTTCGTCAGACGAATGGAACAGGAAGATTTACGCAAGGCAACGGCGCGGAGTTAATGGGCGATGAGCGGCCTCTGGTGCCGGAGAGCGCTTTGCCGTGCGTGTACGAAAGGTTCGGCTCGCAAACGCGCTTTACTCCAGTGAGTCAGTGTGAGCATGTCCACGAATGCATTACGGCAGTATTCAGTTTCGCGCGACTTACAACAACGCACTAGGTACGCAGTTTGGCGGATGACAGGAACTGAATCTAGTGCCTCGTATTGGACAAGACTCTGTAGACGGTGCGCGACGAAAGTTGCTCTGCCGTATGTGCAGGCACTCGCGTTCGGCCGTCGCCTTACTTCGCTCGGCAACTGTTACCGGGCGGTTGTTCCGTAGGTTCCGCGACGACCTGCGGGGATTATGTTCTACTGCTTACAGCCACGTTGCATGCTTTCAAAGGATTATTGGTCCGTTAACTTGGGCCGTAGGCCAGCAATCTGCTGAGCTAAAACTCGCCATTTGCTCAAGCCACGGCAAAATACGTCGCCGTTACTCTAGGAATGTCAGAAGATTCGGCAGGTTCAGAATTCTGCTTTCGGCTCCGATGAGCGACTGATAGGCGATGCTTGCCTGGCTAAAGTCCGAGGTTGCCTTTGCCAAATCTGCCGCGTCAATATTATTTTCCTGCGTGGCGAGCTGTGTTTGCTCGGTATTCAGCAAATTGCCCGTCGACTGTAACTGCGTGAGCGCTGATCCATAGGACACACGCTGCCCATTGAAGACCGTTGCCGCTGTGCCTAGCGCGGTACTCGCCGCAGCGATTCCGGAATTACTCTGGATCGCGGTGATGAGCTGTTGAATCGAGCCGAGTAAGCTTCCCGAAGGATTCAGAAAAAGCTGATCGCCGGGCACATTTGTCGCGACGCTGTCTCCACTATTGATCTCAGCCGTAACTGTGGAAGCGTTTCCGTTGTACGTGGCCCCGGCGGGCGACGACGGGTCCAGCGTAAACGGCTCTGTTTCGACCAAAGATCCGGCGAATAAGTAGGTTCCTGAATATGAGGTATTGGCTATTGAGACGAGCTGTTGCCGAATTCCTGTAAGCTGATTCGCAATGTCCTGTCGATCGGTATCAGAAAGACTTGAGTTTCCTGCTTCCACACCCAAAGAGATTGCTTGATTAATCGCCGTGACGGCGGAGCTTAGCGCCGAATCGGCTGTTTGTAGGCGATCTTGGAGATTGCTCACGCTTACGCGGAGGGTGTCGGCCTGCCCTTGCGCGGCGTGGTTCAGAATCAAAGCCGCAGTACCTGCAGGACTGTCGGACGGCTGATTGATTGAGCGACCCGACGCGATCTGCTGATCAGCTTGGTTCAGTTGCTGTTGAGTTTGTGCGATTCCGGCGACGAGATCAGGAACGATGTTTGGGTTGACTCGCACGCTCATTTTGACCTCCACACTCTACCGCCATGGCTCCTACGAGGCGGCTAATTCAGCGCTAGCTTGCCGGGACCATTGCGATCGCGGTCTGGTACAGAGTGTCAACAACATTGGCAACGCGCGAAGCGGCTGTGTAAGCATTTTGATACAAAATCAAATTCGCGCCTTCTTCGTTCAACGAAACGCCCGAAAAGGAGTTGATCTGGTCATTCAGCTGTTGAATCAGGAGAGCCCCGCCGGTCAGCTGGCTCGATGCAGTTTGGGCGTCGTTTCCGATTGTCGAAACGAGGTCGGCATAGTAGCTGATTGGGCTTTGTCCGTTTACGATGCTCTGATTTTGCAAGTCGGCAACCGCTGTAGCGTTCGTGTTGTCCCCTGCCGTGCCGTCACCGCTGGCTGCGATGAGATTTGGATCGGTGATCGCCGCGGTCATATTAAGAGCCGCGCTGGCCACACTCGAAGGGGGTTGAAAAATATTTCCACCCGCGTTGCCATTCAGGTCGAAGCCCGCGGCATTCTGCGAATTTACGGCATTCTCTACGTTGTATGCCAATGTGTCCAGACTATTTTGTAGAGATGGTATTTCCTGATCGCGAAGCTGAATGTCTCCAGCGAGTGTTCCGCCCTGAATGCTGGGAGTAATATCGGTTCCTCGAGCATAGACATCCTGAAAGCTCGTCGCGGGATTGACGCCGGCTTGCAAATTAAAGCTTTGGTTGCCTACGACGAGTTCTGTTCCATTGCCCGCTGTTAAGGTCACCGTATTGCCATTGGCAGCGATCGTCTGAACGTCGATCAACCCCGAAAGCTGCGTAATCAATTGGGCGCGCTGGTCTTCGAACGAGTTGGTATTCAGACCCGCGCCCGCGGTGGTGGCTATCTCTCCATTCAAGTTGGCGATTCGGGCCGTGAGCTGGTTAATCTGCTGAACGGTCTGGACAACGCCCTGATCGGCGGTCTGCTGTTGCTGGGCGAGAGTTGTGGCGGTCTGCTGGAACCCAGCCGCTAAGCTTTTCGCGGCTCCGACCACGGCTTGCCGGTCCCCTGTGTTCGTGGGATCAGAGGCAACGCTTTGGAAGCTATTGAAAAAATTGCTCAGCAGGCTCTGCAGCCCAGCCCCCGATGCCTCATTGAAGACTGTCTGAATCTGGTTCATCCCATTCGTGAAAGTGCTTAGCTTTCCCTGACTCTGCGTCTCCTGGTTCAAGCGCATTTGCAGAATGTTGTCGCGAACACTTTCGATGTCTGCTAACTGCACTCCCCCGCCGAACTCCAGGTTTCCAAATTGCGCCGGCGAAACTTCTTCGAGATTTGCGACTTCGCGCGTGTAACCCGGCGTATTTACGTTTGCAATGTTGTTGCTTGTGACAGAGAGCGCGGCCTGATCGGTGAGCATCGCCTGCACCGAAATAAGTAAGCTTGATCCTAGGCTCATCGCGAGGCTCCGTTGGCAGTCGACGCGGCAACAGAGGGTGAGTTCCCTGGACGCACGTACGTGGGACAGAACGACGCGAGCACGTTGCCGAGAATAGCCAATGTTCGCCGTGAGCCGTCGATCAAAACAGCGTGCGCTCTATTAAGATTTCGAAGTTCGCCTTCGGCTAGCGCCAGCTTTGTCACGACGTCGCGCATCAGCTCGCCAATCTTCGGATCAATCCGCAGAGCGAGTTGGCGCAAATCGCTTGCGTAAGGATCGAGCCCGCAGGACGCGCACACAGCACTCCAAGCTATCGTGCGTTCCTCGTCGATCGAACGAAGCTGGTCACAAATAGCGGTCTGCGTGGCGATATGTCTATAGATCGCATCCAGATTCATTCCGACATAAGCGCTTCGGGAAGCAATGAGATCGGCCGAGAGTTCGCGAAGGAGACGCAGTTGGCGTTCGAGAACGTCAAAGAGTTCAGCAGCCTCAACGAAAGAATTCATACGAGCATATCCAGTTTGTGCCTCTCGGCTTTGTCAGACTCCATGGCGTCAGCGGAACTAGACCGAACGTGTGCAGATGGAGTCAGTTTTGGGCGCGGACGCTTCGATGGCTTTCTGCCCGTGAAGCCAGTATTTGCGTCGGACTGGATGACCGCGTTCGAGCAATCAACTTTGGAAGTTGGTTCGGACATAACAAACTCGTTGTGTTCACCCAAAGAACTACGAACGTTAATTGCCGCCCCCCTCAGGAACCCGGATCGAAGTCGCGCAGCATGGACTGGGCAATCTGGTGATTGCTTACGCTGTAGCTGCCGTTTTGGATTGCGCTCTTCAGGGTGGCGACGCGATCGGCTCGGACGTCCGGTACATGCGACGATTGGGCGCTAAGTATTGCAAATTGTTGGGCATCTGACGAAAGATCGGCCTTGTCGGCGCTTCCGGTTTGGTTCGAGTGAGACAAGTTCTTGTGTGACTGGACTGACCCGGCACCACTCGCGGTGCCTGCGCCGCTCACGCCTTGCCCGGCCTGGGGTTCGAAATCCGAATTGATTTTCACTGAGGTTGCTCCCGGAGCGTCTTGCGCCCCATTTCCTTGTATCGGCTGCGTATGAGAAAGCTTTAATTCAACTCAACTGCCTTCGGGGCGCACTTTCACTGAATCGGCCAGTCAATCGGCGACTTGACCCTAGATTAAGCCATGCTGTTGCTACAGCTTAGGGTCAATTTGCTGGCTGATTTTTGTGCGTCCTCCTCGGCATTAGAGAGCAAGCTATGCACCAACATCGCTCCTATTCCTAGCCCGCCCCGCGAAGCCACAGCACTGGACATGGCCTGAATGCCCATGTTGTCTAGTGTGTCATGGCCGGGATCCGTGCTGTCATCGCCTGCTCCCAGGCCGCTCTCTTTCATGGAAGACCACCACTTGGCGAGGAGCATGGCTTCAAAGTCCGTAGCCGCCTTTTTCAGCTTGCGGACTTGGGGCGGATCGCTCGGCGACGTTGCCAGTGCATTTGTACTGGCGATATTCGGCGGAGACTGTAAGTTTCCTGTAAACATTGGGTTAGATCACCTCCAGATCGGCCTGCAACGCTCCGGCTGCCTTGATTGCCTGCAGGATTGCAACGATGTCGTGGGAAGTCGCGCCGATGGCTTGCAGGCCGCGCACAAGATCTTCAACTGTCGCGCCTTCCTTGAGACTCACTTCTTGCGCGGGCGCGGCCTGCGCTTGGACGCTTGTTTGCGGCACAGTGGTCGTTTGGCCGTTTTGTGAGAGCGGAGCGGGCTGGGAAACCTGGTAAGTAGTTGTGATATCGACGGCTAGACTACCCTGGAGAATGGAACAAGCTCCGAGGCTTACGTCTCGGCCTAACACGACCGTTCCGGTGCGCTCATTGATTACGACCTTCGCGACGGGCGGAATATCGACGGCTATTTCCTGAATTTTTGCGAGAAGCGCAGGGATTCCATCGGGCGCTATCCCCAACGGATTGATGGTGATGCGGCTGCCGTCTATGGCATGGGCCACTCCATCGACGAAAGTTTTGTTGATGGCAACTGCTGCGTTGTTTGAGACGGCGAAATCGGGAGCATTGAGAAGCAATGAAACAGAAGTCATGTGCGAAAGGTCGACGGAAACGTCGCGTTCGACGATTGCGCCGTTCGAGATCAAGCCGACGGTCGGTTGATTGACGACGACGCTATTTGTTTTCGTTCCAGCGGTATAGCCAGCAATTGTGAGCGAGCCTTGCGCTTCGGCGAATACTTGTCCGTCGCTGGCGTGAAGCGGCGTGAGCAAAAGGATGCCGCCTTCGATGCTTTTCGCGTCGCCGATCGAGGAGACGGTCACATCAACGTGAGTGCCGGGGCGCGCGAAGGGCGGAAGCGTGGCCGTCACCATGACGGCAGCGACGTTGCGAATTTGTACGGATGAGACGGGAATCTGCAAACCCATGCGAGCCATGATGTTAGCGAGCGTCTGCGTGGAGAAAAAAGTCTGCTGGCTGTCGCCCGTGCGTTTCAGTCCTGCGACAAGACCGTAGCCGATGAGCATGTTGTCGCGAACGCCTTCGAAGGACGAAATGTCGCGGAGGCGCACCTGACGCACTGCTGCAGACGATTGATTTTGCTCGACCGGAAGCGATGTGGCGGCAGGAAGTTCCGCGGCCGTGAAGAACAAAATTGCCAATGCTGTGAAGAACTGGAGCGTCAACCTGTTGACGAATTTTGGCCGGAAATGCGCTCTTAAAGAGCGCTTAATTGCAAAATCTGTCGCGTTTGCCGCCATAAAAACTCCTAAATTGCCTGACCGCTAAAAATTGAAAATTCGGAGCAGCATGCGCACGACAACGTTGGGCGCACGGGTGCTTTCGCTGATTACGCCGTTGCCCTTGACGCTGACTTCGAGATGGCTGATCACGGTGGAAGAAACTACGTTCGTCGGAGACAGGTCCGCCCTGCGGATGATGCCGCGCAGGACCATAGTCTCTTTTTGGTTCGTCACCAATACATCGCGGTAGGCTTCAATCACGAGATCGCCATTCGGTAGAACTTCCGTCACGCTGGCTGCAAGCGTCGTGCTTAGGGACGTGGCCAAAGCCGTCTGGCCCTTGCCGTTGAGGGATTGAGTGGAATTGGGGGAGAAAAGATTTTGTGCGCGAGCATTGGTGGTGCCGATGAGAGCGGCCAAGCTCGAAGAGGCGGAAAATGCGCGGGACGTCTGCGAGCTCTCCTGCTGGGCCGAGTTTGTCGATTCAGCGATGTTAATGGTGACGAGATCGCCGACGTAGCGCGCCTTTGTGTCAGTGGCCATGTCGCTCATCCGTCCGTCAGGATTCCAGAGACTGCCTACGGTGGGCGTTTCTGGCGGCACGGGATTGCGAATAGTGGCGAGATAAGTGTCGAGTGAGTCGGTGGGTTGGGGTTTTGGATTTTTGGTTTTGGCGGCAGCGATGGGCGAGAGGGACGCGATAAGTAGGATTAAGGCGTATGCGAGCGCGATCGGCGCGTGATTGACCGATCCTGTGCCGCACCTACGGCGCTCTGGACCCTTTAGGCCCTGTACCCAGCGCTTCCGCGCTGGGCTAATCTGTGCCGCGCCTACGGCGCTGGTTTGATCTACGGTTGCCACGACCGGGCACTCTGTTGGTTTAGTCGAAGTGCGCGTAAGCGATCTCATTCTGGCTCCTCAGTAGTCGATCTCGGCGGTTTCGGCGGAGATGATTTTGGCGACGAGGACTTTCCCCGCCGGTTGGCACTTCACACGGATTTGTTGGCCTTCGCGGCCGGTTTCGAGGGCGGTGGCTTTCGTCGTGATGCGCATGCCGCTGCCCTGCACGATTAGCTGAATGGGTTTGCCGGCGTGCACAAGTGGAGGTTGTGTCGTGTTACTGCCGCGCGACGGGCGGTTCATCTGCATCTCATCGTGAACCACATAATGGACTTCGGTTTGGTACGGCTCTATGGGCAAAGGCGCATTTTGCTTTGCCTGAGGCACGGATTGGCGATGATCTGAAGAAACAATTTGATCCAGGGTTACCCAAAATGGCGGAATGCGCGGCTCGGATGCGGTCCAGAGGGCTACGTGCGTGGTTGTGGATCCGAATCGAGATTCAAAGCGCGTGACGGTGAGACTCGGATGGGCTTCGGTGACGGAGATGCGCGCCTCGAAAGAAATATCGTGAGCCGATAGCGGCTGTGCGGTTGAGAAGCCGTTTGCGGCGAGAGATTTTTGGATTGCTTCGGCGACCTCGGAGCGGGTTAGTGGACGTGTTTGGGCGGCTAGCTGCGTGACGATTAGCAGCGGTGCGATTAGGGCGAGTTGTCGTATTCGTTGCATAGTCGCAATGCAAAAGCTTTACCGCAGAGAGCGCGAAAGATTCACGAAAATCAAAGGCTGCCCGCCTCGCGCAGACGACGCGCGTCCCGGCTGTGAAGCGCCGGGCAAAGGCGGCCGCTACAACGGCAAAAGCCACGGCAAAAGCAAATGCAGATCCCTCCCGCATACAGCAACAGCGCGGTTCGGGATGACAAATCGTTGTCCGCGCTGCAAAGCGACCCGAAGACAGCCGACACGGGAAAGCGAATCCAAAACCAACGAGAGCAGCGGCAGGCCTACGTCGTGAGTCCGTTCAAGTTTTGGAACATTTCGTCGGCGGCGCGGACTACGCGTGAGTTCGCTTCGTAGGAGCGCTGCGCGAGAATCATGTTCACGAACTCGGTGACGACATCGACGTTGGACTGCTCGATATACCCCTGTTGAATTGTTCCCAGACCTTCCGCGCCTCCTGGCGTGCCGACAATCGGATCGCCGGATGCGGCTGTTGCTTCAAAGAGATTCTGGCCGATGCTGTTGAGTCCGCCGGGATTCTGGAAAGTGGCAAGCTGAAGCGTGCCGACCTGCGCGGGTTGCTGCTGGCCAGGCTCTGTGACGCTGACTGTGCCATCGTTGCCGATGGTGATGGTGAGCGCGTCCGGAGGGATCGTTACGCCAGGCTGAATCTGGTTTCCGTCTTGCGTGACGAGATTGCCGACGTTGTCGACGGCGAAGTTTCCGGCCCGCGTGTAGGCGATTTCGCCGCTGGGCAACAGGACCTGAAAGAAGCCGGGGCCCTGAATGGCGAGGTCGAGCGGATTGCCGGTCTGGTTGAGATTGCCCTGCCGCTGAAGGACTTCAGTGGCCGCAGAGCGTGCGCCCAAGCCAATCTGAAGACCAGCGGGAATGATCGTTTGTTGGGTATTTGGCGCGCCGGGCGTGATCACGTTTTGATAGAGCAAGTCTTCGAATTGCAGGCGGCGCGTGCGGAAACCGGCCGTGTTGGCGTTGGAAAGGTTGTTCGCGATGTTGTCGAGGCTGAGTTCCTGGCTTTCCATGCCGCTGGCAGCTGTGTAAAGAGAACGAAACATTTTAGTAGGCCTCCGAAATTTCGGGATTCATGCGCAAGCAAGCAAAAGCAAGAGAGATCCTTCGGTCCGCTTCGCTTCCCTCAGGATGACGATAGTTGGGTTTGTGCCTCAATAAGACAAAAACGCCCACCGAGAGACGCCTGCGAAATGCGCGGGCAACGGTGGCCGCTACGAACCCCAAATCTGAGCGGTGGTTAGTCACGGGCGAGATCCGTTACGGCGGTGCGGTTGAAGTCGTCGAGGAAAATCGAGAGGGCGCGCTCCAGCATTTCGGAATGGCGCTGGAGCGCGATGAGCTCGACGGTTTCTTTTACCGGGCTGACGTTTGCCGATTCGAGCATGCCTTCGGCGAGCGTTGAATTTGTGGCGTTCTTATCGGAGCCGACGGGCGCGATGAAATTTGTGGCGC
>Ga0126371_10004823_pt1 | contig 11920 bp, 11 predicted proteins | sample PanSoiMetaPlot_4_FD_110145 | JGI IMG/M metagenome (GOLD analysis project Ga0126371, IMG submission 110145) | Tropical forest soil microbial communities from Panama - MetaG Plot_4 | ecosystem: Environmental > Terrestrial > Soil > Tropical forest > Bulk soil | place: Panama | collected 2016-02-17
ATGCGCTCAGTGCGCTCGACCGGCTCGACCGCCTTTACAAGAGTCTTCATGGTGACGCCCTTTAAGATGCTTTGTTATTGGTCAACGAGGCCTGTTACTCCCCCGTCCGGTACGCGAAACTACATGGGTCGATCTAAAATCGGCTTAAATAACAGCCTGAAGAATGGGTTTATTGTCCAAGGTGAATCATCGATTGACGATAGAATTGCCGCGTTCTTTTTTACCCATTGGTGAGCCCGCGAGCATGCTTCGTTCGCGCTTGTTCGGGGTCGCCGCGAAAAGTGTCCCGGAACGGCGCGCCGATGCGCGCAATTCGATGCAATTCGGTATAAGCTGAGTTACACGCTGCCGCGCAGCAGTCGGATAATTGCGGAAAAATCCTTACCGGAATTCTCGCCCTGGGCGCAGTAACGTTCATAAAGCGTTGCGGCTTGCGCCCCCATCGGTGTTGTTGCACCGGCGCCGCCCGCGGCGTCCTGCGCGAGCTTCAGATCCTTGAGCATCATCGCGGCCGTGAAGCCCGCCTGGTAGTCGCGGTTGGCCGGCGACGTCGGCACCGGGCCCGGCACCGGGCAATAGCTCGTCATCGACCAGCATTGGCCGGACGATTTCGACGCGATGTCGAACAGCTTCTGCGCATCGAGACCGAGCTTCTCGGCGAGCAGGAACGCCTCCGCGACCGCGATCATCGAGACGCCGAGAATCATGTTGTTGCAGATCTTCGCGGCCTGGCCGTTGCCCGCGCCGCCGGCGTGCACGATCGTGCGTCCCATGCCTTCCAGGATCGGCCTGGCGCGCGCAAAAGCTTCGTCGCTGCCGCCCACCATGAAGGTCAGCGTCGCCGCGTGCGCGCCGCCGACGCCGCCCGACACCGGCGCGTCGATCATCCCCAGTCCTCTCGCCTGCGCGGCCGCTGCCACGTCACGTGCAGTCGCGACATCGATCGTCGAGCAATCGATCAACAGCGTGCCGGGGGCGGCGCTTGCGATGACGCCTTCGGCGCCGGTGTGGACCGCGCGCACCTCGCGGCCCGCCGGCAGCATGGTGATCACCGCATCCGCGCCCGCGCACGCATCCGCGACGGAGGTCGCGGCCGCGCCCCCGGCGGCGCTCAGCCGCCCGACCGCGGCCTTGCCGGCGTCGAAGCCTGCGACGGCGTGGCCCGCCTTGGTGAGATTCTGCGCCATCGGCAATCCCATGTTGCCGAGCCCGATGAATCCGATCCGCGCCATGTTTGTCTCCCCGCCCGCCCCTTACTGCGGATGCTCGCGCGCCGCCTGAATGGCAAGCACCAGATAAGCCGCGACCGCGACGGCCTCGAGCGCGACAACGATCGGCTGCCCGCCGAAGATCTGCTGGAAGAAGAGCAGGATCACCGCCATCGACACCGATGAGGTGAGCCACACCACCGCGCCCCAGGGCGCCGCGAGCCACAGCCCGACGGCGGCGACGGGATCGATCACGGCAAAGAAGATCGTCGCGGTCTGCCATTGCGTCGTATGGCCCAGGAATCCGCCGTCGGCCTCGCCGATGAAGCCGCAGACCATCGCCCAGTGGAACAGCCCCTTGACCATCGACACGCCCGCCATGAGGCGCAGAAACAGCACCAGCCGGTCGGTCCAGCTGCGCTTCGACCGCTGGTCCTCGCCGGCAAGAACCGGCGCGAGCTCGTCCGGAGCGTTGCGGGTGATCGGATCGGGCATCACGGCCTCACGACAAATTCAACTCGCGATCGAGCGGCGCGAAGTGGCGCTCGATTTCGGCGAGGGTCACCTCGGAGAGTGCGGCGGGATTCCACCGCGGCGTATTGTCCTTGTCGACGATCACGGCCCGCACACCTTCATAGAAATCCTCCCCGCGCACCACCCGCGACACGATGCGGAATTCCGCGCGCATGCAGTCGTCGAACGACCAGCCGCGCCCGCGCCGCATCTGCGCAAGCGCGATCTTGAGACTGCGCGGCGCCTTGCTGCGGATCGCGACCGCCATCGCTTGCGCGGGCGGTGCGCGGTCCGACTCGAGGCCGGCCAGGATATCCTCGACACTGTCGGCGGCAAAATGGCGATCGATCGTGTCTCGGACCGCGTCGATCGGCCCCACCTCCGAGGCCTCGGCGAAAGCCCCCAACACGGCATCGACCGAGACCGCTCCGGTCAATGCGTCTTGCAGGTCGCCGAGCCGGTCCGAGCGCACCCGATGGGTCGCGACATTGGCCGCAACCGCGTCCGGTGCCCTGATGCGCTCGGCCGTGAGCGCGCAGTACGTTCCGAGCGCGCCCGGCAGGCGCGGCAGGAACCAGGTCGCGCCCACGTCCGGAAAGAAGCCGATGCCGACCTCGGGCATGGCGAACTGGTAGCGGTCGCCCGCGACCCGATGCGAGCCGTGGATGGATACGCCGACGCCGCCGCCCATGACGATGCCGTCGATCAGCGCGACGTAGGGCTTGGGATAATGCTTGATCGCCGCATTGAGCGCGTACTCGTCGCGCCAGAACGTCAGCGCCTCCTCGAACCGCCCGGCGCGGCCCAGCTCATAGATATCGCGCAGGTCGCCTCCCGCCGAAAAGGCGCGCCCCCCCGCCGCCGTCACGACAACGCGGGTCACCGCCGGATCGTCGCGCCACGCATCGAGCTGCGCGCGCAGCGCCCGCACCATGTGGTGCGTCACCGCATTGAGCGCCTGCGGCCGGTTCAGCGTCACACGCCCGGCCGTGCCGTGCCGTTCGAACAGGATTTCGGGAATGCCCGCCACCCGTCAGTTTCCGAGCAGGTCCCGGCTGACGATCAGCCGCATCACCTCGTTGGTGCCTTCGAGAATCTGGTGCACCCGTACGTCGCGCAAGACGCGCTCGATCGGGTGGTCGCGCAAATAGCCGTAGCCGCCGTGCAGCTGCAGGCAGCCGTTGACCACCTCGAAGCCCGCGTCCGTTGCGTGGCGCTTGGCCATGGCGGCGAGCCGCGTCGCGCCGGGCTCGCCGTGCGTCACCGCGGTTGCGGCGCGCCGCACCATCAGCCGCGCCGCCTCGAGCTCAGTCGCATAGTCGGCGACGCGGAACGCGAGCGCCTGGAAATCGGCGAGCCGCGTGCCGAACTGCTTGCGCTCGCGCATGTACGCAATGGTGCGATCAAGGCAGAATTGCGCGCCGCCGAGCGAACAGGCCGCGATGTTGAGCCGGCCGCCGTCGAGCCCCGCCATGGCGATGCGGAACCCCTCGCCTTCCGCGCCGATGCGGTTCGCGACCGGCACGCGGCAACTCTCGAACATCACCATCGCGGTCGGCTGCGTCTTCCAGCCGAGCTTCTTTTCCGGCGCGCCGAAGAAGAGCCCGGGCGTGCCCTTCTCCACCACGATACAGGAGATGCCCTTCGAACCACGTTCACCCGTCCGCACCATCACGACATAGATGTCCGACACGCCGCCGCCCGAGATGAAGGCCTTGGTGCCGTCGAGCACGTAATATTCGCCGTCGCGCCGCGCGCGCGTCGCAAGACTCGCCGCATCGGACCCCGCGTCCGGCTCGGTCAGGCAGTAGCTCGCGAAGTGCTCCATGCTGCAGAGTTTCGGCAGGAGGCGCCGGCGCTGCGCCTCCGCGCCGTAGCGGTCGATCATCCAGGCGGCCATGTTGTGGATCGAGATATAGGCCGCGGTCGATACGCAGCCCTGCGCCAGCTCCTCGAAGATGATCGTGGCGTCGAGCCGGCTCAGCGCCGAGCCGCCCACCTCCTCCTTGACGTAAATCCCGCCGAACCCGAGCGCGGCCGCCTTGCGCAATGCATCGACCGGAAACACCTCGCCCTCGTCCCAGGCGCGCGCATACGGCATCATCTCGGCGGCGGCGAATTCGCGTGCCGTCGCCTGGAAGGCTGCCTGTTCCTCGGTGAGGCTGAAGTCCATGGCGATTCCGGAGCCGTTTTGCGAGCGATAGAGGCCGCTTTGACGCCGGTCAATGCGGGCTGCGCACGCCCATTGGCATCTCCTCCCTGGAAGGGCTAAAAACAGTGCTGCACCCTGGAGACATTCCAAATGGCGCTCCCTCACGGCCGCCCGCTCGAAGCGAAGACCCGTCTCGTCCCGGTCGATCCGGCCGCCAAGCCTGCCGACCCGACCGCCGCCCTCGATCTGACGAGCCGGCCGCGCCGGAACCGGCGGGCCGAATGGGCGCGCCGCATGGTGCGCGAGCACGTGCTCACGACCGACGACCTGATCTGGCCGCTGTTCATCGTCGACGGCCAAAAGGTCCGTGCGCCGATCGACTCGATGCCCGGGGTGGCGCGCCTCTCCGTCGACGAGGCGGTGCGCGAGGCGGCGCGGGCGCGCGACCTCACCATCCCGTGCCTCGCGCTCTTTCCCTACACCGATCCGGCGCGGCGCGACGCCGACGGAACCGAGGCGCTCAACCCGGACAACCTGGTCTGCCGCGCCATCCGGGCGATCAAGCGCGAGGTGCCCGAGGTCGGCATCCTGTGCGACGTTGCGCTCGACCCGTATACAAGCCACGGCCATGACGGCCTGTTGCGCGGCGGCGAGATCATCAATGACGAGACCGTCGCGGTGCTGACGCAACAGGCGCTGGTCGAGGCGGAGGCCGGCGCCGATATCATCGCGCCGTCGGACATGATGGACGGCCGGATCGGCGCCGTCCGGGCGGCGCTGGACGCCGCCGGCCGCACCGACGTGCAGATCATGGCCTATGCGGCGAAATACGCCTCGGCCTTCTACGGGCCGTTCCGCGACGCGGTCGGCTCGGCAAAGACTCTGACCGGCGACAAGCGGACCTATCAGATGGATCCGGCCAACACCGACGAGGCGTTGCGCGAGGTCGAGCTCGATCTCGCCGAAGGCGCCGACATGGTGATGGTCAAGCCCGGCTTGCCCTACCTGGATATCGTGCGCCGGGTCAAAGACGCATTCGGCCGACCGACTTTCGCCTATCAAGTCTCCGGCGAATATGCGATGGTCATGGCTGCGGCGGGCAACGGCTGGCTCGATGGCGAGAAGGCAATGATGGAGAGTCTCATCGCCTTCAAGCGCGCGGGGGCGGACGGGGTGCTCAGCTATTTTGCGCCACGGGTCGCGGAACGGCTGCAGCGTGATCTCGGATATAGGCCATAAGCTGGCGACATATGGGGTTGGACGCCTTGCCGGGGACGAGGCGATGATGCGGGACGCGATCGATCCTTCGGATGACCGGCCCTCGCGCCTGTCACGCCTCGCGGTGCTCGTGGCGACCGTCGGCGTCGCCGTCATCACGGTTTGGGTGTTCGTTCCGATTCTGCTCGCGAACTACACCGCGACCCCTGTGGCTGCGCCAAAGGCGCGCGCAATCGCGCGAGACCCCGGCGCGGTCGCGACAGCGTCAACGCGATCCGTGGTCCCGCTGCCTCCTGCGAGGGCAGCGGCCCCGGTTCCGGCCGCGCCCGCGACGATTCGGGCCGCGACAGACACCGACCCCGTGCCGCGGTGGGACGAGATCGCTGCGCCCTCGTCGGCCCCTGCGGCGTCGGCCCCCGCGGCAATTGCGCCTGCGCCGCCGCCAAGCGGGCTCAGCGCCGCGGCCGCCGCCGTGCCCTGGCCGATCGCTGCGCCCGCGGCGTCGCCCCCGCCCGCGACGCCGAACATGCAGCTCGCTTCGGCCTCGCCGGCCGCACCTGCCGCGGACGACGTCGAGACCGTGCCGCTGCCGCGCAGCCGGCCGAGCCGTTTGATCGCGGCCCGTCTCGCCATCCCGCTGCCGCGGCCCCGGCCGGATATCCGGGGCGACGGCACGAGCGCCGAACAGGCGGCCTTCGAGCGGCAGGTCGAACGCATGCGCTGACGACTGCCTCAGATCTCGTAGCCGCACAAAAGTCCTTTGACGAAGCGGCCTTGGCGCGCGATCCTGGCGATGGACTCAAAAGAGGACCCAGAGAGCGGATTTGACCCAGCATTCGCGTGATACGCCGCAGTTCTACCTGACCGCGCCGTCGCCCTGCCCGTACCTCGCCGGCAAGGAGGAGCGCAAGGTATTCACGCATCTGGTGGGCGAGCGCGCCCGCGAGCTCAACGACCTTCTGACCCACGGCGGCTTCCGCCGCAGCCAGTCGATCGCCTATCGGCCGGCCTGCGAGGCGTGCCGCGCCTGCGTCTCGGTTCGGGTGGTGGCCGAGGACTTCCGTCCCACCCGCAGCATGCGCCGCGTGCTCGAGCGCAACGCCGACGTCGTCGGCGAGCTGCGCGCCGCGGTGCCGACCTCCGAGCAATATTCGATTTTCCGCGCCTATCTCGACTCGCGCCACCACGATGGCGGCATGGCCGACATGACGGTGCTCGACTATGCGATGATGGTCGAGGACAGCCACGTGGCGACCAAGATCGTCGAATACCGGCTGCGCGCGGGCGACGGCACGCGCGCCGGCGAGCTTTTGGCGGTGGCGCTCACCGACGTGCTCGGCGACGGCCTCTCGATGGTCTATTCGTTCTACGAGCCCGACGTCGCCGACCGATCGCTCGGCACGCTGATGATCCTCGACCACATCGCGCGCGCGCGCCGTATGGGCCTTCCCTACGTCTATCTCGGCTATTGGGTGCGCGGCTCGCGCAAGATGGACTACAAGGGCCGCTTCCTGCCGCAGGAGCGCCTGATGGCGGAGGGCTGGGTGCGGGCGGAGTCGTGACCTCGCCGTAGCCCGCATGGAGCGACCGCGCCTTCGCTCGCTTGGCGAGCTACGGCGGGTTCCGCCCCAGCGAGTCCGCCGTAGCGCCTGGCGCGAAGGCGGAAGCGGAATGCGGGAACGCCGCGACCCTACGAAGCAATCACCTGCACGATCAGCACCGCGTTGAGCGCGAGCACCAGCGCGGTGGCGATCACCGCGGTCCAATGGGTCAGCCGGCCGTTGACGAACTCGCCCATGAGGTCGGCGCGGCGGGTGAACAGCAAGAGCGCGACCATCGGCAGCGGCAGCGCGATCGAGAGCACCACTTGGCTCAGAACGAGCGCCTGCGTCGCGTTCGCGCCGAGGCCGACCACCACGAAGGCCGGCAGCATGGTGACGAGCCGCCGCACCCACACGGGAATGCGGAAGCCGACAAACCCCTGCATGATCATCTGGCCCGCCATGGTGCCGACCGTCGCGCTCGATATGCCCGAGGCGAGCAGCGAGACGAGAAAGATGCTCGCGGCGGCGGCGCCGAACAGCGGCGCCAGGGTGTGATAGGCGGTCTCGATCTCGGCGACGTCGCTGTGGCCGGCATGGAACGCGCTCGATGCCATGATCACCATCGCCATGTTGACGAGGCCGGCGAGCGCGAGCGCGACCACCACCTCGGTATTGGAGATGCGCACCACCGACCGGACCTCGCGGGCATCGTGGGCCGGAATGCGCGCCTGGGTGAGGCCGGAATGCAGGTAGACGGCGTGCGGCATCACGGTTGCGCCGATGATGCCGACCGCGAGCAGCAGCGCGGCGGAATCGGGCAGCTGCGGCACGATGGCGCCGAGCGCCGCCGCGCGCCAATCGACCGGCACGATGAACATCTCGATCAGGTAGCAGGCCGCAATGACGGCGACGAGGTAGCCGATGATCAGCTCGACCGGCCGGAACCCGAAGCGGTCGATCATCAGCACGCCATAGACGATCGCTCCGGTCGCCACCATGCCGGCGAACAGCGGCAAACCGGTGAGCAGCGAAAGGCCGATCGCGCCGCCGAGGAACTCGGCCAGATCGGTTGCCATGGCGGCGATCTCGCTCACGATCCACATGGCGATCACGACGGGCCGTGGAAACTGCTCGCGGCAGAGCTCGGCGAGGTTTTTGCCGGTCACGATGCCGAGCTTGGCGCTGAGCGCCTGAAACAGCATGGCAATCAGGTTGGCGAGCAGCACGACCCAGAGAAGCGCATAGCCGTAGCGGGCGCCGGCCTGGATATTGGTCGCGAAATTGCCGGGGTCGATGTAGGCGATCGAGGCGACGACCGCCGGTCCCGCGAAGGCAAGATAGCCGCGCAGCCCGCGGCGGCGCCCCGCGAGCACCTCGCGCGCCGCTTCGACGGTGCGGTCGGACAGCGAACCCTGGACGGCGGAATTGATCATCAGCATCGTCGTAGTGCGAACATCTATCTGTAGCCTCGGCTACAAAATAACGAAAGATGCGAAATAATCAACCACGGCTGCATGATGTGTGCTATGCAGGGGGGCGACCCCTGTTGAATCGCCGCCGGGCCGCCAAAGTTCCCTGGACCTGCGCCAGGGGCATGGCCGGCGCTGCGATCGAGGAGCGGCGATGCCCCGCAAGGCATTGAAGAAGAGCGCAGAACTGCCCGCGCTCCCGACCGAGACCGCGCAGGCGCGCCGCTTCGGCAAGGCGCGTTCGGCGCAGTCGACCGCGCTGCTCGAGGATTATGTCGAACTGATCGACGACCTGCTCGGTTCGACCGGCGAGGCGCGGCCGACCGACATCGCGCGCCGGCTCGGGGTGTCGCACGCGACCGCCATCAAGGCGATCGCCCGGTTGAAGCGCGAGGGTGTCGCGACCGCCCGCCCCTATCGCGGCGTTTTCCTCACCGAGAGCGGCCACGCGCTCGCCGAGCGGGTGCGCGCCCGCCATCGTCTCGTCGTCGAGGTGCTGATCGCCCTCGGCGTGCCGGCCGAATCCGCCGAAGCCGACGCGGAAGGAATCGAGCACCATGTCTCGGAGACGACGCTCAAGGCGTTCGCCAAGTTCCTGCACGGACGCTCGTAGCTCACCTTCCCCTGCAGAGGGAGGGTCGCTCGTCTGAGTCGCGCGAGGACGAGCCGGGTGGATGGCCGAGGTGCCCTCACTCCGTTCGCTTCGCCGACCCCGCCGCAGGGGAAGGCGAAACGGCGCTCGCTCCGGTCAGCAAAAACCGTGCGATGCGCAGCACCAGCGCGTGCGGCGTGATCGCCGCTGAGCGCGCCATGAACGCATTGACGACCCCAGTGATCCTCACGCGTCGATTGGCCCGAAACGCGCGATAGCCCTCCGCCGCCACGCGCGCCGACGACATTGCCTGTCCATGCGCCAAGCGCACCTTGTCGGTGCCGGCCCGCGCGTGAAAGCCGCTTTCCGTATAGCCCGGACAGAGGCAGGTCACGTGCACGCCGGTGCCGCGTGCTTCTTCCCACAGCGCCTCGGTAAACGAGAGTACGAAGGCTTTTGAGGCGCAGTACACCGCCATGAATGGGCCGGGCTGGAAGGCCGCCGTCGAAGCGACGTTGAGCACGCCGCCGCGTCGGTTGCCGAGGATGCGCGGCCAAAGCTCGTGGGTGAGTTCGACCAGGGCGCGCACGTTCACGTCGACCATGCCGGCCTGGGTGTCGGTCGAGCCCTCCGCGAACGGCCCGGTCGCGCCGAAGCCGGCATTGTTGACGAGCACGTCGATCGCGAGCGCGCGTTGACCAAGGACGTGCGCGAGCTCTCGGCCGGCGTTCGGCCGGCCGAGATCAAATGCGATCGGCGTCGCCTTGACGTGGAAGTCGCGCGTGATCTCGCTCGCGAGCCGCGCGAGCGCGTCCGCAGAACGCGCCACCAGCACGAGATCATAGCCGTCGGCCGCGAATTGGCGAGCAAGCTCCAGACCGATACCGCTGCTCGCGCCGGTGACCAGCGCAGTCTGGCCTTCGCCCTGTTGACGGGACATGAGCTTCGTCGCTTTCTCCCCCTCCCCCGAGGGGAAAATCGGCATCGCGTCCCGTCATTTCAAGCGCAGCGGATTCGCCCTCCGGGAGCTTGGATGCCCGCGTTAAGGCTCTTTTCATCGCACGGATGCAGGATGCCGCGGTGGAGACTGCACCATGCGACATCCGTGTCTCGTTTTGTTGACGCTCGCCGCGGTCCTCAATTTGCCGCGACCGGCGCTCGCCGCTGATGTGGCCCCGCTCGCCGCTCCGGCGGTCGTGGCCGTTGCCCCGCCGCCGGCTGCCACCGCTTGCTGGCGCTACGGCGGGCTCGGCTGGGGCTGGTACCCCTGCTATGCGGGCCCACCCGCGTATTGGCATTCCTATCACTATGGTTGGCGTCCCTACTGGGCGCGGCGCGATCGGTGGTAACCGACCCTACTCGCCGTTCGTCTTGGCGGGGCCGCCGAACTTGTTGGTGCGCGGAAAACCCTTCGGTGCGATGCGGCCGGCGTCGGCGCGGTTGCCGCGCCAGTCGGCGAGCTCCTTGAGCGTGAGCGAGAAGGCGCGGCCGGCGCTGTCGGTCCAGGTGAGGCCCTTCTCGGCCTCGAATACCTTCACGTCGGAAAGGCCGCCGTCCTTGTAGCGCTGCAGCCGCACGCCGGCGCCGCGGCCCATCTCGGGCAGCTGCTCGATTCCGAAGATCACCATCTTGCGGTTGTCGCCGATCGCGGCGACGAGCTCGCCCTCGGAGACCGCGAGCGCGCGCGCCTCGTCCGGCATCTTCACGTTGAGCACCTGCTTGCCCTTGCGCGTATTGGCGAGGCATTCGTCCTCGGCGACGATGAAGCCCTTGCCCTGGTGGCTTGCGACCAGAAACTTGCGGGCGCCGACGAAGGGGAAGACCGCCACCAAGTCTCCCTCCTGCTCGAGATCGATGAACAACCGCACCGGCTCGCCATGGCCGCGTCCGCCGGGCAGCTTGGCGCCCTCGATGGTGTAGAAGCGGCCGTTGGTGGCGAAGATCATGATCTTCGAGGTGGTCTCGGCCGGGAACGCGAACTTGAGGCCGTCGTCGGCCTTGAAGACGACGCCCGAGAGGTCGCTCACGTGGCCGCGCAGCGCGCGAATCCAGCCCTTCTCGGAGACCACGACGGTGATCGGCTCGCGCACGACCATCGCCTCCTCGATCGCCGCCTCGTCGTGTTCGGGCGCCTCGGCAAAGCCGGTGCGCCGCTTGCCGAGCGGCGTCTTCGGTCCAAAGGTCTCGCGCACCTTTTTGATCTCGTCCGCGACCTTCTTCCACTGGTCCTTCTCGGACTTGAGCAGCTCCTGGAGGCCCTTGCGCTCGGCGCGCAGGTCCTTGTCCTCGCGCTTGATCTCCATCTCCTCGAGCTTGCGCAGGTTGCGCAGGCGCATGTTGAGGATGGCGTCGGCCTGGACGTCGGTGAGCTTGAACCTCTTGATGAGGACCGGTTTCGGCTCGTCCTCGGTGCGGATGATCCTGATCACCTCGTCGAGGTTGAGATAGGCGATGAGATAGCCGCCCAGCACCTCGAGGCGCGCCTCGATCTGCTTGACGCGGAAGCGGCTGCGGCGCAGCAGCACCTCGCGCCGGTGGTCGAGCCATTCGCGCAACGCCTCGGCAAGCCCGACCACCTTCGGGACCTTGCCCTTCACCAGCACGTTCATGTTGAGCGAAATGCGGCTTTCCAGCTCGGTGAGCTTGAACAGCGATTCCATCAACAGCTCGGCATCCACCGTGCGGGCGCGCGGCTCGATGACGAGGCGGACGTCCTCGGCCGATTCGTCGCGCACGTCGGCGACGAGCGGCAGCTTCTTCTCGTTCAGGAGCTCGGCGATGCGCTCGACCAGCCGCGACTTCTGCACCAACCAGGGGATCTCGGTGATCACAATATTATATGTGCCGCGACCGGTCTCTTCCTTCTTCCAGCGCGCGCGCACGCGGAACGAGCCGCGCCCGGTCGCATAGGCCTCCGCGATGGCCTCGCGCGGGTCGACGATGAGGCCGCCGGTGGGGAAATCCGGGCCCGGCACGTATTTGAGCAGCGTCTTGCTGCGCGCATTGGGATTGTCGATGAGGAAGAGCGCGGCGTCGCACAGCTCCGCCGCGTTGTGCGGCGGGATCGCCGTCGCCATGCCGACCGCGATGCCCTGCGCGCCGTTGGCGAGCATGTTCGGGAAGGCGCCCGGCAACACGACCGGCTCGTCCCCCGAGCCGTCATAGGTCGGGCGGAAGTCGACCGCGTCCTCGTCGATGCCCTCGAGCAGAAGGCGGGCGACCTC
>Ga0126371_10004824_pt1 | contig 11920 bp, 11 predicted proteins | sample PanSoiMetaPlot_4_FD_110145 | JGI IMG/M metagenome (GOLD analysis project Ga0126371, IMG submission 110145) | Tropical forest soil microbial communities from Panama - MetaG Plot_4 | ecosystem: Environmental > Terrestrial > Soil > Tropical forest > Bulk soil | place: Panama | collected 2016-02-17
CGATACAGGATCTAAGTGTCAGTGGATAGGGCTACCGAACGCCGCCAGCCGAAGTACTCTTGGCCCGTCTCTCGCGCTTGGTAACATCGATCTCATTCAGCACAGCTCGCGCAAGCATGTACTCGGTGATTGCATCATGTTTTTTGCTGGCAATCTCGTTCACGGTCTTAAAGATGAGTTCCAATCCATTCACGGCCTACCTCCTTGGGTGTCGGTCCTCTCAACATCCACCAATACTCTTTGTAGGCACGCAGGCTGCCAAATACAGCGAACATCGATGCACTCCGCAATAGTCTGAAGACGATAAAGCTCAGAGTTGTAGAGATCCTTTGGACTGAGTTGCCGCTGTTTACCTCCTCACGTGTCAATGGCAACTGTCGAAGAATTGACGCTGAAGTGAGTCTTTGCCGAATTCGCCTGCATTGCGATTAAAGGCGGGAGGCAAGAGTTTCTTTGCTTGAGAACTCCTTGCCGCAGTAGGAGACCTGTGACAAACACCGGCTATCAGCAAAGTTTCATGCCGCGAATGGCGTGCTAACTTTCGAGTGCAGGATCAAGGCCAAAGTTCGTCTGTTCGGAGTGATTCACGCGGTCTTTGCCTTCGCAACCTGAAACGCAATACTGCTTGGAATAGAAAGTCGAATCTCAGTTCCACTGGTTGCACTACTGGAGATATTGAGGAGTCCGCCGATTTTTGCGGCCCGTTCACGCATGCCAGCTAAGCCCCAGTGTCCTTCACGTCCATTGTGGAGCACTTGCGGATCGATTCCGGTTCCGTTGTCGCGAACCCGCATCTGCAGATTGTGATCGGCATACTTGAGTTCGCATTCCACTCGCTTCGCCCCGGAATGGCGGAATGCATTGAGCAGTGCTTCTCTTCCGATCCGGTAGGTCTCCTGCTGGATCGCTGGGCTCAGCGGTTGCTGCCGGCCCGCGACTCTGACGCGAAAATCAATATCCTGTCGAACTGGAAGCTCCTGCTGAACTCCGGTTAACGCTTTCACGAGATCCGTAGCGTCAGACTCAGACGAGCGCAGCCCTTTAATGGTACTTCGGCCCTCCTCAATCCCTCGATGCATGATTTCAAGAATGCGATCTAACAATGGTTTCGCCGACGATTCGGCGGGTAAGAGATCAAGTGCGATGTCCAGTTGCATTGACGCACTCAAGAAGGTTTGAAGAAGTGTGTCGTGGAGTTCCTGGGCGATGCGTGTGCGCTCTTCCAGTCGCACGTTTTCTCTTCGCAGACGCTCTTCTTCCTGCCGTGTCACGTCCTGAGCCGCCCCAACGTACTCCAAACGACCACGCTGGTCTCGTGTCGCGTGAGCGAACGAATGTATGTGCTTGACGGACTGATCAGGCATCAGCAGCCGGTGCTTGTATTCAAAGTCGCTGGCTGCGTGTCGCGCTTGCTGAATCATGTCGTGCATCAGAGGGAGGTCATCAGGGTAGACTCGGCTTCCAATCCGCTCGAGGGTCACCGGCAGACGCTGGTCAAATCCAAAAATGCGATACAGCTCCTCTGACCAAATGATCTCGTCTGTCTCTACACACCAGGAAAAGCTGCCAGTTCGGCTGAGACGTTGGCCTTCCGCCAGAAACGCTTCACTGCGCTTCAATTCCTGCTCCGCCCGCTTGCGATCTTCAATGTCTGTTGCCGCTACGTACCATCGATCGATTCTGCCCTGTTTATCGAGCACAGGATTGTAGCGGCTCAGGTGCCACCGATATCGGTCGTCCTTGCCTAGCATACGTTGCTCAGTTTCGAACGGTACGGGGCGTGTGAACGCCAGCCGGCGCTCCTCGCGCTGCCTTTCAAGATCCTCTGGGTGGTACACACGACCGCGATAGTCGCCTGTTGGGATATCTTCCAGGGTGATACCGGTATAGTCCGACGTCGCTTGATTCGCATACAGCAAGGATCCATCGGCTCGCAGCACGCCGACAATCGCGGGAATGGCGTTGATCATCAGGTTCAGATTGCCCTCGTTTGAGCGCACAGCCTCTTCGGCCTTCTTGAGATCGTCGATGTCGGTAAGGAGGAGATACCACGCGGTGATCTCATTTTCCGCGTTTCGCACTGGGACGCCGCGCACCTGAAACCAACGGTACACGCCATCAGCGCGACGGCAACGATGCTCAATCTCATAGATCTGTGCCGCTTCGATCGATTTTGTCCGAGCCTCGATTACCCGAGGAAGGTCGTCGGGATGAACGACACCGATGAGAGACCAGTTCTTCAGATCCTCATTTGTTTTTCCGAAGTACTCCAAGGTCTGGCGGTTGAGAAACTCGACCTCGCCCCCTGCGCCCGTCGTCGCAACCAACCCAGGAATGTTATCGACGATCTGCCGCCAGGACAGTTCCCTCGCTTGCAAGTTTTCCTCTACCTGCTTGCGATCCTCGATGTCAGTGTTTGTTCCGTACCACCTGACGATGTTGCCTGATTCATCCCGAAGTGGGTTCGCGGAAATAAGAAACCATCGATAGGAACCATCGAAACGACGAACGCGCGCTTGCGTTGCCACAGGTGTGCCCGAAGCCAGACACGATCGCCAATGGTCGACAACTCCCTTACGGTCGTCTGGGTGAAACGCTGCCGCCCAACCCCAGCCCTGTGCTTGCTCTGCTGTCATGCCTGTGTAATGAAGCCAGCGCTGATTGAGGAAGTCGCAGAAGCCGTCCGGACGTGCAGTCCAGACCAGACTTGGAATCGTGTCGATAATCAGTTGAAGCTGGTCTTCAGAGTCTCGCATCTTGAAACACCGTTCTGCGTTGGCGGAAGGAAACAGGGCCTCCTACCAGCATTGCTCCAACAAATGCCCCGATCATTTGCGCGACAATATAAGGTGTCAACTTCACGAAGCTTCCCGAAGAGACCGCAAAGCCCAGAGTCACACCCGGATTAATGTGCGTCAGGACTTCCGCACGCCACGGCGACAAACACACCGTCCATGACCGCAAACGTCCACCCACGGGTGATCACCATCCATCCGGCGCCTTCTGCTTTTGAACGTTTTAATAGAACGTTCGCAACTACCCCGTCACTCAATAGCACTTCTTCTCATATTCGGACTACTTCTCGAATTAGGTTGCGCCTCCACGGAGTCTTCGATCGTTTGGATCAAAAGTATTCAGAATGTCAACGCACGGCTTCGTCAAAGCACGGAAGTTGCCATACATCTGCTGGGATCGCCGAGATATGAGGAGTTGGCTAAGCGCAGAGATTTTGAGCATCTCTCGATGTGCTGCCTTACACCGAATCTTGCCCAACTTGTTATGTGATGGACACGGGTCACAATGGTGACACTTGATCAAGCTTCTAGTTATGAGTCACTGCTGGCGCGGCCAAAAATCACAATCTGAATTCAATTGGCCAAAAGACTCCGTTGGTCAACCATTGAGTTTCCTCAGATCTTGACGAACAGCTCTGGCGTCGCTCGTTTGGTAGTTTGAATGCCGTGGCCTGTGGGCAGGAGGGTCTTATGACAGCAATGACATGCTCAAAATGGACGGGCCACCATCGAATTCTTTGTGTCGAGGAGAACGCGTTCGCCCTTTATGCGAATGCCACAGTCCTTTCTTATGAGGGATACGAAGCGCAGACCTGTTCTGACCCCATGGAGGCGGTAGTGATTGTGAGATCGCAGGACATCGATGTGGTCGTGGTCGACTATCACATGTCAGGAATGAACGGCGCAGAACTGGCAGCATATTGCAAGGCAGTGAATCCTAAAACTAAAGTAATTCTTTTTTCTGAGGTGACGGGCATTCCCAAGCGCGAACTTGCGCTTGCTGACCTATTTGTCGCGAAGACCGACGAGATTCAGGCACTGCTTGAAGGAATGAGAATGTTGTTATCTCGCGGCCGCATTGACGCGCAATTCGACTTTAGGCAGTTCGCCGCCGCAGCGGCATAGAGGGGACATTTGCTCGAACGTCTTTGCACATTGCACAGACTGTGTTGATATGGGGTTGCCTAGAAAGTCATAGTATTGACACTTGATTCGAGATCAGCCTCGTCACAGTGTGCTTCCAAAGAAAATTCAATCGCACAGTTGTATTGGAATTGCAGGTGCAACAACAAAGAAGCGCGAGGTGCCGTCTTGACCCGAGTCGATCCGCCAGGCTGTAGCCAATGTAGTGCCCGTATTTTGGTAGTGGATAATGACCAGGTAATTCTCCACTTAAATTCTGTGATCCTGCGAAAAAAAGGATACGAAGTCGTGGTTTGTCGCGATGCAATCGCAGCAGCCGCGATCGTCCAAGCAAAAGAAATCGACCTCGCAATTCTTGATTTTCAGATGCCTGCGATGAACGGAGCCGAGTTGGCTGCGCGGTGTAAGGCTGAACAGCCAGAGATGAAAGTGATTCTATTCTCCGGACCGCTGGCGATGAAGAAGCTCGAGCTTGCGTGTGTTGATCTCTTCGTTGCGAAGTCTGATGGAGTAGTCGCGTTGCTTGAAGCGGTCAAAGAGCTCCTTCCTGTGAGCGAACCACCAGATAAACACCGACAACCAGCGAAAACGGTAGTCCAATTCTCCTGACTAACTATCCCTCTGAAGATTAAACACAATCACCCAATTACAAAGAAGTTGTGAGGATTCCTATGTGGAAAGAATATTCGCAAGAACGACAAACAAAAAATAGAGTTGTTGTCGGACGAGGAGATCAAGCACGCACTGCGATACCTTGAACCGGAAATGAAGCGCGATACTTCCGGGATTCTAGCTTTTGCTGTTGTATTCGTGATCGTTCTCTTGCTGTGCACAGAGTAAAGACAATCACGCAATTACAAAGAAGTTGTGAGGATTCCTATGTCGAAAGAATATTCGCAAGAACGACAAACAAAAATAGAGTCCTTGTCGGACGAGGAGATCAAGCACGCACTGCAATACCTTGAACCGGAAATGAAGCGCAATGCTTCCGGGATTCTAGCTTTCGCGGTGATACTCGTGATGGTCTCTTGCTATGCACAATCTTAGTCTCACTGCGCCTTCACGCATTGTAGGATCTATTCACTCACACTCTGCTTTTGCAGGCGGGAATCCTGAGTGCTTCCGTTACATATTGACGCCGCTCAAAAAGCCTCCGAGGTGTGCCGTAATTGCAACGACTGCTAACCCGAACAGCTCAATAGGAACGCGGTAGCGAGGGAGAAGCAATGGCTCGGATTTGTGCGCGCGCCAATGCGTCCACCAAGTCGCTACTATCAACAGGCCTGCGAATAACGCTGACACAAAATGAAACAATAGAAGTCCCCTAAGCTTTGCTCCTCGAAGAGCGAATTGCCATGCCAGAATGCCTGTTGCGATTGCAGGAACTACGCTCACAGCCGCGCCAGACAAGTTTAAGTACGCAGCACTGGCAAGTTGGGAATCGCGTTTTCCTATTGATAAGAGGTCGAACAAAACTCCGGCGACAAACAAAGCGATTGGAAAATGGATCAGCACGACGTGCTGCGCGTGCTTCGCCAGAAAAATAGCTCGCAAATCAAAAGGGCTCACCATATTCGGGGCTGTGTCAAGTCGCTGTCGAGTTTCTGGACAACACCACGTACGAGGGCACTCATTCGCAGGAATTTCACTTGGCGTTGCATTACTGAACTATCAATGTGCCTTGCATGTACGGGTGGAGTGTGCAGATGTAGTTGTACGTTCCTTTTTTTTGCACGACGTAGCGCCAGGCTGCTCCAGTCTGGAGGTAGCCCGAATCGAAAGCCGGTTTCTTGGCGTCGGCATTCTCAGTCGCCGTGTGAGGCACGCTGTCCTCGTTCTTCCATTCCACAGTGTCGCCTTCATGCACGGTGACGGTCGCCGGCTCAAACTTGAAATCGCGGATTAGAACCGTAACCACTTTTGTTGCTGCGTTTGCGGATTGTGGCGCCTCTTTTGCTGAATTCGCCGACTGGCTTGCGCTCGCATGCGACGGGTATCCCGTCGCTCCGATCAGCGCAAGCGCAGCCAAGAGAACGAGTGTTGTCGATGTTGGACTTGTCTTGTGGTTCATAGCTCCTCCGCGCTTAGGTAAGGGTTGATTCGATCTCTCTACACAAAATGCTCGCAGAGGTCTCGGTAAATTCAGTTAAGAGCATGCGAAGGGCCAACATCGAAACAGCGCTTTCCCTAATCGAACCCAGAGGAAATCGGAAGGATTTGTTGATCGAAGTGTCACAACGAGCGTTAAGCAGATGCCAGTGTCGCTATAGTGACGCAATGAATTCAGAACACAGTCGAACCTGCTCTCTGACGGAGGCACATCGGAAGACAAGTCTTTGACCGCGGTTGGCAATACACAGAAACAATCGCTTCGTGCAGGACAAAGTTGCTGTTTCTTTCTTGGCAAATCAAATTTTGGTGTTCAGATCATTCAGGGCGCAGGCGAAAAATCGACGCTCAAGCCTAGCGCTCGAAGGAGGATGCCGTGAGGATCTCAGAACTGCGGCGCTATCCAATCAAGTCAATGGCTGGAGTGAGGCTGGAACGCGCTTGTTTGGAGTCCTCTGGAATTCCCGGTGATCGTGTGGTGCACGTTGAAGACGAGAATGGACGGATCATAAACTGCAAGGACTCATCCCTGGCCTGCGTGGGCACCATGCAATCTTGGACTCTATCGGTTTTCGGTCATGACAGAAGGAGATTGCGACCGAACATTGTCACAGGTAGCGTTAATCATCTCCGACTAGGGATGCTGCTCGCTGCGCATACTCCTTCAGAGAAGCTAGAGGAAGGGATCTTCGACAAGTCATAAAGAAACAGCTCCGGAAAAAGTGTTTCGGATATCGTAGTGCGAGCATCAGAAGCCATAGAAGCGATATGTCGCGCTCAGACTGGACAACGAATTATCGTAGTGCGAGCATCAAAAGCCACCGAGGCGATATCTCGGCTCAGACTGGACAACGATTGTTGGTTTTTTGTCGAAATGTCGTTCTAGAATTCCGACGCCTCAGCATGTGTGTAATATCGAGCGACTGTTTGCATGGCTAAAGAACGCCGCATCAGCTCCCGATAAAAATTCATTCAACTTCCTGAGCAACCTTTATCTCGAGGCTCGCATCAACCCATTGTTCCGAGGAGTTGCTCCTGTAGCTCGTGCGGCTACGTTCTCCCACGATGTCGAAGCCGTTTCCGGTGCAGAAGCGTACGCTCTCGTCGCTGGGTGTGATCGATTCTGTCTTCGCCGGTGAACTCCATCGGCCATCGCCGTCATTGCATGGTGCAACGGGATGCACCTTACTCGTTAGTCGTTCAGGTCTCTGAAACTACTTCTAACCTATTCGAGTTTCGTCAGCGCGAGGTCGAAATATGAATACGTTTTCTTCCTCTTCTTCCTCAAGAGAGGATGTTCCATTGCAAGGTTCAATTCCCCAATCCACAGCTTCCCTGGACTCGATCCTCTGCACGGAGGAGTTGCACCGCCGCCCGTCGCGTCCGCCTGATTATGAAAAGGAGAACCACGCGCTGGTGAAACTGGTGAGCGCGTTAGCTGACTCGCCGAGTACGATCTTTCACACACTCGCTGAGACGATCCAGAATATTACGCAGTGTGACTCCGCTGGCCTGAGCCTGCTGACAAGGGATGGGAAAACACCACACGTTGACGGCCAAAGGTTCTACTGGCCAGCTATCTGCGGAATGTGGAATCCCCACGTAGGGGGCGGGACCCCACGCAATTTCGGCCCGTGCGGAGACGTACTCGATCAAAATCGAACCTTGTTATTTACCCATTTCGAGCGACGTTATCCCTACTTGATGCCCGTCAGTCCAGCCGCCGAAGAGTGCCTGCTGGTCCCGTTTTACGTCAACGGCAAGGCGGTAGGGACGATATGGGGAATCATGCACAGTGACCGCCGCAAATTCGACGCAGAAGATGACCGGGTTATGGCATCTCTCGGGAAATTTGCGTCTTCCGCGTATCAGGCATGGATGCACATAGAAGAGCTCAAAGTTGAGGTGGCCGAGCGCGAAAAAGCAGAAGCGGAAGTCCGTGAATTAGCAAAAGGGTTGGAAGCGAAGATTCGGCGTCTGGTCGAATCAAACATTGTGGGCATCATCATGTTTAACCTCGACGGTGCTATCACCGAGGCGAATGCGGCGTTTCTCAACATGGTGCAATTCAATGGTGATGATCTTGCTTCCGGCCGCGTGCGCTGGGCGGACCTGACGCCAGCTGAATGGCGTGGCAGCGACGAGCGTGCGATAGCAGAGATTAACGCGACTGGAATTGCCCAGCCATACGAGAAGGAGTACTTCGCGAAAGATGGAAGTCGAGTACCCGTCATCGTCGGTGGCGCACTCTTCGCCGGCAGCCAGAGCGAGGGTGTTGCCTTCGTGCTCGATCTAACCGAGCAAAAGCGAGCTCAGCAAAGGCTGGAAGAGGCCCGACGAAGCTTGTACACAACCCAAGCGGAGCTCGCTCGGGTTGCCAGGCTCACGACCATGGGTGAACTGGCCGCTTCCATTGCCCATGAAGTCAATCAGCCATTAACTGCCGTTACCAATAATGGCAGCGCATGTCTGAGACTCCTGTCCAACCGCAATCTCGATCCTGAAGTTCTCAAGAGGGCTCTCCAAGAAATTGTTGCCGACGCGACTCGTGCGAGTGCTGTTATCGCTCAGATTCGCGCATTCATAAAGAAGACACCGACCGAAATGTCGGAGTTGGATATAAACGACGTCATTCACGAGGTGCTGGCTCTAGCTAGCCATGAGCTTCAGAAAGATCAAGTGTCCGTAGACTGCCAATTGACTGGGACATTGCCACGCGTGAGGGCCGACCGCGTTCAGCTGCAGCAAGTCCTGCTGAACCTGGTGATGAATGGCGTAGAGGCCATGACCGGCTCTCAACCTCGCACACTCTCTCTGCAATCCCGGACTGATGAATCTGGCAACGTGTTGGTTGCGGTATGTGACTCCGGCACCGGTCTCGGTTCGGAAACCGATTCCTTATTCACGCCTTTCTTCACGACCAAGGCAGATGGCATGGGCATGGGGTTACCCATCAGTCGCTCGCTCATTGAAAATCATGGCGGGCGGTTGTGTGCCTCGGCCAACTCGCCTCACGGTGCTGTTTTTTCCTTTACGCTGCCGGTAGCTGGCGAGACTAATTCATGACTGCCGCTCCGTTAGTCATAGTCATAGATGACGATCCATCCGTACGTTCCTCGCTCAAGTTCCTCTTAAGTACGGTTGGTTTGCAGACTGAAACCTTCGATTCCGCCAACAGTTTTCTGCACAAAAAACGCCCTGATGTTCCCAGTTGTCTTGTCCTGGACGTCAGGCTACCGGGATTGAGCGGTCTCGATTTTCAGCGCGAGCTTGCGGCGCGAAATATTTGTATTCCAATAATTTTTCTTACGGGCCACGGCGACATTCCCATGACCGTTCGTGCTATGAAAGCGGGAGCGGTCGAATTTCTTACCAAGCCGTTTCGGGACCAGGATCTTCTCGATGCTGTTCGCATCGCCCTTGATCGGGATTGCGCGAGACGCGAACAGGAGACTGAAATAGCGGATCTTCACCGTCGCTTCGCCTCTCTGACTTCTCGCGAGCAGGAAGTAGTCTCCAAGGTCGTTGCCGGAATGCTCAACAAGCAAATAGCTGCTGAACTCGGAACCGCGGAAAGCACCGTAAAGGTTCAGCGCGGCCGGGCGATGGAAAAGATGCAAGCGGAGTCCCTTGCTCACTTGATAAAGATGATACAAAAGCTCCAACTGTCCTCGGACAAAGTTGCGTAAACCAAAGCTTACGCGCGTACTTCCTTGTGAGAAGTGCGAAATACCACTGCTCGATAGATTCTTTCTTGGGGCAAGGCTACCTTCAATTCAATGGGGTTGAAGGGTGTCCAAGCAGAAAATCTCGGTGGTTGACGATGACGAGTCTACGCGCAGAAGCACAAAGCTCCTGATCGAGTCTTTTGGTTTCCAAGCAGCAGACTTCGAATCTGCGGAAAGTTTCCTAAAGTCTAGTCAGCTGGAGGAGACATCGTGTCTCGTCATTGACCTCCGAATGCCGGGCATGAATGGGCTGCAGCTCCAGAGCTATCTCGCTGCCGCTGGACATAAGATTCCCATAATTTTTATCACCGCTTACGATGACGGAGAATCGCGTCGGCAGGCAATGCAAGCCGGTGCTGTAGCATTCCTGGCGAAGCCATTTACCGACAATCTTTTACTTCAAACCATTTTTTCAGCTTTACCCGCACAACAAAGCGAACGAAAGAACCTAATATCGGTAGTTGACGACGATGAGTCCATCCGGAGAACAACAGCCCTGCTCATTCAGTCTTTTGGGTTTCAACCGGCTGTTTTCGATTCTTCCGAGAGTTTCCTGAAGTCTGGCCAAATTCCAGAGACATCATGCCTCATCGTTGATGTGCAGATGCCCGGCATGAATGGCCTTCAACTCCAACGCTGTCTTGCTGCGTCGGGCTGCAATATTCCTGTCATTTTCGTCACGGCCTTCGACAACAAAGAATCGCGTCAACAGGCAATGCAGGCTGGCGCCGTCGCATTCTTAAGCAAGCCTTTTAATGACGAACTCTTGTTCGAAACCATTCGCGCAGCCTTGCGGGATGACGAAACGTCAAAAACGACCTGACTAGAAAAAGGCTGCGACCTCCCGCCTTCGCTCCAAACCGAAACTTGCTGGAATACTCAACAAACAAGTGCTGCTCAACTTTGAAGTGCGAAAAGCGGAGCAAAGCTTCAACGTACTCGCGCAGTGGTTAATGGCCCGAAAGGTTCACGTGCCTTCATACACCCAAAGCTTACTTGCATCGTCGTTTTGAGAAGTTCGAAGTACGAATGCTCAATAGATTTCTTCCTTTCCAAGGCATCTCATGAAGCTGTAGAGCCAAATACGTAACCCTTTCACGTATGCGGACGACCAGAACTCTTTCGCGAAGTGTTGGTGGCGGTGGTGAATTGGCGCAACCCGCCTCCCTGGACATGACGGCTGACCCAAGTTAGTCACAACGATTTTGGCAAAGGAGGTGGTTGTGGGCTCCTTCGAGATGCTTCGCTCGAATGATAGAGACGACAGGGAATCACGGTCTTATCAAATCGTTGGCAGCAGCACTGCTTTGGAATCTGTGCTCGCGGAAGCTGAACGCGTTGCACCAACCGATTCCACTGTGCTGATCCTTGGAGAGACAGGTACCGGCAAGGAACTAATCGCCCGCGCTATACACAATATCAGTCGGCGCTGCGGGCGACCGTTCATAAAGCTGAACTGCGCCGCCATTCCCTTCGACCTCTTGGAGAGCGAACTCTTTGGTCATGAGAGAGGCGCTTTCACCGGTGCGATCACGCAGAAAATCGGCCGTTTCGAAATGGCTGACACGGGAACACTGTTCCTCGATGAAATCGGCGATATCCCGCTGGCACTGCAGCCCAAGCTGCTCCGGGTCCTGCAGGAGCAGGAGTTCGAGCGCCTAGGCAGTGGCCAGACGCACCGCATCAACGTCCGTCTGGTCGCGGCGACACATCGAGACCTCAAGCAGATGGTCAGGCGGCGAGAATTTCGCGGTGATCTCTACTATCGGTTGAATGTATTTCCTGTGGTGCTGCCGCCGTTGCGTGAACGCCGTCAGGATATTCCGCAGTTGGTACGACATTTTGTCGAGATTTTCGCCCGCCGCATTGGAAAACCGATCCTTGACATCCCGCAAGAAACCCTGAGTGCGCTCATCTCGTATTCCTGGCCGGGGAACGTGCGGGAACTTCAGAACCTGGTCGAACGGGCCGTGATCCGGTCAGAAAACGGAGTGCTCCCGAATCCTGTGCCGACATCAGACGAGGATCCGGTCACGGTGCTGCCCGCACACGGCACGCTGATGGATTCCGAACGAGCTCTGATCCTGAGAACATTGGAAGCAACAGGGTGGGTTATAGGAGGACCTAATGGAGCAGCCCCTCGCC
>Ga0126371_10004825_pt1 | contig 11919 bp, 10 predicted proteins | sample PanSoiMetaPlot_4_FD_110145 | JGI IMG/M metagenome (GOLD analysis project Ga0126371, IMG submission 110145) | Tropical forest soil microbial communities from Panama - MetaG Plot_4 | ecosystem: Environmental > Terrestrial > Soil > Tropical forest > Bulk soil | place: Panama | collected 2016-02-17
ACTGCAGGCGGCCGGGCGGGTCAACCATTCCATCGACATATGCGACGCCCTCGACTACCCCGAGCGTGATCTTCCGGTCGCGCCGTACACGCTCGGAGCGTGGCTGGGAGACGGTCATTCTGCATCGCCGCGCATCACAACTGCGGACCAGGAAATCATCGACGCGATCGTCGCAGACGGGTACACGGTCAGTAAGCACAGCGCCCGGCTGAACTACGGATTCAGCCTACCCACGGTCGAATCTGCGTGGCATGAGGCTAGGAACGGCATCGTCGCGCGGCTACGCGCACTGGATCTCCTGCACAACAAGCACATACCTGAGCCTTATTTGCGGGCCTCGATTGAGCAGCGGCGTGCGCTTCTGGCCGGGCTGCTCGACACAGATGGTTACTGCAGCCCCCGGGGCCAAGTCGACTTCACCTGCACGAATCAGCGGCTCGCGCAGGACGCTCTCGATCTTGTGCTGGGCCTCGGATACAAGGCCACGCTGCGGACCAAGCCGTGCCGAGGCCGGTCGGAAAGCTCATCGACGGTGTACACCATCAGCTTCCGGCCGCATCACCCGGTGTTCAGGCTTGGCCGCAAACTTGAGCGGCAGGCGGACATCGAGCTCTCTAGTCCTGCGCGGCGACGCTACATCGTTGACGTGCGACCCGTGGAGTCCGTGCCAGTTCGGTGCATCCAAGTTGACAGCCCGAGCAGCCTGTACCTCGCAAGCCGAGCCTGTATCCCGACCCACAACTCGACCTGTATTAACGGGCTCATAACGTCCATTTTGCTGCGGGCGACGCCGGACGAAGTCCGGATGGTGCTGGTGGACCCGAAGCGGGTCGAGCTGGCCGCCTACGCGGGGATTCCACACCTGATCACACAGATCATCACCAACCCCAAAAAGGCGTCGGACGCACTGCAGTGGGTGGTGGGGGAGATGGACCGCCGCTACGACGACCTCGCGGCGTCCGGCTTCCGGCACATGGACGACTTCAACAAGGCGGTCCGCGCCGGCCGGGTTACGGCGCCACCGGGCTCGGAGCGCGTCTACGCGCCTTACCCGTACCTGCTCGTCATCGTTGATGAGCTGGCCGACCTCATGATGGTTGCGCCCCGGGACGTGGAGGACGCCGTCGTCCGGATCACGCAGCTCGCCCGGGCGGCTGGCATTCACCTGGTGCTCGCGACCCAGCGGCCGAGTGTCGACGTCGTGACCGGCTTGATCAAGGCCAATGTTCCGTCGAGGCTGGCGTTCGCGACCTCCAGCCTGACCGACAGCAGGGTGATCCTGGACCAGCCAGGCGCGGAGAAGCTCGTCGGTCAGGGCGACGCGCTGTTCCTTCCCATGGGCACGAGCAAGCCAATTCGGCTGCAGAACGCCTTTGTCACCGAGAAAGAGATCCGCGAGATCGTCGCGCACTGCAAGAAGCAGGCGGAACCTATCTACCGGGAAGACGTGGTGACGGCTGAGGGCAGGCAGCGCGAGATCGACGCCGACATCGGCGACGATCTGGATGACTTGCTGCACGCCGCTGAGCTGATCGTCGGCACGCAATTCGGCTCGACGTCGATGCTGCAGCGTAAGCTCCGGGTCGGCTTCGCGAAGGCGGGTCGGCTGATGGACCTGCTCGAAAGCCGCGGCGTGGTCGGCCCGAGCGAGGGTTCTAAGGCGCGCGATGTGCTGATAAGGCCGGACGACCTCCCGGCGCTGCTCGCTTCGTTGCGGGGCGAGGACTGAGTCAGTTCAAGCAGCGCGTCGGAGTCAGCACAAATCGGTCGCGAGCGCGCGGAATCCGGTCCTCTCCAGCCGGAGCGTGATTGCATGTCTACACTTGGTGACCGTCCGAATCACGGGATCCGGGGGGATCCGCGAATCCAACTACGGGCTGACGGGCCGCGCGGCCCACGCTCGGGGCGGGAATCAAGATGATTAACGGAGGCGCCGCGTGAGCATCGGTGACACCCTGGCGGCAGGACGCCGCCAAGCGGGTCTCACCATTACGCAGGTAAGCCAGCGGACGTGCATTAGGGAAACGATTGTCCGCGGCATTGAGCGAGGCGACTACTCGGCCTGCGGTGGTGACTTCTACGCGCGCGGACACATTCGCAGCATCGCCCGCGCTGTCGGGCTGGATCCTGAAGAACTGGTTCGCGAATACGACGCCACGCAGGCGCCGCCGCAGCCGATCACAGCAGCGGACGTATTCGAGCCGTACACACCCGTGAAACTACGGGAACGGCGCCGGCCGAGGTGGAGCCTCGTGCTGGTCGCGGGACTAGTCGTGGCTCTCGGGATCGTCGGGGTCCGGTACTTCGGGCACCGGCACCACGGCAGCAACAACGCGCAGACCACGTCCACGACACACCTCAGCCACTCGCCGTCGGCGACGGCGCCGGCTACGCCAGTCGTGCGCACCGCGCCGAAGCACATTGAGCTAACGCTCATCTCCCGGACCGGTGGCCTTACCTGGGTGCGGCTGACCGCGGCATCCGGGCGCGTGATCTTCGAAGGTGACTTCGGCCCGTCCGTGGGGATCTTCAAGAGGACATGGTTCGCGGCCCATCCGCCGGTCACTATCGAGTTCGGCAACCCCGGTGGCGCAGTGCTGTATCTCAATGGGCATCGACAGCACTACGAAACGACGCGCCCGATCACGCTCACCTGCACGCCCACGATCTGCGCGTCCTAACTCCGGCTTCGGTCACCCGGCGTCAGGTGCGGAGGCACTGCTCGTGCGCTGGCATCAGCGTGGTTACCGTAGTCTGCCGGTGTGTCGTCTAGCCAGCAAAGTCCAGGTGCCACCCGGAGAGTTGTCCGGATGGTGACACTCGGCTGCGCTCGCAACGAGGTCGATTCCGAGGAGCTAGCGGCTCGCCTGGAGGACGGCGGCTGGCAGCTTGCGGACGATGAAGCCGACCCCGATGTCGTGCTGGTTAATACGTGCGGATTCATTCAGGCGGCAAAGCAGGAATCCATCGATGAACTGCTCGACGCCGCGGGCGGCGGAGCCCACGTGGTTGCCGCTGGCTGCCTGGCCGAGCGGTACGGCTCCGGCCTTGCCGAAGCGATGCCCGAGGCGCAGATCCTGAGCTTTGACGACTACGCGGATATCGCCGCCAGGCTGGACTCAGTCGCTGCCGGTCAGCGCTGGGCTGCTCATGAGCCGCGGGATCGGCGCAAGCTGCTGCCGCTCTCCCCGGCGAACCGGCCCAGCAGAACGGCCCACCAGCCGGGGTTCGGTCAGATCGCCGACCTGCCGCCGGGCGTGGCTCCGGCCTCTGGCCCGCGGGTGCTACGACGCCGACTGGGCGGGGGGGTCGTCGCTCCGCTCAAGATCGCGTCCGGCTGTGATCGTCGCTGCACGTTCTGCGCCATTCCGGCATTCCGCGGCGCATTTGTCTCGAGGCGACCGGATGACCTCTACACCGAGGCCGGCTGGCTCGCCGACCACGGTGCCCGGGAGCTGCTGCTGGTCAGCGAGAACTCGACGTCCTACGGCAAGGACCTGGGCGACCTACGGCTCCTTGAGTCGGTCCTGCCGCAGCTCGCCGCCGTGCCTGGCATCCGCAGGGTGCGCGTTAGCTACCTCCAGCCGGCTGAGGTCCGCCCTGGTCTCATCGAAGTGCTGACGAGCACGCCCGGCGTTGCGCGGTACTTCGACTTGTCCTTCCAGCACGCCAGCGCCAGCGTGCTGCGGTCGATGCGCAGGTTCGGGGACCGGGAACGGTTCGGCCAGCTCATCGACCAGATCCGGGCGCTGGCGCCGGATTCTGGGATCCGGTCCAACTTCATCGTCGGCTTCCCCGGCGAGACGGAGGCCGACCTAGCCGAGCTCGCGGCCTTCCTGACTGACGCCCGACTCGACGCCATTGGGGTGTTCGGGTACTCCGACGAGGACGGCACGGAGGCGGCGGGCCTGCCGGGCCAGCTGTCCGAGGACGAAATCGCCGGACGTGTTGAGGAGCTCGCCAGCCTGGCCGACGAGCTAATGGCCGAGCGCGCGGCTGACCGCATCGGGACGACGATAGACGTGCTCATCGACGAAGCCCTGCCCGATGGCCGCTACCTGGGCCGGGGAGAGCATCAGGCACCCGAGGTCGACGGGGCGACGGAGGTACGCAGCGAGAGCCAGCTCGTGCCAGGAGACGTAGTAACGGCGGTCGTGACCGGAAGCGACGGTGTCGACCTGCTCGCTGACGCAGTCGCGATCGTAGCGGCGGATAACGTCGCCGCAGGCGTGCGTTGAGCCAGCCGGGCACCACGCCGGAGGTGCCGCGGTCCCCGAGCGTCGTCAACGTCGCCAACGGACTGACGGTACTCCGGCTGGCAATCGTGCCTGTTTTCGTGTTCTTCCTGGTGGCCGACGGAACGGGTGGCCGATCGGTGGCCTTCGTGGCCTTCGCGCTTGCTTCCGTGACCGACCTGCTGGACGGTGAACTGGCTAGGCGGCGCAGCCTGATCACCGATTTCGGTAAGATCGCCGACCCGATAGCGGATAAGGCCTTGACGGGCTCCGCCCTGATAACCCTGTCCTACCTGGGCGAACTGTCGTGGTGGGTTACGGCGATCATCGTCTTCCGGGAACTGACCGTGACGGGGCTGCGGTTCTGGGTGATCCGCCACGGTGTGATCGCGGCCAGCCGGGGTGGGAAGGCCAAGACCATGCTTCAGGTCATCGCGATCAGCCTGTACATCCTGCCCTGGCACGTCGTCGTACTGCGCGAGGTCGTGATGGGCGCGGCGCTGGTCGTGACCGTGGTGACCGGCATCGACTACGTGGTTAGAGCCATGCGGCTGCGCCGGGCGGTGCAGTGAGCGGGGCCGCTGCGGCCGAGCCAGCCGCGCCGGTCCAAGCCGCGCCGGGGCCGACTGCGGCCGAGCTGGCCAGCTGGGTCGTCGGGGTGCTGACGGCTCGCGGCGAGAGCGTAGCCGTGGCCGAATCCCTGACCGGCGGTCTGGTGGCCGGGGCGCTGACCAGCGTCCCCGGCGCCTCGGTGGTGTTCCGCGGCGGCATAGTGGCTTACGCCACAGAGCTAAAGGTCGCGCTCCTCGGGGTCCCCGCCGACCTGCTCGCTCGCCGCGGGCCGGTCGATCCCGAGGTAGCCGCCGCGATGGCGGCGGGCGTTCGCGCCCGGCTGGGCGCTTCTTACGGATTGTCGACGACCGGGGTCGCCGGGCCGGGTCCAGCCGACGGGAGGCCGGCCGGGATAGTTTTTGTTGCTATCGACGGCCCCGCCGGGCGCTCCGGGAGAGGCCTGGAGCTCAGCGGAGACCGCCAGGAAGTCCGAAACGAGACGGTTCGGTCGGTGCTGTCGTTGCTGGCCGGCGCCCTGCGGGAAGATGCAGCCTGATTACAGTGTTACGCGTCTGTGAACACGCGAATGTGCCCTCTCCCGCACTGTCCGCTGGGACAGGTACGGTAGAGGGAGCTAGTAGATCGACCTCAGGGAGGGAGCGCGACGATGGTCCTGCTTCGTCACTTGCTTGGTGACGCGCTTCGGCGACTGCGTCTTCGCCAGGGTCGCACCCTACGTGAGGTCTCGGCCACGGCCAGGGTCTCCCTGGGGTACTTGTCCGAGGTAGAGCGCGGCCGGAAGGAAGCCTCATCTGAACTGCTCGCCTCGATCTGCGATGCCCTAGGGGCCCCGCTTTCGCAGGTCATGCGCGAAGTGTCCGACGGATTCGCGCTCGCAGAGCTTCAGAACGAGCCCGCCTTCGGCGTCCCGCTCGAGCCTGCGCTCGCCGGAGCAGGAGCGCCGGAGTCAGCGGAGCCCGATTCGCGGGAGTTGGAGCCGGCCGGTTCGGCCTCGATCCACGGGGTGCGGCTACCGCAGGCTGCGAAGGGTCAGGCTGCCCCGCAGCGGCTGGTCATGCCGCAGGGGACCGTGCCGCAACGGACGCTGTCGCAACGGACTCTGACGGTGCGCAATGCCCAGCGCATGTCCCAGGGCGAACAGATGCTGGAGCCGGTCACGCTGCCCGGCGCCGAGGGCAAGTTCGACAAGCTGGCTCGCGACTTTACCGACATGGTGCCGGTCTAAGCCGGTCGAGCTGTCGTAGGCGAAGTCCAGGCCGCAGGATCGTCTGCCAGCTTGCGCACACTGGCCGGCAGGTTGCCAGACACGATGTGCTCCAGCCTGACCTCTTCGAGTATGGCCCTCTCGTTGGCGCGCAGGGCGATCCAGACAGCCTGGAGTGGTTCGGCTGCGCCGGTGTAGCCGACGTTCTCTGGCCGCTCGCCGCGCACACCTACCAGCGGTCCGTCGATAGCCCTGATGATGTCCGCGAGGGAAATCTCGCTGGCCGGTCGCGCTAGCCAGAAACCACCGTCTGGGCCGCGCTGGCTGCGGACGAGGCCGGCCCGGCGCAGCTGGGTCAAGATCGCCTCGAGGAACTTTCCTGGTATGGCCTGCGTCCGGGCTAGCTGATCAGCCGTCACGTGACCACCGCCTGCGGCGGCCAGTTCGATAACGGCGCGCAACGCGTAGTCGGAGCGAGCGGACAGACGCATATGCAGCATTATGCTCTGAACCGCGGCCGACCGACTGATGGCACTCCGGTGCATTGTCCCTTGGACCGGCGTTACTGGCCTAACGAAGGCCGCATCGGGCGCGTCAGCGCCTGGCCATCAGCCGCAGAAGCTCGGCCGTCGCCTGCGCGTTGCTCTGCCCGGCGCCATAACTGGCCACATAGCTGACGTCGGCCGGCTGCCACACCGGAAGCCCCATTTCGACGACGACCGCATCCGGCCGTTCGGCGAGTACGCGCTGGACTGCCTGCCTGGCCGCGGGATGCCGGTGAGCGTCGCGGACGACGATGATCAGGGACCGACCAGCAGCGGCGCCGATCAGTCCGGATACCAGAGCGGGCAAGTCCTCGTCCCCGGTGGCCGTGCTGACCTGGCGGTAGCTGTCGGCCGGTGCGAACGCGCTCAACCCCCACGGCACTGCTCCGACCGCCAGATTCGGCGGCGGTACGAACTGCACGATGAGCGGCCGGTGCAGCGCTGGGAGTGCGCCGCGCATGGTGACGGCTCGCCTGGCGGCGGCGAGACCGAGCGTCGCCGCACCGTCCCCCGCCGTCGGCCGCTCGGCTGCTGTTGCCATCCATTCCCGCAGCTCGGCCACCCGCGCCGCGGCTTCCTCAAGACGCTCGCCATCCAGGCGACCCGACCGCACCGCCTCGACCAGCGCCGTCCTGACGGCCAAGACGGTGAGGTGGTCCTGGTCGCGTCCTAGGCACAGCAGGTCAGTGCCGGCGATGACAGCGAGCACGGCAGCTTCGGGCACGCCGTAGGGCTCGCTCACTGCTCGCATTTCCAGGCCATCAGACACGATGACGCCCGTGAAGCCTAGCTCGCCGCGCAGCAGGTCGGTCTGCGCCTGGCGGGAGAGCGAAGCCGGCAGGTCGCCGGTCAGCTCGGGTACGCGCAAGTGGCCTGGCATGATGGCGCGCACGCCGGCAGCGATCGCGGCTTCGAACGGCGGTAGGTCCCGGTGACGCAGCACGCTGAGCGGCGCGTCCACGGTGGCAAGTGCGAGGTGCGAGTCGAGCGTTGTACTGCCGTGGCCGGGGAAATGCTTGGCGCAAGCTGCGACGCCGGCCGACTGTAGGCCGGCTACCGCGGCTGCGGCATGCCGGGCGACGAGCGCCGGATCGGCCCCGAACGACCGCGTGCCGATCACCGGGTTGTCCGCCGCCGTGTTGACGTCCACTGCTGGAGCGAGATCCAGGTTAATACCGAGCGCCGCTAGGTCGGCGCCGAGGGAGGCGTACACCGATCTGGTGAGCTTGACGTCGTCAACAGCCCCGAGGGCCGCGTTCCCTGGATAGTCACTGCCGGTCTGATGCGAGATGCGGGTGACGTCGCCGCCTTCCTCGTCGATGGCGATGACGGGCTCGATCGCAGCGCTCCGCAGGCGCGCCGTCAGCCCGGCTAGCTGCTCGTGATCCTGCACATTCAAGCCGAACAGCGTGACGCCGGCGAGCCCGCTGCCGAGGGCGGTGCGTACCCAGTCGGGCTCGACACCGCCAGGGAAAGGCGGAATCAGGATGGCCTCAGCTAGCCGGCCCAAAGCTGGGTCGGCTGCGATTTCCTGGGTCATCCCTTCACGGCTCCTGCGGTCAGCCCGCCGACGAGCCTCCGCCGCACGAACAGGAAGAAGATGATCACCGGAATGGTGTACATCGTCGAGGCCGCCATGATCGGGCCCCACGCAGCGCCGCCGCGGCCGAAGAAGAACGTCACGTAGATCGGCAGCGTGTAGTCGCTGTGGGCCTGGCCGAGGAAGGTCAGCGCGACGATGAACTCGTTGTACGCGGTGATGAACGCGAAGATGCTGGTAGCGACTAGCCCCGGCGCTACCAGCGGGAACAGGATCCGCCAGAAGATGGCGAAGCTGCTGGCCCCGTCGATGGCCGCTGCTTCCTCCAGCTCACGCGGGATAGTGGCGACGAAGTTCCGCAGCATCCAGATGGAGACCGGCAGGGCCTGGGCCGCGTAAACAAGCACGAGGCCGAAGAGGTTCTGCAGCAGGTTCAGCCGCTGGAAGTCGAGGAACAGCGCGATGATGAGCGCCTGGGCCGGAATCATCTGCACGATCAGCAGCATGACCAGGAACGTCGCCCGCAACCGGAACCGGAACCTGGCGACTGCCACGGACGCCAGCAGCGACACCAGCGAGGCGAGCACGACGGTCGAGAGGGTGACCGTCAAGCTGTTGCGGAAGAACAGCCACACCGATCCGATTCCGGAGACCTGACCGCTGATCACCTCGCGGAAGTTGCCGAGCGTCCAGTGGTTCGGCAGCAAGCTCGGGGTAAGCGAGAAGATCTCGTGCGACGGCTTGAACGCCGTCGAGATCATCCAGAACAACGGGAAGAGCGTCGCCAGCGCGATGAGCACGCCGAAGCCGTTGAGGCCCGCCCAGCGGAGGCGCCGCTTGGCCCTGGCCCGGCTCGCGCCTGGCGCGCTGACCCGGCCGGACCTGGCGCGAGCCGCGGGACGTAGCGCGGTGACGTCCGCACTGTGGGCGCTCATGTGAGTGCCCCTTGCCGGACCGAGGTGCGCACGTAGCCGATGGTGATAACCAGCAGGATCAGCGCGAAGATCAGCGCGATCGCACCGCCCAGGCCGTAACTCGGTGGCAGGCTGGCGAACGCCTTGTCGTACAGGTACAGCGAGAGGTTGTACTCGTTCTGATTACCGGGGAAGCCGGTGATGATGTAGCTCTGGGCAAAGACATTGAAGTCCCAGATCACCGACAGCAGCAAAAGCACGAGGAAGATCGGCTTCAGTAGCGGATAGGTGATCTTCCTGAACACCCGCCACGAACTAGCGCCGTCGACCCGGGCGGCTTCCAGAAGTTCGGCGGGGATCGTCTTCAGCCCGGCTAGCACCGTGACGGCGATGAACGGGAACGACTGCCACACGACCAGGACCGCGATTACTACATAAGCCTGGAACGCGCCCGTTGTGGCCCAGTTGTATTGCGCCCAGTTGGTGCTGCCAACGAGCCAGTGCGGCATCTTGGACAGGGCCCAGTCGACCACGCCACCGTCGGGATTGACGAGCCAGTAGAAAAGCACGGCGGCGGAGATCGGCGGTGTAGCCCACGCCATCAGCGCCGCGGTGCTGACGAAGACCGCCATTTTCTTGCCGAGCCGGTTGAGCACGACGCCGACGATCGTGCCGACGAGGAGCGTGGCCGGGACCACGACGACCGCGAGGAGCAGGGTGTTGCGCAGCGACAGCCAGAACTCGGCGTCCTTGAACGTGTTGGTGAAATTCGCCAGGCCTATCCACTGGGTGGGTGCAGCGCCGGTGATCTGCATCAGGCTGTAGTTCTGGAACGAGAAGATCACAACCTGGACCAGCGGCCAGAGCAGGACGAGCGCGATGCCGATCAGGGCGGGCGCGAGCAAGAGGTACGGCGCGAGCTTGTACCGCCGGATGAAGGCGCCAGCACGACCTAGCCGGACAACCGGACCATTGCCGTGCTGCTCGCTCGGATGCTGATGACCGTCGGCGGTCTGTCCGCCGCCGGTCAGCCCGGCCGGACGTCCGGTTGGCACTAGGGCGGGTGGCGGTTGCTGGATCATCCGGCTCGTTCGCTCCCTTCATCGGCTCGTTGCGCCCATTGTCATAGTCGCGCGCATGGCCGCGACCGCCATTGGCGCGCGTCGTAGATCGGAGTTGGCCGGGCCTCGCCATCGACTTGTCGGCGGGCGGGGCGCGCCGGGTGGTTGAGGGCCCTGGTGTCCCGGCCGGCCCGCCCCAGTCGCGGGCCGGCCGGGAGTATCAGTCAGTCCGTCAGGACTCGCTACCGGTGTTGAGAACGTTCTGCAGTTCAGTGTTTGCCTTGTTCACGGTGGCCGTGAGGCTGGCGCCCTGCATCAGTGCCTTCATCATGTTCGGAATGATCTGATCGGTGGCGTCCGCCGTTCCCCAGTTCTTCGAGTTCAGAGGAGAGATCTGGGTGTAGCCGGCCGCCTTGGCAAATCCGGACAGCAGCTGGCTGCTGGCATATGTCGGGCTCGACAGCTGCGTGGTGAAGTCCGGGAAGAATCCCTGCGAGTTGGCGAACGTGGTGGCGTTGGTCGGGCTGTCCATCACCGACAGCAGGTCCCAGGCTGCGGTCTTGTTCTGGCTCTTGGCCCAGACGCCGAGGTCCGAACCGCCGGCGAACGCCGGGGCCGGGTTCGGCCCGCTCTGGCTCGGGATCGGGAACGAGGCCCACTCTGCCTTGTTCGCTGTGCTGACCTGTGTGAGCTGGGCTGCTGCCCACGGGCCGTCGATGTACATGTCGAGGGTGCCCTTGGCGAAGTCCTCGTTGCTACCGCCGGAGGTCGCACCCGGCGCGCCGAGTTCGGTCTGACCGATGTACTTGGCGGGGGAGACCTTCTCGGACAACAGCAGGTCGGCGTAGAACTTGATGCCTGCCTCAGACTGCGGGCTGTTCAGCTCCGCCTTCCACTGGCCGCCTTGCTGCACCGCTACCTGGCCGCCAGCGCCCCAGATGAAGCTGACGATCGCGTTGGTGTCGTTGCTCGGCGCGCCGAGGCCGTAGGTGCCCGGGTAGGCCTTCATCAGCGCCTTGGCGTCGCTGACTAGTTGCGGCCAGGTCGTCGGAGGTGCGGAGATGCCCGCCTTGGCGAACTGGTTCTTGTTGTACCAGATGCCGCGCACGCCACCGAACCACGGAACCGCGTAGTTCTGGCCGTTGACTGTGTCGTTGGCCAGGTTGCCAGCGATGATGTCGCTGCCGCTCGACCACGCCTTGACATTGCTCGTGATGTTGGCGAGTGCGCCCTGCGTCGCGATGCCCGGCGTGTCGGTGTTGCCGAGCTCGGTGATGTCAGGTCCGCCCTTGCCGCTGGTCAGGGCGTTCGTCCACTCAGTGGTCCGGTTGCCCCACGGCACCCAGTTAACGACAACCTTGGTGCTCTTGTACTGAGGGAACTGCTTGTGGAACTGCGCGACGACGCCATTCATCCAGGTCACCTGGGACGGGACGGACCCACCCATGCGCCACACGACGAGCTTGGCGGGGGCCGATGAGGCCGAAGATGAGCTGCCGCTGGAGCCGCAGCCCGCGATGCCCGCGGCTGCTCCCGCGAGCGCGACGGCTGCACCCAACGCGGCCGCCGATCTGGTGAAAGTCACTGACCGATCTCCCTTCCCGGGTGTGTCAGCGGAAGTGACGTCCTCCGGGCGGACGTCTCCGGCCGGGCTCTGGCCTGATAGCCGGCACCTACGCTAGGTGGCCGACTTGAGTAGTTCGGCCTGCTCCGAGCGATTCGTACCTGCAGGGGCCGTTGCCCCAAATGATTGCTTGCGCAGAAACTAACAGGAAACTTTCCTATAAGATAGAGTCCGTTGCCAGATTGAGACACAGACTCCGTGGGTGCAGGTCGTGACGGCCCGA
>Ga0126371_10004826_pt1 | contig 11918 bp, 9 predicted proteins | sample PanSoiMetaPlot_4_FD_110145 | JGI IMG/M metagenome (GOLD analysis project Ga0126371, IMG submission 110145) | Tropical forest soil microbial communities from Panama - MetaG Plot_4 | ecosystem: Environmental > Terrestrial > Soil > Tropical forest > Bulk soil | place: Panama | collected 2016-02-17
GCCAGGATGCGGGGCAGGAGTGCCGGGGCAGGGATCAGATTCCCGCAGGGCTAATCCAGAAAACACGGTGACTAGTGATCAAACCGCTCGCCTAGGGCGACGCCTGTAGCGCTGTCGCTACATTGGCGTTACTCACAGCGACAACTGATGCGTGTGCGTAACTCAGGGAAACACCGTGACTAGGCAAGTCGTTGCAGCGCTTATATATTCGGTGTTTCGTCTGGTATACGTTTTGCTAGCTAAGGGAGACCGTGAGCGTCGAGCCCGTCCGCGAGCCTCGCCCAAACAACCTGTCGACTGGGGCAGTGCATTACGTCCCCAGTCGCTCGGCTGTACCCAAGGCTCCCGAACCCGAGCCTCGCCGTCTTCCCCTTCGTCTCGATCTTCAGCAGCGCGCCGCTGGCAACCTTCGGCGCCATCTCACCCGTGCCGCGCGTCGATTCATCGTCCTCGTCGTGGCCGATCTGGCCGCTTTCGGCGTCATGCGTGAACTCCTCCGGTCGGTTCGCGACATGGGGGTGTTCGGGGCGTCGTTCATGGAGGTCGCTGACCGGCTGACGCCCCGGGGCGTCCTCGCCGGTTGGGAGTACGCGGCAGCGTTGCTCGTGGGTCTCTTTGCCACGGGGAACTATGGCCGCGGCGACAGCCGCCGGGATCCTCGCAGGATCCTGGCCGCCTGTGCGGTGGCAACGGCCTTGCCCTTCTGGATGGTGATGTGGACTAGAGGGTTCGGGACCGTAGCCGTGCAGTACGTGCTGACGACGACCATGGTCTGGATCGGTCTTGTTATCGAGCGCCGGACCCTCGACCGGGTGGTTGCCTGGATTGCCCCGCCGGAGAAGCATGCGCCGCGCGCCCTCTTTGTCGGGACCGCGTCCGACTGTCACGAGGTTATGGAACTGCCGGCGTTCGAGTCGAAGGCTGACTTTCGAGTCCTGGGGTTTATCGAAGCATCGATGGCTCCGTCACCCGCCGCGCTCGGCGCGCTACCCGATCTCGCGCGCTGTCTCCACGAACTGAACGCCGAGACGGTGGTGGTGTGCGGGTATCTCTCCGACATGCGTTTCCAGGATGTCGTAGACACCGCGCTGGCGTCGGGATGCCAGCTCCTATCGGTCCCGCGCTCCACCCTGCTCGCGGGCGTTCAGCCCACGCTGCTGTTCCGCAATGGTCAGCCCCTCATCGAGCTCACGGCCCCGTCGCTGAAGGCGTGGCAGCTCGCGCTCAAGCGGGGGATGGATCTCATTGGCGCGTCGTTGATGCTGCTGGTCGCGTCGCCGTTCATGGCAATCATGGCCGTTGCGATCAAGCTGGATTCGCCGGGCCCGGTGCTCTTCGGGCAGGAGCGGCACGGGACGGGTGGCCGGAAATTCCGCGTGCTGAAGTTCCGCACGATGAAGTTCGGCGCGTCGGACGCGGTGCACCGCGAGTTGGTGCAGAAGATGATCAAGGGGGATGAGGACACGACGTCTCACACCGGTACCGACGGCAAGAAAGTCTACAAGCTGGTGAAGGATGATCGCGTCACGAAGGTCGGGGCATTCCTGAGGAAGACATCGTTGGATGAGCTGCCCCAACTGTTTAACGTGTTGCGCGGCGAGATGAGCTTGGTGGGTCCTCGCCCGCCGTTGGATTACGAAATCGAACAGTATGATCACTGGCAGTACGATCGGTTGCAGGTCCTTCCCGGAATCACCGGCCTTTGGCAGGTGTCCGGTAGGAACCTCCTGACGTATCGCCAGATGTGTGAACTCGACGTCGAGTACGTGCGCAACTGGTCGTTGCTCTGGGATTGCTGGATTCTGCTGAAGACCGTGCCAGTGGTACTGTTCAATCGGGGTCGAGCCGCGTAGCACTCAATTCAAAAAAGGCGGTTGTGATGTCCGGACGCGCCGTTCGAGTCGGTGTAATTGGCTGCGGTTATTGGGGCCCTAATTTGGTGCGTAATTTTTCGCGCCACGCGGGAAGTGAAGTGGTGGCCCTCTGCGATTCGCGCTTTGAGCGGGCGACGCGGGTCGGGGCCGAGTTCCGCGTGCCAACGATCACCGACCGTCCCGAAGAGCTCCTGAAGGCGCCCGATCTCGATTTGGTAGTGATCGCGACGCCGTCGTTCAGCCATTTCGAGCTGGCCAAATCCGCTATTGCCGCCGGCAAGCATGTGCTGGTGATGAAGCCGCTGACGACCAAGACGGAGCACGCTGAGGAGCTGTGTGCGCTGGCCGAGAAGCAGGGGGTGTTGATCGCGGTCGATCACACCTTTGTGTTCTCCGGGGCGGTGCGGAAGATGCGCCAGCTGGTACAGAGCGGGGAGCTCGGCGACCTCTACTATTTCGACTCGGTCCGCATCAACCTCGGTCTCATTCAGGCGGACGTGAACGTTGTGTGGGACTTGGCGCCGCACGACATCTCGATTCTCGACTATCTGGTGGACCAGGAGCCCTTGTCTGTGTCGGCCACGGGGGCGGCGCATGGTGGGTCGCCAACCGAGAACATCGCCTACGTCACCGTGCGGTATCCTGGGTCCCTGATCGGACACGTACACGTGAACTGGCTGGCGCCCGCCAAGGTGCGCCGGACGATTCTCGGCGGCTCCAAGAAGATGCTGATCTACGACGATGTGGAGCCGAGTGAGAAGCTGAAGATCTACGACAAGGGGTTTTCGGTGGCGAAGCAGCCCGCGCCGGAGAACGAGTATCAGCTGTTGATCTCGTACCGGTCGGGGGACATGCACGCGCCACAGCTAGAGACGAAGGAAGCGCTCGCGGTTGAGGCGGACAACATCGTGAAGGCGATCAGCGGGAAGGAATCGTTGATCTGTGATGGGAAGGCAGGCTTGCGAGTGGTGAAAATCCTCGAGGCGGCACAGCGGTCGATGAACCAGGGTGGGACGACGATTTCGATCGACGCCGTGAGCGGAGTACGATGAGCTTGTCCCTTTCTCCTGGAGAACGGGATGAGCTCTCGCGACGGATCGCGGCGAACGTCAAGCTGGGAAAAGACGTGCGGATCTACGCGTTCGTGAACCTCTATGGATGCGAGATCGGTGACGAAACCACGGTCGGGACCTTCGTTGAGATCCAGAAGGGCGTGACGATTGGTGCTCGATGCAAGATCCAGAGTCACACGTTCATCTGCGAGGGCGTGACGATCGAGGATGAAGTGTTTGTCGGCCACAACGTCAACTTTCTCAACGATCGATATCCGGCAGCTGCAAACCAGGATGGATCCAAGAAGACGGATGCCGACTGGGCGCTTGAACGAACTGTGGTGAAGCGGCGGGCGGCAATCGGTACGGGTGCCGTGATCTTGCCGGGGGTCACCATCGGCGAGGCTGCGACGGTTGGAGCCGGGGCCGTGGTAACGAAGGATGTGCCTGCTGCCGCTGTTGTTGTCGGAAACCCGGCAAGAGTCATCCGCCAGTAGCCTTCTCTTCTTTCGGCGAGTAGAGCGCATATGACACAGATGTCCGCAGGTACGCAGACTTCCAAGCACAAAAGTGCCCCCATCCCATTCCTCGACCTGATTACTCCGCACCAAGAGCTCGAGGGGGAGCTCGTCGAGGCCTTCCGCCGAGGTCTGCAGGGTGCGGCGTTTGTCGGAGGTTCGGAGGTCACGGCGTTCGAGCAGGAGTTCGCGGAGTTCTTGCGTTGCTCTTGGTCTGCTGGTGTGGCGAGCGGAACTGACGCTCTACGGTTCGCGTACATGTGCCACGACCTGGAGCCCGGTGATGAGGTAGTCACGGTCGCGAACACCTTCATCGCCACGACGGAGGCACTGACTCAGGCCGGCGCCACCCTGCGATTCGTCGATGTGACTCCCGGGACGTTCACCATGGACCCCGGAGCGTTGGCCGCGGCCATTGGGCCGCGCACGGTAGGCATAGTCCCCGTGCATCTATACGGGCAGGTGGCGGATATGGATCCGATTCTAGCGCTTGCGGAACGACATGGGTTGTGGGTGGTCGAAGATGCGGCGCAGGCGCATGGAGCAACGTACAAGGGGAAGCCCGCAGGATCCTTGGCCCCGCTGAGTGCCTTCAGCTTCTACCCTGGAAAAAACCTTGGGGCGTGTGGTGAGGCGGGAGCAGTCGCAGGGCGAGAGGCGTCGCATCGAGGAGTGGTCAGTCGCCTTCGTGAGCATGGGCAAGCCAAGAAGTACTATCACGATTCCGAGGGCTACAACGGTCGCTTGGATGCGTTACAGGCCGCATTTCTTCGAGTGAAACTGCGGCGCCTGATTGGGTGGAACGAGATGCGTCGTCGAGTGGCCGGGTGGTACCGTGAGGCCCTCTCAGACGTGCCTGAGGTCGAGCTTCCTCTCATCGCGAGATACGGCGAGCCGGTCTATCACTTGTTCGTGATCCAGGCCGACCGGCGGGACGAGCTTCAGGCGCATCTTCAAGAACAACAGATCGGGACTGGCCTGCATTACCCGTTACCTCTTCACCTTCAGAGGGCGTATGCCCCGCTCGGCCTACGTCCAGGAACGTTCCCAGTGACCGAAAGGGCCGCCGGTCGCATGCTGAGTCTCCCAATGTTTCCAGGCCTTTCGGAGCATCAGGTACACCGGGTCGCGGAGGTCATCCGTGAGTTCTACCTGGGTAAGGCCCCAGCGAGCAATCGCCGATAAAGGTTCTGCAAGATTCCCATGTCCGTCGCCCAAGCGCAGGCCTGGGCGGCGAGGGTCGCTTCTCGGGCGCGTTGTATGCGCTCGGCCATGGGTGCTGCTGAAAGGCGAGCGATAGCCTCCGCCGCACTGTCTGGGTCATTCGGCGTGAAGTACCAGGCAGCGCTTTCAGGGAAGTACGACACGTAGGTCGGAAGTCTCGGTGCCAGCAGGGGCATGCGTAAATGGACGTACTCAAGGAGTTTGGTGGACAGGGAGTATTGGGTCATGACGTCCAAGCGGGTAGGAACGAATCCTGCGCTAAAGGTCGGCAAGTCGGACGCGAGCTGAGAAACGGGAACAGGACCGTGCACGCGAATCGCCCCGGGAATGCCCAGGTCGGTGGCAGCGGCGGAGATGGCGGATCGCTCCGGGCCGTCGCCGAAGATGTCCAATGATACTCGAACGCCGGCGCGAGAAGCCTTCGCCACGGCCTGAACCGCGAAATCAAGGCCATACAGCCGGGTCAGTGTTCCGTGATAAACGAGGCGCAACTCGCCCGGGACTACCTTGGGAGTCGACGCGGGCTCCGGAAGCTCCCGCGGATCCGGACTGTTGTGGATGACCTCGATGGTTTCGCGGATGCGGGCCGGTCGGGACTCCAGGAGGGTGCGGATGGGGCGGTTCACGGTGACCAAAATGTCTGCCTTCCGGCGCGACCACCTTTCGAGACGGAGAGCGAGTCGTTCGCCAACCGCCCCGAGCACCCCGGGGAACTTGCTGCGCGTGAATTCGGGGAAGATTTCGTGCATGTCCAGGATGACCTTTGCTCCCACCCGCCGGGCAGGAGTGGCGGCGGCGACGAGGAAGTCTGGTAGGGTGTGCACCTGAACGATCCGAGACCGTTTGAGACGGGGCGTGAGCGCCACAAGTGCTCGGGCTCGAGCTAGGAATACGAGATAGTCTGCGATATAGGAGAGGGGACCGCCCCGGCGCTTTCGACCAGGCAGCCGTACAACGAGGATCCCGCCCCACCGTGACACACGGGCCTGTTCGGGGTTCGACTGCAGGGCGATGACGGCTACCCGGACGCCCAGGGCTGCGGCTGCGGTGGCCTCTCGCCGGGGGCGGGGATCCTCCGGAAAGGGGCTGTGCGCGATGTGCAAGATGTCGATCGGCCGGCCGAGTGTCGGCAAACGGAAGCCTCGTGTTCGTGTAGGACCAACGTCCCACAAGCTCCATCACGTGGCGGAGCGAATCAAGGGTTGGGTAACCAGGGCGTGAATCATCCCGATGTGGTGTTGTTCTTCGGTACGCGGCCGCAGGTCATTAAGGCCTGCGTCATGAGGCCCTTGCTGGCCTCGCGCATGTCGCTGGTGTCCGTCGATACTGGGCAACACTATGACTACGCGTTGAATGCGCTGCTCTACGAACAGCTTGGGGTGACGGCGCCTGACCGGTTCCTGGAGGTCGGATCCGGCGGTCACGCCCAGCAGACCGGCACGATTCTCGAGCGCGGCGAAGCCCTGCTTCAGCAACTTCGTCCCCGTCTTGTGGTGGTTATCGGTGACACCAACTCGACGCTTGGAGGGGCTCTCGCGGCGGCCAAACTGCGGATTCCCGTTGTGCATGTCGAGGCGGGGCTGCGGGCGCAGGACGCTCTCATGGCGGAAGAGATCAATCGACGAGTGGTCGACGCGGTTTCAAGCCTTCTCTGTACACCGTCGGCGACGGCGACGCGACGCCTCCAACGTGAGCGCCCCGACGCAAAGGTAATTGAAACCGGTGATGTCGCCTATGACGGGTTCCGCAGGTACGTACGGGAGGTGCCTCGGCCGATCGATGTGCCCAGCCGGTACATCTTTGCGACCCTCCACCGGGCGGAGCTTACCGATCGACCGGAACGACTGCAACGCGTAATGGACGCCCTTCGCGAATTACCCCTCCCCGTCTTGCTGCCCTTGCATCCCCGCACATCGATGGCCCTCCACCGAGCGGGCATCGCACCCGTCGACGGGCAGCTGCGCTTGATGCCTCCGGTCGGGTACTTCGAGAGTTTGTCCCTCCTCCAAGGCGCGCAGACCGTAATCACCGACTCAGGGGGGGTTCAGCGGGAAGCGTACTGGTCGGGTATTCCGTGTGTGACACTCCGTTCCGAAACCGAGTGGATTGAAACAGTCGAGTGTGGGGCGAACGTCTTGGTCGATCCCGACTTGGCGGACGCCGACCTCAAGGCAGTGGTCCTGAAGCGGCTGGCCATACCATCGATGGCTTCCACCTGGGATGTCGCGGCGTACGGAAACGGGAACGCGGCGGAACGAGTGGCGGACGCGGTGGCCGACTTTCTGCGTGCGAGTGCATAAGGATGTGTGGAATCGCGGGACTCTTCTCGACTGATCTGGGCGCTGATGTGCGGGTCGGGCTCGAGAAGCTGACAACGGCCCTCGCTCATCGCGGGCCCGATGGGTGCGGATACCAGTACTTCCGTGGCGCTTCTGGAGGTTTTGGCCACCGTCGATTGAGTATCGTCGATATCCAGAGTGGCGCACAGCCCATGAGCAATGAGGATCATTCGATTTGGGTGGTCTTCAATGGAGAGATCTACAACCACCTCACTCTCCGAGCTGAATTGGAGAGGCTGGGGCACGTGTTCCGGACTCACGCGGATACCGAAGTCATCGTACACGGCTGGGAAGAATGGGGTACCGGTGTCCTGGGGCGACTGAATGGGATGTTCGCGATTGCCCTCCACGACGCTCGCGTCGGTGCGGGCTCGGTGTGGTTGGCGCGAGACCCGGTAGGCGTAAAGCCCTTGTACATGGGGAGAAACTCGCACGTCTGGTGGTTCGCGAGCGAGTTACAGGCTGCTCGACTATCTGGCTTGGTCGACGGGGAATTGCTGCCTGAGGAACTCGCGCAGTTTCTCGTGTATCGATTCATCCCCGCGCCAGCGACCCCCTTCCGCGGAGCGTGGAAGGTCCCCGCCGGCCATTATTGCCAAGTGGATCTAGGTTCGCCGCTGGGCGAGCCGCGTTTCCAGCCCTTCGCCTACCAGCCCACCAACGAGTCGTCGCCCACAACAGTGCCGGGTTGGAAAGAGGCCCTTCGCGCCGGCGTCTGGGAGGCCGTCGACCGGCAGCTGATGAGTGATGTGCCACTCGGGACGCTTCTCTCTGGTGGCGTCGACTCAACGCTGATCACCCGTGTGATGGTCGAACGGCTCGGCCCTACGCTCGGGTTTGCCATTGGATTCGAGTCAGCGCCGGATGGAGGCGAGCTGGCTCTCGCGCGTCGCGCCGCCTCGGCACTCGGGATTTCTTTGATCGAGACCGCAGTAGCTCAAGCGGAGTTTTTGTCGGCTTGGCCGACGCAGATCGCCAGCTTCGGCGAGCCGGTGGCCAACTCAGGCGTGCTGCTGGTCGGAATGCTCTGCCGCGCAGTCCGGGAGTCGCGGAAGGTCGTCCTTACGGGGCAGGGCGCCGATGAGCCATTCGGCGGTTACCCCCGACACATGGCCGAGCGTTTCTACTCATTGTCACGACCGCTACGCCACCTGTTCGCCACGGTCCCGCCGGTGTGGGGAGATTCCGATCAATGGCTTAGGTTCAGTCGGATGCTCGGCGCTCATTCGACTGCTGAGCGGTTCACGGAGCTCCTTGCGGTATTCAGTCCGGCGGACACCAGCAGACTCATGCGGGGGGTCGTCCCGGCGGAGCATCTTGTGGCACCCACTCGACGGAGCATGCCTGGGGATTCCACCGACGATCCCATGAACGACCTCCTGGTCGTGGACCGACGGCTCTCGCTCTCCGATGACCTCCTCCTGGTGATGGATCACATGGCGATGGCATCTTCAGTCGAAGCACGCGTGCCGTTTCTGGACTTGGAGCTTCTGTCTCTCGTCGAGCGGATGCCCAGCCGTCTCAAGGTGTCACGTCTCGGCGAGCGCAAGTGGCTTTACCGAAAGGCGATCGACGGCGACCTTCCTCCGAGCGTCCGGCGAGGCTTAACCGGTTGGCGCGCGCGCCTCGGAAGGAAACTGGGATTCACGACCCCGCTTGGGGCTTGGTGCCAAGAGTGGACGGGGACGCACGCTGCCACCTATTTCACCGGTGGTGGGGCGAGACTCCCCGAGTATCTTAATGGTGACGTGCTCAACGCATTCGTGGCGCTGGCCTCCAGGCATCCGAGGCGCCATCAGCGGCAAATCCTCAGTCTTTACGTCCTAGAGACTTGGCTGCGCGGGTTGACCCGTTAGGTGACACCACGGTCCCCCGGAGCCAATTGAATCTTGGTGTCGACGGGTGGCTGGGTCAGCTCCCTAAAGCGAGGCGCGCCGCGGTTGAGGACATTGGTGAAGGGTCGTAGGCAAGGTCTGTGGCTCGTTCTAGCCGCGGGCCTCGCTACGGGATGCCTCGACGCCGTGGGAACTACTGCGGTGCCACGAGGAGGCTCGATCCAGCCGCGCCTTACTCCGGCGGACATGAGGGGGTACTGGATCGCCCACGTGTCCGGGGGGCGCTTTGATCCCCACGTGCAGGTGTTCCAGGTGCTTGCGGATTCGGCCTCCGCCGGCACGCTCCAGATACTCAGTCACCCGGCACGGTCGTGGATCGGTGACCCGACGCTCGATTTCCCGCCGAGCGGAGTAGGGCACTTCGCTGACGACACGGTGCGGCTAGTCCTTGGAAAAGCGGCGGCCGATTCCTTGGTGATCGCAGCTGAGCTACTGAACGACACGCTGACGGGGGTCGCCGCGGACAGCAGCGGAGCCCATCCCTTCGTGGGAATTCGTGTCGACGCGCGAACGCTGGATTGGGTCGCGAGCCGTCTGACGCCGGTGAGGTCTCAACCGGGTTCGGTCCCTCGAGTTGTCCTGCGCCTGGATGATGCTCCCTACACAGATCGCGATTTCACAAACCGGCTTATCGCCCGTGGGCTGGTCGCGGAGATTGCAGTTCCGACCAACCTCATTGGTGCATCCAATCGCTTGAGCTGGGCCGACCTTACAGATCTGGCATCGCTTGGTTTCGGCATGTCCGCCCACTCGCGGAACCATGTCCCCGCCACCGTCAGTCCGGGGGACTTTCTCTTCGAGGTCATCGGGTCACTCAACGACCTGGCGGCGCACGGATTGACGACGGGCGGGTTCGTGCAACCAGGCTCCTGGCGGGACTCCCTGAATTTCGACGATGTCGGCAAACTCGCTGGTTGGCACGGCGCGCTCATGCGCACGATCACTGATGTGTTTGAAGACTACATATACGAAGGATCGCTCACACCGACCGACTCCCTGCGCTGGCGGTTGGGTTCGAACTCGATATCTGATGAGGTCGATAGTGGAACGGTTCTTCAGCGCTGGCGGGCCGCGGTGAACCCGGATCGAGTGACGGTATTTCAGGTGCACACGATCAGCCTCGTTCCGGACATGAGTCAGCTGGATTGGTTCTTGGACAGCCTGGCTGCGGCGAACGCGTCTGGGCGAATCCGACTGTATGGATCGTCAACGGACGCGCTGTCCGATGTTATCCCCTTTCCAGGACACGGACGCTTTGAGATACGCTAGCGTTTTTGCCGCAATGGCTCTGCTGGTCTGCGCGCCCGGTCCGCGAGGCGGGGGCAGTGGCGTTGGGCTGCTCCAGATCCCGAAACAAGCCGGTGAGGACTCGATCTTTTTCTGGCGCGTGCTTGACAGCTCTTGGATTGCTCCCGCGGCGGAACCGGTTTCCAATGATGATGGGCAGTTTGCGTGGGGTATCTCGTATCGCCTGGAGGCGGTGGCGCGGTATCTGACTGTTGTGCCGGGGGACTCTGGAGCGTGGGCGCTGCTTCGTCGGGATGCCCTCGGGGCGCTCGCGGCGCGTGACTCCCTGCGTGGGCTGATCGACTACCACGGACGCTCTCGAATGGTGTGGAGCGCGACAAAGTATTCGGAACCAGCCGGGGTTCGGGCGGCTTGGCTGGTGCAGAACGCGATGATCGTGGGTGGGCTCGGGGCCGCGGTTGACATACTTCGCCGCGGAGGTCCAGCCGACCGCGCCCTCGCCGACTCGGCGCTAAAGGCCTGCTGGAGTGCGATGCTGGCGTTTGACGCGGACCTCCATAACGATCCGCAATCGCACGGTATGTATTATCGGTTCCCGACCGATATCCCACTTCGTGCGGTCGAGCAGGGACGTGAGGTGCCACTGAATCAACAGGCCGCGGCCGGGCGGGCGTGGCAATGGCTGGCGAATCTCACAGGGAGTTCTTCTGCCCATGGGCGCGCGGAGGGGCTCGGGCACTTCATTCTCACTCGGATGCTGGTGGAGGATTCGAGCTTCGTCTGGCACTACGAGCTCGGATCCATCATGGATGACGTCTCGCACGGGGGAGTGGTTGCTGCCTTCTTGATGATGCTGCCGCCCAGCTACGCGCTCGACGGCCTTCCCGTGCGTCGTGGCTTGGCAGGGACAATGCATCGCATGTTCAGCATGCGCGGGGACACGGTCGTCGTGGCCGACTATGTGGATGGGCGGGTGACTCGCGAGGCGCGCTTCGCTGGATCCTTTGGCACCTGGGCTGCGGTCCTCCCTGCTGCCTGTGACCTCATGATACCGATGGAGCGCGCGTTGTGGAAACCTTCAACCAAACTGAACAGCCCGGGTCCACTCGGAGCTTCGTTGCTTCTGCAGGCACAAGATTCCTGCCCTGGAGCAGACCGCCACTTGCAGGCCCTCATCAGCGGCGGTGAATAGCTCGGCCCGCGCGGGCGACAAAGGCCAGGTGCGGGACGAAGGGCCGGTACGGAGCCCGCTGGTTCTCATGATCGTCGCGGACGCCTTCGAGCACGATCCTCGGATCGAGAAACAGGCGGCCACGCTCCTCAAGTACGGCTTCGACGTCACCGTCCTCGGCTGGAACCGGTTCGGTACTTCGCGAGGGGATGAGGTCCGCGCCGGTGTCCGCATTCGACGGGCCACGATTCTGAACCCACGCGGGTCCGGGTGGCGTACTCTGATTCGGCTCCCCCGTTTGTTCTGGTGGTTCCTCCGAACCGCCCTCCACACTCCGTATGACGCACTTGTCTGTCACGACATGTTTACCTGGCCAGTGGGTTGGATGCTTCGCCTTCTGACCCGCCGCCGGACGGTGTTCGACGCTCATGAGCCGTACGCCGAACAGTTGGTGGGGATTCTTCCGGGCGTCGGGAGCGTGGTTGGGCTCCTTCGGGCGTGCGAGGGATTCCTGGCGCGCCGGGCGGACGCGCTGATCACGGTCACCCCGGCGCTAGTCGATCGCTATCGCTTGATGGGCATACAGGGCGTTTTCTA
>Ga0126371_10004830_pt1 | contig 11915 bp, 5 predicted proteins | sample PanSoiMetaPlot_4_FD_110145 | JGI IMG/M metagenome (GOLD analysis project Ga0126371, IMG submission 110145) | Tropical forest soil microbial communities from Panama - MetaG Plot_4 | ecosystem: Environmental > Terrestrial > Soil > Tropical forest > Bulk soil | place: Panama | collected 2016-02-17
CTGGCCCTTGGGCCTCGTGGAGTCATTCAAGAACATTGAGGCGAACCAACTGTTAGTTTTGCAAGAAGGCCACGGTGTGGCGCGACGAGACAAACTAGACGGTCGATAAGACGCACCGACTGACGAAACAAGGTCACCTGTGCGTAGTCAGAGGCGCGATGTTTCTTAAGGACATCTAACTGTGGATGGTCCGCGAAAAGCGAACCATCCACAGAAAGTATCTTCCCGGGGTGTGCCTAGAAGAAGATTTGTAGCCCAAGTTGGATACGCCTCGGGATGTTGCACTGACTATGGGTTAGGCCAAAGTTGGTGTTGCCGTTATTTGGCAGCCAGAATGTGTCCACGGGACAGAAGAAATGCCGGTTGAACATATTGCCTCCATCCGCTTGGAACCGAACGTAACGACCCTCTGCGAAGTAGGTGTCCTTCGAGAGTGACAAGTCCTCGTTATAGTACTTAAAACCGCGAACGCCGCCGTCTTCTCGGGGAGCGTTGCCGAAGGCAAGAAGACCGGGGTCCGCCCATCCCGTCTGGTTGAGATAGGGGATGGTGTTGGCGTGCTGACCGTTCCCGCCGGCCAGCCCGGGCCCGACTTTGTCGGGAAACTTGTTGTAGTTGAACAGGAACCCACCAAGAAGACCGTTGTCGGTAATAATCGAGAGAGGTCTTCCTGACTGATAGGTTTGTGTCGCCGAAATATGCCAATTGTCAATGACCTTATCCAAAGGTCCCGATGCGGTTCCTCCGAGCCACTTGCCTTTGCCGAAAGGCAACTGGTAGATCCAACCGAAGGTGAAAATGTGGGGCACGTCGTCGGAACTAACGCTGTTAAGGTTGCGCATATCGCTGGGATTCTGAACGGGGGGGCCCCCAGCACCTAAGCCAGTTTCCGAGCCGTTGTTCATGAGCCTGGAATAAGTGTAGGCAACACGCAGTTGCAGCCCGTGGCTCATGCGCCGGTCAAAGCTGGTTTGGAGCGCGTTGTAGCGGCTATTGCCATTGGGGAAATAGCGCCAGTTGATCTGGTGATACTGCGGCCACATTCTTAGCGACTGTGGCACTGTTCCAGTGAATCCCGGGTAGGGGGGAGTTGTAAGTCCCGCCGCTGCCGCTATCGAGTTAGGAACACCGTTGGTGAAGAAGCCATTCTGGAGAACATTCTGACCTAAGGACAGTATGCTGCCAGCGTTCATATTATCAAAGACGCCGGCGGAGCTACGGCCATCGATCAGCCGCGTCCCGTGGTTACCCACGTAGGCGATATCGATCATCATATTTTCACTCAACTGGCGCTGGAACGAGACCGACCAGTTCTGATAGCGAGGCATCGTGTACGTATTCGGAGAGACACCGACCGGAGTTCCTCCGTTCGACACGTCAGCTTTCAGTTGGGGAGGAAGGACTATGGAGCCTGCCGGCCAGCCACAGCCAAAGCTTGCGCCTGTGGCCGTCGCCTGTGCGGCAACCTGGGCAGGGCACGCTCCATTTCCGTTGAAGTAAAACGCTGGAGTTAACCCGTTAGTAATATTGGGGGCTGTCGGATTGGTCTGATAACCATCGACTGGGTAGGGGTCCCACGAGTCCGCTTGCGCGCCGGCATAGTAGATCCCATAGCCGCCGCGGATTACGGTCTTGTTGTTCAGTGCATAGGCAAAACCGAAGCGTGGGCCGACACTCCAACTGCTATTACCGTTTGCCTTGGTGCTGCCGAATATCGTGGCTCCTAGATGGCCGACCGGGTTAGGGGCGCTGGGATCAAACGTAGAAAACTTCCCGTTCTTCTCGGAGAGCCCGGATTGCCGGTCAAATCGTAGGCCAAAGGTCAGCGTCAGTTTGGACGTCAGCTTGAAGTCGTCGTTGATCCAGGGAGAGGCATAGCTCATCGTGGGCGTGTAGTTGACTGGCGCCGTGAAGTTGGCAGTATGCACCTGGCCTAGGATCAAGGAAGCGAACGCGTTCCCGGTGTGCGCGCTCAAGTTAGCGCCCGAAGCGTCGTACCCCGCCGTGTCTTTAGCGTCGAAGTTAAAGCTGCCTCCGGTGTTCACGGCCCAGCCGGTTTGTGGGAAGTCCATACGCCGGTATTCGACTCCGGCCTTGATAGTGTGCTTACCGGTAATCCATGTGACGTCATCGAGAAACTGATAGCGGTTGTTGATGTCGCTCCCGCCGCTGGCCCATGGTGTGCCGTACGCCGTGTAGCCAACCGGACCGCTGAAATTGACGGAGGGAAAGCCTGCGACGTTAAAGACTTTCGCATTGGGTAAGCCCAGCCCCAGCTTTTGATTCCACCCGACGCCGCCGGACAGTTGGTTACCCTGCATGTGCCAACGGTCGTAAGCCAGCGTGGTATGATTGAAGAGGTTCGGCTTGATCACCCAGTTCATCTGCAAATGCTCGAAATGGTTGGTGATGCGCTGAAAGAATCCCTGACCGATGTAGGTGTCGTTCGCCGCAGAGTCCGTCTGTCCGTTATGCACAGTGTTGCAGCCCTGGGGACCGCCACAGTGAGCGGTGCGCGGCCGGTTGTTCTGATAATAGGTGTTGCTGATAGAAAACTTGCTGTTAAAAGTATGATCGATGCGGAACAGCCAGGTTCGCACGTCGATCTTGTTATTGTCGTCAGAGGTCCCGCCGTTGCCGTTTTGACGAATTCCCGGGCCATCCACCGCAGGTATGTTTGGAATCATAAACGTCGCCAATGAACTCCAGAGCGGATCGTTGGCGGGGATGACATTCGCCTGGCCGGTAATCGGCAGACCCGTTGTAGGGTCAAACCCATAGCCGTCACGCACAGGTACACCGCCGACCAACCGTGTAGTCGCGGGGTTAAAGATCTCACCCTGGTAGATGGGCCGACCCAGCGCATCATGTCCAACGACGGTGTTCGTGTCCAAAATCCCCGCCTCAGTGAAGTTGCCCTGTTTTTGGAGCGCCGTCGGAAGAGTATTGACGAGGCCCGTGTTGACCGTACTGTGGTAGTCGAGACCATCCACGTTGAAGAACCAGAATGTTTTGCCCCATTTGGTGATTTTGGGAACTGGTCCACCAACAGCGGCTCCCCAATTATTCTGCGTGAGAGGGAGTTTTTTCGCTCCGGTTGCTGAAACCAGAGTGAAGAAATTCCCTGCATCCAGCTTGTCGCTGGTGAAAAAATCATATAAGTTGCCGTGCAATTTATCGGTGCCGGATTTCGTTGCGTACGTGACAAAACCACCGCTGGTGTGCCCATACTGCGCGGAGAAAGTGTTCTCGACCACGGTCATTTCTTGCACCGAGGGAAATGGTACCGAACTTTCCTGCGTACCTTGGTGGCCTTCCGCGTAACCAAAAGCCGCGCCGTCAAACCAATTCTCGGTCGCCAGAGTCTGGCCGCCATTGATTCGCGAGGTGAACTGGCTGCCACGGAAAATAGCATCGCCATTTGGCTGCATGGGCACAAAGCCAGGCTGTAGTTGCAGCAGAGATTCCGCCAGACGGATGTCGGCACCCATCACGTCCGGAAGATCTCGATAGTACGTGGAACCAATAGTGTGGGACACGGTCGGATTGTCAGTATTCAGCTGCTCCACGGCACCCTCGACCGTGACGGACTGGGTAACCGCACCCAATTCAAGCTTTATGTCCTGCCGGTTCGTCTGTCCCCCGGTAAGCACAATCCCCTGTGTTGTGGAGAGCTTGAAGCCCTCCTTTTCAACCTGCAAGGTGTACGTGCCCAATATGAGAGGCGGCGTGCTGTAGTTGCCAGCACTGTTCGTACCGACCACTGTTTTCGAGCCGGTCGCCTGCTCGATGATCGTGACTTTGGCATCGGGAATTGCCGAGCCGCTCGAGTCTGTGACGATTCCTGTAATGACAGCCCGATCAGCCAGTTGAGCGCGCGCCACCGGCGCTGTGAACACCACCAAGGCACACAGGAACAAAAAGCCCAAAGATTGTGCTCGTCTCATTTTCACGCCTCCCGCGGACTCAAGTGTAGAAGCCTCGCCCGGCGTGAACTTCCCATGGGCGTGGAACCAAGACCACCTCGGCGTCTCGCGAACTTCCCTGCGAGCGCCAAATCCCGCACGAACTGCAAGTCGAGCGGTCTATGTGAGGCAGCATTGAGTTTTGGGAATTATCTGGTTCCACACCCCCGGCAGTTCGACGCAGCAGCCGCTCTCGCCCAGCGACTCACTTCAAGTCCCCAAACTTGGAAGTTCGGAGAATTCGTCTTGCCCCCGTTGAGGGCAAGTAAACGTTTTCCCGAACTGCCTCGCTTTCTACTCCCTGGCAAAGCGGATGTCAAGATTTTTTTGGAACCTGTGGAGAATATTTTTTGAATCTCCGGAAGAACACCCAAAAGAGAGATTTCCGCCGAACCCTTGACAGCCCCAAGCTAGGACCTTAGCGGACAAATCGCTCGACTGGGGTAGAGACGTGGTATGCGTTTACAGCTGGTTCGGCCCGCGCTATTCTCTACTCCTCAGCGAGGGAGTGGATAAGTCGCGAACAACCGGTTTCGCGGCTCGACGAAGGACCGGGGTCCCATGGGTTTGTGCGCAAAGGCCGTTCGGAGCATGAGCCTGGCCACTTTGGCTCTGGGGCTGCCGTTGGGCGTCTGGCCCCAGGTGCAAGAAAAGCCTCGCGCCTCGGTCAGCCAAATTGAAAATCAAATAAAACAGCGTCCTAACAGCTCTAACCTCTACGTCGAACTAGGATTGGCTTTTTGGGGGCAGAACGACTACGAGCGTGCCTTCGAATCCTTTCAGCACGCCGTGAAGCTCGGCCCTGCGTCCGCGCAAGCTCACAATTGGCTGGGCGCCGCTCTAATGCAACAGGGTGATTTTCCGGGCGCCATCACTGAGTTCAAAAAAGCCATCTCCCTCAACCCAAAATACGCACGTGCATTCACGAACCTAGGATCCGCAACGGCAAAGAATGGGGATGTGGCCGGTGCTGTTGTTTTTTTTCAAAAGGCATCGTCGCTTGAGCCCAACAATGTGGCCGCTCATCTGAATCTGGGCATCGCCCTCCGGGAAAAAGGCGACAGCAAAAACGCTCTAGAGCATCTGCAGTTTGTTACCAAGCGCGAGCCAAAAAACGTCACTGCACTTTATCTGCTCGGCCAGACTTTCCAGCAGAGCGGAAATCTTAGCGAGGCCATCAAGACCTTCGAGGATTTGCTCCGCACTAATCCCGAGTTTCGTGACGGTTATTACGCACTCGGCGTGGCCCTGAAGCAGGAGGCCGCAGCATTACGTAAGCCGCGTCAGCCGTCTGCAAGCCCTGCCGACATTCTATTTCACAAAGGGCAGCTAGCAGCGGACCGGGGCCAACTGAAAGAGGCTGAGCAACTCCTCGGCGAGGCCTTGGAGAAGGATGCTAACCACGCCGAAGCACACAATTTGCTCGGTTTCGTATTGGGTCAGCAGGGCGACCTTACTTCGGCATTGCCGCATCTGGAGCGCGCGGTTGCACTCCGCGCCGACCTGAGCGACGCGCACTACAATTTTGGCGTTGCCTTGTGGTACAGCGGCTTAAAAGCTAGGAGCGTCGCAGAGCTGCGAGAAGCTGCTCGACTCGATCCCGGTGCGGGCTCCAACTATGCATTCCTCGGGACTACGCTGCGTGAAAATGGCGAATTAGACGAGGCAAGACGAAATCTCCAGTGTGCCATCGCTATCCTGCCAAGCGTTTCCGCGACCTACATTGACCTTGGAATCGTTTACCTCCGCGGCGGAGAACTTGATAGGGCTATCGGGCAGTTCGAGGCAGGGATGAACCTCCCCGCTCCATCGGGTCCGACCCCAGACTGGAACGGTGCGACGGTGGAGCTTCGAAAAGCGCTTGCTACGAAACCAGATGACGCTGAAGCTCACAATGTCCTGGGACTTCTTCTTGGACGCAAGGGCGCCAGTACCAAAGAAGTCTTGGCAGAGTTTCGCGAGGCCGTGCGCCTGCGCCCCGATTTTGCAGAAGCCCACAACAACATGGGGCTTGTATTAGCGCAGGATAATGACGAGAAGACCGCCATCGCCGAGTTTCGGGAAGCTTTGCGCATCAGTCCGGAATACGCGGACGCCCACGCGAACCTAGGAGCGGTCCTTACGACTACGGACGGCGAAGAGGCGGTACATGAATTGGAGAAGGCTGTGGCGCTCGCGCCAGGCTTCTTGAAAGCGCGGTTCAATCTGGCAATAGCTTATGGGGAGAATGCGAGCTACGGGCGAACCACAGAAATCGAACAGCTGCGCAAGGTAATCGCCAGCCAGCCGGATTTCCCTGGAGCACGGCTCGCCTTGGGCAGAAGCCTCCTCGGCGAAGGGCAAGTGGAGGAGTCTCTCGGAGAACTTCGAGAAGCCATCCGGCTCGAGCCACAAAATACCCAGGCTCATTATCAACTGGGCCTGGCTTTGGTTCGGGCGGGACACAAAAGCGAGGGTGCCGCGGAGTTGCAGAAAAGCCGAGAATTGGCTTCCTCCGACGATCGGAGGCAGAACGCGGCCTTGGATATCGCAGAAGGTAACATGGCCCTCGAACAAGGTGAGTTAAGCCAAGCCGCTACCAAGTTCCGGCACGCACTCGAACTGCAGCCCGAATCAGCCGATGCCGAACATTTTCTGGGAGCAGTTCTTGAAAAGCAGGGTGACTCCGAGGGCGCTACGGCAGCCTATCGAAGAGCTCTTGAGCTGAATCCTGGCGATATCGTGGCCAGGTCGAAAATTGCTACGCCTTCAAACGAGACAGCCGCTGCAGATGCGCCAGCACGTATCAGCCAATTCGAAGATTACATCCGCGAAGGGCGTTTCCAGGATGTCGAGCCGCTGCTCGCCGCCTATGTGAAAGATCACCCGAAATCCTCTTGGGCCTGGTACGCGTTGGGGTATAGCCAGTTCGCGCAGCGCAAAATAGGAGAGTCCATTCAGGCGCTGGCCAAGTCACTCCAACTTGATGTCCGGAACGCGGAGGCCCACAAGATTCTTGGCCGCGATCTTATGGTTGTCGGAAAGTTCGACGCGGCTCAAACGGAGTTTGAACAAGGAATCCAGTACAACCCGCAGTCTGCCGAGATGCATTTCAACCTGGGCAAGCTTTTTTCCATCCAAGACAGCTGGGTGGCTGCGCGAAAAGAATTTGAACAGGCGCTCCAGCTTGATCCTCAATATATGGAGGCATGGGACGCTCTTGGCTTTGCCCAGGAAGCACTGGGAGATGGGACTGGCGCCGTTGCGAGTTACGAGAAAGCCATCTCTCTCAATGAGGCCAAGAAGGGAAAATTCATCTCGGCCCAGGTGAACCTGAGCGGCTATTACAACCGTAAGGGCGATTACGAAAAAGGCCGGGAGTATGCGCTCGCGGCGTTGCAGATCGATCCCAAATGTGACGGCGCCTTGTTTCAAAAGGCAAAAGCTGATGAGGCGCAAGGCCGGCTCAACGATGCAGCTGAGGCTCTAGACAAAGCGATATCTCTAAACCCTCGAGCATCTTCGTATTATTACGTTTTGGCAAACGTCGAACGGCGGCTTGGAAAGACGGAAGAGAGCCGCAAAGCACTGGATTCTTTCACGCGTCTCCAAAAGGAAACGAACGAGATTGAAGAAAAACGGAGGAACCTCGTGGATCGTTCCGGTTCTTCGCCTCAGTCCAAGAGCCAACCTGAATAATCGGCTGCGGTTGCCGGGCGCGTCCATGGTCTGGCGCAGCTCGATCAGTTCTTCTTGTGAAACTCCAAGACTGTGACACTTTCATGTTGGAACGAATAATCTAGTTCCGCTGCTTCCAACCGCAGCTGGTTTTCTCGCGGAACGACGGCTTGCGGATGGGCATCGTCGTTTTTGTCGTAGATGCTAGAGGCAAAGAGGATCTGCACCCGCCCATTGTCTGCTGGCGAAAATCCTGCGATGGAAATGTGCGCAGCAATGTCTCGCGTAAGGTGGCGATTCACGCAAAAAAGTGTCAGCCTGTCGCCCCTTGCGTTTCGCGCCGCCACCACGTCCAGATACGGAACGTCCGGTATGCTCGCCAATCTCACCGACCCTTGCTCCACATTATATTTTTCGACTTGCGTCCGCGCCACAACCGGCTGGTCGGCCTCCGCATCCGAATACATTCGAAACGCCCAATACGCCGGAGTGCCGAACACGCGCCCGCGCTTCTTCCAAATCCCGCCGAACTCCATGATCCCCGTCATGTCCGCGATGGGAACAATATCCGCAACACGCAGCAGCATATTCAAAAATCCGGCAGTGCAAATCGCGCCACCCATGTTGTCGTAGCGCGGCACGTCATCCCTTCCAGCCCAGAATAGCCACTCCGTGAAAGCCGTATTCACTCTGTCGCGCGCTTGGGGGTTTTGTTGAATCTGTTCATGCATCTCGCGAAGCCTGCGTTCCAGTCCAACCGGCAGCGCAAAATCTGCCTGAGCGATGAAATTGGGCGAAGCATTCACTCGAACCAATCTGTCCGTGGTAACCACAAAGTGCGTGGAAAGGTAGTCGAACGCGTGTGGATTTGTCAGTTGCGCTTCATTCCAGTCCTTATACGAATCCTCGTCTCCACCCGTGGCAATCCATTTCGCATTTGGGTCCACTTTTCGCACCGCCTCGCTGAAGACCTTCGTCCGTTCCGCTACACGCTGGCGCGTCGGATACCCCACCTGAAAGGTTCCCCACAGCTCATTCCCCAACTCCCAAACTAATCCCCCTTTGTGGTCGCTCCCATGTTCGTTGACATACTTCACCCATCCCGCGGCCTCCTCTGGCGTTCCGCTCCCCAGGTTCAGAGCAATCTGCGGCCGCGCGCCAATCAATTCACAGAAACGAAGAAATTCGTCCGTCCCGAACGTGTTGTATTCCGGCATGCCCCACGCAATATTCAGCATGCTCACGCGCTTGTCGCGTGGACCGATTCCGTCGCGCCAGTGATAGGCCGAAGTAAAATTTCCTCCAAAGCGCAGAATCGGTGACTTGAGTGCTTTCGCCAGCGAGATGATCTCCGGGTCCATCCCCTCCACGTTGTCGGCGGGCATTAACGACGCCTCATCCACAAGCACGCGCGTTTCGTTTCCCACGGCGATTACAAAATCGGCCGGCTCCAGCGACTCAATCTTCCCAGCCTCCAGGTCTAAACGAAACTCGTAACGTTTCCATTCACTTCCCGACAGCGCAATCGCGTTACGCGCAAAGACGTCTTCTGGATGATCCCGTCTTCGGATGGAAACTTCGATCTCCCGCGTCCCGCTTTCGTGTTTAGAGCACACGCTCCCCGTGTAATGCAGGGTTCGATGCACAGGCAAGGAGACCTTTTGCCGGACTCCCACTTGCTTGTCCGGCAGGCCCATCAAGAAGAGCGAACGGTAAGAGTTGGCCGCATCATTCCATCGCGGCTCGTAGCGATTGCCCTGCTTGGCATCGAGCGGCTCCCATGGAAGCGGCAACCCCAGTTCCGACGCCCGCACAAGCTGCGGCTCGTCGCGGATCATCCTTTGAATTGTTTCCGTGCTCCACAGATTGTCTTCGAAGCTCGGGTTTTGCAAAAGCTCCGCCCACAATCCGCCGTAAATCGAATTGCCAATCGGCTCCAGGAATGTTCCAAAAATAGTTCGTGGAATCTTATAACTGGCGGCCTTGGCAGCATCAACTGCAATCGTCGCTTCTAATGGCGCCTCAGGCGTGGGTGCCTGTGCCTTCGAGACAATCGAAACGCAGATACAAAGAAGAATACCTCTGGCAAGATTTCCCTGCACTCCTATGAAACCCCCCATACTCTCCGTTGAGAGATTTATGTGTCCGCTCTCAATTAGAACGCGTTGGACAGCTAAAACAACTCTTTTTTCTTACGACGGATGTCAACGTAAATCCCCTTTGTCAAACTCTCTTCGATTGAGAAGCTTCGCGCGGAGCTGACGGCGACCTTAGCATTGCCAACGATTTCCAACAAGAAGAGCCTAACCTTGCAAGTTGCTAGTAGGCCCAAAACAGTTGGGGCACAGCTGGGGCACAATTAAGAGGAGATAGTTTGGTAGCTAACCGACGCCAAAACAAGGACTTATGGTGTTCTGCGCCGCAACCTCGCCTTCCCTGAAGTCCGTGAGCGTGACCCTTACATCGCGAACATGAATCGCGGTCCGGCCTGGGCTTTAGGCGTCCGCGACAACATTTGCCCTCGCCCTCTTCTCACTGCTCCTCGAACCCGGTCCCTCTTAAGAACATTCTTCAGGGACAGCGCCCGCGGTTTCTGGCGAGAATCATCGCTGGGAAACAGTGGGAACAAGTAGAGGAGATAGCTTGGTAGCTAACCGACGCCGAACTCGCGCAGCCGCCATGGTTCGTGGCCAGAGCTGTTTTACGGCTTGACATGTGGAGAGCATGAAAGCATGCCTGTAGCATGTCAAAAATGATCCAGGTTCGTAATGTTCCCGATGCCTTGCACCGGGGGGCTGAAAGCTCGCGCTGCCATGGCGGGCATGTCTCTCTCTGACTATCTCTTAGCAGAGATCAAAGAAATCGCGGAGAGGCCAACGCTGCGAGAATTGCGGCAGCGCCTGCACGGACGTAAGCAGGTTTCGGCGGACGAAGCCGCCGATATTTCTTCTTGCGACTGGCTTTCCCAACCAATTTTGCTCATTCGAGCTCGTCATGGCTCAGTCCGGTGATGTGCCTCATGCGCAGACTGCCAGTCGTTCGCGAAAACTGGCTCGGTGGACCGCGGTTCACATGCCTCGCGAATAGCTCGCGACACCGAGTCTCTTAGCGATCTCGTCTTGATAACGACTCATACGCAATTCCTTGCCATTCTGGAGTAGAACTAAGTGGTAGCCATGGAACCAAGGCTGTATCTCTCTGATAAAATGAACGTTAACAATTGTTGATCGATGAATCCTCAAGAAGTCGCGCGGATTGAGCTTACCCTCCAGGGTACTTAGTGTTTCGCGAATCTCGTGCGTCTGCGGTCCGACATGCAGCCGAGCATAGTTTCCATTTGCTTCGATCCAATCGATCTCCTTGGTCTTCACGAACAGAATACGTCCGTTTCCCGAGACCGGCAGACGCTCCAGATACTCATCTTGGCGTTTGATCTGTTCCAGCGTGGCCATCATTCGCAGGACAGTCTCACCCTTTGATTTCTCCGATATGCGCTCTTTGGCGCGCCCGAGGGCTATCTGAAAACGTTCTTGTCCCACGGGCTTGAGCAGATAGTCGAGCGCGTTGGCATCGAACGCCTGAAGCGCGTAACGATCATAGGCGGTAACAAAGATGGTAGTCGGCATTTGCGCAGGGCCGATCCGGCGCACCACTTCGAGGCCGTCCATTTCAGGCATTTGCACATCGAGGAAAACCAGGTTGGGTTTCTTGCCGAGAATAGCGCCGACCGCGGATTGTCCATCGCCGCACTCGGAGAGAACCTCTATCTCCGGATCGCTTTTCAAGAATCGCAACAGTCCGCGGCGCGCCAGAGGCTCGTCGTCGACAATCACTGCGCGAATGTTCATACCGTTACAGCCTTTCCGGGCAGGTTTCCGCCCGATGGAAGATGCCTCATAGGAATGGAAATCTGCACGCACACGCCCGTTGGCCCGAGATTAAACAGACGCAGGGATTGCTCCCGTCCGTACAGTTGTTCGAGACGTCCGCGTGTGTTCGAGAGGCCAACGCCACGCAGCAAAAGCCGTTCGGGCGCGTCATCCAACGAACTAGTGAGATTTGCGACCTCCAGGCAGAGCCGCTCTTGTTCTTGAAATGCCCGGACGGTAACAACGTCCGTGTCCCGGTGCTTGCCGACGCCGTGCCTGACAGCGTTTTCGACAAGGGGCTGAAGAATAAGAGTCGGTACAGCGCAGTCGAGGAATGTAGGGGCAATATGAACTGCAGTTTGGAGTCGATCGCCAAAACGCCGCTGTTGAATGCCGATGTAATGTTCGAGAAACTCCACTTCGC
>Ga0126371_10004831_pt1 | contig 11914 bp, 9 predicted proteins | sample PanSoiMetaPlot_4_FD_110145 | JGI IMG/M metagenome (GOLD analysis project Ga0126371, IMG submission 110145) | Tropical forest soil microbial communities from Panama - MetaG Plot_4 | ecosystem: Environmental > Terrestrial > Soil > Tropical forest > Bulk soil | place: Panama | collected 2016-02-17
CTGTCGACGACTGCTTGCATCAACCAATCAAGCCCTTCGCCCAACAGCCCCGAAATGGCCACCACCGGCACACCCTGAAGTTGCGGCAGCCAGTGGTTTGCTTCCTCGCGGCGCGCTGCGATCGCCCCGGGACGGTGCTCAATGAGATCCCACTTGTTGAGGGCGAGCACAACCGCCCGACCTTCGCGTTCGACAAGATCGGCGATCCGCAGGTCTTGGTCTTCAAAGGCGTGCTCGACATCCATCAGCAAAACCACGACGTCGGCGAAACGGATGGCCCGAAGCGCATCGGCGACCGACAGTTTCTCCAGTTTTTCATCGATCTTGGCGCGTCGACGTAAACCCGCAGTGTCATAGATTCGGAATGAGCGGCCACTCCAGGTCAAATCGACCGCAATGGCGTCCCGCGTAAGCCCAGGCTCGGGACCGGTCAGCAATCGCTCGCGACCCAGCAGACGATTGACAAGCGTGGACTTGCCGGAGTTTGGCCGTCCGACGACGGCAACGCGGATGGCGCGCTGGCCCGCATCCGCAGCTAAGGGCAGCGTTTGCGACGTTGCATCGTCCGGGGGCAAGGCTGCGCTCGGCAAGGCCGCACGTAGCGCTTCATAGAGATCGCCCAGTCCCTCGCCGTGCTCAGCGGAGAGTAAAATCGGCTCGCCTAACCCAAGGCTATAACTCTCGAGTGCTCCCGCCTGACCCGCGCCGCTCTCGTCCTTGTTGGCGATCAAAATCGTTGGCTTCTGCAACCGCCGCACCAGATCCGCAAAGGCTCGATCGTCGGGCGTGGGTCCGACGCGCGCGTCGATCACAAACAGAATGACGTCGCAGCTCGAGATTGCCACTTTGGTGTGCGCCAACATCCGGCCCGACAGCGACGCCGGGGAGGCGTCCTGAAGACCGGCTGTGTCCACGACCGTGAACGCCAGATCCCCGAGCTGGGCCTCCCCTTCGCGCCAATCCCGGGTGACGCCCGGCTGATTATCAACAAGGGCGGCACGCCTGCCAACCAACCGGTTGAACAACGTCGACTTGCCCACATTGGGCCGCCCGACAATGGCAACGTTGAAACCCATGACCCGATCCGGCCGGCGATAATGTTTGGCGAGGACCGAACCGCCGCAACCGCGTCATTGCGTCCGTTGCGTGGGCGGCGTGGAGGGCCACGGCGTCACCGCCGCTTGACCTTGGGGCGCCGGCCACGGCGCTGATGCACCGGGTTGGGCCGCCGGCCACGGGGCTTGCGCTTGGTTCGCTGGGGCTGGGGCTGGCGCCGGTGCCGGCCATGCTGATTGATTCTGGGCCTGGGCCGGTTGGCTAGGCGCTTGAGGCCGGGCGATTTTCTTCTTCTTTGGCTTGGGCTCGTCGGCCGCCGCGCTCTTGGCTTGCGTCTCGTGCGCTGCCGCGCCGGCCGTGGACGCCGGAAGCGTGGCAACATCCGCCGGCGCCTGATAACCTTTGACCAGCTCGGGTGGCACCCCCTGTGGGACACCCGGAACGCCCTCCGGAAATACTTCTTTGCGCTCTCCGGGAAGCGGTTTCTTGTTGGTCGGGATGATGTCGGAGAGCTTATCGATCATGTCTCCCGGTTCGCAACCGGCGACCGAAAGGCTCGACCCCAGCAACAGGATGGGCAGAAGCGCGCGGTTGAGACGTCCCATCGCCATTGCTTAACCTTTCTCACTGCCAGGGGTGACGGCCGTAAGCATATCGGCTCGGGCCCGTACGGCGGCCGGCGTTTCGGCGTCGGTCACGATGATATCAACCCAGTGTCGAACCGCGGATTGGTCGCCCGAACGCCAGGCGCGCAAGGCGAGAAGCTCGCGTGCGGTGTGCCGAAAAGGCCGGTCGGACGCGGCAAGCGGCTCGAGACGTGCGCGCAGATCGTCGTAGGCAGCCGTATCGACCAGAATGAGGCCGGCACGGATGGCAGCGAGGTCCTGAAGGGTCTGGCCAATGCGGGAATCCGAGACCAGCGCATCATAGTCTTTGACCGCGCTCTGAGGATCGCGTTGCGCGAGTTCCTCCGCTGCCCGAAACCGGGCAAGGACCCGGTAGCCCGATGTTCCAGCGGCAACGATTTTGCCAAAGGCTGCTTCGGCCTCTTCGTGCTTGCCTTGCTCGGCGAGCGCCAGAGCCGCCTCGAACTGAGCGCCGGCTTCGGCGGCTTTTTTTGCCTCCCACCATTGATAGCCGCGCCACCCGCCGACGCCTGCGACGACCACAATGGCAAGAGCCATCAGGGTAAACCGATGGCGGGTCCACAGCTGCTCTAGTCGCTCGCGGCGGACTTCCTCGTCAACCTCTCGGAAAATATCAGACACCAAGGCCTCCGGGCCAGCCCGCCATGCACACGTCGATGAATGGCCGCTAAAATAGCGATGTGGCGGGGCCATGGCAAAGGCATTCAGCCCCCTCGCACGCCGCCCTCCCCCGCCTTGTTGCCGCCCAACTTGCCCTAACGGCCGGGGGTGGCAAATCGCGGTTTCGACGACACGTCGGTTCGCGTCCTGGCGACCGGCCCCCTTGCCACCAACCGGACGCGTATGGCTTAGCGCCCGAAGACCGGGACCCCCGCCAGCGGATGAAACACGAAGCCGACCGCGAGGTAAATCAAGGTTCCGACGACGACCGCCAGGAGGTCGTTCTTAATTCCGCCCACGGGAATCCGCGGTCCTCCGACATCGGCGCGACGCTTGAGCGCAATGCGGTCGTAAACCGCCCAGCCGAGGATCGAGCCAAAGAGGATCATCCCGCCGAGGTCGCCGTTGGTAAGGAGATGGGCGAAGGCCCAAAGCTTTACGCCCGCAAGCATGGGATGCCTGAGCGTCGTCTTGATGGTCCCCGGGATGTAGGCGGCAATGACGAAGACGAAGGCCGGCCACATCAGCAGTTCGGTGATCGGGCGCAAGAAGCTCGGTGGCGACCAGACGGGAATCAGCCCATCGGCGCGATAGCGCGCGAAGCCGTAAATGATGAGTCCAAGCCCAACGAGCGATACAAGTGAAAACACTCCCCGATAGGGCCGCTCCCCGATCCGGCTGATCAGGGCTGAGCGCGAATGGCGCAGGCTGACGAACACATGGACGCCGATAAAGTCGATAAGGCCAATGAGGAGAAGCGCGAGCCCCATGAAACGCCCCCAGTAACCCGACCCGTTTGGGTAGCGCAGTAGAGGCGATTGCAGCGCGCAACGCAAGCCACCCGCGTCCAATAGACGCCTCTTGAGCAAATTGCGCCCGCTTCGCTCGCCAGATCCTGTGCCGAAATCGGCGACGAAGCACGTTACAGCGTAAAATCCTGGTCGGATCCAGAATTGGCATACCGTCACATATATCGTCAGAAAACGCCTATCGTCAGAAAACGCGCCGTCGAAACACACTGACCTCGTGACCTCCGATTCCCTCGAGGTCTCTACGCAGCGGGGTGGCAATCCGAGTTCAAACTTGACCGATTTGGTAATTGCCAGGTGCCCGCGACTTGCTGGGTCGCTTGGCTTTTACGGGAGCTGGCTCAAGGAACCCGACGTTCATGCGTGGTCTCGATGGTTGCTTTGCCCGCTCTGGCAGCCGTTGGGTCCGGCTCAGACCAGATTGATTACAACGTTTACGTTGCCGCGTGTTGCTTTGGAGTACGCGCACGTCTGATGTGCTTCATCCACCAGGGCTTGGGCCACTTCCCGCTCGACACCCGGCAGGCTGACGTTAAGGCGAGCTTGGAGGAAGTATGCGCCGTCAGCCAGACACAGATCGACTTCGGCCTCTATGGCCCGGCCTACCGGGAAAACGATCGTCCGTTGGCGGGCCGCAACCGCGATGGCGCTTTCGAGGCTGGCTGACCACGCGGCCGCAAGAAGTTGCTCCGGCGTCGTGCCGATGCGAGCCGAGCCGGGTGTCGCGAACCGGATGTCGAGAAGGCCGTCGGGGCTGCGCGAGACGCCCTGCTCTCGCGCGCCCCTTGTCCGCGTTTGGGCTGTGTAGAGGATCTTCACAATGTGGCTCTTGGACATTCGTTAGGACCTGGGAGGCCCTCGGATGGGAAGCCGGTGCGCTACAAGCACGTGCCGATATTTCTCAGGCCGGCTTCCGCAGCGACCGGAAGCCCGCGCGCAGTTCCTCGGTGAAGAGCCCGGGCTGTTCCCAGGCAGCGAAGTGACCGCCGTTCTCCACCTTGTTGTAGTAGATCAGGTTGGGATAGGCGCGCTCCGCCCAATTCCGCGGCGTCTGGTAGAGTTCGTCCGGGAAGACACTCACGGCAACCGGAACAGAGACGCCCTTGGGACTGAAAAAGGCGAGCTTATTCTCCCAATAGAGGCGGGCCGCCGAGATCCCCGTGTTCGTTAGCCAGTACAGCGTAACGTTGTCGAGGACGTCGTCAGGTGTCAGGCCGCCAGGCTGCCCGTCGAATGCACGCGCGATGAGCTCCAGACTGCGCGCGTCGTGGTCGAGCAGGAAGGTCGCGAGGCCGATGGGCGAGTCCGCAAACCCGGTCAGGGTTTGCGGACGCGTTCCCATCCAGAAGGCGTAGTAAACATGCTTGTAGAAGAAAACGAGCTGTTCGTACGAGCTTCTCTCTTCATCGGAGAGACCGGACGGCGCCGGCGCACCGGCTAGGGATGCCTGGTCGATATCCGCAGGAATGGCGCCGGGCATGTTGGTGTGAATGCCGAGCAGTTCAGGCGGCGCCTGCACGCCCATCATATCGGTGACGACCGCGCCCCAATCCCCACCCTGCGCGACGAAGTGCTCGTAGCCAAGGCGCCGCAGCAGCCTGGTCCAAGCGCTCGCGATGCGCTCGGGGCCCCAGCCGGTGGTCGTCGGCTTGCCGGAGAACCCGTAACCGGGCATCGACGGGATCACCAGATGGAAGGCGTCCGACGCGCTTCCGCCGTGCGCCGTGGGGTTGGTGAGCGGCTCGATGATCTTCAATTGCTCGATCACCGAACCGGGCCACCCGTGCGTCACGATCAGCGGCAGCGCGTTCCCGTGCTTCGAACGGACATGGATGAAGTGGATGTCGAGCCCGTCGATCTCGGTGATGAAGTTCGGCACGACGTTGATCCGCGCCTCGACCTTGCGCCAGTCATAAACGGTCTGCCAATGGCGCAGGACCTTTTCGACGGTCTTGAGCGGCACGCCCTGCGAATAATCGGCGACAGTCTCCCTGTCGGGCAGACGCGTCTGCGCCAGGCGCCGGCGCAGATCGGCGAGAGCCTCTTCCGGAATATCGACGCGGAAGGGACGAATGGCTTCGCGGGTTTCGGTGGTCTTGATGATCATCTCTCTTCTCCTCGACATGATGGGTCTGCGTGATTGCGCTTTCGTGCCAGGCAAAACCTGCACCTCCGGCGAGGAGAACACCCGTTATCTGCTGTTATGCGCTGTTAATTACTGACAAATAAGGATTTTCTTGCCCAATTGAACGCCCGGGGACGGCGCGCTAACAATGTCAATGCGATGCCGACAAGCCTGGACGACTCGAGGGACGGACTGTCGTTCGGACCCTTTCATTTGCTGGTGCGCGAGAGGCTGCTCACCAGGGACGGCGCGCCGGTCGAACTGGGAGCGCGCGCACTCGATCTTCTGGTCGCCCTCATTTCCTCCCCCCACGAAATTGTCAGCAAGACCGACCTGATCGCGCGGGTCTGGCCCGACGTGATCGTCGAGGAGGGCAGCCTCCGGTTTCACATGAACGGCCTCCGCAAGGCGCTGGCCGACGGAAAGGACGGGGCACGCTACATCACCACGCTGCCGGGGCGAGGCTATTGCTTCGTGGCGCCGGTTTCCCGGGCCGATCGCACGCGGGATGCCGAACCCGCGGCTCGTGCCGATTTCCCGCACGCCAACCTTCCCCATCCGCTCAGCCGCATGGTCGGTCGGCAGGAGGACGTGGCCAAGCTGTCCGCTCTCCTCACCGCTTCGCGTTTCGTCAGCATCGTCGGCCCGGGCGGAGTCGGAAAAACCACGGTCGCGATTGCGGTGGCCCATCAACTGAGCGAAACCTTCGCGGGAGCAGTGCTGTTCGTCGATTTAGGAATGTTGAGCGATCCCGATCTGGCGGCCCCTGGCGTTGCCTCCATGCTGGGCTTGGCGGTTGGCTCCAGCGACGTGCGGCCGAGCCTGATCGCCTATCTGCGCGACAGGCGAATTCTGTTGATTCTCGATACGTGCGAGCATCTCATAGACGCGGCCGCCATGCTCGCAGCGGCCATCGTCGAGGGCGCGCCGCAGGTCCACATTCTGGCCACAAGCCGCGAGGCGCTGCGCATCGATGGCGAACGCGTCTACAAGCTCGATGCCCTCGCCTGTCCGCCGGATGACTCCGAGATCACGGCTGAGGCCGTACTGTCGTTTCCGGCAACGCAGTTGTTCATGGACCGTGCGGCGGCCAGCGGGGTCAGTCTCGATCTCGGTGCTACCGACGCGCGCATCGTTGCGAGCATCTGCCGAAAGCTCGACGGTGTGGCGCTCGCAGTAGAACTGGCGGCCAGGCGAGTAGAGAGCTGCGGCCTGCCGCAGACCGCGGCGCTTCTCGACCAGCATTTGGCACTGGGGTGGCTGGGGTCGCGCACGGCGCCGCCACGCCAGAAGACGCTGCAAGCCACGCTCGACTGGAGTTTCGCGCTCCTTACCGAGCCGGAGCGTATGGTGCTTCGCCGGCTCGCGATATTCGTCGGCTATTTCACACTCGATGCGGCACTTGAGGTCATCACCAGCCCCACTCTCGATCGATCGACTGTCTTCGGCGCGATCGACAGCCTTATTGCCAAGTCGATGGTAGCCACGCTGCTTATTGGGGCGATGATGCGTTACCGGCTCCTGGACACGACACGCGCTTATGCGCTCGAAATTCAGACTGACGACACCGAACGCACCGAATTGGCCGCGCGCCACGCAGCTTACTTCCGGCGATGGCTGGAGCAGTTCGGAGCCGACTGGCCGACCTTATCGACCGGGACAGAACGCGCGCCTCACTTTGCCGCTCTTAATAACGTCCGCGCGGCGCTAGAATGGTGCTTTAGTGCGAAAGGCAATATTGAAGTCGGTGTCGGACTCGCTGCCGCTGCCGTGCGCGTCTTCTTAGCGATGTCTTTACTTCCGGAAGGTCATCGCTGGTCGCAGCGAGCGTTGCACGCACTGGACGACAGCATTCGCGGTGGGTCCGAGGAGATGCATCTGCAGGCGGGCCTTGGAATTTTCTCGATGTACACAATGGGAAGCGGTGAGCAGTCTCATGCCGCCCTCACGAGAGGTTTGGAGCTCGCGGAGAAACTTTACGATCCAGTCGAACAGTTTCGCCTCATTGGCCAATTGCACAGTTTTTATAGACGGGCGGGCAATTTCGATCGGATGCTCGCAATCGCCCAGCGAGGCGAGGCCGTGGCGAGGGAAATGGCCGATCCAATCGGGATAATGGCCGCGCATTCGCTGCTCGGCCTCTCGCATCATTTGATCGGAAATCAGGTTGAGGCCCGCGCTCACTTGGAGGCCGCGCTCGCGTCAGCGTCCGCGTCCAATCCCGCCGAAGCCCGCCGCGTCGGTTTTCATTACGAACGCCCGCGGATCGTATTGGCTCGAACTCTCTGGTTGCTGGGCTACCCGGAACAGGCGGTTCAACTCGCACGTAAGACCATCGATGGATTCGCGGCGATTGAGCCGGTTACCATTCCCATCGCGCTGCTATGGGGCGGTTGCGCCTTCCGCTGGAGCGGCGATTTAACCACTGCCAAAGAATGCATCGATCGCCTGATCTTGGAGGCCGAGCGGCATGCCCTGACGCCTTACCAGGCTGTCGGTTACGGCCTCAAAGGCCAGGTGTTGATCCAGCAGGGAGAAATCGAGACCGGTGTGGAACTGTTGCGCAGCTCACTCGCAACCCTGTCCGCAGAACGATATGAGCTGTATACGACGGAGTTGAACGGCGCGCTCGCGCAGGGTTTTACGATGATGGGTCGTCTTGAGCAAGCGCTCCTGACCATTGATAAAACGATCGCCCCGCTAAAGCGGCATGGCGAACTGTTTATGCCGGAGCTGCAGCGCATCCGGGGAGAAATCCTGGAGAAGAACGCGGATGAGCGGGGCGCCGAAGAGGCGTTCTGTCGCTCGATCGAACTAGCCGACCAGCAATCGGCGCTATCTTGGCGGCTGCGCGCTTCGATGAGCCTCGCTCGCCTGCAATTTCGACAAGGTCGCCGCAAAGAAGCTCGGGAGGCGCTTGCTGAAACCTACGCTCGTTTCAGCGAAGGATTCGATACGGCAGACTTGAAGGCCGCCGAACGTCTATTGGCAACACTGAGCTAGTCTAAGTCTCGCGTCTGCGCGGCGTTGCGCCGCCCCTTCACGTTCCGCAGAGTCGATCGACAGCTATCGACTGCAATCGCAGCATAACAGTTTCCTCGTCTATCCTTTTCTACCCCATTTTACTCTACAACAATCTTCTCCTTTAGGCCCATCAACGATATTGGCGGAGGCGAAGACCTGAACCGGCCCCGTGACATCGAGCAACTGCACCGCTGCGTAGGTGAGCACGTCGATGACCCGGATTGGGTTTGGCGAGAAGCGAGGGGATTTTGGCATTTCCGCCAAACCATGCCCGGCTAGGCTCGCCTTGTCCACCGCTGATCTTGGGCCCGGAGAAGACCATGATTCCGCATGATACTCACCTGCATATCGGCTCGCTCCTGTTTGAGGGCATCGATCAGATCGATCTGACAGGACCGTTCGAGGTGCTTTCGCGCATCCCGAACGCGACCTATCGCATCTACGGCAAGACCGCAGCGCCGGTTTGCGATCTGAAAGGATTGCGGCTTACGCCTGATGCGATCCTGGCCGATGCGCCGCCGCTGGATGTCCTCCATGTGCCGGGCGGCTATGGCCAAGAGGCTTTGATGGAAGACGCCGAAGTGCTGGGCTGGATCCGGCAGCAGGCGTCAGGCGCTTGCAGCATTTTCTCGGTGTGCACGGGCGCCCTAATTTGCGGCGCGGCGGGCCTACTTAAGGGACGTCGGGCAACGACCCACTGGTCAGCGTTTCATCTGTTGCCGTTCTTTGGCGCGATCCCCGTCAACGAACGGGTGGTCGTCGACGGCGCCTGTGTCTTTGCCGCGGGCGTGACGGCCGGCATCGACGGCGCCTTGCGCCTCGCCGCCGAGTTGCGCGGCGACGCGGCCGCACAGGCCATCCAGCTTAACATGGTCTATGCGCCGGAGCCGCCCTTCGACAGCGGCACGCCGGAGACCGCGCCGGCCGCGATATTGGATGAGGCGCGGCGATCTGTGCGGCCCATCACGGCGCAGCGCGAACAAACCGCGCGGCGTGTCGCCGCTAAACTCGGTATCGCCGTTCCTGCTGCGGGTAGGGAATGACCTCGTCGGCGCCAGGCTGGTTTGGCGAGAACAGAGGGTTTATTGGCGCGCCCGCCAACCGTCCATCACTAAATTGACCGCACAATCGACATCAACAAGGGATGACTCACATGACAATTTTTCCCGTTCACACAATGGAATCCGCTCCTGAACGCTCCAAGCCGGCGCTGCAGCAATTGCAGTCGGCTTTCGGCATGATCCCGAACATCGTCGGCGCGATGGCGACCTCTCCCGTTCTGGTCAACAGCCTCGTCGGTCTGTTCGGGAATGTGCATGGCGGCAGCTTCACGGAAGCGCAGGTCCAGACGGTGCTACTTACCGACGCGGTCACCAACGGATGTATGTGGGCCGTCGCATTCCATACGGCTCTTGCACTCAACGAGGGAATCGATCCGGCGGATGTGCAGGCTATTCGCGCGGGTCGCCTGCCCAAGGATAGCAAACTCGCCGCGCTCTCGGCTCTGGCAAGAACGATGATCGAAAAGCGTGGGCGTCTTGACGATGAGGATGTTGATCGATTCATCGCGGCCGGGTTCGGCAAGGACCATGCCCTGGAGGTCATTGCCATCGTCGCCGCGTCGACGATCACGAATTACACCGGCAGCATCACGAAGACCCCTCTGGAGGCTCCGTTTCGGGCCCACGCCTGGCAAGGCTGAGACATCCAACTGTTGGAAGAGCAATGATCATTCACAACGCAGGCAGCGAGGTACCTCGATGTCCGAGCGTATCGTCAACACGAACAGCGCAGCCGACATGCGGCGCATGCGGGTCGAAATCGCCGGGCTTGCCGTCCTGTAGGCCGTCGCGTCAGGTTCGACGAGGCCCTGGCATGCCTCGACCGCGCCGACCCGGCCGATGCTGAGCCGCGCGTCGCTCGTATGCTCCTTGATGATCAGCCGCTCCTTCCCAGTCGCGTTGTCCCTGACGATGTGCGGAGCGCGGTCGTGGAAGGCCGGGTGCCTGTAACGTCCCACAGATCGACCGGCATCGACGACGTTGTAGGCACCAGCCATTGGGGCCTCCGACGCGAAAGGGTCAACCTACGAGGACGGGAGTCTGACTAGGCGAGCGCGAGCTTGCGGTAGCCATCCGCGGCGACCGCGTCGCAATGCTCGCGATAGGCGGGATGACCGCCGCTGTAGCGCATGATCCGGGGCCGCTGCTTGCCCTCGACATTGCGGTTGACGCCGGTCATCCAGGAGCCGATCTCGTTCATCAGCTGACCCTGGCCCAAAGCCAGCACGTGGTCGGTCCATTCGGCGACGCCTTCGGCCGTTGCCTCGATCCGCGTCAACCCGCGCTCGCTCGCAAAGCGGATCACACCAGTGACCCACTCGACGCTGTATTCCGCGGTGCGCGTGTAGTTGCCGAGGCCGGCATGCGGGCCCATGGCCATCAGCAGGTTGGGGAAGCCTTCGACCAGCACGCCGAGATAAGTCTGCGGCCCGTCGTGCCAGACATCCTTCAGCCGCACGTCGTCGACGCCGCGTATTTCGATCCGGTCGAAGGCGCCGGTGATGGCGTCGAAACCGGTCGCGTAGATGATGACGTCGAATACGTAGTCGCGGTCGCTGGTCTTCAGACCGGCCGGGGTGATGCGCTCGATCGGGGTCTCGTTGATGTCGACGAGCTCGACATTGCGCTGGTTGTAGACCTCGTAATAGCCGGTTTCGAGCGGCACGCGCCGGGTGCCGAGGCCGTGGTTCTTCGGAATCAGCTTTTCGGCGACCACAGGGTCCTTGACGCGCTGGCGGATCTTGCGCGCGATGAACTCGGACGCGAGCCGGTTGGCCTCGCGCTCGGTCAGCATGTCGCTGAAATTGCCCATCCAGATGCCGAAACCCGGTTCAGCGTAGAGCTTTTCCCAGAAGGCTTCACGTTCCTCGAGCGACGTTTCGAGGGTCTTACGGGGGTCCGGAGCGTGGATGTAGCAGCCCGGCGAGGTGCCGCAGAGCGCAAAGATTTCGTCGAAGCGGGCGCGGATATCGCGCATCTCCTCCTTGGAAATTTTTGCGTTATGCAGCGGTGCGCACCAATTGGGCGTGCGCTGGAAGACGGTCAGATGGCGGACGGTTTTGGCGATTTCCTGGATCGTCTGCACGGCGGTGGCGCCGGTGCCGATGATGCCGACCCGCTTGCCGGCGAAATCGACGCCGTCCTTGGGCCAACGATGTGTATGGCAGGAAACGCCCCTGAACGTGTCGATACCGGGAATGTTCGGCATCGTCGGCGCGGAGAGGATGCCGATCGCCGCGATCAAGAATCGTGTCGTATAGTGGCGACCATCCTCGAGCGCGATCTCCCAGCTGCGGCTTTCTTCGCGGTAGCGTGCCGAGGCGACGCGGCTGTTGAACTGGATGTCGCGGCGCAGGTCGAACTTGTCGGCGACATAGTTCAGATACCGTTCGGTCTCGGGCTGGGGTGCGAAATGCTCCTGCCAGTCCCACTCGTCGAGCAGCTCCTGCGAAAACGAGTAGCCGTAGGTCCAGCTTTCGGAATCGAAACGCGCGCCCGGATAACGGTTCCAGTACCAGGTGCCGCCGACGC
>Ga0126371_10004832_pt1 | contig 11914 bp, 11 predicted proteins | sample PanSoiMetaPlot_4_FD_110145 | JGI IMG/M metagenome (GOLD analysis project Ga0126371, IMG submission 110145) | Tropical forest soil microbial communities from Panama - MetaG Plot_4 | ecosystem: Environmental > Terrestrial > Soil > Tropical forest > Bulk soil | place: Panama | collected 2016-02-17
AGTCTCGTCGCGGGAAGGTCAGCATGACCATCCTGCTTGAGACTCGTAATGTTAGCAAATCCTATGGTGTGTTCCGCGCGCTTGAGCACGTCACCATGGCGGTTCATGAGGGCGAGCTCGTTTCGGTCGTCGGGCCGAATGGCGCCGGCAAGACCACACTCGTAAATTTGCTCACTGGATTGCTGGATCCGACTGCCGGTGAGGTTCTTTTTATGGGCGAAAACATCGCCGGCATTGGGCCGGTCGCACTTGCCGACCATGGTCTCGCGCGCGCATTCCAACTTATCCAGATCTTCCCGCAATTGACCGTACGAGAGACCATTTCGGCGGCGGTCGTGTCGCGCCAGAGAAAGCGATGGTGGTTCTTCGCGAGGCTTTCAGCCGATGCCGGGGTCAATACGCGCGTCGCCGAGGTTGCCGATATCTTTGGGCTTGGGCCTCGGCTAGATACTGTGGCGGCGACGCTATCGCAAGGAGAGAAGAAGCTGTTGGACGTCGCTTCTGCGTTTGCGCTTGATCCGCAGGTCATCCTACTCGACGAACCGACGTCGGGCGTATCGACGTCCGACAAGCACGGAATCATGAAGACGTTGATCGCGGCGGGAAAGCGCGCAGGCGTCAAGGCTATCGTATTGGTCGAGCACGACATGGACTTGGTGGCATCTTATTCCCATCGCATCATCGCGCTGTCAGAGGGGCGGGTGCTGGCCGATCTTCCACCAGCTCGGTTCTTTGCCGATTCTCATCTGATTGAAACCGTGATCGGACGGCGAAGAGGGCATTGATGCTTTCGGTCCGAGATCTTGTGGTGGATATCCAAGGCAGCCGCGTTCTGCGCGGCGTGTCGTTTTCGGTCGGACAGGGTGAATTTGTGTGTTTCGTCGGCCGCAATGGGGCGGGCAAGACAACGACGCTGCGCAGCATTATGGGGTTCCGCAGGCCGGTCTCCGGCAACATCGAGTTTGAAGGTCAGAACCTCCTTGGCCTCCACCCCTTCCGGGTTGCCCGGCTCGGCATCGGCTTTGCCCCTGAAGAGAGCGAGGTGTTCGGCGAACTGACCGTGGCGGAGAACATCGCCATGCCGACCTGGACCTGCCCCAATCCACGGCCGGCCGAGGAGCGCATCGCCGAGGCCTACAAGTTGTTCCCGAAGCTCGAGCGCTACCGCGAGCGTGGCGGAGAAGCGCTCTCGGGCGGCGAACGCAAAATGGTGTCGATTGCGCGCGCGCTGGCGCTTGGACCGAAGCTCCTATTGCTGGATGAGCCGACCGAAGGGCTCTCCCCGGCGATCGTCCCCTCGATCGTCGAGGGGCTCGGTAATATCCGTGCCTTCGGTCACGCGGTGCTTATTGCCGAGTCGAATATCCATCACGTGCCCGATTTTACTGACCGCCTTTATGTCATTGAACGCGGTGAGATAATCTTTGCCGGTAAGCCGGAAGAGGGACGTCGGAACCCGGCCGTTGCCCGGGTCATCGAGGGAACGAGCCAGCCGCCGGCTGTCTGATTGAACGGCAGAGCCGGCTGTGATAGATGTGTGATATATCAGATGGCCGGCCGCACCGGCTAAGGAGAAGCGAGATGATCACCCAGCGGCAAATTGATTTTCGCCAGGAGTACCGCTCCCGAATCATGGGGTGGTACGACGGCTATTTCCACATCGTGCTCATCTATGCCATGGGCGGGGCGGCGTTCTACGTCTACATCGAACACATCCACAATGTGACTTGGCTCGAGTGGCTTACCGTGCCGCTGACCTTCCTCTTCACCAATTTGTTCGAGTGGGCTGTGCACAAATACGTTATGCACCGCCCGGTCAACATCAAGGGCGTGCGCGCAGTCTATGAACGGCACACGCTCAACCATCACCAGTTCTTCACGGACGAAGAGATGCGCTTCCGTGACCACAAAGATTGGCGCGTGACCGTGTTCCCGCCCTATGCGTTGGTCGTGTTCATCCTGATGTCGTTGCCGTTGGCGATCATTCTCGGAATCGTGTTTTCGCCCAACGTCGGCTGGCTGTTCATGAGCGTGACCACCGGCATGTATCTCATCTACGAGTTCATGCACTTCTGCTGCCACGTCGACGAGAACTGGTTTGTTCGCAGTTGCCCGTTCGTCAATACGCTGCGCCGTCATCACACCGCGCATCACAATGCACGGCTAATGATGGAGACGAACATGAACCTGACGTTCCCGATCGCCGATTGGCTGTTTGGCACCTCTGACCTTGACCGCGGGCTGATCGGCACATTGCTCAACGGCTATGATACACGGTTCCTGAAGACGAACCTGCGCGGCCATCCGCGCCGCCCAGACGAGGCGGCGAAGGCGCCTGTCGGCGCATACTGACACGAAGCGCTCGGCGGCGGCGCCGCGGATTTATAGCGAGATTGCCATGCCAAACGACGTCAAAGCGGCTCTTTCGATTATTTTTCTGATCGTCGCGGCCATTCTCGCTTATTGGGGCGGCTCGCCAATTCGCCCGGACTTTGCAACCTACATCATGGTCACGGCGGTTTTCATGGTCGTGGCAATGTGGATTTTCCCCGAGGCCGGGGTCAAGAAAGACGACGCGAAAAAAGGCGTGTCTCGTGGGCGAAACGAGTGAATGCTCGTTCCTGCAGCGACCACAAACGCCGCAGCCGCTGACGGCGGGCATTCCCGAACCGTTTTCGACGAGCCCCCGCATATGCGGACCGAAGCCGGCTGATTTGCCGGTACAATTGCCACCAAGTTTGAATTGGTGATCAATCTCAAAACCGCAAAGTCTCTTGGTTTTCAGATACCGGTGTCGTTGATAGCGACCGCCGATGACGTCACCGAATAGAAAGGCAATTCATCTGGGTCTCAAAGTTTCAATCGCCTCGTGCCCGGCGATCCTTCCAAATACTAAGGCACGTAGCATCGATACCGCATTTGGCGCGGTCGCATAGAAATGCCCAGTTATCTCGCCCGCGGCGAAAAGACCGGGGATCGGAGCCCCATTGCGCATCACGCGAGCGCGAGCATCCGTTGCAATGCCACCGAACGTGTAAGCGACGGCGCCGACCAGTGGGTAGGCTAAGAACGGCGGCATACTGATGGCGCGCGCCCAATTCGACTTCGGTGGCCGAAGCGTTCGCGATGCCGCGAGCTCGTCACAGCGCGTCGCGTCGAAACTACTTGCGTTGCCCAAACAGGCGGAGTTGTAGGTCGCGACGGTATCAGCGAGATTGTCGGCGTCGATCCCGATCAGTTCCGCCAACTCACCGAGGTTATTGGCGCGAAACGGCGGCACCTCGGAACGGATGGCACGCTGATAATCCGCAATCTCAAATAGTCGGGCATCGAGAATCGCATATGCAATCGAGCCCGGCATATTGAAGTGGATGTCGCGCGCTAACCATTCCCAGGTTTCGTGCACGAGGCCGCCGCCTTCGTCAAAAAAACGGTAGCCATTTTTATCGACCACGATTCCGTAGGGATAGACCAGTACCACTGGTGCTGAATTCTTGCTGCGCGCATCAACCGGTTCGGCGTGTAAACCATTCCAATCACCAGACAGATCGGCGCCGAGCTCCTTGGCCATGCGTATTCCATCGCCGGAATTGAAACGACTGCCGGGCGATATCAACCGTATCGATTCTGCACGGGCGCCAAAATGCTCGCGCATCATCTCGGCGTTGCCCTGGAAGCCGCCACAGGCGAGCACGATAGCGTCCACTGGTAATATCTCTCGCGTGCCGTTCTGCTCGATGGCAAGCCCGGTGATACGGCCGTTGTTGGCGACAATTTCACGAGCAGCGCAGCCGTGGCGGAATGTGACGCCTGCCTTCCGAGCCGCGTGTGTCAGTTCCTTGATAATGGCGGGGCCCCCGCCGGACGGTTGAATACGCGGTGGACCCTTCGCCAGATAATATGTCGGCTGAATGAATTCGATGTTATGCGAGGCAATCCACTTCACTGTCGCTGGGGCTTCCGCGGCCAACTGCGTGAAATAGGCCTCATCGGCTTGGTGCTTGGTCGCCTCCCGGACATCGGCCACGAAGGTCGCCTCCATCTGCGTCGGCGAGGCCATACGCATGTATGACGGCGACCAGCGAGTATTGCCGCTGGCGTCGCTTTCGACAGCGCTGTCTATAAGCTTTACTTTGATCGGCCAATCACGGACGCGAACAATTTCGGCGGCAGTCAGCGCAGCCGCGAGCCCTGCAGCTCCGTGGCCGACTACGATCAAATTTTGCAACGGTTGCGTCATGAGTTGGCGAAGTTTGCTGAGTAGCACATGAGTCGCGCGCTGATTTTCCTCATGCGCCCGATGCCCGTCGCGGATGCTCCGCCGCCAATACACGCATGATGTCGTCGTTCACACTGCGATGAGCCTCTTCAGTCATCCCCGGGCCGAGCCTCGCCTCGTAAGCGATGCGCGCCGGTCGATGAAATACCAGCACACGGTCGCCGATTTCCATCGCTTCGTTAATCTGGTGTGTAATGAACAAAGCGGTCTTGTTGCTCTGCCGCACCAGACGCACGAATTCAGTACGTAGGTCCCGTGCCGTAATCTCATCGAGAGATGAAAAAGGCTCGTCGCACAACAGGATTTCCGGATCGACCGCAAACGCGCGGGCGATCGACACTCGCTGACGCATGCCGCCGGACAACGCGTGCGGATAGTCATTCTCGTGGCCGGTGAGGCCAAGCCGCTTGAGCCACGCCCGCGCTGTGTCCTCAGCCTGCTTCGGATCGGTGTCGAGGATTTGCAAACCTAGCCGCACGTTGTCGAATGCGTTGCGCCACGGCATCAAGCGGTCGTTCTGGAACACGATGCCGATCTTTCCGCGAAAAAAGTCGAATTCCCGGAACGGATCGCGCCCGATCACCTTCGCCTCACCGGAACTTGGCTCAATCAGTCCCGCCACAATGTTGAACATAGTGGACTTGCCGCAGCCGGTTTTGCCAAGGACGGCGACGATCTCGCCTTTGGCGATTTCGAAAGACAATCTCTCGACAGCTACAAAATCGCCGCGTGCGTCGGGACGCTTGAACGTCTTACTGACGTCCTTGAAGCAAATGATCGGATCGAGGCCCGGCATGAACTACATCGCGCGTTCGGACACGGCGCGATAGCGCAAGGCCCAGTTCTCTATCGTCGTTATGGTCTGCTGCACTACTAACACGAACAGCACGAGCTGCAGGGTCCAGGCCATGGCGCCGGCCATGTCGAACAATTGTTGTTGCCGCAGCAGCTCATAACCGACGCCGCCGGTGGCGCCAACCAGCTCTGCAACCACCACAACGCGGGCGGCATTTCCGAGATTGACTTTCCAAGCCGTGAGAATGCCGGGCACGATAGTCGGTACAATCAGAAACCGGAACAGCGTCCAACGGGAAGGTCGGAACACCATGGTCATTTCGAACAGATCCTTCGACATCGAACGGAAGGCGTCAAGAATCTGAAAAGTGAAGGCCGGCAGCGTCGTCATCACCATAATGAACAGCACACGGAATTCGATGCCGTGGAACCAAATGATGGCGAACACCACCCAGGACAGCGCCGGAATGCCCTGGAAGAAAGTCAACACTGGCGCAATGAAATTCTCCGCTGTTCTCGATTGGCCAATGATCATGGCTAGAATGCCGCCGAGAATGAAGGCGCCGAACAGCCCACCGAAAATTCGGCCGGCGGTGAGCAGCACGTCGATTAAAAGAGATCCGGTAATCAGTATCTCGATGGTGCGCGAAATGATCTCCGGGACCGGCGGGAATAGATAGTGCGGAAACACCATGGACATGATCTGCCAACCCGCCGCCAGCGCGATCATGCCGGCGGCACCTTGCAGAAGGCGCGTGGTGCGCGAGTTGGTCATTTCAACGGCTTAACGTAGATGGTGTCCGTCGACGGCAACGACTTGAAATAGCCAACATCGACGCCGGCTTTGTAGACCGCCTCGATCTGCTTGGCGACCTCACCGGCGGGCACCACGCTCATGCCGAGTCTGTCGTTGGCCTTGATCAAAGAGACCAGCGCGGCGCGGTCCTCCGGCGTTGACTTCGGCGCGATTAGGACGGCCGCTTCCTCCGGATGTTTGGCGATGAAATCGGCCGCCTGCTTGTAGGTCGCGTAGAGCTTGGGAATGGAGGCCTGGTTCTGCTCAATCCAATCGCTGTGCGCAGCAACGCCGAGATAGGGGATGCGCTCGCCGCCGGCGAAGGTCGTCCAGATCTTTGTAATCTGGGTATCGAGCGTTTGGATCGAGGGCTTCTTCGCCTTCAGCAGCGTGTAAGCGGGTTCCCAGAGCTGGATGGCGTCAGCGCGATCGGCCAACGCGTAACCGACGAGACCTGGTGGTGCGGTGTTGACGACCTGTACTTTCGATGAGTCCATCCCGAGTTTTTTAGCGAAGAATTCGAACATCACGAAATTAGTGGTCGAACTGGCGGCGGCGAGCTGCTTGCCCTCAAGGTCCTTGACTGACTTGATCTCGGGACGCGAGGTGACGACGGTTCCCCAGAAATCAAAAAGGTTGAACAGATACTTCACCTTGACGCCGCGGGCGTCGGCGAGACCGACGGTGAGCACTGCGGCGCTGCCGCCGACCTTGAACTCGCCCGAGTTGAACTGGGTCGTGTAGGCATCGGGCGGGCGCTCGACGAACTCGATATCCAGCCCGTTCGCGGTATCGAACTTCTGCGCTTTGATTACCGGCGGCATGAAGGCGCCAAGCGATGGAAAGCCGAAAACCACAATGGTGATTTTTGCGGGCCCTTGCGCAGCGGCAGGGGCAAATATTGCAAGCACCGTGAGTGCGAGCGCGGCGATGGTGCTCAACGCTGATCGCAGAAGGATCGTTGACATTCTGTTGCTCCTCCCAGTCGCTGTTCGTAGTGGGGCGTTGCCTTTTTCCTTTTTCATCGGATTCTGAATAGCCGAGCCGCCAGTCCACCATTGATGGAATCAATTTGCGTTTTGGATAAACCTGCCTCGACGACAATCTTCATGGGTTCGGTGTCGCCAATCGGGAATGGCATGTCAGACCCCATCATCAGGTGGTCCGTGCCCATTATCTCGACCACGAATTTTAGCACCCGTACATCGTGCAGGATCGTATCGGTGTAGATGCATTCTAGGCCCTCGACTGGATCGCCGATGCCGGTTGTGATCTGTGCATTACGCTTGAGGCGGCCGATCACAAAGGGCAGGGCGGCGGCACCCAACGGCGCAAAAATCTTGGCGTTTTTATACTTCGCGACATGCCCCGCACAGATCAGCCGCGCCATTGCCACTGCGGCGTCGGTGATGCGGCCCAACCCATTGGCAAGGCCGAAATCGTTCAGCCGTACGTCCCCAGCATCGAAGCTTGGGTGAATATGGACGACCGCGCCGGTCTCGTCCGCCGCCTGCCAGAATGGATCGAGGTCCGCGTCGTCGAGCGTGCTGCCGACACCGCGCGGCAGCGTACCGATCATGGCACCGGGAAATCCTGCAGCCATCGCTGCTATCAGCACGTTGGCTGCGCGCGCACCGTCGCCGAGTGGCACGGTTGCGAGCGGCACGAAATGCGGTTCCGACCTGGCCGCAGAAAGCAAACAATCATTGGCGAGCCGGGCCCACGCCTCGGCTTCGGCACCGGGCAAGTCATAGCCGAACATGTCGACCCAACCGCCGACGACTTGGCGGTCGATGCCCTGCTTCGACATCCAGGCCAGTCGCGCCGGTATGTCGGATAGCGCTTTGGACACCGGGCGCGTCGCTCTGCCGCCGACAAAAGCAAACGCAAGGTTTTCCTCATCTTCGATCTGCCGAACGTTCGGAAACCGCGCCGCGTCGTTGCGGATCGCTGCCAGCAGGTCCAACGGCACCAGGTGGGCGTGGCAATCGACGATCATTCAGTTTCCCATGCGGGCGTGCGTCTCGGCGATCAGATCGCCTAGCTTCGCCACGTTTAGCGGCAACGTATTGATGGAAATGCCGAGTGGTCTGATCGCATCGTTGACGGCGTTCGCGATGGCTGCCGGCGCGCCGAGATAACCGGATTCGCCAGAGCCCTTCTGACCGAGCACAGTGTGCGGTGACGGTGTTTCGTGGTGGATGATCTCTACCGCCGGCACCTCGAGTGAGGACGGCAGCAGATAATCCATGAAGGTCTGGGTGATGAGTTGCCCGTCCTCATTATAAGCGAACTCCTCGTACAGCGCTGCACCGATACCGTGCGCGATGCCACCCATGGTCATGCCACGCACGATTTTTGGATTGATCACTGTGCCGCAGTCGTGGCCGAGCCGGTAGCGCAAAATTCTCGGCGTTCCGAGGTCGGGATCGATCGAGAGCAGAAGCAAATGAAATTCGAATGAGAAGCAGGGATACATCTGCACGCGTCCATCTGCCGTCGGCAGCGTGCCGCCGGTCGGCACCTGATAGACATGAGCGACCGCCAAGCCCGGCTCGAAGCCTTCCGGCAAACGGTGAAAGTTCCGATGGGCGATAGCGACGAGTTCTTCCCAGGTGCGCCGCCTATCAGGCGCCGCGCGGTCATAGACCTTGCCCTGCTCGTAGATTGCACGCTCAGGCGGGATGCCGAGGTCATGCGCGCCTATGGCCGTGAGCTTGGCCTTGAGCTTGCGAGCCGCGTGAAAAGCAGCACCCCCAAGCATTATCGCCATGCGGCTGCCGACCGGACTGTTGCTTGGCAGCGAATTGAGTGAATTCGCGCGCACAACGCGAATGCCGTCCGGGTCACGTCCGATAACTTCCGCGATCACAGTTGCAACCAGTGTTTCATGGCCTTGCCCGGCGGAAGAGGTGTGCATGGTCGCCGTGATCGCGGCCGTGAGATCGACATCAATTCGGCACGAATCCATCCAGGTGGTGGTAGCGTTTTTTGAATTCAGCAATGGCTCGAACGAGGCATTGCCGCCGCTCGGCTCCAAGCAGGCTGCGATGCCGATGCCGGCCAGTTGACCCTCCGCGCGCAGCCGATCACGCTCGGCTTTCATCTCGTTGTAGACGGTTGGTGCCACCACCTTGTCGACAACCCGGTGATAATCGCCGCTGTCATAGGTGGTTCCGCTCGGAATCGTGTAGGGAAATTCCTCGTGCTGGATCATGTTGCGTCGCCGTACCTCCAACGGATCGAGGCCGAGCGCATTTGCGACGTCGTCCATCATTCGCTCGATCGCCAGATTGGTCGGTGCCTGGCCGAAGCCACGCACCGCATCCTGCGGGGTTTTGTTGGTGACTGTAGCTATTGCACGATACTGCACGCTTTTGATTTTATATGGTCCTACGATTGCGCCGATCGGCTTTCCGAGTTGGAAAGGTGAACGCCCGGCATAGGCGCCGATATTCTCCAGTGCACGCATTTTCATCGAACGGATGAGACCGCTGTCGTCGAACGCGACGTCGATGTCAAATAGTCGCTCCGGCCCGTGCGCGTCTCCGCCGCGCATGTTCTCGAGCCGGTCCTCCACCAGTCGCACGGGAAATCCGAGCCGGCGCGCAAGATAGGCAACCAGAACCGAATGCTTGATGCCGCGTTTGACGCCGTAGCTACCGCCGACGTCGACGTCGTAGTGTACGCGTACCGCCGAGGCCGGGAGGCGCAGTGCCATGGCAATTTGGTCAGGATATTTCGGCATCTGGATCGAGGCATAGACGTCAAGCATATCGCGCCAAGGATCCCAGCTCGCCAAGACACCGAAAGTTTCGATCGGCACCGTCGACGAACGTGCCCACTTTACCTGCAATGAGAGATGACGCGGACTTGCGGCAAAATCGTTCTCGACCTGACCCCAGACGAAGGTCCTGTCGAGCAGAACGTTGGAACCGTGCGCCGCATGCACCAGCACGGCGCCTGGTTTGATCGCCTGTTCGGCGTCGAGCACGAAGGGCAGGGGCTCGTATCGGATATCGATTTTTTCGATCGCGTCCTCGGCTAGCGCCCGCGTGTCGGCCACTACGGCGGCAACCCATTCGCCGGAATAGCGGGCGGCGTCGACTGCCAGCGGGCGGCGTGGCACGTTTGGCGTGTCGAGCCCGGTCATCAACGGCAGTGTAGCCGCGGCGAGTTCACATCCGTCCAACACATAATGAACGCCGGGCATGGCGAGGGCGGCGCGCTTGTCAATCGAGATGATACGCGCCGCGGCGTAGGGGCAGGTCACCAACGCGACATGTTTGGTGTTAGGCAAATCGATGTCAGCGACGAACCGGCCCTTGCCGACGACGAAACGGCGGTCCTCGCGCACACGCCGGTCGGCAGAGACAAACCGATATTGCTCAGCACTCAACTTCGAAGCTCCGAGGGGCGGTTGGACCCGCGTATGCGATCGGCCGCGAGCGCTATTGCCTCCACTATCTGGGCATAGCCGGTGCAGCGACAGAGATTGCCCGAAATTGCGTCGACGATGTCGTCTCTGGTCGGGTCCGGATTGCCAGCAAGCAGCGCATGCGCCACGAGAATCATGGCCGGTGTGCAGTAACCGCACTGCAAACCGTGTGCTTCACAGAAGGCATCCTGCAACGGCGACAATTCGCCGGGGCCAGGCGTGATGCCTTCGATTGTCGTAATCGGTGTCCCTTCGGCTTGCGGTGCAAACATCAGGCACGAGCGCACGGCGACACCGTCAAAGAGAACGGTACACGCGCCGCAGACACCGTGCTCGCAACCGGCATGCGCACCCTTGAGACCAAGATATTCGCGCAGACAATCGAGCAGCGTGGTGCGTGGCTCAACCTCAAGTGTGCTTTCAGTACCATTGACGATGAGGTTAATTCGCATGGCGGTTCTTTCCGATAGCATGGGAGCGTGCATCAGCAACCGCGCGAGTGGCGAGATTGACAGCAACTCTGCGACGGTATTCGGCCGAGGCATGGAGGTCGGACAAGGGCGCAATATCGGCCAAGGCTTCGAGAACCGCACCTTTAACAGTGACGGCGTCAAGTGTGCTGTCTTTCAATTGCTCCTCCGCGCTCGTCAACCGAATGGGAAAGTCTGTCGCGGCTCCAATGCCGATGACGATACGGTTGCATCTGCCGTCTGCACTGAGTTCGACCTGTGCTGCCGCCGCCACAAAAGCAAAGTCGCTTCGTCGTGCATTCACCTCACAGAAGCTGACCCCAACCTTTCCGAGCCATTTGGGAAACTGCACGGAGGTAAGTACTGCATCGCTGGGCAAGTTGGTGGTCATTGGCCCAATGTAGAAGTCACGCGCCGCTATCTTCTCGGTTCGACCTCCGGCGCGATAAGCCAAAATTGCGTCTAAAGTGACAGCGATCAGCGGCAGTTCGGCCGCCGGATCAGCGTTGGCAAGTGAACCGCCTATCGTGCCGCGGGCGCGCGTAGCAGCGTGACCGACAAAAGAAATTGCGCGGGCGAGCAGGGGGAGCTTAGCTGCAATCAACGCATCACGTTCGACCCGACATTGCCGGGTGGTTGCGCCGATTGAGATCGCGTCGCCGTCTGACCGGATATAGGAAAGTTCGGCGATGCGATTGATATCAATGAGTCGAGTAGGCCGCGCCAATCGCATCACCATCATGGGGACCAGCGTCTGTCCGCCCGCAATCACGCGTGCGCTCTCATCGGATGCTAGCATCGCACAGGCTTCGTCGACGTTAGCTACGCGGGCGTACTCGAATGGCGCTGCTTTCATGACCGTTTGTAGAGCATTCAACCAAAATATGACATGGTTAGAGTTTCTAGGGTCTGATTTCAATCGGCAAAAGCTCTGCGGCGTGGATTGGAAGAAATGTTGCACTCACGTCTATCACGTTCGCTGCCTCGCCTTTCGCCTAATTAAATCTCTCCAATTAAATGCCGCTGAAATTTGCTTTAGTTGCCCGGTTTGATTGCAGCGTCCTTAATGACTTTCGCCCATTGCGGCGTTTCCGTTTTGATGGCGTCCGCAAATTCCGCGGGCGAATTGCCGATCA
>Ga0126371_10004833_pt1 | contig 11913 bp, 12 predicted proteins | sample PanSoiMetaPlot_4_FD_110145 | JGI IMG/M metagenome (GOLD analysis project Ga0126371, IMG submission 110145) | Tropical forest soil microbial communities from Panama - MetaG Plot_4 | ecosystem: Environmental > Terrestrial > Soil > Tropical forest > Bulk soil | place: Panama | collected 2016-02-17
AGTACAATCACGACCGGCCTCATCGCGGAGTCCGAAATCGTACCCCGCACGAGGCTTTCTTGGCGTTCAAAGCTGTACTAAATTCCGAGGCCCTGACTGTCTAGATTAGAGGGGTGCAATACATACTGTTACCCGCTTTTGCTAATTGCATATTCGTTGATATAGAGCTGTAGTTATGGATTTCGAACGATCTTAGCCATACACTGAGCCGCAATGTTCAGTGTCACAACAAAAGACCGCAGTCTGGATGAACGACCTAAGGAGCCCCTTCCCGAAGGATTCGGACTCACCATCGCGAGATTTCGTCAGCTCGACTCTCCGAAGTGGGAAGGCAGGGTTATGGGCGTTTCGAGCCTCGCTCTCTTTCTTGTCATTGCCGCCCTCACATACGAGAACTCAAAATCTGTCATAGGAGCAGTTGCGTTTGCACTTCTATACCCTCCCTTCTGGTTCGGCTATATCGTCATAGCTGTAGTCCCTTCGTCCATATCGAGCGCCATCTGGAGACGCGTTCAGAAAGACTACAAACAATACCTTGAATACAAGAAGTCTCAATCTGATTACAAAGTTAGGCTCGCAGATTGGTTTCGTACGCAGCTGTTCTGGTGGCGAAACCTGGGAGGTCGCGAGTTTGAGATCGAGCTTGCGCAACTTCTTACAAAGCGAGGATATCAAGTAAAATGGACCGGCAAGGCAGGCGATGGGGGGATTGACCTCGCGCTTTGGAAGGACGGTCGCAACGTTATCGTGCAGTGCAAAGCGCACGGAAGGCCAATTGGCCCAGCCCCCGTTCGAGATTTATTTGGAACGATGATTGACAGGAACGCTTCAGAGGCATGGCTGGTAAGCAGTTTTGGTTTCAGCAAGGCCGCAAGAAATTTCGCGAACGGAAAGAGAATTCAGTTGTTTAGCATCGAGGACCTGCTGCGAATAAACGATCCCTCATGAGCAAGCGGACCACTTTTTTCATTCGCAATTTTGGCTGCCGCGCCACGCAAGCTGACGCTGACGCGATTCGCGAGAATCTGCTCGCCTCTGGTCACACGTCTGCCGACTCCGAATCCAGTGCAGCGATCGTCGTACTCAATACCTGCACCGTCACCGCCGCCGCAGACGCCGAAGCCCGCGAATCCATTCGCCGCATCCATCGCATCAATCCCGGCGCGCGCATCGTAGCAACGGGATGTTATGCCCAGCGCGCTCCCGAAGAACTTGCCTCGCTGCCCGGCGTGTTTTCTGTCGTAGGAAACTCCCATCAGCAGGAGATCGCAAGCCAGCTCTTCCGTTCCGCCGAATTGGTCCCGGTCTCGGAACTTCTCCGCAGCCCTTCAGCTTCGATTTTCCGTGAAGAAATGGCCGCACGCGCAGTGCCAATGAATTTCGAGCCTCATCTCCGCGCCGATGCATCTGACGGACACACGCGCCCCGTCCTAAAAATTCAGGACGGCTGCAATCATCGCTGTACCTACTGCGTGATTCCGCTGGTTCGTGGAGGCAGCCGCAGCGCCGAGCCCCCGCTTGTAATTGCGGAAATCAATCGTCTGATCGAATCCGGCATGCAGGAAGTCGTTCTCAGCGGAATTGATCTCGGCAGCTACGGCCGCGACTTGCACCCGCGCATTTCCTTGCAGTCGCTCGTGCGCAAAATAATTTCAGAGACGCAACTCTCCAGTCTGCGCTTGAGTTCTATCGAGCCTATCGACATCACTCAGGATTTCGTCACCTTCGTCGCGTCCGAGCCGCGCGTCGCTCCGCATTTCCACATGCCTCTGCAATCCGGCTGTGACAAAATCCTTCGCGCCATGCATCGCTGGTACCGTGCCGAGCATTATGCCCGTCGCGTGCAGCTGATTCGCGAACTCCTGCCCCACGCGGCTATTGGGGCCGACGTAATCGCTGGTTTCCCGGGAGAAGCGGAAGAAGACCACGCCGCCACAGTGAGGTTTCTGTCGGCCCTTCCGCTCAGCTATCTTCACGTGTTTTCTTTTTCGCCGCGGCCTGGAACTGAAGCAGCCGCTCTCAAAGGCGCAGTCCCTGCGCAAACAATTCATCGGCGCGCGCGCGAACTCCGCGCCATCGCTCGCACAAAATCTGAGGAATTCCGCACCTCACAGGTGGGGCGAAAGCTTCGTGCCCTTACGCTCGGACGTCAGGAAGAAAATTCGACTTTTGCCGTTACCGGGAATTACCTCAACGTGCGCGTCACCGGCTCACTACCGCGCAATCGCTGGCTTGAAGTCATCATCCCACCAGAGGGCGCGCCGGCAGTCCCGCTCGCTTCCTAATCTTCCAGAATCACTTGTGCGAGCGCCAGGTTTCCGCTGTGCGTAATGGAAACATGGAAATGCCGTGCGCCCAATCGGGCTGCGTGCCTCTCCGCTTCGCCTGCCAGAAGAATTTCCGGTTTGCCGCTCGCCGCGTTTCGCACTTCAATGTCGCGCCAGCGCACGCCTTTTCTCCAGCCCGTCCCAAGCGCCTTCATCATCGCTTCCTTCGCCGCGAACCGCGCCGCATAGCGCTCATCCTTCGCCTTGTGCCGCTCACAGTATCGAATCTCGGTTTCCGTGAACACGCGATTGAGAAACGGCAGTCCGTGCCGCCGGATCGCTGCCGCAACGCGGTCAATCTCCGCAATATCTGTGCCCATTCCCACAATCATTCAGCGAACCCCGGAATCTTTCTCCGCCGTGCGCATTATACCTATAATGTGAACGCCTCCCAGTGAACGGCGCGGGAGCGCCGCCAAGATGCCATTAGGGTCAGCTCGAAAGAAGATCGCACCTTCACGAATTGGACGTGCGCGTGTCCAGCTGCAGTGGATTCTTCATCGCACCGCTGGGCTGCAAATTCTCGAAGCTTCGCCGCTCAAGAAACTCCGCTGGCTCGTCCACGGCTTCAGCACGCGCCCGGGCGGAACAAGCGTCCTGCCTGTGCGCGCGCCACATTTGGCTCAATCGCGCGCGCAGAAACTTCTTAACCTCGGTTTCACCGATTGGGATTCGCAAGCGAATGTCGACAAAAACCGCCTGCGCCTTCTCGCTGCCCTCAGCGCGCGCAAAATGCAGCTTGGCACCTTGCGCCAAATCCATTCCGACATCGCGCACGTCATCTCAGCGCCGCAAACGCCTCTGCAAGGCGACGCCCTCATCACCGCCACTCCGAGCCTGCTCCTCGCGATTCAAACTGCCGATTGCATTCCGATTCTGCTCATTGATCCACGCCATCGCGCTATCGCTGCCATTCACGCTGGATGGCGCGGCACGCTCGCGCGTATCGCCGCAAAAACAGTCGGTCGCATGCAAATGGAATTCTCCACCCGCCCCCAAGACCTCATCGCCGCCATTGGCCCGGGCATCAGCCAGTGCTGTTACGAAGTCGGGCCGGATGTCGTCAAGGAATTCGCCGCGAAATTTCCCGATGCGCGCAACTGGTTCGAAGGCCCCTTCGATCAGCTCGCATCTGGTGAAGATCCCAATCCTCTGCCCTGGCTCACTATGATGCCGCCGGGCCACCAGCCTCCGCCGCTGCGCTGCATGCTCGATCTGAAAAAGGCAAACTCTGCAATCCTCGAAGAGGCGGGCATTTCTGCAAAAAACATCTTCGTGACTGATCTGTGCACTTCCTGCCGCACTGATCTTTTTTTCAGCTATCGCCGCGAACACCCCACCGGCCGCATGCTCTCCGTCATCGGAATCCTCTAAGCGCGCGTCACACTTCCGTCGATCTGCACGTTTTGTGCCACACTCTCCATCAGCGCCAGTTGGCCGCACGCCGCCATCACGTCTTGCCCTCGCGAATACCGCACAAACGCCCGCTGCCCTTTATCCGTCAGGAATCTCCGGAACGCCTCGATCTTCTCCGCATCCGGCGGACGGTACGGCAATTCCCCCGGATTCCACGGAATCAGATTCACTTTCGCGCGCAAATTCCCAACCAGCTTCGCCACGCGCCGCGCATCCTCCACGCTGTCGTTGAATCCTCCCAGCAGCACATACTCGAACGTCAAATGCTCCCACGGACGCAGCGGATAACTCCGGCACGCCTCCATCAGCTTCGCAATCGGATACTTCCGGTTAATGGGCATGATTTTGTCGCGCTGCTCATCGCTCGAAGCATTCAGCGAAATCGCCAGTTTCGGGCGCATTTTCTCTTGTGCCAGTTTTTCGATTCCCGGCACAATGCCGCTCGTCGAAAGCGTGACGTGCTTGGGCGAAATTCCCATGCCTTTGGAATCGAGAATGATTCGCAAGGCCTTCATCACCGCGTCGTAATTCAATAACGGCTCGCCCTGCCCCATCAGCACAACATTTGTTTGAGGCTTCAGCGCTTCGCGATTGTCATCGAGCGCCACCAGAATCTGCCCAACTATATCGCCCGCCGTCAAATTCCGCAGCAAACCCAGCGTCGCCGTCAGGCAGAACTGGCAATTCACCGCGCAGCCCTGCTGCGTCGAAATGCAAATGGTCTGCCGCCTTTCTTCCGGCATGAATACTGTTTCAATCGTCGCGTCGCGCACTGCACCGGTTCCCCGGCACCGCAAAACGTATCGCACGGTCCCATCCGCCGACCGATGCCGCCGCACAACTTCCGGCAAGCCCATACGCATAGTTGCCGCAAGCCGCTCCCGCATTTCCGCCGGCAGCACGGTCACGCTGTCAATGTTCGCCACGCGTTCCGCGTAAATCGCGCGGTACAATTGGTCGCCGCGATACGCCGGCTCGCCCAAACGCACTGCTACCTCACGCAATTCCTCGCGCGATTGGCCAACCAGCGGATCTTCACTCGCTTGCGCTTGCATCAGTTGTTTTTCGCCGGACGTCATTTCTTCCATACTACGCGAACCATCTATTTTTTCCGAGCGCACTGCACTCTCTGGCGCTATACTCCCGCTTGTACGCCATGCCGCAGCTGCACATTGACGACTGGGTCCAAGCGCTCTCGAAAATCCATCGTGAGCAATTCACGCTCGAAAATATTGAGCACTACCTGCAGCAGCATCCCATTCGCAGCGAAACGCTCGAGCCCTATCTTTTCTACGCCAAGAGCCATTACACCCGTAATCTGATCTACAAATGTAAACTCTTTGAAGTCATGGCCATCTGCTGGGAAGTGGGCCAGGTCAGCCGCATTCACAATCATCGCGGACAGAATTGCTGGATGGCCGTTCCCGTCGGCAAGCTGCGCGTTCAGAATTTCCGTGTGGATAGCCAGAATCCAGTGGCCGGCACTTGCCGCCTCTCACCGAGTTCCTCTTACGTCATGGATTACAACCACCCGGGAACCGTTCAGCGCGAGGAACCAGTTCACCAAGTGCTCAATCTCGCGGAGTTCAATCAGCGCGCCACCAGCATTCACGTCTATTCTTATCCGTATGACAGTTGCGAAATCTATTCTCTCGACCGCGGAACTTATTCCGACGTCCCCTTGCACTACACCAGCGAATACGGCAAACTCAATCCTGACGAGAAACTCTTTTAGAATTTGCTCCTGTGTACAGACTCATGCCAGCTCTTTCTCTCGTCCTCTGCATTTCAAAACGAAAAATTCGCGCATGCGTTGCGCCCGTTAAGGAGATTCATGGCGTTTGACAATCGTTCTGTGCAGCAAACCACTCTGCCCAACGGCCTCGTTGTCGTTACCGAACCAATGCCCGGCGTACGCTCAGTGTCCGTCGGCATTTGGATTCGCACCGGCTCCCGCAGCGAGCCCGCCGAACGCAGCGGGATCTCCCATTTCATCGAGCACATGCTTTTCAAAGGCACGGCAAAGCGCACCGCGCAGGACATTGCCCGCGAAGTGGATTCCGTCGGCGGCATGGTTGACGCTTTCACCGCGAAGGAAATGGTCTGCTTCAATACCCGCGTACTCGATGAGCATGTCGAAACAGTTTTCGACGTCCTCGCCGATATGGTCCTCGACCCGCAATTTCCTGAAGTCGAAATCGACCGCGAGCGCTCCGTCATTCTTGAAGAAATTCGCATGGTCGAAGACAATCCCGAGGATTTAGTCCACGAAATGTTCGCGAAAAATCTCTGGGGACGCCACTCTCTCGGCCGACCCATCCTCGGCACCGCCACCACCGTCGAAAAATTCGATCGCAATGCGCTTCAGTCCGCGTTTCGCTCCTGGTACGCGCCCAATAACATGGTCATCACTGCTGCTGGCAATATCTCCCATCAGGAATTGCTCGATTTGGTTCAGCCTCGCTTCTCCAGCCGCGAGCCTGCGCGCAACGGCCACACCAATGCGACGCCTGCGCCCGCCGCCGAAATCATTTCGCGCTCCAAATCTGAACTCGAGCAAGTCCACATCTGCATCGGCGTGCCCTCCTGCTCGATGACCGATGCGCGCCGCTACGCCGTCTCGCTCTTGAACAACATTCTCGGCAGCGGAATGTCTTCGCGCCTGTTTCAAAATATCCGCGAAAAGCAGGGCCTCGCTTACGCCGTGTTCAGCGAAACGAATCACTATCATGATGCGGGAATGCTCTGCGTCTACGCCGGCACGGCCCTCGAAACCGTGGAAAAGCTGGTCGCTTCTGTCACCTCGGAATTGCGCAGCCTCAAGTCCAAGGGCGTCACCGAGGAAGAGCTTCGCCGCTCCAAAGCCAATCTCAAAGGCGCCACGCTGCTCTCTTTGGAATCTTCCGGCTCGCGCATGACCGATCTCGCCCGCCAATTTCTCTACTTCGGCAGCTACACTTCTCCCGCTGAACGCATCGCTGCGATGGAAGCTGTCACCCGCGACGAAGTCCAGCAAGTCGCCGCGGCAATGTTCCAGCCCTCGCAGGCCGCCGCCGCCATCCTCGGCAATCTCAATGGTTTCCGCCTCGCGCCGACTCACCTCGCCTTCTGAGTGACGCAGCAGGGGTTGCTCCCCGCATGTGCTGCCATTTGGTCTTCAGCGCTGACCACTTTGCCTTTCTCCTCTCTTGGATACCGTTCTGATCTTTGAGGCATATTCGGGCTTAATTGTGTCGCGTATTTTTGTCTTGACATACGAATTAATTAGTACTATAACGCTGAGGCATGAGACCGAAGCACAGCACGCTGACGCCGCAGGAGTTGGAAATCATGAAGCTGGTGTGGGAACGCGATTCGGCCACGGTTCGCGATATTTACGAAACGCTTCTCGAACGCCGGAAGATCGCCTACACCACGGTCATGACCATGATGAAAATCCTGGAATCCAAGGGCTACTTGAAAAAGCGGCTTCACGAGCGCGCTTACGTCTATCGTCCAGCGCATCGCAAGGAGCAGGTGATCGGCAAAATGATACGCGAATTCGTGGACCGCGTTTTTAACGGCTCCACTGAGCCGCTGCTCGTCCATCTGGTCAAGGCTCGCCACATTCGCGAAAAAGACCTGCAGAAAATCCGCCGGATGATCGAGGAAGCAAAGTGAACTCGCACGCGCCACTTGCCGCGAATCGGAGAGACCCATGAACGCCCCGCTCTGGTCTGCCAATCTCTTGTCCTGGAGCGCTCAAATCGCGCTCATCGCGTTGGCCGCATGGTTTCTGGTTCGCGTCTTGCGGATTCAGGACCCTCGCGTGCTCCTCATCCAATGGCGCGTGCTGATTTTTGCGTGCTTGTTGCTCCCGTTTATCGAGCCCTGGCATCGCCTAATAGTGAATCCGCTCATTCCTGCCGCGCCCGTCGCGTCCTTCCCCGATCTCGCCAGTGCGCCGGTTTCCGCTCCGTCGCACGCTTTACTCAGCATTGCTCGCCTCGCGCAAATCACTGGCGTATTAATTTTGGCTGGAATCGCCTTCCGTCTCACAACCATTGCTCTCGGCCTTCTCAAACTGCGCCAGCTTCGCCGCGCATCCTCTACTGTTCCTCCGCAAAGTGAATTTCACTCTATTCTCGCGCAAATGAGCGCCGAAACTGGTACGCGAGCCAAGGCCTGCATCTCGGCTCAGCTTCACTCCCCTGTTACTTTCGGCCTCGCCCAGCCAGTCATTCTTCTACCCGACCGTTTCTTTCATTTGGACGCCCAGTCCCAGGCCGCCATTCTTTGCCACGAACTGCTTCACGTCCGCCGTCGCGATTGGGCGCATCACTTGGCGGAGGAATTCCTTTGCTCTTTTTTCTGGTTTCATCCTGCAATTCACTGGCTCGTCGCCCGCGTCCGCCTTGCCCGCGAACAGCTCGTCGATCGCGAAGTGGTGCACCTTACCGGCGCCCGAAAGATATATTTGCAAGCCTTGCTCGAATTCACCGGCACGACCAGCCGCGCCATCGCCATTCCCGCGCCGCCCTTTCTCGCCGAACGTCAGGTCGTCGAACGCGTGGCACTTATGCTCAAGGAGGTTCGTATGTCTCGCACTCGAATGATTGCTTCGTTGTCCGCTGCCGCATGCCTGCTCGCTGCCTGCGCAGTTCTCGCGGTTTCGGTTTTTCCGCTGCAAGCCGCGCCGTCCCCACAGAGTTCATCGCAAACCCAAACTGCGGCGCCGGCAAGCAGTCCAGTGGTCGAAGCCAACACAATTTGGATTGCCAAAGTGAAACGCGGCGACATGTCCATTCAGGTCAGCGGCATCGCTGAAGCTCTTTCCGCCAATGACCTTCGCGTGTCGTTGCCGGAAGGCATGATGCGCGACGTTCAAGCTGGTCAGGGCGTCCTCGTGAATACTCACCACGAAATGCATCGGCGCGCAGTTGAATACGGACTGCGAGGGCACGTAAGCAGTGTCAGCATGGAGGTTGTTGCTGGAGTGCGCACCGCAGACGTTACGCTGGATTCGCCGCTTCCCAAGGACATCGACTCCAGCGCCACGCTCGAAGCCACAATTTCGGTCGCCGATCTCAAGAATGTGGTTTATGTGGGCCGGCCCGCTCATACCAGCGAAAATTTGTATGGAGCGACACTGCCCATTTTCAAGGTTACTGAAGACGGCAAGGACGCAGAGCGCGTCACGGTGCAATTCGGCCGCGCCAGCGCCACGACCGTCCAGGTGCTTTCCGGCCTCCAACCGGGCGACAATGTGATCCTGTCTGACATGTCGCCTTACGACAAATTCACACGCGTCCAAATCAAACGCTGACAGCGCATCGCTCTTGCGAGGTTGCGATAGACAATCGCTCGATCGGCTGTCTGGCAGGCGAGCCGGTGACAGTCACTTTTTCGCTGCTTTCCCGTTGACGAAGTTTCAGCGCTTTGTCATCATGCAGCGCAAGTCGCGCAATTCATCGCTCTCCGAAATCGCGCGGCTTGCGAGGGACTATCAGCTTTCGAATTTCCATTCTCGCTTCCGGCAGCTCGGGCAACGCCACGCTGCTTGAAACCGAGCGCACTTGCCTGCTGGTGGACGCCGGGCTCGGCCGGAAAGAAACCCTTTGCCGCCTCGCCGCACTCAACAAGAATCCCGATCACGTTGACGCCATTCTGATTTCCCACGAGCACACCGACCATTCCAGCGGACTTCCCCAACTCTTGCGCCACTTCCGCGCCACCGCTTATCTCACGGAAGGCACCTTCGCCGAAATCCTCCGCTTCTTGCCCGAAGCTTCCGCAAAAAAACTTGAGCGCGTGGAACACATTTGCGCCGGCGAGAAATTCACCATCGGAGACATCGAAATTTCCCCTTTTTCCGTTCCACATGACGCCGCCGATCCCGTCGGCTATTCTTTTCGCACCAATGGCACCAAAGTCGCCATTGTCACCGACCTCGGCTATCTGCCCGAGCTGGTGAAATTCCATCTGCGCGATGCCGACTGCCTGATTCTCGAATCGAATCATGACCTGGAAATGCTCAAAGTCGGGCCGTACCCGTGGTACGTAAAGCAGCGGGTGATGAGCCGCACCGGTCATCTTTCCAATCACATCGTCAGCGAATACCTTTCTTCCTCCGAGGGATTTGACGCCCGCGCGCGCTTCCTGGTCCTCGCCCACGTCTCGGAAACCAATAACAATCCCGACCTCGTGCACCTGTCCGCCACCGAAGCACTCAACCGGCGCCCGGCTGAATCCGCCTTCCACGGCGAACTGCTCATCGCCTCGCAACACAATCCACTCGGCCCGCTAAATCTGTAGTCTCATCCCTTCGCTGATTCACAAACAAACACCTCACCCAAAGGATGTCTTTTCGCTTCGCAGGACTTCGACTATTCACGTTTGAGGGCTTGCCTCTCGGGCAGCAAGTGAGTATTTTCCGGCAACCGAGAGACAAATTGATTTGAAAGGCTTTACAACGGTACAGAAAGCGGAGGATTTGGCTCCCCGGGCAAGACTCGAACTTGCAACCCTTCGGTTAACAGCCGAATGCTCTACCATTGAGCTACCGGGGAACTGTGGGAATACCTCGTGCAGCCAGACGAAACGAGTGTAGTCGAGCTTCTCAATGGCGTCAATGCGGGATGGCTTAGAGACGAGGATTACTGCAGGCGCTGTGTCTTTGAATCGAAGCCGATGAGAGAATCGAAAATCGCCAGCACGTGACGGCGATACTCCGCGATTTTCTCAAAATTCGTCCGCTGCTCGGGCTGGCGCAGGCATTCGCGATCCCATTTTGCGAGCACTGCCGCGGGAACTTCGATATCCCGGCGCAGCTCTTCTGCCGAATGTCCACGCAAAAAGAGGCCATAAAAGAACGCCGCCTCCCGCTGGGGAAAATCCAAATCGCGGACAAGGTCGTCCAGTACTGTGGTTATGGTTGCCGGATTTGCCTGAGTCGACATAGCACAAAAACGCAGTTTACTGAATTCATCCGCCGCGTCAAGAGCAGAAGAGAAGTGTCTTGGACTATCGGGAAAGGTCCTAGTAGCGGTTACGGCTGGCGCGGAGGAACATCTGGAGGGCGGTTACATTGGCCTGATCGCTGCCCACCCGCAGAGCATCCACTGGCAGGCCGAGCACTTCGGCCTGTTCCAGGCTAAGTCCTGCATCATCAAGCTCGGCCAGGCTGTAGCCTTCTGCGGGAACCAGGCGATTGCGGGCGGAGCGGTCCACGGGGCGCGGCGGATTTGCAACTGCTCCGCGCCTGCGTATCCGGTTGAAAAACTCGTCCCAATCCCGGCGAATCCACATGGCCTTCTCGCTCCTCGCCCAGCTACGGGTTAGATGCACAATTTCTTGGCCGCGTCGCAGCTGTGCAAAATACCGTCTGCGCCGAGGATTGTAACCCCGCGTGTCAAGAAAAGTAGCGATTCCGCAGCGTTTGTATCCATACCGTTACGAATTAGATGAACACATTGGATTCCGTATCCAAAATTCGAAGGCAAGAAAACGCCTAGTTGCCGCCAGCTTGCTATAATGACGGCAAATGCAATCCCAAGAATCGCCTGGCGCACAACCCGTCATTGTCCTTCACTATCACGAACTTTGGCTGAAAGGCCGAAACAAGCGCTACTTTGTTTCGAAGCTGGCCGCCAATTTACGTGCGGCGCTTGAGGGCTTTTCGCTCCAGAAAATCGAGCGACCGAATGATCGTTTCGTTATTCGACTTGGTCCTGGCATTTCCGTCGATGAAGTTTTGCGCCGCATTGAGCGCGTGGCGGGAATCGCGTACTACGCTGTAGCGCATCCTGTGGAGCGGGATCTGAACGCGATTTGCGAGACTGCCTGGCGGGAGATGCGTGGTCTTTCGTTCAATTCGTTTGCAGTTCGGGCGAAGCGCAGCGACAAATCATTTCCGCAAAGCAGTTCGGAAATCGAGCGCAGAGTTGGACGGTTTCTTCTTGATTCCCTTCAGGCTACGGGCCGTAGCGCGCGTGTGCAGCTGAACAATCCGGACGTAACCTGCCGCATCGAAGTCACCTCCGGCCCGGCGCTCGTGTATGCGAAAAAAATCCAGGGAGCAGGCGGCATGCCCGCGAACACTGCCGGCAAACTGATGTGCCTGCTTTCAGGCGGATTTGATTCCGCGGTTGCTGCATACCAGCTGATGAAACGAGGCGCGCATCTTTCCTTC
>Ga0126371_10004834_pt1 | contig 11912 bp, 17 predicted proteins | sample PanSoiMetaPlot_4_FD_110145 | JGI IMG/M metagenome (GOLD analysis project Ga0126371, IMG submission 110145) | Tropical forest soil microbial communities from Panama - MetaG Plot_4 | ecosystem: Environmental > Terrestrial > Soil > Tropical forest > Bulk soil | place: Panama | collected 2016-02-17
CGCCCGGCGAAAGATGCTCGCAGAAAATGTGAACCGTGCCTTGTCCGGGTTTCAAGAAGGAGAGTTTGGTCTACAGAACTATTGCTCTTGAGTCTACGCTGCTACCGCATAACGATGGTGCAGCCCGCCGAGTCTCGGAAGGGATTGAATCTTGCTTTCACCCGCAGAGTGAATTTCTGTCGCATGACCTGCTGGCGTGTCCTTCGCCAGTCCAAGATGAGTCCGGTCCTCATGGTAGTGGAGCAGGTAGAAAGACATCAGTCGTTTGAGATGCCGCTCATTCAAGATGATCACGTGATCCAATAAGGCGCGTCGGCAACTTCCCACCCAACGTTCAGCAACACCGTTCTGCCACGGACAGCCAAAGGCCGTGTGAGTTGCCTCGCTTCCCATGTCTCTCGCGGCCGAAACCACATCGGCGCCAAACTTTGCGTCGCGGTCGAATAGCAAGAATCTGTGCGTCTGTTGGTAGGCCCATGCTTCTCGCAATGTGGCCTCTGCGTAATCTGCTGATTTTAGAGTCGGCCGTGATTCTGGCGAGGGACAGGTCAGTTATCGTCAGGTTTCTCGGTGCCGCCCTGCTCAGCACCCTTAGGTTTGGGGACCGTAGAAACAGTTTCGACGTTGAATTTTTTGTAGTCGGAGTAGCGCGTGACGGCGTTGAAGTTGAAGCCTTTGAGGAGCAGGAGGCGGACGCCAACGTGAGCTTCCATAGAGGTGGGGAGCCAGACCTCGTTATTGATATAAGCCTGCTCGAAAATAAAACTCGTGCCCTTCTGCAAATTGGCGATCAAGCCGCCGGCGAATCTAAAGTCACCCACGAAATAAGCTTCCAGGCGCGCGACGTCGTGGGCCTGCTCGTCGATCCAGATGACGCCAGCGAGTTTTTGGACGACCTTTTCGAACAGTTTGTGTGCTTTGTATTCGGGGTTGGGCTCGAAATCGAAGACCAGGACGTCCTGGCCGCGGAATCGCTCGCGCCGCGGGTTCACGAATTGGCAAGCCCTCAGGAACGTCTCAATGTCAGGGTCGTCGTCGTCCTTCTTTGTACCCTCTTCTTTTGCTTTTTCGTCCTTGGCTTTCTTCTTGGCTTCGCGCTTCTGAATATCCTGAATTTCTTTCTGAACTCTCTCGCTTTCTTTTTTCTGCTCCGCGTCGCTAAGCGGCTTACCGTCTTTCTTGACAAGTGTGGAAACCTCATCGCCATTCAAATAGAAAAACGTGTACTCCTTCAGTTCGGTTTTCTTGACCCTGCCATCCTTTTCAAATTCCGTTTCTTCCTCGACACGCGTGCCGGCGTAGTTTTCCTTGAGCTTGTCGACGGCCTTCTGGTTTTCGTCGATTTCCTTGAACAGGACCTTCAAATCGGGCAGCTGGACTTGCGATTTCTTGGGAAAATCGAAAACTCGCTCACCTATTGTTCCATTGATCGCGGCGCGAGCGATATCGATAGAATAGACATCGCTTCCGCGATGTAGTTCGATCTTGTAAGGCAGCTTGACGCCGTCCACGTCGCGGTAATCCGCGTACAGAATCTCTTGATCCACGCCGCCGAGAGCAGCGCTTTCCTTGACAATGAGATGCGTTTGGGGATCAAAAAACACTTGCCGTCTTATGTTGGTCGGAGTGGTGACCTCGATCTGCAGGGCATCCCTCCCACGGACTTGCGCGTGACCGACAAAGGCTAGCGCCTGCTTGTTCTTCTTAGGGTTCACGAACCGCGAGTTGTAATAGACAGAGGCAGCCTCGAGCTGCAGCCCTTGCTGGCCAAGGAGCGTGGAGATCTCGCCGGAGGCGGTTTGGTGCCAGGCAGACTTGCCGTTGTAGGCTTCGATGAGGTTTTTGTCGCCTAGCACGAATTCAGAATAGTAGCGGTTAGGCAATTTGGTGCTGAAGGTGTAGGTGGCGGGCTTTCCGTCAACGGGATTGGTGAAGGTGCCTTCGAGGGTTTCGGTTTGAACTCTGGAGAGGGCCTTACTGCCACCAGCGGCTTTGACGTATTGCTCGGCGATTTTGGCGGGGTCCTGAGCCCGGGCGGGGCCAGGAGCAGATACCAACGCTATAGCCAACGAGGCATAGCAGCTGAGGCGTCGCATTGGGGGCCTGCCTTTCTAAACGCAACTTCCTGTCAAAAGTTTCTGCGAAGCGGAAAACCGCTCATGTGTAAAGACGTAAGAGACAGGCGAAGATTAACGTCAAAATGTGTAATTCTTGCCGGCCGTCCGCTAGACCTAGCCCAAGGAGGAACAATGGCTGGAGCTCCGAGGATTGACCTGTCCTGGATGGTAGGATCGCAAAATTCTGGCGACGGGCACGAGGCTTGGACGGCCTAAAGTCATCGTAGACGCTCGCACGATTGCCCTAAGAGGGAAAGCCGCTTCCTTGTTTTGTCGGCGGGGAGTACACTCCGCATTATGACCAACATCGAAAAACACGCTCCCGGCGACTTTTGCTGGATCGAACTCGCCACCACTGACCAAACCGCCGCAACCGATTTCTACGCCAAAATCTTTGGCTGGACCTTCAAGAACTATCCCATCGGCCCCAACCAGGTCTACACCGTTTTCCAGGTCCAGCAACGCGACGTCGCCGCGGGCTGCACCCTTCGACCCGACCAGCTCTCTCTTGGCGTTCCCCCACACTGGAATCCCTACGTCGCCGTGGAAAGCGCCGACACTACTGCCGCCCGCGCGGAGCAACTTGGCGGCAAGGTCTTGGCTCCGCCCTTTGATGTTTTCGATGCCGGGCGTATGGCCGTCTTACAGGACCCCACTGGCGCGGCTTTTTCGCTCTGGCAAGCAATCAACCATCTCGGAACCGGAATCTCTGCCTCCCACGGGACACTGTGCTGGGCCGACTTGAGCACTCCCGATCAGGCGCGCGCGGGACAGTTCTATTCCGATCTGTTTGGCTGGCGGATGATGAAGGAAGACGAGGATCCCGCCCACAATTACTGGCACATCAAGAACGGCGAGGAGTTCATTGGCGGCATTCCCCCCGCTTCCCACCACCAAGCTGGTGCTCCCGCTCACTGGCTGGCATACTTTACCGTTTCCGATTGCGACGCCACGGCCACGACCGCAAAAAATCTCGGCGCCAAACTTTATATGCTGCCCAAAGATTTTGAAGATGTTGGCCGCATTTCCATCCTTGCCGATCCGCAGGGCGCTACGTTCGCCATCTTCAAAGCCGCCGCACTTGCAGCCTCTGTGCGGTAACGACTCGAAAAGCCGCTTGCCCACAATCCCCTGTCCCTCGCCAAAACGGTTTCTGTAACAACGTTACAGCAGCCAAGCTTAGCGACATGGCTTCATCAGACGAGCGGGGCTCGGAGAAGTAACGATCGACTAGAGGTGCCAAGCAGCCAAGCAAAAGGGCGATAGTAAGGATGATCCAGATCGGAAAGAAAATGTTAATCAGTACATTGAGTTTATTCTTCATTATGGCTTACGGTTGTTCGAGTGGGCGAGAGACTAGGCGCCGTCGGTGTCTTGTGTCGCGTTGACATTGTTCACTTAACGATGCCACTGCGCGCGACCAGCCACTGCCGTCGCGGCTAGCCCGCAGGGCGTGGCCAGAATGGCAAAGTACCCACACAGCTTCTTCGCTTTTGTAATCATAGAACCTCGACGGCAAGCCCGATTCTTTGCGGCTCTCCGAGGTGTAGCGCGACTACACCCCGGACCACTTTCGTACAACTCTTAATGTCCCGGCGTTTCTAAGCCACTTTCACCATTGTTGGATTCAAATCCCCAGCGGGTTTTGGGGAATGAACGCATTGCTGTCCACCAAAGTGTCAGCCGCAAAAAAGTTCCTGATCGCCGACATACAATGAACGACTCCCCTGGGAGCATATGAGTGACGAAACGGAAGCCTCTATGCTCTGTAGCAAAGAGAGAACCGTACAAGCGACCAATTTACGAGGAATTTACAAGGAACTCACAAGTAGGTCCGCGCTGTCTCGCCGTGGGCCCTTGCGTCTGTGCTGCGCACGCTTACACCGGCGAATTTTACTTCAAGGCTCAACCGGGGCCGGATCGAGCAGCACGATCTCGTTGTCCTCATCATCCGCCTCCGCGCCCCCAATCGGAACATTTGAGTAATGGAGCTTCGCGATGGCGTCGAATGAACCCTGGCCGACGAGTTGGCCTCGAGGGAGTTATCTTCGATGAAGCGGAGGACCGAAGTCTGATCGGTCACGGTGTGGTCGACAAAGTTCTTCTTCGCCCAAGGCGAAACCACCAAAACCGTCTTCGCTGGTTCTAGGCTATTACTTCCTTGTGCCGCGGCTCGCTTCTGCCTTCTGTTTGGTTTGCGGCGCCGCTGCAGGGTGATGAGGCAAGCCTTCCGACTGCGCTACCCTACTAGGTAGGGCGTGAAGGTAACGACTCGTCATGGAACCCTGGTACCAGGCGCCAAGTGGACGTTGCACCGCTCAGGGTATGTTGATCCGATTCACCTTTCCGCCGTCGGTCAGGGTTTGCGGTCGACGCCGACCACGGCAGCCCGCCGGGCGATCAGGCCATCGATGCTGTAGCGACCCGGCCCTGCGAAGATCAGCCAGACGAGAATCATCACGTACAGAACCTCCGGGTTGGTCGCGACCGCGACGATCATTGCGCCTACTAGCATTAGTGCACACAGTGGCGTTTGAGCAGGCCGAGCGCCAGGCCACCGCCGCAGACGAACTCGACCAGCGACACGAAGAGCGCACTGGCATGCGGAAACGGGGTGTGCGACTGAACCATGGTCTGCTCCATCGTGCTGAACTGAGCCGGCACCAGCAACTTGGTTCCACCGTCACGTGGCTTGTTCTTGTGATACGGTAGGCGGTCATGACATTCCTCAGGCGACTTCGGGAGGGGCTTCGTCGCGGCGAAGTCACTTGTACTGTACGGTTCTGGACACGTCCGCACGTTACCGTCGGTGCGCGGTACCGGGTGGAGGAAGGAGCGATTGTGATCGACTCCATCGAGACGATCGGATTTCCAGATATCACTCCAGAATTGGCACGCGAGTCAGGATTCCTTGGTGTGCTGGACCTGCTTAAGGTAGCAAAGCACGGCCGAGGTCAGAATATTTATTTGATTCGGTTCCACTACGTGCGGCCAGGCACAAAGACAACGGCGAGGCGTAAACGGGATAAGATTTAGTGTTTCGAGTAGAGCAAAACGGCCTCAGCTTTTCGCCTTCCTACGGGCCATTAATGCCGGTTCGCGAAGGTGTAGCCCGACTATGAACACCGTGCCACGGAGCAGTACCGCGCGCAGTCGGTGGTGTACTGGGCTGACCAGATCAGCGTGCCTGTCCTCATACTCCATAGCCGACTTGTGCCGGTCACCCAAGCTCTGCGAATGGCAGAAGCGCTTCAGGGAAAAGAGCAAGGTGGGCGCCCTCCACATTTACGATCGCAATGGCCACTCGTTGCCGCAGGATCGCGACGACCGCAATCGCAAAATCATCGAATTGGTTCAACAGGCACGAGAACAGTAGCCCGCAGTGAAAGCCTCTGGAACTCGTGCGCAGGCTTGCTAACTTCACAAAGGGTTTTCGCGGTGTGACAGGAGGATGCGGCCGCAATCGTCCAGCTTCGTGCAGTGACACCGCATGCTTTTCTTCAAGAGCTTCTGCATGTTCTTCAGCCGAGAAATCAGGAGATCCATCTCGCGGTACTTCTTTCGAGCTAGCTGTCGCCATCGCGCCGAAGCAGGAGCACTCTTCCGGAAACCATGAAACAGTAGCTTGATCTCGGCGATTGTGAACCCAGCCTTTCGGGCGAACTCGATGACGGTCAATTGTAGCGCCGCGTCGGCCGCAAAGTGTCTTTGCCCATTTTGCCGAAGAGCCGGGGGAAGAACCCCGGCCTTTTCGTAGAAGCGAATGGCAGAGGTACGAATTCCAGCTTTGCGTGCAACTTCGCCAATCTTCATTTCGGTTCCCCAAAAGAATGCTTGACTTAAAGTGCGCTTTAACAACTAGCATTTTCCCAAGTGGCCTGCAAGGCCACTTGAAGAAGGGAGAAAAGATGGAAAGGCTATCGTTCCAACAATTGCCACTTGTAGTCAAAATAGCGATGTGGGTTGTTTTTAACAATGCTTGGTGGTCCATCGAAGAGTTCGTCATCGACCGCCGCGGGTTGTGGAAGTACATGCCCTACTATCGCGTGGCGAATGCCTGTGTGTGGGATCTTGCGGTTGCCCTAATCATCGCGGTGGCGATTTGGCGGGCCTCTCGCCGAAGCCGCAGTCATCCCGCATGAATGGCGGGCTTTGGGAACTAACGCCCGCGAACGTCAGGCATCTGATTCCTCATACGAGGCTTTTAGCCATGCGAGGGAACGATGTACATGTACATAGTAAAACGCATGATCCGCCGTGCGCTCCGCTATCATCAGGCTGGCAACGTGGAGGCCCTCCTCAAGTTCTACGCCGATAATGTCATTTTCGTTTTCCCTGGCAAAAATTCATGGGCCGGGGAGTTCCACGGCAAAGAAGCCATCGCAGCGTGGCTCCGGCGGTTTCACCGCGCGGGGCTGAAGCTTGAGGTGCACGAAATTGTCGCAGGCGGCCCCCCTTGGAATACGACTGTTTGTATTCGCATTACCGACCAGGCCGCCTCCAACGGAGAAGTGATCTACAAGAACCGCGCCGTGCTCTTTGGCAAAGTGCGTTGGGGCAAAATTGTGTTCTACGAGGTCTATGAAGACACGCAGAAGGTCGTGGAACTCGACAAGTATCTGGCCGGGCAGGAAACCATCTCTGGCGCGAGCAAGAAGAGCGAATGACTGCGGGCAATCCCCGCTGAGGAGGCCGCGCCGTGCCACAGGTCTCGAAGCGAGAGTTCGAACGGCTGCCGCTGCGAGTTCACGACTTTCTTGCGGGAGTGGCGCTGCACGACGTCTGGGCCGTCGATCTGCCGCGTTGGCGCGCCGGAGTGACGCTCGATGAGTTCTTGCGGGCGGCAAGCAACCGTCCATTCACACCATCCACGGTCGTACGGATACTGATCAGTATCCGCCTTTCCATTGGGCGGCTCTTCGGTTGGGATGGGGAGCCGGCTGCATCTACGCGCGAAAGCTTCGCAACTCGCCTGACGGCTGCCGATCACTCAAGGTCGCTCGTGCCACCGGGCACAAAAGACGGACTCTTCCGCGTCGTGTACCGCTTCGAAAACGAGCAGCTCCTGGAGGTGATCAATCGTACCGCCCACGCCGCGGCCCTGAGCGCCCTCGTCGAGACGGCAAGCGCCTATCGTTTCTATTTCGGCGTCTATGTCCGCGGCGTAGGCCGCTTCACGCCACTCTACATGGCCCTAATCGACCCGTTCCGCAAACTGGTCGTGTATCCGTCACTCTTGCGTTCCATCCGCGCGAACTGGAATCAACACTTCGGCTCAGCCTGACGACGCCGGGTAGCATTCATTGCGTGCTTAGCCTCCAGCGTCCTGTGGGCAAGTAGCCCGGTTGGCAAAGCTCTGCTTTGCAAGGCAGTTCGACAGAGACGCCTATTAGCTCTCGGAGCGGACGAGCGCGAAGTCAAAGGAATTTGCGAGATCTTGAGCGTGGGCGCTATTTTTAGACCTCACCAGACACTGCAACGGCGGCGTCACGCGGGTAGCCTATGGCCAATCGCATGAGCGGCCGGATCATCAAACTGGACAATTAGTTGATTCTAAAGGAGCGAACGGAAACTTTGCTGGAGAGGCAGTCTGTCCTTATCCATGCTACCTCCCGTCGACCCGATTTCTTCCGCGCAGGTCATGGAGGAGGTGAACCGAAACCGTTCAGCCCAGACCGCTCGGCAAATGATACACGCATGATTCAACTCTCCTCGGCCGGAAAGCATTTCGGCTCCAAGACACTTTTCGAAGCCCTCAACTGGGTTGTAGGGTCGAGAGATCGCGTGGGGCTGGTGGGCGCGAATGGAACGGGCAAATCGACTTTGCTGAAGCTGCTGGCGGGAATGGAGACCCTCGACAAGGGCTCTTTCTCCCGCGGCTAAGGACACCACCAGCGGGTACCTGCCCGAAGACGGTTTATGTCTTTCCGGTCGAACGGTTCTCGAAGAATGTCTGTCCGTGTTCGGGCATCTGCTTGAGATCGAAAAGGAGATGTCGCTCGCCAAAAGTCTGGCCGACTTTAAAATCAACAAGATACGGATAACAAGGCTGCATCATTCCTCTCGATCCGCAGCCTGCAAGATGAGTGCGTGGCAAGTAGCGTGCTTCCCTCCCGGTAACTTGGACAGAGCCTCCTCCCGGAAACGTTTCCAGAAGCGAAATAACGACGGATGCGTCTAACCAGAGTAAGACACGAGACAATCATGCCAGGAAGAACCGCAGCATTCCTTCTCGCAACCGTTTTACTCGGTTTCGCTGCAGGTATCGCCATGCACGCGCGAAGTGCCCACCAAGCGCCCGCTGGCGATCAATCGCCTTCAGAAGAGGAGCGCACCCGGCTACTTGCAAAAGGCAAGGAAATCTTCCTCGAACGGTGCGCGCGTTGTCACAACGAACACGGCGACAAGCCACTGAAGACCGGCGTACCTTTGCGCGAGCGCGGGCTTTCCGCCGACGTGATTGCCCGGGCAGTTAGCGGCCGCCTGCGAGATCGAGCGGAGGACGAACGCCGCGCAGTTACCCTATACATTTCGAGTTTGATGAAGACCAAGGATTCGGAAGAAAAGGCAACACCGAAACCTTAGTTGTGAGTTTCGGTTACGAAATCGATTTTGTTCGTCGGCGCTATGATCATCTGGCGTCGATCTACCCGCTGTTTAACGTCCTGTTTTGGCTTCCGTTGAAGGTTAGAGCTAAAGCGGTAAAGCAATTGGAACTCAAGCCCGGTGACAAGGTGCTTGAGGTGGGTTGCGGGAGCGGCCGAAATCTTCGCCGCCTGGTCGAAGCTGTCGGTCCGACGGGAGAAGTTTTTGGCGTCGACTGCTGCGACGCGATGTTGGCAAAAGCCAGGGAGCTTTCCGACCGCCATCAATGGGGCAACGTCAAGCTGTGGCAGGAAGACGCAACGGAGATGCGTCTGCCCGCGCCAGTAGACGGGGTGCTGTTCAGTCTTTCCTATACCGTGATTCCGAAACCTGTGACTGCGCTGGAGAAGGCCTGGGAGTACCTTCACCCCAAGCGACATGTTGTGATTATGGACGGGAAGCTTGCTTATGGACCCTTGGGCAGGTTATCGCGGCCCCTCGTGATCTTCCTCAGCAAGGCGACAATTCTTGGCGACCCAGACCGGCAGCCATGGGAAGATTTGAAGAAGTTCACGCCCCAGATAGAAATGGAAGAAGTCAATTTCGGAACATACTACGTCTGCCGGGGAACAAAGCTTTAGCGGTTCTTTGCTTGGTAAACGGGCTAACCACGAAAGTATGTCTTAGGAGCAAGATTTCCCGTAAGCCGACTTACGGTCCACTTGAGTGGGCAGCTGAAACTAACAGAATATGGAACGCGAAGAAAAAGGAAGAAATTGAGCTAACTCCAAGTCGTTCAGTACGTCTCACCAAGGCATAAAAGACGCTTCGAGACCAGGCAAGAAACATGGAGACTTCACGTCGTAGATTCCTGCTTACGAGTGGAGTGGCAGCGGCAGGGCTTGCCATCGGCGGCCGCGGACAGGTGCGGCACTCAAGCAGCCCTGCCGTACCACGGTTTCGGTTACCCCTTGCCGTCCCTCCCGTGTTGCAACCTGTCCGAGTCGAAGGCATCAACGATTACTACGAGATTGACCAACGCGAAACGCGCGTCGAGGTCCTGCCAGGTAAGCGCACTGCCATCTGGGGATATCAGGGAATAATGCCAGGCCCGACCATCCGGGTACGGCGGGGCCGCAAAGCAGTGATCCATCACTTCAACAAGCTATCTGTTCCGACCGTCGTCCATCTCCACGGTGGCAGTACTCCCGCCGATTCTGACGGCTTCCCCACCGACCTGGTGATGCCGGGACAATCAAAGATCTATGTGTATCCGAACGAACATGCGGCAGCCACACTTTGGTATCACGACCACGCCATGGACCAGACGGGCCACAATCTGTTCATGGGGCTGGCCGGCCTTTACATCGTTGAAGACGAAGACGAGCAGAATCTTCCGCTGCCGCGAGGTGCGTACGACGTCCCGCTGATCCTGCAAGATCGCCGCTTTACTCCCGACGGCTCGCTGCAATACTTACCGGACCCGGTCTCTGGCGCGATGACTGACACACTCCTTGTAAACGGCGTGCCTTGGCCGCGGTTCGAGGTAAGTGCCCGCCGCTACCGGTTCCGAATCTTGAATGCCTGCAACGCGAAATCCTTCCGACTAGGATTGAGTTCCGGTGAATTCTTCGTGCAAATTGCCACCGACGGCGGCCTCCTGTCTGCGCCGAGGAAGGTAAAGGAGATTCCGTTAGCCATGGCGGAGCGGGTAGAAGTCCTCGTGGATTTCTCTTCCCATCCAGTTGGAACTCAACTGTTTTTGAAAGACTCGACCGAGCGAAGTGAAGGACTTCTACGTTTTGACATTGTGAGAAAAGAGCGCGACGACAGCGCCGTACCGGCCCGGCTAGCGGATGTTCAAGAAATTCCCGCCGAACGCGCGGCGCGGTTGCGGACGTTGGTTTTTACCCGAGGCTCCTCCGAAGGACCCGACGCGCGCTGGGCCATCAACGGCAGACAATTCGACGCCGATCGGCCCATTGTAGCTCCGCGCTTTGACGACATTGAAGTTTGGCGGATTCTAAACCATACATTTGGCGAGCCACATACCATCCTGCATCCAGTCCACCTCCATCTGGTGAACTTCCAAATCCTAGAGCGGAATGGGGGCCCGCCCCTTGCCCATGAGACCGGTTGGAAGGATACGGTTGCGCTCATGACCGGCGAGGAAATCCGGCTGATAGCGAGGTTTGGCGGATATCACGGAAGATATCTGCTCCATTGCCACAACCTGGAGCACGAAGACCGGGGCATGATGGCCCGCTTCGATGTTGTCTAAACTGCGAAACAAGCGAGCGCCAGGCCGAACGCAATGCGAAATCTTTCTTGTTCAAGGCCAGAACATGATGGGCACGCTCAACACGCCGGATTAGCCGGTAAAGCCAAGTACTAGCCTCCACCTTTCCGATTTGGCGACTAGCCAAGCACTACTCCCCGTCATCCCGCTCGCTACACGGTCGAAACTAATGAATCACCCATACCTGTCTGGCTTCGCCAGCGGGCGTCGCTTGAACGACGGGGATGCCCGAATTGGGTGTCTCGCTGGTGGCATCAACGGCCAATTGGCTCGCGGCGCTGGTGATGCAGAAGCCGTTGTTTACCGGCGTGATGATCCACTCTTGGAAAACGGCTGCCGCCTGGAGCAGGTAACCGCACTTCTTTCTCGCAAGGCTATATCGCCAGGTGGGCGGGTGCGCGGGAATTCTGTAAGCGGATGGGCATTTGCCCTTTAATGGGTGGGTGGGCAACCCTTCATTTATTCGATCACGGAAGAGTTGCCCTTCACTCGACCGCGGGGGACCGCTAGGCGGCCATAAGGAGGCGATTTCAACGAGTATCAACTACCGATCTGAGTGCCGAGCGACTCTCGATACGGTGCTCACTTTCATAAGCTGGTTTCCCCAAAGGGTAGGTGCTGGTGAAAAGAGCTCGTAGAAGAATCACACAGTCGGAGCCTGCGTGGTCGTGAGGCGGTGATGGTATACGACCTGATCGTTGTCGGTGGCGGCATTGCTGGCGCGTCGCTAGCGCAGCGCATGGCAAACAGCGGCGCGCGTGTGGTGGTTCTTGAGCAGGAAACCGAATTTCGCGACCGCATTCGCGGCGAGTGTTTGCAGCCGTGGGGAGTAGGCGAGGCACGAAAACTGGGCGTCGCCGAGGTGTTGCACGGCTGCGCCAACGAAATGAGATGGGTCGACTTTATCATCA
>Ga0126371_10004836_pt1 | contig 11906 bp, 8 predicted proteins | sample PanSoiMetaPlot_4_FD_110145 | JGI IMG/M metagenome (GOLD analysis project Ga0126371, IMG submission 110145) | Tropical forest soil microbial communities from Panama - MetaG Plot_4 | ecosystem: Environmental > Terrestrial > Soil > Tropical forest > Bulk soil | place: Panama | collected 2016-02-17
CGCCGAGTGCCGCGCACGGTGGACGCCGAAGAGTTCGCGGTGCGCGCGGTCCTGGGGCAGCAGGTGTCCACCGCTGCGGCCCGGACCCACGCGGCCCGCATGGTCACCGTCCTCGGCGACCCGGTGCCTGACCCGGCTGGCGGACTGACCCACGTGTTCCCGGATGTGGCCACGCTGGCGGCGATGGATCCCTCGTCACTCGCCGTTCCCCGGGCCCGCCGCACCACGCTGACCACCCTGGCCGGCGCACTGGCCAGCGGCCAGATCGACCTCGGTGTCGGCAGTGACTGGGCCAGGGCCCGCGCCCAGCTCACGCAGGTGCCGGGCGTGGGCCCGTGGACCGTGGAGACGATCGCGATGCGCGCACTCGGCGATCCCGACGCCTTCGTTGCAACCGACCTGGGCGTCCGGCAGGGCGCCCGACACCTGGGCCTGCCTGCCACGCCCGCCGCGCTAACCGGGTACGCGGCCGCCTGGCGGCCGTGGCGGGCTTACGCCGTGCAGTACCTCTGGGCGAGCGGTGACCACGCCATCAACCGCCTGCCAGCTAGCTGACGATCCTGGGCGGATGGTCAGTTCGGGGTGAGCAGCAACGCATGGCCTTGGTAGGTGCTGGTGTCGTAGGCATTGGCGACGATCTGCCCATTGTCGTTTGATCCCGGTTGCGTAGTCGATCTGGTAGGCGGATCCGGCCGGGATGAGGTTGTTGAGGTTTTGCAGGGTTCCGCCGCTGTAGATCTCGTTCCCGCCGACGATGACCCCGTTGTCGTTGATCGCGGTGGCGCTGCAGTCGTAGGGGGTGAAGTTGCTGGGATTGGGCAGCTGGGTCACCTTGCCGTTGCTGTCCAGGCAGGCATGGGTGCCGGGATCGGGCCCGCAAACGCCCGCGATCTGGCCGGAGTCGTTGATCCCGTACGCGCCCAGCCCGCTCAGGGCGGTCATCTTCTTGCCGTCCCACAAGAACGAGGAGCCGCCGGTCGAGGTGCTCGCCGAGCCGACCACCTCCCCGGACAGGTTGATCGCATTCCCCTGGCTGTAGTTGCCGCCCAGGGTGCCCAGGTCGGTCATGGTGCCGTTGCTGTACACGAACGCGTGGTAGATGTGGGCCACGCACGGCTTGCGCTTGCCGCCGTAGCAATTCCGCAGCAGCCACCGGTCGGTACGTCGCTCCGGTGTAGGAGTACCCGGTCATCTGGCCGTTGCTGTTGATGGCCAGGGCATCGCTGACTCTGTACCCGAGCGAGCCGAGATCGGTGATCGTGTAGGTGGTGGTCGCCGTTGCCGGTGCCGGGCGCCAGCGGGCCGGCCGTGGCTTGCGCTCTCCGGGCCACGGCCGGGTCAGCCGGAGCTGCCTCCGCGAGGCGTAAGAGGACATGCGGCGGCGCTCGTCGCTGAATGGAGAGGCTCAAGTGCCACAGCAACCTCCTGAGGCCGCGCTGGGCAGCCTGCGTTCGGTTGCTGGCTGGTTGCGGTGAGAGCGCCCGGCAGCCCCGCCAGCAGGGACACTCATCCACTGCTGACACGGCTCCGGCGGGCGTCTGGGTCAATCCGCCCGGCACAACTTGACGTGCAGCGAACCGATCAGGCAGGGCTAGAGAACATGGCGTATCGCCGCCAGGGCCGGTAGCCCGCGTGCCGGTAGAAGGATTCGCGGGTTGTCCAGCCGATGTGGCAGTTGCGGGTGCCGGCCTCCCGCAGGATTTCCGAGGCGCGTGCGACCAGGGCGGTGCCGATTCCCTCTTGTTGCCTGGGCGCCGCCACCCCGACGCATCCGATGGTCCCGGCAGCGGGGCCGAGGATGGGCGCGAACACCGTATCGGCGCCGGGGCCATCCAGCAGCAGCGTTCCGGTGATGGGCCCGGCCCCGTCGCGCGCGATCAGCATGCCGGGAGGGCTGGCTACGGCGAACCAGTGGGACCAGCTGGGAAAGGTGGCCGCCTCGAATGCCAGCACGTCGGCCAGGTCGGCGCTGGCTGGCTGCGTTATCGTGACGCCTTTGCTCGCGGCGTCCTCGTATGCACCCGGGGGTGGGCGGTACCGCCTCAGGTCGGTGACCAGGTCCAGGGTGTCATGGCTGCGCTCCCAGCGGCGCGCGGTGAAGAACCGGACTGCGCCAGGCAGGTCAAGAGGCACCCCTGGCCAGATGTAGCTGCGCCCCCCGCTGCCCGCTGTCACGCCGGTGGCACCGCCGTCGCGCATGTGGTCCAGGGCCGCCGCGAGCAGCGCGGTGCCGATCCCGCGCCGCTGATACTCCGGAGCGACCAGGATCAGCGGAATGCTCCCGGCCACGTCGAGCGCCACGAACCCCACCGGGCCAGTTCCGGCCTCGGCTACCAGGCCCTCGCCGAGCTGGGCGATGCCGTCCGCGAGCAGGGGCCACGCTGGCGGCATCGCCGCCTGCCAGAGCCATTCCACGCACTCCCGGTCAGCCGCTGGCGCGAAGGGCCGCATGTGCCAGCGCATAGCAGCCAGGTGCTCCACGGCAGAAGTATTCCCCTTGACGGTTGTCATCGTGACTTCAGTCAAGCTTGGCCCACCTGTGCCAAGGCGGTCTCGACGGCTCATCTACCGGGTGTTGGCCTGGCTGGGCTGGGCAAATGTGACCAGACGAGATACTCGCTGACAACCCAGGCGCGGGGGGTTTGGCGCACTTCCATGGAAGTCCGGCCCATGGACAGGTAAGCCGGATGCGTTGAGCGATGCGATATCAAGCACGCCACGATAGAAGGCAAGAGGAACTGCGGGCGGTCGGCGGCCCGCGGCAGCGTAGTCCCCCCGTGCGCGCGATTTCGTGGTCTCAGGAAGCGCTCACTTCATGATGCCCAATGCCCGCCCGCACGGGAAGTGACCGAGAGTCTACCCAACGAAGTGCACGGGAGGGCGTTGACTGCTCGATACCGTTAGGACGCAACCATGTTGCGACGAATCCTCTTTCTATTCACGGTGCCAGCGATGCTGCTGGCCTCGATCCTGACCGCCACGGCCGCCCAGGCCCAAAGCCCGCACTTCGTCGGGACCCCGAGCTGCACCAAGCCGGTCTCCAGCGGCCTGACCTGCAGCGGGAAAGCTGCCGGGCTGGGCAATGGGCCCACCGCGGCGTTCCTGACCGCCGGTTCGGTCAGCGCGACCTACGTCTGCCATAACCATGGCGGGCAGGTCGCCCCGGACGGCCGGTCGTCAACCAAAACCCCCACGGGTACAACGGCCGACCCTGGATGGCCTGCGCGGCTCCTGCCCGCGACCAGAGCGGCGCGGTCCCGGGCGTCGGCTTTGCTGGCGGTTGGTCAGCCCGGTCCCCGGGGGCTCGCAGTGAAGAGCCGCGGCGCAGAACTGGCTGTCAGGAGGTTCGACCATGACCGCAGAACCGGGAGCGACGGGGCTCCACGCCCGCTTGCTGACGAGGGCGCTCAAGGACAAGACGTCTTTGGTCTCGGGGAGCGGGAACGTGACGCAATGCTCGCCTGGGTGGGCGAGAACATAACGCTGGTGCGTCAGTCGGCTTCCGGGCAGCGGGTCTTCTACTGGATCCTCGGAGTCGGCTTCGTGGTGGGCCTGGCCGCTCACGTCGGCGGGTTCCTGCTCAAAACCTTGGTGACGACGGAGCCTCTGTCGCTGGTGGCCGACCTGCTCTACGCGTTCGGCTGGTCACTGTGGACCGGTGTCATCCTGGTGATGTTCGTCCAGATCTGGCCGGAGGTCAAAAGGCGTCAGTACAAGCAGGCCCTCGATGCCTACGAGGCGGCGGCAGGCCGTCAGGCCCGAGTCGGAGGTGGCCAGGCCCCGGACCCGGCGAGCGCGGAGGACGCATGACTTCAGCTCACTGTGGCCCGTTTGTGCTCGAGTGAAAGCCCTAAGCTTCCGGGCCACCGGTGTATCCCCGCGGCCTTCAACGTCTGCAGGTGGTAGCTAACACCAGACACACTCGCCAGGCCCGCACCGTCGGCGATCTCACGGTTCGTCGGCGAGCACCCATGATCGCGCAGGTACTCCTCGATGAACTGGACCATCCTGCGCCTGCGTGGCGTAAGCATTCGGTGGCGGCCACCCTGGCTGGACCGCTTCGCGCTGGTCATCATCAGGCCTCCCCCTTGGTAGCCGCCATCAGCTTGCGACACAGGCCAGCACCCGCCGGCATGCGTCTCGATTTGCGTGGGCCGGGGCTACCCTTAAACGATCATGCCTGTTGCCAAGACCGTCAACCACACGCAGACCTGGTGCTTTGAATCCCACGATCCGGCAATGGGAACAAGGGTCGCCGGCCGGCAGCCTGAAGACATGTCCGCACACGGGATCAATCCGCCGCCGTTGTTAAGCGCCGTTCTGTCAAGCGAGGGATTCCACATTGCTGGGCGTTAGAGCGAGATCGCAGTAATCCTCGGCCAATCGCATCATGTCGATACCATGCTGGGCGGCGCTTCCAGCGGGGGTTAGCTAGTTGACTTGGGGCTGGGATTACTGTCTGCCTGGTTGGTCCAGTAGGTGAGCTGGCGGCGCGCGGCGAGGGTTTCCGGATGCTCCGGGCCAAGCACGCGGTCGCAGTCGGGCACTAGGGCGGCGTATGCCGCTACAGCCCAGGCCGGGTTTCCCGCCTCGCCTCGTCGGCGGGCGAGTTGTGCGCGGGTCCGCAGGGTATGGGGGTGGTCAGGGCCTAGTATCCGCAGGCGGTCTTTCAGCAGCTGGTCGAGGGCGGCGGCAGCGCCGGCCGGATCTCCCGCCTCCGCTTGCCAGTACGCCAGATAGCTGCGGGTAGCCAGAGTGTCGGGGTGGTCGGCGCCTAGCACCCGCAAAGTGTCGTTCAGCAGCTCCTGGTAGGCGGTGGCTGCGCCAGCCGGTTTTCCCGCCTTTCCTTGCCAACGGGCGAGATGGCCACGTGCGCGCAGGGTGTCAGGGTGTTCGGGGCCCAGTACCCGCAGCTGGTCGGCGAGCAGCTCCTCAAAAGCGGCCGCCGCGCCGGCTGGATCTCCGGCTTCGCCCCGCCAGCGGGCGACATTGTGGCGGGTGGTTAGTGTGGCGGGGTGGTCGGGGCCCAGCACTCGCAGTTGGCTGGCCAGTAGCTGTTCGAAGGCGGCTGCGGCACCGACCGAGTCCCCCGCTTTCCCCTGCCAGTAGGCCAGGCTGCCCCAGGCGGTTAGGGTGTCGGGGTGGTTAGGGCCGAACACCCGCATGCAATCGGTCTGGAGCTCTTGGTAGGCGGCCGGGGCGCCGGCCGCATCGCCTGCTTCGCCCCTCCAGTTGGCCAGGTAGTTGCGGGTGCGCAGGGTGTCGGGGTGGTCGGGGCCTAGCACTCGCAGGTGGTCGGCCAGCAACTCTTCAAAGGCGGCCACGGCACCGGCTGGATCTCCGGCCTGGCCCCGCCAGCGGGCGAGAACGCCGCGGGTGGCGAGGGTCTTTGGGTGGTCGGGGCCTAGTATCCGCAGGCGGTCGGCCAGCAGGTCCTGGCAGTCCGCTGTAGCGGCGAGCGGGTTTCCCGCCTCCCCCCGCCAGTTGGCCAGGCGGTCGCGGGCGTTGAGGGTGTACGGGTGGTCTGGGCCAAGCACCCGCAGGCGGTCGGCGAGCAGGGCTTCGAAGTCGGCCACGGCGCTCGCCGGATCTCCGGCCTTGCCGCGCCAGTCGGCGAGGCTCCCTCGGGTGACCAGCGTGTCCGGGTGGTCGGGGCCAAGCAGGCGTCGGCTGTCGGCTAGCAGGTCGTCAAGTTCGGCCACAGCGCTCGCCGGATTCCCCGCCTCCCCCCGCCATTTCGCGAGGCTTTCACGGGTGACCAGCGTGTCCGGGTGGCCGGGGCCAAGCACCCGCAGACAGTCAGCCAGCAACTCTTCGTAGGCAGCGACCGCGCCGGCCGGATCCCCGGCCTTCCCGCGCCAGCGGGCCAGGTTTTGGCGCGCGTCCAGGGTGTCGGGATGGCCGGGGCCCAGCACCCGCAGACAGTCCGCCAGCAGCTCCTGGTAGGCGGCCACAGCGCTCGCCCAGTCACCAGCCTCGCCTCGCCAGTAGGCGAGATTGCGGCCGGCGCGAAGGGTGTCGGGATGGTCAGGGCCCAGCACCCGCAAACAGTCCGCCAGCAGCTCCTGGTAGGCGGCCGCGGCGCCAACAGGATCCCCCGCTTCTCCCCGGTAGCGAGCGAGGCGGCTTCGGTTGGTAAGGGTGCTGGGATTGTCGGGCCCGAGCACCCGCACAGAGTCGGCTAGCACCTCCTCGTAGGCCGCCGCGGCACCGGCCGGATCCCCCGCTTCTCCACGCCAGTAGGCCAGGTTGCCGCGGGTGACGAGGGTGGCCCAGTCGTCGGGGCCCAGCACCCGCAGGACGTCGGCCAGCAACTCTTCGTAGGCAGCGACCGCGCCGGCCGGATCCCCGGCCTTCCCACGCCAATGGGCGTGGTTGACCCGGGCGTCGAGCGTGTCGGGGTGATCAGGACCCAGTACCCGCAGGGAATCAGCAAGCAGGTCCTCGTAAGCGGCCGCAGCGCCAGCCGGATCCCCGGCCTCTCCCCGCCAGTGAGCGAGGCGGCGGCGGGTAGCCAGAGTGCTGGGGTGGTCCGCGCCCAGCACCCGCACCCGGTCGGCCAGCACATCTGCCAGGTCGGCTGCAGCGCCAGCCGGATCCCCGCCCACGCCCCGCAAGCGGGCAAGCTTGTGCCGGGTGGTAAGGGTGTCAGGGTGGTCGGGGCCCAAGTTGCTGGTCGCAGTGGCCCGCAGGTCCTGCCAGTAGGCGACGGCGGCCTTGATCAGGCCCGCGTCGCTGAGGCTCTCACCGGCGCGGAACAGCACCGGGTGCGGGCTTGGTTGCCACAACTCAGCGTCGGCATGGCCAGCCAGCACGCCGGCGCTGGAACGCAGCGCCTGAGCCAAAGTGGTGTCGCGATCAATTTCCGGCCAGGCCGCCAGCACAGCGTCCGCAGCGGCGCGGGCCAGCGGCCCGTAGCGGCCTTCGGGCAGGTTTTCCCGGGTGGCACGCTGGATGAGGTTGTGCACACGCACCGGCCGGTGGCGGGCGCCGGGATCGAGTTCAGCCAGGCTGAGCCGGGTCAAGCACTGCAACGCATCGGCCGCGTCCGGCGCATCGACCAGCCAGCCCGTATCCGGCGGCTGGCCGTTGGCAGCGCTGCCGGTGCTGCGGGTGCGGTACTCGGTGAGGTAGGCCTGGGCGGGCGGGCTGCAGAGAACCGCCTGCGGGATGCCGTTGGGATCTAGCATGCTGGCTAGCTCGAGCATCGGGCGAGCCAGCCCGGGCGGGCGGAGCCGGTCGGCCTGCTCGATGGACAGCGACCAGGTAGCGGCCAGCGTGCCGCGGTGGTCATCGGGCAGGCCGCTGTCCTCGGGTACCAGGTCGGGCAGCTTATGGCGGCGATCAGCCAGCCGGTTGCGGTAGGTTTCGCAGTCCAGCCCCAGGTCGGCCAGGTAGGCCGCGGCCTGCGCCAGGGCCAGCGGCAACAACCCCAACTCCGCGGCCAGGCCCGCGACCTGGTCGGCGCGGTCGGTCTGGCCATGCGCGGCGAGATTAGCGGTCAGGTAGCCGACAGCCTCCCCGGGGGTGAACAACCCAACGTCGACCAGCCGACGGCCCGCCCCGCTCAGCACCGCATCGCGGCGGCGGGTGGTGAGCAGCACCCGGCCCCAGGCGCTGGCCGGGGGCCACAGGCCGCGCACGTCAGCGGGATCGGCCAGATCGTCCAGGACCACCAGCCACCGCCGGTCGGTGGTCTCCAGCCAGGTCAAAAACCGCCCGGCGGCCTGCTGCGGGTCACCCGGATCGGCGCCGGCCACCTCCGCCCCGGCCTGTGCATACGCCGCCACCACCGCATCCCGGCTGCCCGCGGTGACCCACGCCAGCAGATCCACCGACCCGGCCTGCCACGCCGCACGGGCATAGGCCGCTGCCAGCTGCGTCTTGCCCACCCCACCGGTCCCGGCCAAAACCTGGCACACCACCGCCGTTCCCCCGCCAGCCACCGCCACATCAAGAACATCGACGGCATCACGGTGCTGGAAGCACTCCGCCCGCGCCGGGACTACCCCCACCCGATGCGGCCACGACACCGGCGCCCGCGCCCCGGCGGCCACGACGACGTAATCAGCGTGACCAATAGCCATACCACCGTCTTGCCCCAGGATCGAGGTGCCCGCCGTGATGCGCGGACCAGAAACTGCGCCGGGCGCGGTCAGCCCTGAACCGGGCCCGGCCCGCGAGGGCCCGGCGGCGCCACGTTCCCGTGAACCACCCCGATCGCGGTCCCGGCCCCCGAAGCGGTGATATTCACATCCCGGCCCGCCGCAACGGCGTGACCGGTCGCCGATACCGTCCCCGCAGGCAGCGCCGCCCCGATCTCCTCAACCAGGGCACGCAACTCAGCCTCAATGCCCGGGTCGTCTTCCAGCAGGTCGGCGAGCCGGCCCGCCCAGCGCTGCGCCTGCGCGGCGCTGGTCTGCTCCAGATCCGCGCCCGCTGCCCCGGTGAGCTGCTTGTGCGTCTCCTCCAGCCGCCCCGTCACCAGCTGCTCCTGCTTCGGGTCACCGCGCCCCAGCAACTCGGCGAACCTGCGCCGAGCCGCCTCCCACGCATCCGTCGTAGCCGCGGCGACGACCGTGTTGCCGGCCAGCGACGCCAGCGCCGTCAAAGCCTCCGCCAGCATCCCCTGCCCCCATCTCTCACGCACCGTGACATAACCATCGCACGGCACTGCTAACCGCGTCATCAAAGATGCCCGGAGAACTTGGCGACATCCATTTCCCTCACCCGCCCGGCCGGCGAAATCGGGCAGACCAGCCGCAGCCAGAGACCACAGCCACATTCCGTCAGCGACGGCCTCGAGAAAGCCGGTCAGCACTATGGCCGGCCCGGCATCGGCCACCGGCACCTTGGCCCTAGCACAGAGGTCACCCAGGCTTCGCCGGCCCTAGGTCGCGGGCGAGGCCATCTGCCCAGTGGCGCGAAGCCACCAGAGCCATTCCAAGAGCCAACACCAGCCGACATCCAGCGACGGCTACCGACACCCGACCACCGTTTAAGCAGCTCAAGTGCCCAACCGGCTTGCTTGAACGACGTCCAGCGACACCCCGGATGTGACTGGGGGTCAGAACCAGGCGGCGAATACGAGTATCAGCGGGCGCCGACCTCCATCCAAGTGGTGGTCAGCGTCCCTTCGTGGCGGCGTCGTACTGCTCCACAACGCTCGCCGGGATGCGCCCCCGGCCGCTGACCACGATGCCCTGGTCTTTCGCCCAGTCCCGGATCTCGCTACCGCGCCTACGGCTCGCAACACTGCCCCCGGCTCGGCGGCGTTGCCCCCGGCCAGCTCTGCGGGCATGCTCGACGAACGGTGCGAGCTTCTTGCGCAACGCGGCGGCGTTCTTCTTGTTCAGGTCGATCTCATAGTCGGTGCCGTCGACCATGAACCGTACTGTCTCATCAGCCGGTCCCCCGTCCAGATCATCTTCCAATGCGATGGTTATCTTCGTTGCCATCCCTGCCTCCACCACTACTCAGGGAAAAGAGACTAGCGGTGCCGCATCCGCAGCGACACGTGCGTCGCCTTGCCAGAACTCCCAGCGCACAGCGCGCCCCCAGCGGCTACTGGACGCCTTGCGAGCCCGGAGCCCTTCGGCGGCTCGGCGATCGATAGCGGACTGCGCGTCAGGTTGGTGGTGGGTGCTGCTTGACGCGCTGGGGTGGCTTGACGGCATTTTGTGATACAAGAATTGCATTTTCAGACAGGACTGAGAGCCAGTAGTTCATCCGTTCGGCGTTGCTGGTATCTCGCCAGTGAGGGAAGAGCGGTGCAGCGTCGGTGAGAGGCAATCGGCCTTCGGCCTGATGGACTTCGACCGTGAATGATACTTGCTGTGGGGGGCATGCCTCGATTGCGGTCGACACGATAGATGCGAGGCCAGTCGGCCCATACATCGTATCTAGTGATTGCCGGCCGTTGTAGTTGAAGGGAATTGGCAGTCGTGTCAGAAAGCCGAAGTGATCGGGCAGGCCCTGGATAAGGGGGTGCCCGTCGTGCAAATGAAAGTGAACGTGTTTGCCGAGTCGGCCAAGCGAGCGCGTGATATCGAGCACATCTGGCAGGGCATTCCCCACCGCGTCCTGGACGTCCGCGATGAGGTCAGGCAATCGGTCGTCGGTTGGGCTAAGGCCCAGGCCGGGATGGTGGCGCCCGAACCTGAAGGACGCCTGTCTTATGCCAATGTGGCCGACATCAATGCAGGAGCTAATTCGTTCGGCGTCCCGCAGTTGCTCAGCCACGTCGACGAACCAGCCTGGATCTAGGCCGGCGGCATACTCGAGAAAGACCATGATGCCGTCGGGCTGCTCGCACAGGTTCGCATTCAGCTCGCGCATCGCGGCGACCAGGTGGCTAGTTTGTGCCTCCATGTCCTGGCGGTCATGGACGACTACCCCGGCGATCCGGCCCGCGAACCGGCTGGCGAATTGTCTCACCACAGCGCGGTCCCGGTCGTGGAGCACATGGAGACTGCGATTCAGGTGGACTATGGGCAGTCGGCCGTGTGGAGGTAGGAACTGTAGTACGTATTCAAGCTGGCCGGGGGTGTCGGCGTACACTTCGGCGGCCACGCCCATCTGGGCGAAACGGAGCCTCGCGAGTTTGAGCAGGGCATCATCGCCTGCGACGCGCTGCTGGAACAGGGCGTGAACTGGTCCAAGCAGCTCCCCGGCGGCGGTTCGCTCGGTACTGGTACCGGCGGGATCTGGCCGGGCACGATCCATGGCGCACTCTCCATGATGCGTAGTCAATCCTATCGTCGTATCCCGTTACAGATGCCAGCATCAACTGCTGGCCGTCGGCGACGCTAAGCCGCCCATGACAGGGGGGTCTTGGCTTCGGCAACGTTACCGGTGGTGCGGGGCATTGGCTGCCTTAGCTGCGTCAACTGAGCACGGGTGCTGTCACGGCGCATGCGAACGTAATGGACAATGCCCTCCATCTTCTTTCTGCCGTGCCGCAGTTCACGTTGTCGGCAGCCGCTCCAGTAGATCTCATCGTTACTGAACTGCCGCCCCGTGAACGGCCGCCCATGAGATGTCTCGGATTCTAGATAGGCCGCCTGCCGGACACGGTCCCACAGACCACCTTCGCCTTGTGCCCCGATCCGCGCTGCGATTGCCTTCGGATTGAACTCGGTGTCGAGCAAGCGCTCCAAATAGTCTAGGTAATACCGGCGGTAGTCGTGGTTACATAGAAGGTTCTGCACGAGGGGAATGTTTGAGGTATGCCGGTTCTTCCAGTAGCGCCTCGTGTTTCTTGGCCAGTCGAGAATATCAGCATACTGCCACCGGGTGCCGAAGTAGTCAATCCCCAGGCAGTTGTCATAATCCCAGGGAATGAAATGGAAATAAGGTGAGTTGACGAAATCTTTCGCTTCTCCCTTACGCCCCGAATTATAGAGGTAGTAATTTGACGGGGTAGCGTAGTAGTTGTCCCAGCTGCCGAGCAGCATATTGACTGCCGCCCATCGAAGGAAGGCATAGGCGTCCATGATGCCGTCCACCGACTCACGGAAGGCGTCCGTGTCGAATCGGCCGCCCCGTAGGCCGATGCCGTTGATCGTCCTGATGAAGCAGGCCAGGTCGTCGTATGTGTTGGCCATCGGGTCGTTCTTATTGGTCTTCAGGCGATAGGTGCGCTCGGCTGACCCAGGAATGAAATACTGGCGCCCAGTATCATCGCCATCGGGCCCGGCCCGATATGCAAGGGTCGCGCACCCGATGTCGCGGCAGCCTGCCTTGTAGAGATTGCCCCGGTTGCCGCCGAAGTGGTCCTTCAAGAATCTCTTGTCAACCTGTTCGATGATCGAGAAGAGACCCATGTAGGCCGTGTCAAAAGCCAGCTTCGCGTATGTATGCCGCGGTGCCGGAACGTCGGCTGTGCCGAACAGCTCCCAAGCCAG
>Ga0126371_10004837_pt1 | contig 11906 bp, 15 predicted proteins | sample PanSoiMetaPlot_4_FD_110145 | JGI IMG/M metagenome (GOLD analysis project Ga0126371, IMG submission 110145) | Tropical forest soil microbial communities from Panama - MetaG Plot_4 | ecosystem: Environmental > Terrestrial > Soil > Tropical forest > Bulk soil | place: Panama | collected 2016-02-17
GAGTGGATCATCGCCGCTGGCCCGTTGTCCTGCGCGAATTGCGGATGGGTATTCATCACCAAAGGCGATCAGGATGTGCCGGCCACAGAATTGTCCGGACGGCTGATGTCGCACGTATGCGATGTTTCGCAATAATGGGCTGATGAGAATTCCCGGTGGTAGCGTCGGCGCGTGACGACTGCCGCGGCTGGCACCGCCCTGGTGACCGGCGCGAACAAGGGGATCGGCCTGCACATCGCGGAGCAGCTCGTGGCTGCCGGGCTCAGCGTGTACGTGGGCTCGCGGGACGCTGAGCGAGGACGCGCTGCCGCCGCGCAGATTGGTGCGGGCGCCCGGCCGCTGGTCATCGACGTGACCGATGCCGCGAGCATCGCCGCGGCCGTGAGCGAAGTCGGCGAGCTCGACATCCTGGTAAACAACGCCGGCATCGGCGACGACCCGCGGCCTGCCCCCGACTCGGACACCGACAGCTTCCGGCGCATCTACGAGACAAATGTCTTCGGCGTGGTCGCCGTGACCAACGCGTTCCTGCCGGCGCTCCGCAGATCCGCGCGCCCGCGCATCGTCAACATCTCCAGCGGCACCGGATCGCTGGCGCGAAGCACCAGCCCGAACCCGCAGTTCGCGTTCGGGACAGGCGGGGCGGCGGCCTACCGTTCGTCAAAGACCGCGCTGAACGCGCTGACGGTGTTCTATGCCCAGGCTCTCGCGGGCGATGGGTTCAAGGTGAACGCGCTCGCGCCCGGGCTCCGGGCTACCGACCTCAATGCCCTCGCCGCCGCTAGCGGCGGGGACCCGGCCGAGGCGGCAGCGGGCGCAGTTCGGCTGGCGCTGCTGCCCGACGACGGGCCGACCGGCGAGTTCATCTCCTGGGACGGAACGACGGTTCCCTGGTGAGCGGTCGCGATCAGGCGAGCTCGAGCAGCATGTCCGTGAGTTCCTGCGGCCGGTTCACCGGCACCATGTGGTTGGTGGCGATCTCCCGGTAGCGCCAGGCTGGCGACGACCGTGCCCGATCTGCGGCATCCCAGAACGCCTTCGGCTCGGCCTCCTCCGTGGCCTTGATGTAGGTACGGCTGAACGGGTAGTCCTCAAGCTGCCGCGGGACCCGGACCGGCTCGGTGAAGCAGGCTCTCGGGTGGGGGGTCCGGCGCGGGCCGGAGAAAGCCGCCTCGGCCGGGTCCTCGTACTCACGCGGTCGGGCGGGCACCAGCCACTGCTCGCCCAGGCTCAGCACGGTTCCGCCGGGCTGGCCGGTCAGGTCATAGAGCGCCTGGCCGTCATCGGGCAGGAATGCGTCGAGGTAAACCAGGTGGCGCACCCGGTCTGCAACGTGGCTCACCGCGCCGGTGACAACCATGCCGCCGTAGGAGAAGCCGAGCAGCACGATGTCGCTCAGGTCGTGATACCAGATCACGTTGACCACGTCCTGGATGTGCGTGGTGAGGTTCACCTGCGGGCTCGCCAGATGAGACCGCTCGCCGATGCCGGTGAGAGCCGGCGTGGTGACCTCATGTCCCGCCGCGGTTAGCAGCGGCCTGACCTTGCTGAAGCCATGCGCGCCGCCCCACGCGCCGTGCACCAGGACGTAGGTGGTCACTGCCTCGCCTCCCTCACGGTCGTGCCGTCGAACCCGCGCTCGGCCAGCATCCTCTCGATGCGAGCGTGATGCTCGGCCTCCCACACGTCGAGGCTCTGGCCGGCTTCGGCGTCCGCCTTTGCCCGACCGTCGCGGAGCGCCTGCTCGCGGCGCTGCGCCGGAACAACCAGGACACCGTCGTCGTCTGCCACCACGACATCGCCCGCTCGGACGATGACGCCGCCGCACCGCACCGGTTCGTTGAGCGGGGCGGTGGCGGCCTTAATGCCGGCGACCGGAACGACTCCCCTGGCAAATACCGGGAAGCCCGAGTCCCGGACCTCGGCCAGGTCGCGGATCACGCCGTCCACGACAAGTGCCGCGATACCGCGGCGCTGCGCGACCGCGCACACGTTGCCGCCGGCCACCGCATACTCGACGCTGCCGGCGTCGACGACCAGAATCGACCCTGCGGCGGCGCGGTAGATGGCCGCGTGCAGCATGAGGTTGTCGCCTGGGGCGCACGTCACGGTGAAGGCGGGCCCTGCTACCCGCGGCATCGGCGACCACAGCGGGCGGATGCCGATCTCCATGACATGCGCGCGCCCCAGCACATCGGCGAGCACCGTCGTGGGGAGTTCCGCGAAGTCGCTCGTGTCGTCCATCCTCGTCCTCTCCCGGCGCATCTCAGCCGGTCATGGCCGCGACGGCAGAGTAGATCCCGAGGCCCAGCAGGATGGTCCCGGTGATCCGGCTCACCCAGGCCAGCGGGATGACTGTGAGGCTCTTAGCGCCGATGTTGACAGCAATCGCGGCGGCAGCCCACAGGCCTAGGGTCGCGCCCACGAACACCAGCACCGGACTGTACCGGGCGGCGAGATTGGCCGTGGCGATCTGGGTGATGTCGCCCCACTCGGCCAGGAAGATGACGACGAAGGCGGCGCCTGCCACGCGCCAGAAGGTGGCGCGCGGGGCGCCCATCCGGGCCGCCTCGGTTCCGTCATGATGCTGCGGGCGGAAGCTGTGGACCCACAGGTACACCGCCCCGGCCACGAACAGCCCGGCAACAATGCCGTCCACGATGCGGTGCGGGAGCAGGGCGAGCAGCTGGCCGGCCGTCACCGCGATGACCATGTGCACCGTGAATGCGGCCGCGGCGCCCGCCCAGACCCAGAGCGGCCGGTACCTCGTGCCCAGGATGAGCGACGCGAACATGGTCTTGTCCGGCAGCTCGGCCAGGAGCGTGACCACGAACGCGATGCCGAGCACGGCAACCTGGGGCACGGAGCGGATCCTCCACCTCTGGTCCGGCCCGGAGTCCCGTCGGGGTTCCTTCGGCCGGATTAGCTCAGACAGCCGAAGGTCTCATCCACCACGTCACCGTGGCCCGGCCACCGGGTGCACCGCACTCACTGGCAGTTCAGTGCACCGAGATTGTCGGCCAGCCGGCGAAGGACTACTCCCCTTCGCGAGGATCATACCTGGTCACTGACCCTCCGTCCGGGCGCACAGTTCTTATCGAAACGGAGAATGTTGTCAGAACTGAGATCAATGAACTATCCTCGGCACCGTGCCAGGCTCCGCAGAACTGCTGCTGCATCCGGTCCGGCTGCGCATTGTCCAGGCGTTCCTCGGTGACCGCGCGCTCACCACCTCCCAACTGAGCGCGGAACTCTCCGACATCCCGGCCGCCAGCCTCTACCGGCAGGTGGCGCGGCTGGTCCGTGCTGGCGTGCTGCAGGTGGTAGCCGAGCGCCGGGTGCGCGGCGCGATCGAGCGCACCTACGTGCTCCGCCTGGCCGCCGCATACATCCGGCCCGACGAGGTCGAGGCCATGAGTCCCGAGGAACACCGGCAGGCGTTCATGGCGTACGTCGCCGGGCTGCAGGCGGCCGCCGACCGCTACTTCGCCCGCCCGGATTTCGACCTGTTCAAGGACCGGACCGGCTACCGGCTGAACGCCCTGTGGCTGGACGACGCCGAGTACGACGCGTTCGTGGCCGACCTGGCCAAGGTTCTGGCGCCGCGGCTCGCCAACGCGCCGCGCAAGGGCCGGCGCCGACGCATCCTCGGATACGTGATGCTGCCAGGCGAGGACGCACCATGAACCCCCGACAGGAAGGGAACGGGGCCGTGTCGCCCACAGACGTCCGCATCGACTCAGATGGCTGCTCACTCGCGGCCACGTATCTGGAGGCAGCGGAACCTGTCGCGGCAGCGCTGCTGATCGTCGGGTCCGGCCGCACCGACCGGAACTCCGACGTGCGACTGCCCTTCGGGATGAAGCTGCGCGGCGCCATCACCCGGGCGCTCGCCGACACGCTGGGCGCCGCAGGCGTGTCCACGCTGCGGTTCGACAAACGGGGCGTCGGTGTCAGCGGTGGCGACTACCTCGCCGTCGGGATGGACCAGCGGTCGGCCGATGCGCGCGCCGCTCGTGACTGGCTGTCCGCCAAGACGTCAGGACTCCCCCTGCTCGCCATCGGGCACAGCGAGGGCACCTACTACGCGGCGCAGCTAGCTGCCGACGGGCACGCCGCGGGCGCGGTGCTGCTGTCCGGCCCGGCCTGCACCGGCGCCGACGTGCTGACGTACCAGGTGGCAGAGATAGGTTCCCGGTTGCCGGCTTCCGCGAAGCTGATCCTCCGGCTGATGCGCACCGACGTCGAGCGCGCACAGCGCAAGAACCTCGCGAAGATCCTGGCCTCGCACGCGGATGTCATCCGCCTGCAGGGTCAGCGCGTCGGCGCCCGCTGGGTACGCGACTTCGTGGCCTACGACCCCGCGCCCGTGCTCGGCCGGATCACCGTGCCCGTGCTCGCCATCACCGGCGGGCACGACGTGCAGGTGCCACCCGGTGACGTCCAGGTGATGGGCCGGCTAGTGCAGGGACCTTTCGAAGGTCACGTCGTCCCGGACCTGAGCCACCTGCTGCGACCTGATCCTGACAGCGTCGGCCCCCGCGGCTACCGGCGGCAGACCCGCCAGCCGGTCAGCCCGGAGGTGCTGCGGCTGGTCACCGATTGGGTCGAGGAGAACTGGGGGCAAGGGTGACCATGCCGCTGGCAGCCGGCTCGGCTCGCCCGCTCGTCCAGGCGCTGCCGGCGCTCATCCCGGTACTGGCCCTGTTCCTCGGCCTCGACATCTACTGCCTGGTCAACCTGACCCGCGCCACGTCGGTCCGGAACGCGCCCAAGCTGGCCTGGGTCATCGTCATCCTGTGCGTCAGCGCTCCGCTCGGCGCGATCTTGTACTTGTTCTTCGGCATGGACCGCACCGGAGCCGGCCAGAAGGCGGCTCCCGCACCCCGCCAAGCAGCCCCGCCAGCCATTCCCCCCATGACGGTCGGCTCTCTCCAGGCGAAGGCCGGACTGATCGTCGCTACCACAGGCTTGACCAGGAACTACGGCGGCAACGGGCTCTTCGACGTCGACCTGGCAGTGCCGCGAGGCTGCGTCTATGGCCTGGTAGGCCTCAATGGCGCCGGGAAGACGACGCTGCTGTCGATCGTCGCCGGCACCAGGCACGCCGACCGCGGTAGCGTGAGCCTCGCGATAGAGCGGCGCCGCATGGCGGTGTGCCCCGACGTTCCCGAGTTCGACGGCTGGCTGACCGCCGCTGAGGTTGTCGACCTGGCCAGGTCGCTGGTGGCGCCGGAGGCTGGACCGGCGGCGGTCGACGCCGCGTTGCGCGCCGTCGGTCTCGCTGACGCAGCCGGACGCCGACTCGGCGGGTTCTCCCGCGGCATGCAGCAGCGACTCGGCCTGGCCTGCGCGCTGACCGGCGACCCGGAACTGCTGATCCTCGACGAGCCCACCTCAGCCCTGGACCCGGCGGGCAGGGCTGAGATGCTGGCCCTCGTCGCGGCGATGCGCGGCACGCGCACGGTCATCTTCTCGAGCCACATCCTCGCCGACGTGCAGCGGGTCGCCGACCAGGTCGGCATCCTGCGTGACGGCCGCATGCTGTACCAGGGCGGCACCCGAGAGCTCATGGACAACCACCTGACCCCGAGCTGGCTGCTGCGCATCGCCGAGCGCACCGGCGAGGTGGCCGCAGCGCTCGCTGAGCAGCCGTGGGTCGCCCGGGTCGAGACCGCCGAGCCCGGCGTCCTGCGGGTGGACGCGACGACCATCGAGGACGGCGAGCGCGGCATCCCCGCGGTGGTCGCGGCGTGCGGTGCCCGGCAAGTGTCCTGCGAGCCGGCCGCTGCTGACCTGGAGGCCGCTTTCCTGGCGCTGACCGGCGCGCGGGTGGCGGAGGCGGCATGACGACCGCGGTGAGCGCCCGCCAGATGAGCCTGTGGCGGCTGGAGTGGCTCCGGCTGTTCCGGACGCCGCGGGCGCTGTCCCTCGGCGCGGTCTACCTCGCGATCGGCCTGATCGAGCCCGTTGCCACCAGGTACGCGAGCACCCTGCTCGCGCACGTCGGCAACGGCGCTGAGGTCCGCCTGCCGAAGCCGACGCCAGTCCAGGCCCTCAGCAGCTACGTGAGCGAGGCCACGCTGATCGGCCTCATCGTGCTGGTCTCGGTCGCCGCCAGCGCCTACGGCTTCGACGCGCGGCCGGGCCTGGCGGCATTCTTCCGCACCCGGGTGCGGGGCATGTGGCGGCTGGTCGCCCCGCGGTTCACCGCCTACGCCGTCGGCGGCGCTGTCGCCTACCTGATCGGCACGCTGGCCGCGTGGTACGAGACCCGGCTGCTGATCGGCTCGCTGCCGGTCGGCGGGCTGCTGGCCGGTCTGCTCTGCGGCGCCGTCTACCTGGCGTTTGCGGTCGCGGTGACCGCGTTCGCCGCGTCGCTGACCAGGACCACCGTGGCTTCCGTCGGCATCACCCTCGGGATCTTGCTGGCGCTGCCGCTACTCGCTGACGTGCACGCCATCTCGAACTGGGTGCCGAGCGCGCTGATCGGGGCTCCGGCCGACCTAGTCGCCAGCCCGCCCGGGCATGGTCTCGTACACTTCGTGCCAGCGCTGGGCGTGTCTGCCGTGGCCGGCGCTCTCGCGCTGGCCGCCGCCGTGCTGCGGCTGCGGCGTCGTGAGATCTGATGCAATCACGGCTCGGACTAGTAAAGATGGAGCGATGGCACTCGGAGAGCGGGCCAGCACGGCGGTATACAAGGCCGGGTGGCTGGCCGTCCGCCTGATCCCTGAGCCGCTGGCGCGCTGGATCTTCAACCAGATCGCCGACTACCTATGGCGGCGGCACGGCAAGAGCGTCCGGCAGCTGGAGGCCAACCTGCGGCGCGTCCGGCCGGACGCCAGCGACACCGAGCTGCGCCAGCTCAGCCGCGCGGGCATGCGCTCCTACCTCCGGTACTGGGTGGAGGCCTTCCGCCTGCCGAATATGCCCACCGAGCGGGTCACGTCAGGGATGAGCGTGGCCGGCGAGGAGCAGACTGCACTCACCCACGTCAAGGCCGGGCGCGGCGTGATCTTTGCGCTGCCGCATACGGGCAACATCGACCTCGCCGCCGCCTGGGTCATGACCCGCGGGTTCGGTCAGATCAGCGTCATCGTCGAGCGGCTGAAGCCGGAGGCGGTGTTCCGCCAGTTCGTGGCCTACCGGGAGAGCCTCGGCATGGAGGTAGTGCCGCACACCGGCGGGCCGAGCCCCTTCGGGGTGATGGCGCAGCGGCTGCGGGCCGGGCGGCTGATCTGTCTTGTCGCGGATCGCGACCTGAGCGCGGGCGGTGTGGAAGTCGAGTTCTTCGGCGAGCCGGCCCGCATCGGGGCCGGCCCCGCGGCGCTGGCCGCCCGTACGGGTGCGGCCCTCATGCCGGTCGTGCTGTGGTTTACCGCCGACGGCTGGCGTGGCCGCATCTATCCGGAGGTGCCCGTGCCGGCCGAAGGGACTCAGGCGGAGAAGGTCGCGGCGATGTCCCAGCAGCTCGCTGTCCTCTGGCAGACGGGCATCGCCGAGCATCCAGAAGACTGGCACATGATGCAGAAGGTGTTCGTGGCGGATCTGGACGCGAATCGACTCCCCCGGCCCGGCCCGGCGTCAGCGCAGGACAATCACACCACCGTCGAGCCCTAAGATGCGCGACGAGACCATCGGCAGCTTCCTCGGCAAGCTAGCCGCGCGGACATCGGTCCCTGGCGGAGGTGCGACGGCCGCATTGCACGCGGCGCAGGCTGCGGCGCTGCTCGGGATGACCGCCCGCTACTCCGACAACTCGCAAAACGCCGAGCACGCGGCCACGATCGCGATGATCATTGCCGACGCGGAACGACTGCGCGAGGCCTCAGCTGACCTCATCGCCATCGACGGGGAGGCATTCGGCGCGGTCGCCGGGGCCTACCGGCTGCCGAAGGACACCGACGAACAGCGCGCCAGCCGCGCGAGCGCGATCGCGGCGGCCATGGTCACCGCCTCGTCGCCGCCGGCCGAGCTGATCGGCATCTGCACCCGCCTGATCGAGCTGGCCGAGCTGCTGCAGCCGATTGTGAACCACACCGTGGCGGGCGACGTGGCGGCCGCCGTCCAGGCAATTCGTGCCGCCGTGGTGACGTCGCAGATCAACGTGGAAGCCAACCTGTCCGGTATCACCGACCCTGGGGCCCGCGAGCGGCTGACCGGCGTTCTCGAAACCGTCGGCCTGCTCGAGCAGCGGGCCGAGCTAGTGACCGCCGCCGTCCGGGCTGGCATCGCCGACAGCTAGTAGCCGCGGGCGCGCCGCCGGGCGCGGACGATGAAAACGGCGCCCACCCACACCAGATACGCAAACTCGCCCACGCCGGGGACGAAGGCAATGGGAATCGAGACTGCGAACGCAGCCGCCACAAAAAGCAAGCTGATGTCGTCGGCCGGCGGTGACGGCGCGCCGGGCCGGAGCAGCCCGCCGTTCCTGATGTGGCGACGCATGACCACGAACGTCACCATCGTGATGACCTGGATCGCCGCGTAGAAGCTGAAGCGGACTTCGAAGCCCTGGCTGCCGTGGCCGCCGGACAGAACTCTGGTGGCGTACGGCGTGATGATGATCATCAGCAGCCACACCATGTCGATCGTGATGAGCCGCGAGTCAAGCCTTCCGACGAACTGGTACAGCCGGTGGTGAGCGCGCCAGTGCGCGGCGATGACCACGAAGCTGATCAGGAAGGGCAGGTAGGCGGCGGTCGCGTGCCGCATCGACTTGAGCACCTCGGGATTGCTATGCCCATTTAGGTCCGGCAGGTTCAGGGCCAGCAGCGTGATGGCGATCGCCACGACGGCGTCAGAGAAGAAGACCAGGCGCTCGGCCGAGATGAGTTCGACCTCACCGGATTCCTCCGTGGAATCTGGCTCGCTGTCACCACCGTGGTTGGTCATCTCGCCCTCCGCCCTTACTCGGGCTGCTCGTGACCGGACCAGACCTGCGCCCGCCGGACCCACCGGCTGATGACACCGGAGGCCACCCAGCACAGGTAGGCCCATGGCGTCGCGAACGAGATAGGTATCGAGATCGCGAACATGCCCGTCGCGACCAGCACGACGCTCTCGTCGAAGGCGGTGAGCGGGGGCGGCACGCCTGCACGAAGCAGCTTGCCGTGCCTGAGGTGCCTGCTCATGAGCCACAGCGCGAGCAGGGTGATGACCTGGATGATGGCGTAGAGGCTGAACCGCACGCCGAAATCATTGTCGCCGGGAAGGGCCAGCACACGCGTGGCGTACGGGGTGATGATGATCATCAGCAGCCAGACCATGTTGACGGCAATGACATACCTATCCAGCCGGGCGATGCTCCGGAAAAGCCGGTGATGCGCGCGCCAGTGTGCACCGATGACCACGAAGCTGATCACGAACGGCAGATAGGCAGTGCGCTCGCCATAGAGCGCCGTCAGCATGGTGTGGTTAGACGCACTGGCGTGCACGGACGGCACCGGCAAGGCGAGTGCCAGCAGCGTGATGGCAATCGCCGCGACGGCGTCGGAAAAGAAGATAACCCGCTCGGCAGCGACACGCTCGACCTCCCTGGCGGTTTCGGTCCGCTGCGCGCTTTGGGCGGTGTGGTCGGTCATGCCCTAATGCTGCCAAATAGCGTGACGCGCCGTCCGGTCAGGACAGGATCTGCAGGAACTCCTGCGCATCCCGGACCCGCACGATCGCTTTCCTGGCGGCCGCCGGCACGAAACCGGCAGCCGTGAGCTGGTCGAGCAGGGTGGCGAGCGGGTCCCAGAACCCGCCCACATCGACCAGCGCCACGGGTTTCGTGTGCAGGCCGATCTGCCGCCAGGTCAGAACCTCGAAGAGCTCGTCCAGGGTGCCGAGCCCGCCGGGCAGCGCGGCGAACCCGTCGGCGAGGCTCGCCATGACGGCCTTGCGCTCGTGCATGCTCGAGACCACGTCGAGCCGGGTCAGGCCAGGGTGCGGAATCTCCGCGGCGAACAGCCCGCCAGGGATCACGCCGATCACTTCGCCGCCTTCCGCGAGGGCCGCGTCAGCGAGCACGCCCATCAGGCCCACGCTCGCCCCGCCGTAGACGATGCCGACACCCGCCCGCGCCAGGCTGCGGCCGAAGTCGGCCGCGGCAGCGGCAAAGTCGCCGGGGTAGCCCATCGAGCTGCCGCAGAAAATCGCCGCCCGCATTACCAGAGATCCGGCGGGGCGGCGGTCCTGGCCGCGAAGTCGCGCAGCGCCCGGAGGAAGTCGATCTCTCCGAAGGCCGGCCAGTAGCAGTCGCAGAAATGCAGGTACGCTCCCGTGCTCTGCCAGAGGAGGAAATTGGACATGCGCTGCTCGCCGCTGGTCCTGATGATGAGGTCGGGCTCGGGCTGCCCGTCGCCGGACAGGTGGCGCGCGATGTCGTCCTCGGTCACCGCATCGGCGAGTTGGCCCAGGCTCGTACCCGCGGCCGCCCGCTCGAGGAGCAGGGCCCGTACCGCCTCGGCGATCTCCTGCCTGCCGCCGTAGCCCACGCAGAGCGTGACGTGCGAGCCCGCCGAGCGGTCGCGGGTGCTGTCGGCCGCCTGCTTGAGCGCCGATGAGGTGCTATCAGGCAGCATGTCGACCAGCCCGGCAATGTGCACCTGCCACGGCGGGTCGGCAGCGGTGATCCGGGTGACCACCCTGTGCTCGATGATGTCCATCAGGGCCGTGACCTCGGCGTCGTCCCGCCTGGCCAGGTTCTCGGCCGAGCACACGAACACCGTGACGTGCTCGATTCCGGCCGCCCGGCACCAGGTCAGGGCGTCCCAGATGCGCTCGGCGCCGTGCCGGTGGCCCTCACTGGGACTGGCCAGGCCCTCCTCCCTGGCCCAGCGCCGGTTGCCGTCGATGATCAGCCCGACATGACGGGGCAGCGGCCTGCCGGCGAGCTGGCGGCGGAGCCGCCGCTGATACAGCCGGACGGCCACGCGGCGGGCAGGCGCGCCGAGCTTGCGGATCGGTCCCCGGATACGGCCAGGCGGCAGCCAGGACTTAGGGAGCGGCACGGGCTGAATCTAGCCGGCCGGACCCCGCGGCCCTGCTCTCGCGGGTCACTGGCCGACTGTCCGGCTCCGCCCGCGGAACTCGGCGATCGTCTCGTTATCGCGGCGGACGGTGACGTCGTAGATGCCGCTGCGGCCATACCGGACTCGTTCCGTTGCCGTGGCCACGAGGAGATCCCCCTCGCGAGCCGGCCCGATGAAGCTGATGTCGGCGCCCGCGGCGAGGGTCACCGGGCCATCGCTGTTGCACGCACACGCGAATGCGGTGTCAGCGAGCATGAAGACGTAGCCGCCATGACAGATCGAGTGGCCATTGAGCATCTGAGGCGTCACCCGCATCCGGACCATAGCGCTGCCCTGGCCGACCTGTACCAGTTCCATGCCGAGTCCGCGGGACGCCGCATCAGCCGCGAACATCGCGGCGGCCGGGCCGCGCAGGACCGGGTAGTCGGGCATGAGGGCATGGTATGACCGCCAGACGGGCGCGGCCGTTACTGTGCTGCACATGCCCAGCTACTACCAGCCGGGGACCGTCCTGGATGACCATGTCTTCGCAGTCCCGCTGGATCACTCACGACCCGACGGTGAGCAGATCGAAGTGTTCGCGCGCGAAGTTGTGGCCCGCGGCAGCGAGTCTGCGGAGCTGCCCTGGCTGGTGTTCCTTCAGGGCGGGCCGGGCTTTGGCGCCCAGCGCCCGGTCGGCCGGGAGTCCTGGCTCGACCGCGCGCTCCGCGACTACCGGGTGCTGCTGCTCGACCAGCGGGGAACTGGCGCCTCGACGCCGGCGACCCGGCAGACCCTCGCCCGCTTCCCCACCGCAGCAGCCCAGGCCGACTACGTCGCGCACTTCCGGGCGGACTCGATCGCCGCGGACGCTGAGCTCATCAGGCCTCAGCTCACTGGCGGGGCTCC
>Ga0126371_10004838_pt1 | contig 11905 bp, 8 predicted proteins | sample PanSoiMetaPlot_4_FD_110145 | JGI IMG/M metagenome (GOLD analysis project Ga0126371, IMG submission 110145) | Tropical forest soil microbial communities from Panama - MetaG Plot_4 | ecosystem: Environmental > Terrestrial > Soil > Tropical forest > Bulk soil | place: Panama | collected 2016-02-17
CTCGGGCTGGCGTTGTCGGGAGTCCTGGTGCGGCCGGATCCGAAAACGGTTCGTGTTGCGCCGCCTCCGGTGCATCCCGCTGCGACTGCACCGGCAGCGCCCGCACCGGCAGCTCCTGCAGTGCCTCCACCAATCCCGCCGCCCGCTCCGCCCGCCATGCGTCGCGTCAGGGAGAAGGTTCTTCCCGAGACTTCAGAAGCGGCCCGGGCGACGATCCGCGGCATGCTCGAAGTGCGGGTGCAAGCGCGCGTCGACGCCTCGGGGAACGTTGTGGACGCCAAGCTGGATGAGCCGGGGCCCAGCCGCTATTTCGCCGGCCACGCTCTCGACGCGGCGCGGCGCTGGAAGTTCGACCCGCAGCCCACGAATCGCGCTTTACAGGATTGGCTGCTGCGCTTCGACTACACCAGCAACGGCGCCGAGGCGTCCGCCGCGCCCGTCACTCCCTAAGAATCAGTCTTTCTTTTTCTTCTTCTCGAAATATTGCGGGGCGTGTTCGCGGATGTCTTCGGCTTCCGCGACTTTCTGGTCTTTGTAATTGGAACTCGTGGCGTACTTGCGGCGGGCTGCTTTCAGGTTTGCCTGACGGATGGATTCCGAACTGACGGCGAATCCGGAGATGAGCTGTTCGAGATCCTGGCCCTGACACGCAGGGCACGCCACGACGGTCTGCTTGAGCACGATCAACTCGAATTCCTCGCCACAGCTCTTACAGTGGTAATCGTAGATCGGCATTGCTTGTGAGAATCATCGTAACAAAAAAGGCGTCCGCCCCCTGACGGCCGGTTCTGTGGGGGAACCGGACCGCCAGGGAGCGGACGTGTGGAGGGAAGCACTACTCGGAGGCGTTCGACTCCGCTCCCACCACTGCGGCGGATTCCGTTTTCGACTCGTCCGGCACCACCAGGTAACCCACCGCCGAGTGCTTGGTAACGGCAGTGATCACCAGCTCGCGCTTCTTGCCGTCGTTGTTGCTGTAGAACACGACGGGCTCCTGCGCGCCCTGCTCGCGCAGCCAGATGGTGCGGCGATCGGGCAGAACCCACATCCAGCCGGTTACGCGGCGGTATGCGATGTCAGTGCCGCTGATCTCGAGCGAAATGCCCGGCGACAGTTCGTAGCTGTGCCCTTTGTTGACCTCGAAGTCGATGCGGCGGGTGGCCAGCTTCTTGTTGAGACCGTCCACTTCCTTGCGGTCGCGCTCCTGCGAAGCCTCGAGGCCGGCCACCAGCTTTTCGGTCCCAGCGCCGCTGGCGGCGATCTTGTCATTCAGTTGTTGGGTCTGTTCGGCCATTTCCTTCCGCAGTTGGCCCAGTTCGGATTCGAGCGCGGCGACCTGAGCGCGGTCGGTTTCACGGGACGTTTCCAGGCCCGCCACTTTTTCCTTGATGCTGTCGATGTCACTGGTGACTTCGGCCTGCACCCGGTGGATCAACTCCTCCGCGGACCGGCCTGTCTGTCTCCGCACCGCTTCGATGCGCGATCGCATCTCCTTGCGGAGATCGGCGATTTCGATACGAACCTGCTCCTGTGCCTTGGACCATTCCGCCAGTTTCGAATTCTGTTGATCGATACGCCCGCCCAGCGTCTCCACGGATTGCTTCACGCCGGCGTTCTTTGCCAGCATCGCATCGTGCCGCTTGAGAACTGGAAACGTGTACCAGGCTGCGGCGCCTACACCCAGGGTCACGAGGACACCGGCGGCGCCGAAAATCATTTTCGCTTTGGAAGGATTGTCGAACATGGGGTTTGTACCTCCGCCGGTGAATTCGCAATTCACGCGCCGCTTCGTACGCGCTTGAGTCCATTGGGAAATCCAAAACCGCGTGGCAGCGCTGCCACGTGTCTCGCGTCGAATTTGACACTCGGTCTTGATAGACTGGTCAGCCGATGCTAGTGCGCTCCCTCCTTCTTTTGTTTGTGACGGGCCTTCTGGCGGCGCAGACCTATCCGCCGCCGTTTCCACGGTCAGGCGCGCAGAAGCTGTTCGAAAACGCGCGCGTGGAGTTGTGGGACGTGGTCTGGCCCAAAGGCCAGCCAAGTCCCATGCACCAACACCCGTTCGACCAGATTTCCGTGACGCTCACCGGCGGGGCGGTTCGCGTAACCAGGCTCGACGGGACCTCCACGGTGAACCACTCCGAGATTGGCTCAATAACGCCCACAGCTAAGGGCACCATCCACATAGAGGAAGGCCTGAGCGACATTCCGCAGCACAAGATCATGGTCGAATTGAAGCCGTCGGCCGCGTCCGCCCTTCCCACCAAGGCCGGGATTCCCGGAGCGTTCCCTCGCGAAGGCTCCATCAAGGTGTTCGAAGACGATCGTGTCATCGCATGGGATTACACCTGGAGGCCCGGCCGGCCCGCGCCGCGCCACGCGGACTACCGCGATTCGGTCGCGGTCTTTCTGGAGGGTGGAACGCTGCGAGCAGTCGCCGGCAGCCGGGAAATTTGGAAAGCCACGCGTCAACGCGGGCAGGCAGTATATTCGCCTCGTTCTGCGGATGCTTATAGCGAGGAATTGGTCAGTGGAACACCGCACGCAGTCATTGTGGAACTGAAATAAGGAAGCTCAGCTCCCTTACAGTCGAGGTTCCGTAGCGGAACGGGGAGAAAACAGGAGCTTGTGCAGAGTAAGAGAAGGGGCTTTCAGATTGAAGGCGAAGATGCGGCGGTTCAGCGCCGCCACACGATTCTGGTAGTCGCCGCCGCCTCCGGCAGCGAGACGGCGCGATTCGGCTTCGATCTCGCGGGCTTCCTCGATCCATCCCGGCGCGAATCCGTTATTCTTGAGTAAGCGGTGCGCCATGCGGAGGGATCGATCTTCGAACGGGTTTTCGCTCAGATCCAGCGGCTTGCCGGCGCCTTCGAGCTGGTCAAACGCTCCTTCTTCCAGGGCCTCGCGGATTTTGCGCTCGGCAATGAAATGCCACTCATCCATACTCTGATTTTACGCGGTTCCCCGGCGCTCTGTCTGATGCTCGCGGGCACGGCGGCGGCGCAGCCGGCCCGCGACTATCCGGAGGATCATCGGCCCCCGCTGTTTCTGCGCGAAACCTGGAAGGACCCGATGGCTACGGAAGGCAAGCAGGAGCCGGGCGTCAGGCAAGATCATCTTGAGAGCGCCAACCTCGAGCTAAAACTGTACGGACCTCCCAATCTGGATGTGCGGATCGTGCGGCACGCCGCGCCGAAAGACGATCCGACATATATCTGGTCAGGCTCGTCGCCCGCGAACTGGGCGCTCACGCTACGGGACAAGAACAATGCCGTGGATCTGAGCGGGCCGGTGGCGAAGATCCGGTGGCGGATCAAGATGGCCGGCTTCCATCTGCTGCGGCCCGTGCTGAAGCTCGCCGACGGCACGTTTCTGGTGGGCGATCATGCAGACGGGTACACCGCGGATTGGATTGTCAGTGAATTTTCGCCGGCTGACGTACGCTGGCGCGGATTGGATATCGGCCGCGGTGTCGTGGAGACCAGCGACGGGCAATGGAAGCAGAATCCAGACCTGAGCAGGGTCGACGAGGTTGGATTTACCGATCTGATGCGCGGCAGCGGCGGTGGTCCGGGCGGAGGCACGCGGGTAGATTGGATCGAGGTATACGGTAAGCCGGTGCCGCGAAGCGTTTCGGCGCCGCGTTGATGTTAGCGCCGGCCGGGAATCGCGCAAAACGCGGACCCCCGGCCGAACGCGAATCAGACTTACTCGGTGGCTACGGAGCCGGGTTGAGACGAGCCGAAAACCAGCTTCGTGGTAGTTCCGTGAAGATCGATCTCCAGCAACTTGGAATCGCGCGTGTCTACTGAAGTGTAGCGAAACGGGCTCGAAGCCTTCTCTACACTGACCGGGATCGTGGTCGATGTCTTACCCTGCGTGAAAACCGCCTGGTTGCCCTGGACTTCCACCTTGTACGTGCCCGCCTTCAGCTCCGTGGAGCCGGCCGTGGCAGCCTTCGCCAGAGTGATGGTATACGAAGATGCCGCACTGGCGACACCGAGAATGAGCGTACCAAAACAGAGCGTAAGTTTCGTCAATTTCATTACAGTTTTATTCTCCTAACCCTTTTGTTTTTCGAACAACTGAAGCAAGGACTACGGGGCCTCGGCTGTGAGTGAGCCTGTGTCTACAGTATAGAAGATGTCGGCACGAGCCAAAAAGTAACAGGGAAAATTCTCTGGCGCGAAGTCATTAACCAAAGACAACTGCTTGCAACGCCTTGCCGCTCGGGCTTGGGATCCGGCTCCTGCCGATAGACACTCCCCGAAATGGCAAGGAGGCCCGGCATGAACGGTTCGGTGACTGTCACAGAACCGCGCGCGCAAGCACGCGGTTCCCGGAGTTCCGTTTACGATTGATCCGGCAGCCGGAAGGCGATGTACTCGCCGGTATAGGCTCCGCCGCTGACGGCCACGATGATGTACTGCTTGCCGTCCAACATGTAAGTCATGGGCGAGCCGCTCTGCGGAGCCGGCATCAAGAGCGCCCCGACCTCGCGGCCCGTCGCCTTGTCATAAGCGCGCAGCATCGCGCCACGCGGGTGCTGCGCCGTCGAAGTGACCTGGCTGTCGCCCATGATCACGAGCGTCTTCGTCACCAGCAGTCCGACGCCGCTGGTTCCGGGCTGGCCGGTTTTCGGAATGTCGATTCCTTTGAGCGCCGGATGATTGCGGATGTTGTCGGGCGTGTCGCCGTGCGGGACCTGCCAGACAATCTCGCCGCGATCGAGATTGATCGCGGACAGCACGCCGTAGGGCGGCTTGAAAATCGGCAGGCCTTGCACGGTGAGACCGGCTTCGGCGAGAGGATTCGGCGGAGGACCACCAGCACGCGGAGCCGGTTGGCCTGCCTGGCGGCGCGTGCCGTCGGCGGCGCAGCAGTCTCCGGGGCCGAGCACTTCGCGGAACGAACGCCCCGCCATCCCCTGCACATATCGGATGTCGGAGAAGCCGGCCGGCGGTGCTACCAGCGAACGTGCCGCCACGGCATGATATGTAGCCTGCGCAAATACCGTGTGAGTTTCGGGATCATACGCGGAGCCGGGCCAGTTGGTCGCCGTTCCGGCACCAATCGCGCCAAACAAGCCGTTGACATCGCCGAGAATCGGCGGCGTGAACGGAGAGTCTCCCACCTTGTAGTGCTTGATGACCTCGAGGGCTTGCGCGCGCAGCTCGGGAGTGAAGTCGATCAGGTCATCCGGAACCTTCAGGGTGTTCTTCGCGTAGGCCGGAGGCTTGGTCGGGAAGGGCTGAGTAGGCGCGGTCTTTTCGCCGGGGATATCCGACTGCGGCACCGGGCGCTCCTCGATGGGCCAGACGGGCTTGCCCGTGACGCGGTCGAGGACATAGAGGAAACCTTGCTTGCTGGGCTGTGCCACGGCTTTCACTGGGCGGCCGTCGACGGTGATATCGGCCAGGAGCGGGGCAGATGAGATATCGAAATTCCAGATGGGATGATGCACCAGCTGGAAGTGCCACTTCTGCTGCCCCGTTTTCAGATCGACACAGACCAGGGTCTCCGCATAAAGATTGTCGCCGGGCCGGTGTCCTCCGTAGTAATCGGAGGTCGGTGTCTCGACCGGCAGATAGGCGAGGCCGAGGTCCTCGTCGACCGAGATCTGCGTCCACACGCCGGTGTTGCCGTTGACGGCCCAGGAATCGTTCTCCCAGGTTTCGATGCCGGGATCCCCCGGTCGCGGAATGGTGTTGAACTGCCAGAGCTTCTTGCCGGTGCGCACGTCATACGCGCGGACGAGGCCCTTGGTGTTGTTGTGTGTGGGAACGGTGGCGCCTTCGCGCATCGAAGAGCCGATGACGATCACGTCGTTGGCAATGGCGGGCGTGGAGTGAATGCCGATCTCGCCGGTTTCGAGATCGATTTGCTGATCGACGCCTTTCACCACGCCGACTTTGAGATCGATCATGCCGTTCGTGCCAAAAGACGCGACGGGGTTGCCCGTCTTGGCATCGAGTTCCACGAGCCGGTACCCCGTGGTGACGTAGACCACGCGATCATCGCCGCGGCCGTTGCTCCAGAAGGAGACGCCGCGCCCCGAGAGCTGGCGTGGCGAAACGGCGGCGCGCTTGCCTTCTCGCAAGCTGTGCGCCCAGATTAATTCGCCGGTTTTGGCATCAAGTGCGAGGACCGAACGCCGCGTGCCGCCGGTGGTGTAGATGACGCCGTTGACCATGAGCGGCGTGCCTTCCAGCTTATATTCCGGAAAAGGCCCGAGGTTATCGGTCTTGAAGCGCCAGGCCACCTCGAGCTGGTTGAAATTGGAGCCGTTGATCTGGTCGAGGGGGCGGTAGCGGCTGCCGCGGATGTCGGCGGTGTAGGAAGCCCACTCGCTATCTTTTGGATGCCACGGGCGCGCGGCCCGCGCTTGAGCCGAGGAGGGAACCGGCGCAACCAGGGCGGCCAATGCCGGGAGAATGAACGCAAGTCTCATCGTTTTGACCTCTTTCACGGTGTCGTCACCAAGTCCTTCGGGAGCGAATTGTATAACCCGCAAGCCCGGAGCACAAGCGGCAGGCGAAGCCTGGTCGCGGCAGCCGAAGCCGGGTTGTGTTAACCAAGGGCAGCATTGCCGGGTCCGGGAGCGAGGCGGGAGCATGGTGAATATTCATTCCGTGCGCCCACACGACCCCTTCCAGAACTCGCGGCTTCGAAAAGCGCCCTACTTTGCCGTAGCCCTCTCGATCGCGATCTATCACATCGGATCGCTATGGTTTGGCGACTTGCTGCTCGCGCGGGCTCCGCGAATTATGCCGGCGTTTCGCGGCGTGGGCATTGACGTTCCGGTATTTGTCGTATTTGGGCCGCAATATTGGCCGGTTCTGTTGGGCGTATTTTTCGCGTCATCGGTGTGGCGGGGAGTGGCGTGGCTTCCGTCGTGCGCGCTGGCGGTCGTGTGCGTCTTGCGAACCCTGATCAGCGCCTGGGTTTTCCGCCGCGTTTCCAGCATGAAAAAGCAACTGGCGCCCTTCGAGGATTTAGCGGCCACCGTCGCGGCGGGAATTATCGGACCGGTGGTTTCGGCCGGATTAGGGACTCTCTGCTTGGTTGCAGCCGGCAAAACTCCGCCCTCGCTGTGGGCCGTAGTCGGGGTCCAGTGGTGGGCGTCCGACATTCTCGGCATATTAATCATCACACCAGTCCTGATCGGAGCCGCGCGCTGGTGGTCGGACAAGCCCAACAAACTCGAAATAGAGCGCGCCGGTTGGGCCGTTCTCTACCTGGCAGGCGTCGCGACCATCTGCTATTTCATTTTTTCCCACGCGGTAGCCTCCTATCTGCTGTTCTCCGTCTTCCTGCTCATCCTCATCGCGGCGGCCTGGCTCGGCCCCACGTCGGCACGCGCAGCCGCGCTGGTGATTGCGCTCACCGCAATGTGGGCCACACACAATGGCGTCGGCGCGTTCGCCGGCCAAACCCTTTCGGGAAACCTGCTAAACCTCGCCTTGTTCCTCACGGCGGTTTCCGTCACCGGGATGGCCGTAGGCCCGTTCCGCATGGTCAACGGCCTGGCGCTTCCTGGCGGCGTGCTCGTAGTGGGGTGGGCGCTCAGCGGATGGTTGTACGCCTCGATGGATCGCGATCGAGCCCGCTACGACTCGGCTCGCCTGGACGAGGTGATTGGGTCAGTCGAGAACCGAATCAACAACCGCTTTCAGACTTATGAAAAAGTGTTGTGGGGCGGAGCCGGCTACCTCGCCGCGTCCGGCAAGATCAGCTCCAAAGACTGGCACACGTATGTCGAGCACCTGCATTTGCTGGAGAGCGACGCGGGCACGACTGCGATGGCAATCGTGCAGCCGGTTCCCGACAACGAGCTGGACAATTTCGTGCGCGCGCATCGGACCGGGGACTCGCCTGCATTCACAGTCCATAGATTTGCCCCTTTCCCCGAGGGCCCAGGGACTCTTCCGGAGCACCTCCTGGTGGTGTGCGCCGAGCCGGCGGCCGTGGCGGCGCGATCGATCGGCGCGGACCTGGCCTTCGATCCGATGCGGCGCGCAGCAGCCGAGGAAGCGCGCGACTCCGGCGCCGCCGTCTTGACCAAGAGAACGACACTAGGGGATCGCTCTGGACAGGCGCTCCAACTCTTCGTTCCTGTGTACCGCGAAGACGCACCTCTGACCACGCTTGCGGAGCGCCGCAGCGCGCTGATGGCGTGGGTGACCGTAGTCTTCCGCGCGGACGCCGTCTTCCGCTCGGCGCTGGGTGAACTCGAACCCGGCCTCGCCCTCCGTGTCTACCATGGCGATCAACCAGCGCCCTCCGCGCAGTTCTTCGCCTCGGACCCGAGAATTCTTCGTGCGTCCGAGCGGATCACGCATCTGAATCTCGGACAGAACACCTGGACCCTCGGATGGACCCGGCTCGCCTCTTTCCCGTATATCAGTAAAGCGCCGTCAGCGTGGGCGGCCGGATGCACGGCGCTGCTGTCGCTGCTTCTGGCGCGGCTGGTGATGACTCTCCAGGCCACCAAGCGCCGGGCGACAGACCGCTTGAAGCTGATCGAATCCGCGTCGAGCCTCGGGACCTGGGAGTTAGATACAGCCTCGCAGACGCTCCATTGCTCGGAAGAGCTGTTGCGCCTCTACGGCATCGGCGAAGATCGGGAGCACCTGCCGCTGGATGAGTGGCTGAGTTACATTCACCCGGAGGATCGCGAGGCCCTGCGAACCGACCTTTTTTCCCAGCGCGCGGTCCGCGAGCCGGTCGACCGCCAGTATCGCGTGGTGTGGCGGGACGGCACCGTGCACTGGCTTCACAGCAGGGTACTTCCGGTTGCCGGCGAGCACGGACGGCATCCCCGCGTCGTGGGAGTGGATTTCGATATCAGCGAAGTGAAGCAACTGCAGAGCCAGCTGGCGCAGGCGCAGAAGCTCGAGTCGGTCGGACAATTGGCCGCCGGCGTCGCGCATGAGATCAACACACCGATTCAATACGTCGGCGATAACGCCAAGTTCCTGGAAGACGCATTCCGCGAGTTGATCCGCGCTTCGGCGGCGCGCGAAGGCTCCACACCCTCGAACGCAGACCACGAAAGCGCCCGCGATCTCGAGTATTTGCGGAAAGAAGTGCCGGTCGCAATTACCGAGATGCAGGAGGGCTTGGGCCAGGTGGCGCGGATTGTGCGCGCTATGAAAGAGTTCTCCCACCCCGGGCCCATCGATATGGCGGCGGTCGATATCAACCAGGCCATTGAAAGCACGGTCCTGGTTTCCAAGCACGAATGGAAGTTCGTCGCGGATTTGACGACAGACTTGGATCCGGCCCTGCCGCCGGTTCCGTGCGTCGCCGGCGAACTGAATCAAGTGGTCTTGAACCTCATCGTCAACGCCGCTCACGCGATTGGCGATGCCGTGAAGGATTCCGGACGAAAAGGGAGAATCCACGTCAGCACCCGGCAACTGGATTGGGCCGCGGAGATCCGCGTTGCCGACACCGGAACGGGCATTCCAGAGAGTATTCAATCCCGTGTCTTCGATCCTTTTTTCACCACCAAGCCGGTAGGGAAAGGCACGGGGCAAGGACTGGCCATTGCGCACACTGTGATTGTGCAGAAGCACAAAGGCAAGCTTCGGTTTGAAACGGAACCTGGACGCGGAACCACCTTCGTAATCGAACTTCCGCTGGTGCAAGAACTGGAACCCGCGTAACCCCCGGCTCCCCGGCGCTTCCGTGCGCGCACGAACACACCTCACGCCGCAGAAGTAGCAGAAGACACGCTCCGGGCGCTTGAATTGTTGACGTATTCTCAAAGCGCAGCTTACTCTCTCCTCAGTATGTTTAAACAAGTCTCGCTTTGCCTTATTACCAGCGTTTGTTTTGTTACGGCGGCCAGTGCCACCACTTACAATTGTGCGTTCTTCTGGATACCCGGGGCGAACGCCACCAACCTCTCCGGCATCAACAACTCCGGGGCAATGGTTGGAACTTACAAAATTTCGACCTCGACCGGGACGTTTTCTCACGGCTTCCGCGCGGATCAATCGGGCAGCTTCACCACGGTAGATTATCCGGGCGCAACCACCACCGAGTTGTTCACGATCAACGTCAATGGCGTCGCCACTGGAGTGGCGAATCGTTCGGTCAACGGCCAGACGCCAGTCTGGTTCACGGAGGATGCCGCGGGAAACTTCAAGACGGTGACCGTTCCAGCTCCATACACGCTTCTCGGAATTTACGGCATCAATGACAGTGGTGCGCTCTCTGCGAATCTCCAAGTCGGTTCTCCAGGTAACTACTCATTCGCAATCATCAACCCGGATGGCAGCGTAACTCAGGTGCCAGGTCTCTCCGACGGGTTGCAGTTCTACGTCGGTTCGATCAATAACTCGGGCCAAATGATGGAGCTCAACTTGACCTCAAGTGGTTCGAGTCTTGTCGACGTCAGCGGACACAGCACCAATGTTCCCATAAGTTATGCTTATGGATTAAACAACACTGGCACTGTGGTGGGGTATGGGTTCTCGTGGGACATATCGAGTGGTGTAACTTCGCGCCTGATTTGCCTCGGGGGCAACGATATCGAGCAGTCAATTAACGACAGCGGGGTCGTAGTAGGAGGATGGCACATTATGACGCCGCTGCCGGGCGAACCGCAGATCAGTCTCTCGACTACCAATCTCACGTTTCCACCTACACCAGTCGGCCAGACCAGCCCGCCCCAAAGCGTGGTGGTCAGCAACACCGGCAATGCGCGGCTTGACATCTCGCAAATCATCGAGTCAGGCAACAGCGACTTCGGATTGTCCGGCTGCCTGGACCCGACCACTCACACCGCCAGCCTCGATCCGGGTACGAGCTGTACTCTATCGATCACGGCAACTCCCCGAGCAACAGGCGCCCGAAGCGGCACGTTCACATTTTGGGACAGCGCGCCGGGTTCGCCGGGGGTGATCGCCACGTCGGTCACGGGGACGGCGCCTCCTCCTTCGTGTACGCTGTCCAGCATCAGCAAAGGCCCGCCCGCGCAAGCCAACTTCACCATGCAGGACACGAATTCCGGTCTGAAGAGCATCGTGCTGGTGGATTCGACCAATGCCACCGTGAATATCCCGAACTTCGTGCAGGGGGCAACCGTGCCGATCAGCGTCACGGCAACGCAGTCGGATACCTCGCAGTCTTCGAGAGTGGATTTCCAGGTCACCAATGTGGCCGGAGGCTCGACAACCTGCGGAACCTCATTCGGCGGAACCGCGACCTGGACCGATCTGAACGGAAGCATCACCGGCAAGATCACCATCTTTAATGACGCATCCGATTTACCCGAAGCGTTCGCCCGAGGTTCGGACAACAGCTTGTGGCACATTGCGCAAACCTCCCAGGGCGGCGGCTGGACGTCGTGGGAAAATCTCGGCGGCACCCTGGCCAGCAACCCTGTGATGGTCAACCAGGATACACAACCCTGCTGCTTCGTCAACGATGAGGTTTTCGCAGTATTTAATGACGGCGCGTTGTGGCACATCAAGAGTACTGGGCCAGGCACTTGGTCCGCTTGGGTAAGCCTGGGCGGTTCTCTGCTGGGAGACCCGTCAGTCGGTGTAAACAAGGACGGGCGGCTCGAGGTGTTCGCGGTTGGCGGCGATCACGCCGTCTGGCATATCGCGCAAACGACTGCCGGCGGCAGTTGGGGCGACTGGAGTTCTCTCGGCGGCCAGGTGATCAGCGACCCTACCGTGATCACGAATCCGCCGGCAGGGCCAATCGCGAGCTGTCTCGAGGTTTTCGTCATCGGCGGCGACCAAGCGGTGTGGCACAATTTCCAAACCACGCCGGGCGGAAGCTGGTCCGGCTGGCAGAGCCTGGGCGGCAGCATGACGGGGAACCTGGCCGTAGGCGGCAACAATGGCACCGGCTTCGTTGTACTCGCGCGCGGAACCGACAACGC
>Ga0126371_10004839_pt1 | contig 11905 bp, 7 predicted proteins | sample PanSoiMetaPlot_4_FD_110145 | JGI IMG/M metagenome (GOLD analysis project Ga0126371, IMG submission 110145) | Tropical forest soil microbial communities from Panama - MetaG Plot_4 | ecosystem: Environmental > Terrestrial > Soil > Tropical forest > Bulk soil | place: Panama | collected 2016-02-17
CATTCTTGACCACATCGCGCAGGAAATCACACACGCCAAAGCCGGCCGGCCGGCGTCGATCTGGATGAAGATGAACGCCCTGGTCGACCCGGGAATCATCGATGCACTTTACGACGCTTCTGCCGCCGGGGTTTCGGTTGACCTCATCGTTCGCGGCATCTGCTGCCTGCGGCCGGGCCTGCCGGGACTATCCGAAAATATTCGGGTCAAATCTATTGTCGGCCGGTTCCTCGAACATGGCCGCATATATTGTTTCGGTGCCGGTCATCCGTTGCCGCACCCGAAGGCTGCAATTTATATTTCCTCGGCTGACATGATGCCGCGCAATCTCGACCGCCGCGTTGAGGTTCTTTGTCCGATTCTCAACGCCACGGTGCATGAACAGGTTCTCGGCCAAATTATGGTCGCGAATTTCAAGGATAACGAGCAAAGCTGGAAGCTCTTGCCGGATGGCAGTTCCACGCGCATAAAGGCCGCGCCGGGCGAAGAACCTTTCAACGCCCACAAATATTTCATGACGAATCCGAGTCTATCCGGCCGTGGAAAATCGCTCAAAGAATCGCCGCCGCGCAGCCTTATACGCCGCCTCATCGAAGGGGCGTAAGCGTTCGCCCAAGATCATCGCATCGGCGAAGGGCCGACTCGATAATGGTCCGCCGATCGCCGTTATCGATATCGGCTCGAACTCGATCCGTCTTGTCGTTTATGAGGGGCTGACCCGCTCCCCGACGCCGATCTTTAATGAAAAAGTGCTTGCCGGGCTCGGCCGGCAGGTGCAGTCGACCGGTCTGTTGCCCGCTGACGCCATCGAGACGGCTCTCGACGCGCTCCGGCGGTTCCGCGCTTTGTGCGATATCCTGCATGTGCGTCGTATCTGGGCGATCGCTACGGCTGCCTGCCGGGACGCATGCAACGGCCGCGCTTTTATCGCCGAGGCCGAGCGCATCTGCCGCACGAATATCACCATCCTTTCTGGAAAGCGTGAGGCGCATCTCACCGCGCTCGGCATTGTGTCCGGGATCCATAAGCCAGATGGAATTGTCGGCGACCTGGGTGGCGGTTCGCTCGAGCTTGTCGATGTGCATGGTTCACGCGTCCGTGGTGGCATAACACTGCCACTCGGCGGTCTCGCGCTGCAGGATATCACCGGAAAATCGCTCAAGAAGGCAGAAAAGTTTGTCGAGGGGGTTTTCGAAGACCTCGATATGCTGCACGGCGGCGAGGACCGTACATTCTACGCGGTCGGTGGCACGTGGCGCGCATTGGCGCGGTTGCACATGTGGCAAACCGGTTATCCTTTCCACGTCATGCACAACTACCGCATCTCGGCGCGCGAGGCTCAGGAATTCTCGCGGCTGGTGCATCACGTCGACACCGAGACACTCTCGAAGATTGAAGTCGTCAATGCGGCCCGTCGGCCATTGCTCGCTTATGCGGCCTTGGTGATGGAAAATCTCGTCCGGTCGATCAAACCAAAGCAGGTCGTTATTTCTGTGCTCGGCGTGCGCGAGGGTTTGTTGTATTCATTGCTCAATGCGCGTGAGCGCGCACGAGATCCACTTATTTCTGCGGCAGCTGACCTGAACGTCTTGCGGTCACGCTCGCCAGGTCATGGCCAAGAATTGATTGCTTGGACCGACCACTTTATGGCGTCGTCAGGGCTGGAAGAAACCGCTGATGAACGCAGGCTGCGTCATGCGGCCTGTCTACTCGGTGATATCGGCTGGCGCGCGCATCCGGATTACCGCGGCGAACAGTCCATGAATATCATCGCCCATGGCGCTTTCGTCGCCATTGATCATCCCGGTCGCGCATACCTGGCTTTGTCCGTTTATTTCCGCCACGCCGGCTTGAGCGAAGAGGAACTCTCGCCGCGGTTGCGCGAGCTCGCGACGACGCGCATGCTCGATCGCGCGCGCGTGCTTGGGGCCGCCATGCGAGTTGCCTACATTCTCACGGCTGGACAGAGCGGCGTGCTTCCCAAGACGCCCATGCAGGTCAAACGGGGCAAATTGACGCTCAAGCTGCCCGGCGCCTACGGCGAGCTTGCGAGCGATCGCCTAGCGGGCCGGCTTCGGCAATTGGCCCGACTTATCGGCCGAGAGCCAACGATTGAAACCCAATAGCCGAGATGCCTCGCTGAGTCTGTCCCCACGCAGAGACGAGCGCGAGACAAAGCGGTAAGTGGCACGTCTAGGACTTATCGACCGTCACCACTTTTCCCTTGTCGATGGCCAGAGCCAGCCGGCCATGCTTGAGCGCGAGCGCCTTCTCACCAAACAATTCGCGACGCCAACCTTTCATGGCTGGGACGTCGGCCTTGTCATCGGCCGCGATGCGATCGAGATCATCAACGGTTGGGATGACCTTGGCCGCAACGCCATGCCGTTCTGCCGTCATCCGCAGCAACACCTTAAGCAGTTCGACAATCGCTGTGCCGTTCGCCGCCGGTCGGAAACGGTCTAAGCGAGGCAGCGCTTTTTGATCACGTTCGAGCCCACGTTTGACCGCTTCGATGATCTGTTCGCCCCAACGCGAGCGTTCAAACCCTTTGGGGAGCGACCGTAGGTGTCCGAGCCGATCGATCGTGGTCGGCGCTTGCACGGCGATGTCACCTATAACCTCATCCTTGATCACGCGCCCACGCGGCACATCGCGGTTTTGCGCTTCGCGCTCGCGCCACGCCGCAACCTCGATCAGGACCGCTAGTTCCTTTGGCTTGCGTACGCGGCTCTTGAGCCGCTCCCACGCGCGGTCCGGGTCGGCTCGGTAAGTTTCCGGCGAGGTGAGCACATCCATTTCGGCCTCGACCCAATTGGTTCGTCTTTGCTTTTCCAAATCGGTCGCTAGTTTCAGATAGACGTCTCTCAGATGGGTAACGTCGGAAACAGCATACGCAACTTGCGCATCGCTGAGCGGACGGCGAGTCCAATCGGTGAAGCGGTGTGATTTGTCCAGGGCGTCGCCGGTAATACGCTGGACCAGCTGATCGTACGAGATTGAATCGCCATAGCCGAGCACCATGGCGGCCACCTGGGTGTCGACGATCGGATGCGGGATCGTCTTAGCCATGTTCCAGACGATTTCGATGTCCTGCCGCGCGGCGTGAAAAACCTTGATGACATTCTCATTCGCCATCAACGCAAAAAATGGCGCAAGATCAATTCCGGTCGCCAAAGCATCGATCACCACGGCCTCGTCCGGTGAGGCCATTTGAGCCACGCACAGAAGAGGATAATAGGTCGTCTCACGTAGGAATTCGGTGTCGACCGTGACGAATGGATGCTTCGCCATGCGCGAGCAAACCGCTGCGAGTTCATCGGTGGTGGCGATCAAATCCATTGTTGTCGGGAACCTAAGCCGATCCGCCTGGGTCATGGCAACCCACGCACGCGTGGCATGTGAATGAACTCCCAGGGACTTGGCATGGCTGCAACAGGGACCTCAATGAGCGTCGGTTCACGGCGCGTAAACGATTCCCGTAGGGCTAAGCGGAGCTCATCCGGACCGCGCGCCCGCCGGCCGGCAGCGCCGAAGCTTTCGGCGTATTTCACGAAATCAGGATTGGCAAGGTCGCAAGCAATCAGCCGGTTGCCGAATTGCTCCTGCTGTATTCGACGCACATTGCCAAAGGCCCCGTCAACGAAAATAACCGCCACCAGCGGAATTCGATGGCGAATCGCGGTGGCCATTTCGTTGCCAGTGTAAAGAAATCCACCGTCGCCGTTGATCGACAGGACCGGCACGTCGGATCTGGCGTGTTGGGCGCCGAGCGCCGTGGCATAGCCCCATCCAAGGTTATCCTGATAGCCTGGCGATAAGAACGTGCGCGGCTTGTAGACTGGAAAGGCAATACGGGCAGCGAATCCGATTTGTGTGACCTCGTCGACGTAAATGCCATTCTCCGGGAGTTCTGCCCGGATCACCTCAAGAAACGCGAGCTGCGGCGCGAGCTTGGCGAGCTTTTCTCGCAGTTTTGCCTGCCGTTCCCGCATCTCGTCAGCACGCGATGAACGGCGCTCATTGTGTTTGGCGAGTTCATCGACCAGATGTCGCAAAATGGGTTTGGCATCGCCGACAAGCGCCACTTTTGGCTTGTGTAACCGGGCAGGCTGCTGCGGATCGGCATCAACACGCACGATTCGCAGGTTTTTGTCGACGCCCCATTGCGCGATCGGATTGAGCAGCCGCGTGCCGACAGCGAGCACCGCGTCCGCTTCGGCCCACAACTCGCGTCCAAGCGGAAGCGTGACGCTAAAAGGGCTTCGGGAATCAAGAACGCCGCGCCCGCGCCTATAACCGAGCACGGGAGCCTGCAACATCTCGGACAATAGCGTGACCTCAGGCGAAGCATCTTGTGCGCCTCCGCCTACAACAATTAAAATACGTTTTGCCTTGCCCAAAAGCTTGGCCGCGGCTCGCACTTTGGTGTGGTCAATCTTTGGCCGACGCGGCGGGTAGGGCGCGACGATTGCACCGATTTTCCCTCGTTTGCCCCACACATCGATGGCACATTCTAGCGCTGCCGGGCCGGGACGGGCGCGGCCCATGGATTGTATTGCCTTCGCGACGTTGGCGGAGGTCTCCCGAGGATCAGTGATGTATGACGAATGATCAACCAATCGCGTAATGATACCGGCCTGATCACGAATCTCGTGCAGATGTCCGTGGCTTTTTCCGATTGCGGTTGCGGGAATTTGTCCGATCAGTGCAAGCACGGGCGCATTCATTCCGTAGGCGGTCAGCAATGCGGCGCCGGAATTCAGCAGCCCCGGGCCGGGCACTACCGCATAAGCTTGCGGTCGGCCGGTCGCCAGCGCTGCGCCCAAGGCCATATAGCCCGCGCCCTGCTCATGGCGCGTGTGGATGACGTGCAAGTTGTCGCCGGCGCGCTGAAAGGCGTCGAAGAGATGATCGTTATGAACGCCGGGCAGCGCATAGACTGTGTCAAAACCGTGGGCTACCAACGTAGCCACGGTTGCCTCCGCGACTGACATTTCGACGGCGGTCAGTTGGACCTTATTTTTGGACCTAACCTTGGACACGGCAAAATCCCGGGCGACGCAAACCTTCAGTGTGCAGATTAGCAATGTTGTGTCGAGGGCAGGCGAGTTACAGAGTTTAGTCCTTGTGGACCTCGGCTATTTGATGTCGACCAATATCGAGGCCAACTAGGCAGGCCGTGACTGCTTGACAAAGCCGACTCCCCATGCGCTTTTCGCCCGCCGCGCACCTATATCCTGAATCGTCCCCTCGGAAACACTCATGCATCGCTACCGTTCACACACCTGCGGCGCACTTCGCGACGGTGACATCGGAAAGACCGTGCGGCTGTCCGGATGGTGCCACCGCATTCGCGATCATGGCGGGGTCCTGTTCATCGATTTGCGTGACCACTATGGGCTCACACAGGTCGTGGCCGATCCCGACAGCAAGGCGTTCAAGCTTGCCGAGACCCTGCGCTCAGAATGGGTCGTACGTATTGACGGTAAGGTGCGCCGCCGTCCGGCTGGCACCGAGAATCTTGAATTGCCGACCGGCCAGGTCGAGGTCTATATCGACGAGATCGAGGTCCTCGGCCCTGCCGGTGAATTGCCGATGCCGGTTTTTGGCGAGCAGGACTATCCGGAAGAGATCAGGCTCAAATATCGCTTCCTCGATCTTCGCCGCGACCATCTGCATGCGAACATCATGCTGCGTGGCAAGGTGATCGACTCGATCCGCCGCCGAATGAAAGAGGGCGGGTTCTTCGAGTTTCAAACTCCGATCCTGACCGCATCGTCGCCGGAAGGTGCGCGCGACTATCTGGTGCCATCGCGATTGCATCCCGGAAAATTCTACGCGTTGCCGCAGGCGCCGCAGCAGTTCAAGCAGCTGATCATGATCGCGGGCTTCGACCGCTATTTCCAGATCGCTCCGTGCTTCCGTGACGAGGACGCGCGCGCCGACCGATCGCCCGGCGAATTTTACCAGCTCGATCTGGAAATGAGTTTTGTCACTCAGCAGGATGTCTTTGACGCAGTTGAGCCGGTGATCCGTGGCGTGTTCGAGGAATTTTCCAACGGCAAGCCTGTGACGCCGAAATTTCCGCTCATTCCTTATGCCGATGCGTTGCGCAAGTACGGCACCGATAAGCCGGATCTTCGCAACCCGATCGTCATGCAGGACGTCAGCGAAGCTTTTCGAGGTTCCGGCTTCAAGATTTTCGCGAATATTTTGAATTCGGACCCGGCCGCCCAAGTATGGGCAATCCCCGCGCCGAAAGGCGGCAACCGTGCGTTCTGTGACCGGATGAATGCCTGGGCGCAAGGTGAAGGCCAGCCGGGCCTCGGATATATATTCTGGCGCGAAGGCGAGGAAAGCGGCGCCGGTCCGTTGGCCAAGAATATCGGTCCTGAACGCACGAAACAGATCGCCGACCAGCTTAAACTCGGTGTCGGTGATGCCGTCTTCTTCGTTGCCGGCAAGCCGAAGGATTTCGTCAAGTTTGCTGGACCTGCGCGCGCCAAGATTGGCGAAGAGCTCGGCCTTATCGATAAAAACTGCTTCGAGTTTTGTTGGATCGTCGATTTTCCGATGTTCGAGTGGAATGACGAAGAGAAGAGAATCGACTTCTCTCATAACCCATTTTCGATGCCGAATTTGCCGGTCGATGAATTTCTTGCGCTTGATGCGAAAGACAACGAAAAGCTCCTGTCGATTAAGGCCATTCAATATGACATCGTCTGCAACGGCGTTGAGCTGTCATCCGGTGCAATCCGCAATCACCGGCCAGAAGTCATGAAAAAGGCCTTTGCGATCGCCGGCTACTCCGAAGATGTGCTGGAAAATAAGTTCGGTGGCATGCTGCATGCACTTTCCCTCGGCGCTCCACCGCATGGCGGCATTGCCCCTGGGATCGACCGTATCGTGATGCTGCTTGCCGGCGAAGAGAATCTGCGCGAAGTAGTATTGTTCCCGATGAACCAACGTGCAGAAGATCTTTTGATGGGCGCACCATCAGAGGTGACACCGAAGCAGCTCAAGGAGTTACACATCAGGCTCGATCTACCTAAGAAGTAGTGCCGGATGTGCTGCACCACAAATTGATACTCCTGGCTCTTCTTGATTCGCCCGCCGATTTGCGATTGGATTTAGTGGTCGTTCTAAAGATGGCCAGAGTGCGCACGCAAGGTCGCAAGAACGGCAAAAGCTAAAAAGTCGACCACTCGGGGAGGCAATGATGTCCGAGATCGAGCGGCGCGCCCTCATGAAGGGCGCAGCCCTGAGCGCGCTTGCTTTCACTGTCGGAGGTAAGGAAATCCTGCTTTCACCGCGTCAGGCGCGCGCAGAGAACATCCCGTTCCGTACGCTGACAGCGCAGCAGGGTGAAATTCTCGAAGCCCTCGGTGAAACTCTCGTGCCCGGTGCGGCAGCCGCTGGCATTGCCAATTTTGTCGATCAGCAGCTCTCGATCCCTCCTGAGGAAGCGTTGTTGGAAGCGCGCATTCTCAACATCCGGCCACCTTTCGCGAACTTCTACCGCGCGGCTTTGAGCGCGATCGACCGCGCCAGTCTTGCCAGCAACGACAATCGGGCGTTCCCGCAAATCAGCCCGAATGAACGGCACGACTTTGTGGACCAGATGCGACAGAACAAAATCACCGGTTGGCAAGGGCCGCCGGGACCTTTCGTCTATCTGGTGATGCGCAGCGATGCCGTCGATGTGGTTTACGGAACCATGGACGGCTATTCCGCGCTTGGCGTGCCCTACATGGCCCACATCGCGCCGACGAAGAGGTGGTGACATGGCGACGCCCGAGAAAGTCGATGTCGTGATCGTCGGTGCCGGCGCGTCCGGTTCGGTCTTTGCTTCCGTGTTGGCGAAGGCCGGCAAGAAAGTTGTGCTGCTCGAGACAGGGCCTGATTGGCAGCCGTCCGATCTGATCAGTTCGGATTTCTGGGGCAGGCGCGTAAAGCCCGCGGGCATTCCCTTTCTGCTCGAAGGAAAGAACCCCTACGGCTACGCTTATCAGGCCGGCTGGGGCGTCGGCGGTGCCGCGCTTCACTACTTCGCTAATTTCCCCCGCTACCTACCGAACGATTTTAAAGTCAAAAGCGAGCACAATCGCGGGCTCGACTGGCCGATTAGCTACGCCGATCTGGCGCCGTACTATGACAGGGTTGCGCAGGAGATCGGCGTCTCCGGCGATGCCAAGGCGGAGGAAATCTGGCGGCCCAAGGGCGAGCCTTATCCGATGCCGCCGATGAAGACGTTTCGCAATGGTCAGGTTTGGGTGAAGGGCCTCGAGTCGGTCGGCATTCGGACAGTGCCAGCGGCTGTCGGCATGAACTCGGTTCAATTCAAGGGCCGTCCAGCCTGCATCTATGACGGTTGGTGCCATGTCGGATGCCCGATTGGCGCGCTCGCCAACCCGGTAATCACTTATCTCGCCGATGCTCGAAGGGCCGGCGCGGACGTGCGCGCGCTATGCACCGTCACGCGCGTACTTACCAATGAAGCCGGCACGAAGGTGGCCGGCGTCGAATACTTCGACGCTAAAAAGGAAAAGCAGGTACAGGAAGCGAGCGTCGTTATCCTCGCCGCCTGGGCGGCGCAGAATCCACGTTTGATGCTCAACTCATCGACCGACAAGCACCCGAAAGGACTCGCGAATGCGAGCGGCCTGCTCGGCAAATACATGATGGCGCATTATGCCTCCGGCACTTGGGCACTGTTCGACGAAGACGTCGAGCCGCACATGGGCACCGTCGGAGCGCAATACATGTCGTACGACCGCTACGACAAGACCAGCAAAAAGGGTGCGTTCGGCAGTACCTATATCGTCGCCGGCACCGCGCTTAAAACCTCCGATCTGGGCGGCTTCGCCAATGCGCGGCTCGACCTGTTCGGCCAGCCGCTCGCCGATTTCATGCAGCGTGCAAAACGCGGCATCACGCGTCTCACTGCTTTCGGTGAGGAGATGCCAAATATCGAAAACCGTATCGAGCTTGCCGATGGCAAGGACCAGTTCGGAATGCCGCTCGCCAAGATCGTGCATAGTTTTGATCAGGACGCCGTGGCGCTGTGGAACGCGAACTTCGAGGAAGGGCTCACCATTGCCAAAGCAACCGGTGCAAAGGAGTACTGGTCGGCGCGCGGCAACCAGCCGACCATTCATCTGTTCGGCGGGACCATCATGGGACGCGAGGCGAGTGATTCGATCACCGACAGCTACGGGCAGACCCACGAGATTCCGAACTTGTGGGTTGCGGGACCGGGCCTGTTCCCGACAGAGGGCGCTTCGAACCCCACTTACACGATCTTTGCGGTGTCGCAACGCGGTGCCGAGCAACTCGTGTCAAAGTGGGGGACGGTGGCCGGTTAGCCGACATACCCCGCATGCCGCGTCATCGCTTTTCGCTGGGTCGAACGAAGAGAATCCAGCGAGAGCTCACTTGTCCGGCAGCGGGATGAACTCAACTTCGTCACCCGGCACTTTGCCGAAATGACCAGCCCTCCATTCGGCCTTGGCCTCTTCGATCCGTTCTTTTCGGGATGAAACGAAATTCCACCAAATGTGCCGCGGGCCATCCATCGGTGAGCCGCCGAGAATGACGAAATGTGTGTCGGTTGATGCTGATATTGTGATCGTTTCACCCGGTTTGAACACGAGCAAACGGCCGGCCTCAAATTTGTCGTCGGAAATGTCGACGACGCCATTGATGATGTAGATGGCGCGTTCCTCGTGCGTTGCATCGAGCGGAACCCTAGCTCCCGCCTTGAGGTGTACATCGCCGAATATTGTTTCGTGGACCGTAGGTACCGGAGAACTTGCGCCGTATAGCGAGCCAACGACCACACGTACATTTTTACCGCCGTCGTTGACGACAGGAAATTCATCGGTCTCGTGGTGTGCGAAACCTGGGTCCATTTCTTCTTTCGCCGTCGGCAAGGCGACCCACATCTGCAATCCGTGAATCGGTTCATGATCCACGCGCCGTTCGGGGCGAGTGCGCTCGGAATGGACGATGCCCCGGCCTGCGGTCATCCAATTCACTTCGCCCGGCCTGATCGCAACCGCTGTGCCGAGGCTGTCGCGATGCATGATCTCACCGTCAAACAGGTAGGTAACAGTGGCGAGTCCGATATGCGGATGCGGTCGCACGTCGAGGCCGTTGCCGGTGCGAAATTCTGCCGGCCCGAAATGATCAAAAAAAATGAAGGGACCCACCATACGCGTACGTGTTGAGGGCAGGGCGCGCCGCACTGCGAAATCGCCAAGATCGACGGTGCGCGGAACGATCACCTGTTTGATGGCATCGCACTGATATGTATCGCCTGCGACTGGGTCTTTGCCGGGAAAGAAACTCATGTTTCCGCTCCTTCATATTCCTTAGTCTTGTCGATTCCGCGCCGCCGTATCGAAAAGACGCTCTGCGTTACCTGTTGCAACATAGCGCGCCTGCTCGAGGGGAAGATCCGCAAGCCAGCCGCGATATTCATTGAATATAGTATCGTTACCGAACCAGCGCTCGTTGATCCAGGTATTGGAACCGAGCAGAAAGCGATCGGGATACCGCTTGAATGGATAGTGCCAATCTGCAGTCAATTTTCGTCGCCGCCAATAGTGGCTGAAGCTTCATTTTAATCTCCCATTTCCGTGGCGTTCCGATGTTAACCCATCGCTAACCATAGTGACGCACTTGATGTTCTTGGCGCCAGAATTGAACTTACCCAAACTTAAGCTTAAGGCGGTCTTTACGGCGGCATGGCTCACTGCTGCTCCGGAACCAGGAGTCTTCGGCCGGAGTGGGGTTTTTTGTGCGCGCAGTCACGCGCCGGAATATTTTTGCGATCATCGTCGGCGCCTTTCTCGCTGGCGTTCTATTGATCGGCTTTAATATCTGGCTTGAGGGCTTGATCAATCGGCAGGGCGAAGCGGAGGTCGGCACGGCGGCCAGGCGCGCGGTTGCGCTCGCCGAGGCTCGTGTCAAGGACACCCTGAGTGCGTTGGATGATCTGGCCGCACGCAACATCGACTCCTGTGACCCGGCCCACATTGAGGCCATGCGGTACGCGGCTTTCAATACGATTCCAGTCAAGGAAATTGCGGTGGTCGGTCCCGATGCGGAGACTTTGTGTACCCATCTCGGGTTGCCGCTTGGCGAGCGCGCCATGCTTTCCTCGGAGCCGCTGGTAGGGGCTCCGCGCTACTGGCTCGATATCATCAAGTTGGCGGCCGGCGAACGCATGGTGCGGCTGCGTCGTCAGGTTGGCGCGGGCCCCCACGCAATTGCTGCTTTGGTGCCGACGACGCTGTTCCTTCCGCAGGTTTCGACTCGGGGCGGCCCCTTCAGCGGCTATGCGCGTATTAAGACCGGCCAGGGCACGATCATCGGGGAAGTCGGTGGGCGGCTGCCGGAAGACATCGCGCCGAATTTTGTGGCCGAGACTAAATCGGACATTTTTGGATTCGACGTCGAGGTCGTAAGCTCGCGCGCACGCATCGCGGCCGAGCATGCCGATCTCAAATGGTTCAGCTACTTCGCAGCCGGGCTCATCATGATGGCGACGGCCGGATTCGTCGTGTTTCTCCCGCCGCGATCCCCGCGCAACCCGATCGCCGAAATTAAGAAGTCACTCGAGGCTGGCGAGTTCATTCCGTACTACCAGCCCATTGTCGACATCAGTACCGGCAAGTTGCGTGGCGCGGAAGTTCTAGTGCGCTGGCGCAAGGCCGACGGGACGTTGGTGCTTCCCGGCGCGTTTATTCCCCTCATGGAATCGAGTGACCTCATTCACGACCTGACCCGCAATCTCATGCGGAAGGTCTGTGTCGAAGCGGGACCGGCGATCGGACGTCGGCCCGATCTGAAAATCTCATTCAATTTCGCCGGCAAGCTCTTCGGTCAGCCGACGATC
>Ga0126371_10004841_pt1 | contig 11899 bp, 12 predicted proteins | sample PanSoiMetaPlot_4_FD_110145 | JGI IMG/M metagenome (GOLD analysis project Ga0126371, IMG submission 110145) | Tropical forest soil microbial communities from Panama - MetaG Plot_4 | ecosystem: Environmental > Terrestrial > Soil > Tropical forest > Bulk soil | place: Panama | collected 2016-02-17
CCGATTCCCTCGGTTATCTCTCGCTCTCGAGCCTCAAGCAAGCCGTCAACGATACCGAAAACAAGTTTTGTACGTCCTGTTATACGGGCGTGTATCCAACAGACCTAGTACAACTGGAAGTCCGTGAAAGCGCCTCCAACGGAAAAACGACCGAAGTCGTGGCGGTGGAACGTGAAAGCTGAAACACGCAAGACCGGAGCCAAGCAGAACACTGAGGAGACAGCTTCGCAACAGACGGAGCCTTCCCTAGGTGTTCGGATCCGCCGGGAAATCCTCGCCTGGTTTTGGATTGGATTAGCATTCATGCTGGTCAACGGCACCCTGGGGCAGGCCCGCGTCATTCCTTCCGGCTCCATGGAAAACACGCTCCTGGTTGGGGACCACCTGATCATGAGCCGCGTGGGGTACGACGCCGGCGTCCCTTTCACTAATTGGCATTTTTCACTGTGGCGAAACCCCAAGCGCCAGGAGATTATTATTTTCAAGCCGCCTTATGGCGGCCCGGAGCAAGCCGACCTCATCAAGCGGGTTATCGGTCTGCCGGGCGATCACGTTGACATCCATGATGGGTCCGTCTGGATCAATGGCCGGAGACTCCAAGAGAACTACACGACAGGCCCAACAGAGCTTCCCTATCCCTCGGAACTGCTGCCTGCTTTTCGCGGCCTGCCGTTGACCGTTCCGCAGGATCAGTATTTCGTACTGGGAGACAACCGCGGCAATTCCTACGACAGCCGGTTCTGGGGATGCGTTCCCCGCAGCAGCATCATCGGTACTCCCGTAGCCATCTATATGTCCGTGGATGCCACCGGGGGCGCGTGGAATGGCGACCTTGCCAATCGTTTCTTGGCCTATAGCAGGGCGTTGCTGCATCCCCGCGAAATTCGCTGGAAGCGGCTCTTCGAAACCTTTTGAACTAGCCGGACATTGCGTACCCTTTTCTTCGATCTGCCGACGCCAACGCGTCCCTGATGGCTGTTATACTAAAGCTTCCCGCTGTTTCGTCTTTAAGGTGAATCGTGAAAGCTGACGCAATCAAAGTGAAAACAAAGGACGCCCCCGCTAAAGAAGCAGAGGCCTCCATGAGCTCCAAGGTCAAAAGCGAGGCCATCGCCTGGTTCTGGGTGATTCTCGCCTTCATGCTTATCAACGGCACGCTCGGGCAGGCCCGGGTGATCCCCTCCGGCTCCATGGAAAACACGCTGCTCATCGGCGACCACCTGATCATGAGTCGCGTGGGCTATGACGCCGGCATTCCCTTCACCAACATCCACATGCCCCTGTGGCGCGAGCCCAAGCGCCAGCAGATCATCATCTTCAAGCCGCCCTTCGACCCCGCCCAGCCCGACTACGTCAAGAGGGTCATCGGCCTTCCCGGCGAAACCGTGGACGTGCACGACGGCGGCGTCTACATCAACGGCAAGCGGCTCCAGGAAAACTACACCCTCGGGCGCAGCGAACCTCCGGGACGCTCACAACTGATCGGCTCATTCACCGGCTTGCCGTTCAAGGTTCCCGACAACTGTTACTTCGTGATGGGCGACAACCGCGAGAACTCACTCGATTCCCGCTACTGGGGCTGCGTGCCGCGCAACGACATCCTCGGCACGCCGGTGCTCATCTATATGTCGCTGGATGCGCCGCGCGACGCCTGGAACGGTGACATCACCGCCAGGTTTCTCGCCTACGGGAATGCCCTGATTCATCCCGGCACCGTCCGGTGGCGCAGGTTGTTTCATGTGTTTTAGAATGTAGGCCCCGCCTTGTTTACCCCGGCTGGGCCGGGCAGGCGGCCGCTTGTTTGCGTAGAACATCCACAGTGTGACCCTTGTCGAGCTCCTTTTCCTTGCGGCCTCCCGCCGTTCGCAGGTTCCGGCCCGGCAAGGCACACTGCTTGTCCCAGCGGCTCGTAACCATTCGTGAAGGCGGCTCACCATGAAATACGCCGATGCCGGAGTAAATATCGCGGTAGCCGATGACGCCAAGCAGCGCATCCGTCATCTGGCCAGCCGTACGTTTACGCCGGCGGTTCTTGGCGGTATCGGCGGCTTCGGCGCGCTGTTCTCCCTCGATCACAAAAAACTGAAAGAGCCGGTGCTGGTTTCCAGCGCCGATGGCGTGGGCACAAAGCTGAAAATCGCCATGGCCATGGGCGTGCACTCCACCGTCGGCGGCGATCTCGTCAATCACTGCATTAACGACATTCTCGTGCAAGGCGCCGAGCCGCTTTTTTTCCTCGATTACCTGGCCATGGGCAAGCTCGAACCCAACGTCGTCGAACAGCTCGTGGACGGCATGAGTCGCGCGTGCCGCAAAGCGGGTTGCGCCTTGATCGGCGGCGAAACCGCGGAGATGCCCGGCTTCTATGCCTCAGGCGAATACGATCTTGCGGGCTTCATCGTCGGCATTGTCGAACGAAAAAACATTCTCACCGGAAAGAATGTCAAACCCGGCGACACCCTGCTCGCGCTACCCTCGGCCGGCTTGCACACCAACGGTTACTCCCTCGCGCGCAAACTCGTTTTTGAAGTCGCCAAGCTCAAGCCGGAGACGTATGTCGCCGAAGTCGGCAACAAAATCGGGGCCGAACTTCTGAAGCCGCATCTTTGCTACGCGCCGGCGGCGAAAAATCTTCTCGCCAAGGGTTGGGTGTCCGCCCTTGCGCATATCACGGGCGGCGGCATCCCCGGCAATCTTCCCCGCGTGCTGCCCAGTGGCGTGAAGGCCATCATCGATCTCGATGCCTGGCCAATTCCTACAATCTTCAAGTACCTGGCCAAGCTTGGCGAAATCGATAGTGATGAGTTGCTGCAGTCCTTCAACATGGGTGTGGGCATGATCGTCATCGTTCCCGCCGCTTTCGTGAAAGAAGCCGAAGCGGACCTCAAACGCCGCCGGGAAAAATTCTTCCGCATCGGCCGCATCGAACGCGGCGACACCGGCAAAGCCCGCCTCGTCTATTCCGGCGCCCTGAACCTCTAACAGAGTCCAAACCTGCCATTCCGAGGGCGGTTTGTGCCCGAGGAATCTGCTCTCTCTGCGGAAAGCAGATTCCCGCTTCTCTTGGATGACATTCACAACGCCTCAACGCGGCTGGCCCCCGCGTAAGCCGGCTTCCTTGCCGGAGCTCGCCGTGGCAACTCCCGCTTCAGCTTTCGCAGCCAGCGCAGCTCCAATTGAAACTGCTCGCTCATGTGGCTGACCATCCACACCGCTTCGTGATACGGGTGGCCCACCTCCTCGAGGATGCTCGCCAGTACTTCCTTTTCACGACTCCATTCTTTTTCCAGAAATTCCCGCCGTCGCTCGAGTTGTTTCTCAAACACTCCCGGGCGCGCCTGCCAGGAAAGTGCAATCCAGGTCAGAAATGGCGGCCGGTCCCGCTGTGTGGTCCACTCCGCGCGTTCCAGCGCCTCCGCCAGGGCCGCACGGCCCTTCACCGTCGTTTCAAAGGTGCTGCGTTCCGGCCCGGCAGAGGGCTCCCCTCCCTCTTCGTGCCGGATCATCCCCGCCCGCGCCAGTTTTTCGAGCGAGTAATACACCTGCGGCCGCGAGATTCCGGCCCAATCGCGGATTTCTCGCCGCTCCAACTCCAGGTTTGCCTGGTACCCATGCATGGGCCGCTCGGCCAGCAGGCTCAGCAGGACCAGGTCCGGCGTGGTCAGCTCGGTCTTTTTCTTTCGCACGGCCACCCCTTGAAACTCTGCCTTGACACCTGAACTAGTCTAATTTAGACTAGTGGCGAAGTCAAGGAGAATTTCCCATGTGCAGATTCACTCTCGTACTCCTCGCTCTTGCTCTCGGATTCGTTTCGCTTCGCGCCCAACAAACTCAGGAGAAAACCACCATGAACATCAAGCGCATCACCCCGGTCCTGCTCGTCAAGGAAATCGAGCCGCTCGTTCCCTTTTGGGTCGATCGCCTCGGCTTTGCCAAAACCATTGAAGTGCCCGACGGCAACAAGCTCGCCTTCGTGGCCTTCCAGAAAGGCTCCGCCGAAGTTATGTACCAGACCTACGCCAGCGTGGAGAAAGACGCCCCCAAGGAAGTCTCCAGCACCGCCGGCAAGGGCCCAACCTATCTCTACATGGAAGTCGACAACCTGGACGCGGTCATCGCCGCGATGAAAGACGTCCGCGTGGTAATGCCCGAGCGCACTGCCTTCTATGGCATGAAGGAATTTACCGTCGTCGATCCCGGCGGCCACTTCATCACCTTTGCTCAGCCCGTCTCCCCAAAACATTAGAAACCGCCTCATAAACGGGTAGGGGGGCACGGCCTTACCTCCATGCGGGAAAAGTCGAGTGGCACAGGCACTCCGGCCTATGCGCCGTCCCCTTCAACCACAATTTTGCCCCGTGGGACATGGAGGGGCGGCTTTACGCCGCCTGGGCCCGTGCGCGATGCCAGCCGCCTCATTTTGTGGCCCGCGCCGGATGTGCTACTTTTCTTCGTTTATGAAGAAGCGCATCGGAGTGCTCTTAAGCGGGCGCGGCTCGAATTTCGAAGCCCTGGCGGAAAGTGTTTCCGCGGGGCGCATCCCCAACGCCGAAATCTCCATCGCCATCAGTAACAAGCCGGGCGCCGCGGGCCTCGAACGCGCACAGGCTCGGGGCATTCCCGCGCACGCCATTCCCTCCAAGGGACTCGAACGCGAAGCCTACGACCGGCAAGTTGCCACCGTCCTGCAGGAACACAAAGTCGGCCTGATCTGCCTGGCCGGCTACATGCGCCTGCTTTCGCCCTTTTTCGTGGCCGCGTTTCCTCAGCGCATCCTGAATATTCATCCGTCGCTACTGCCGTCTTTTCCCGGCCTCGAATCGCAGAAGCAGGCGCTCGATTACGGCGTGAAATTCGCGGGCTGCACCGTTCATTTCGTCGACGAAAACCTCGATGCGGGCCCCATCATCCTGCAAGCGGTCGTCCCGGTTCTCGACACCGACGACGAGCACACCCTTTCCGAGCGCATCCTGAAAGAGGAGCACCGCATTTATACCGAAGCCGTAAAAATCGTCCTGGAAGGAAGCTACAAAATCGCCGGCCGCCGTGTGATTCGCGTTTTGTAAGGAGCGGGCTTGCTCGGCCCGTTCACCACGACGCGTCATCCGGAGGCCACGCAGTTTGCGACGGAAGGACCTCAATGCGAACTGTCATGCACCGCACCGCCTTTGAAGCGGCACCGACGCGGTCCGACGCGCCGTTTGCAATGATCGTGGCGGGTCACGAGGCACGGGACCCAGGTCACAATCAGATGGCGCATTTCTGCGATACTAATTACTTATGACTTCGACCTCGTTCAAACCTGTCGCCGAACAGCTCGCCTACCTGAAAAAAGGTGTCGCCGAAATCATTCCCGAGCCGGAACTCAAGGCCAGCCTGGAGAAATCGCTGGCCACCGGCAAGCCGTTGCGCGTCTACCTCGGCGTCGACCCCACCGCTCCCGATCTTCACCTCGGCCACACCGTCGTTCTCCGCAAGCTGAAGCATTTTCAAGACCTCGGCCACATCGCCGTCTTCCTCATCGGCGATTTCTCCGCCATGATCGGTGACCCCACGGGCGTTTCCGAAACCCGCCCGCCTCTCACCCGCGATCAGGTGGACGCGAATGCGAAGACATACCTTGAGCAAGTTTTCAAAATCCTCGACAAAGACAAAACCGAAGTGCGCCGCAACAGCGACTGGCTTACCAAGCTTTCCGCCGAAGAGATCGTTCGCCTCTGCGGGCGCTACCGCCTCGCTCGCATGTTGGAACGGGAGGATTTCCGAAAGCGTCTCGATGAAGGCCAACCCATCTCCGTCCACGAACTGCTCTATCCCCTGCTCACCGCTCTCGACGCCGTCGAATTGAAATCCGACGTCGAGCTCGGCGCCACGGAGCAGAAATTCAATCTCCTGGTGCACCGCGAAATCCAGCGCGAATACGGCTTGTCTGGTCAGTCCGTCCTGACCATGCCCATCCTCGTCGGCCTCGACGGCCAACGCAAAATGTCCAAAAGCCTCGGCAACTACATCGGCATCACCGAATCGCCCGCCGACATGTTCGGGAAAATCATGTCCATCCCCGACGAGCTGATGTGGACCTACTACGAACTCGTCACCGACCGTTCTCCCCAGCAGATCGCCGCGCTGAAGCAGGAAGTTTCTTCCGGCGCGCTCCACCCGATGGACGCCAAGATGCGCCTCGGCGAAGAAGTCGTCGCCGGCTTTCACGGCGCGGACGCCGCTCGCAAAGCTGCCGAGAATTTCCAGCGCGTCTTCCGCGACCGCCAGGCCCCCGAGCAGATGCAGGACTTCAAAGCCACAAAACTCGGCGATCGTTTCGTCTCTTTCACCCAGAAGCGCGGAGACGCCGCCGATGTTTCTGGTCCGCACGAAATTTCGCCCATCGGCAAGGAACGTTGGTCAAAGATCCTCGCCTTGATGGGCCAGGTAGCTTCCACCGCTGAAGCCGAGCGCCTCATCAAGCAAAAGGGACTCGAGATCAACGGCCAGATCATGGCCGACCCCGCCGCTCGCCTCGACTTCAACGAAAAAGCCGCCTACACCATCCGCGCCGGCAAGAAAAAATTCCTCCGTCTGATTGTGGAGTAAGTAGCAGGGGCTTCAGCCTGTGTTTTTCCGCCGGGTGCCCGACACGCCGGTTTCGCGTGTAGGGATTTTGGACCTCTACCTATCCACCGTGTCCGTCACACGCAAGGCCCAGTGGCACAGGCTTCTGCCTGTGCTCTTCTCGCCAGTCACTAGCCACCAATCACGCTTACTGGCCACTAATCCCAATCACTTCCGCCACCAACTCCCCCACATGCTCGGCAATCGCCGGCGCGGCCGTTAATCCTGGCGACTCAATACCGATCAAATGAATCACCCGCGGCACTTCGCCGTCCGGCTCAATCACAAAATCTGCAATGCCCTTTTCTCCCGGCGCTTTCAGCTTCGGCCGCAATCCCGAATAACCCAGCTGCAAGTCGCGCTCTTCCATCTCCGGCAGCATGGTCTTTGCATCCGCGGCGAACTCCGCAATCGCCATACGGTCGCGCTCGTAATTCTCTTTGCCCTCCACATACGTCGCCGTTGGCCCCACCAGCGTCGTTCCCCAAAGCGTCTTAGTGAAATGCACGCCCAGCGTTAGCTGGTCGTGATGCGGCAGGGGGTACACCAGGTTGCGAATCAGCTCCGCCCGCGGTCCTCGAATCTCGCAATATTCGCCGCGCACCGGATAAATCTTCCAAGGCCGCGGCCCCAGCAGTTGCGCGATTTCATCGGAATACAATCCCGCCGCGTTCACCACGCAGCGCGCCGCAATCGTCTCTTCTTCCGAATCTTCTTCATCGCCGATACGCAGTGTCACTTGTATCTCATCCTTTTTCTGCTCCAGCGCCACCACCTTCGCGTGATTCACCAGGTTCGCGCCTTGTCCCTCGGCCACGCGCGCAAACGCGTGCACCAGTTCCTCCGACGCGCAAATCCCTGTCGACGGCACCTCCAGCGCGGCAACCCCCTTAACGTGCGGCTCCTTCGCGCATATCTCCGCCGCGCCAATCAGCCGCAGTCCTTCGACGCCGTTTTCCTCACCTTTCTTCTTCAGCGCCACTAACTCAGCTTCCTCGCGCGCCTCTTTCGCCACCACCAGTTTCCCTGTGGTGCGGTGCGGCACGTTATGTCGCGCGCAGAATTCCTTGATCAGCCGGTTCCCGGCCACGCAGTGCTGCGCCTTCCATGAATTTTTCGAGTAATAAATTCCGGAATGGATCACGCCGCTGTTACGGGAACTGGTGGCCATCCCGAATCTAGGATTTTTCTCCACCAGAAAAACGTCCCGCCAACGCCGGGAAAGGGCAGCCGCAATCGCGCATCCCACCACACCGCCGCCCACAATCAGCACATTTGCCTGGTCCATAGTCTTTGCAGTTCTGCAGCCGTGTTTCTGAGACAGTTGAAGCCTACTGATCTCCTCCGAGCACATCGAAATAGGGCTTGCATGTCTCCAGTCGTGCTTCAGTGCCATCATGCACGGAAAACTTCGCTATTTTTCCGATCTCGTATCCATTCTTCCAGAGAGTAGCGCTTCCGTACTCTCCATCGTTATTCACCGCGTAAAAGTACAGATGAAACGTGTTGAGCCTCTTCTTATCTCCGTTGTAGTTCCGAACAACACGCCCCATTGCTTCCAGGCAAGCATCGGTCGGCTTCATTCCCTTGCGCATCAGCTCCACAATGGTGTGCCCGCCGGAAATCTTGATGTTTTCCTCGCCTTTCCCGGTTGATCCCGCGCCACCCACGTCGCCGTCCACATACAGTCCGGCGCCGATAATCGGCGAATCGCCCACGCGGCCCGGAATCTTCCACGACAATCCCGAAGTCGTCGTCGTGCCGCTCACTTCGCCCTTGGCGTTCACCGCCAGGCAGTTGATCGTCCCTGTTACCGGGTGCGCGATTCGCTCCTCCGCATACGCAATCTGTTCCGCGTCGCCATCAAACAGTTCAGTCATGTACTCCTTCCACTCCGGGCTATCGATTCCCGGCCGCCAGTTGAAGCTGGTTTTTGCCTTCCAGGCTAGCCAGATCTTCCGCGAGTGCTCCGTCAGCAGGTTCGTCTCTTCGAACCCTTCCGCCACACCGAAGCGCCGCGCGCCGTCTCCCACGAGCATCACGTGGTTCGTGCGCTCCATCACCGTTTTCGCCAATCGAGCCACGTTCTTGATTTTTTGCACGCTGGCCACGCTCCCCGCCCGCCGCGTCGGCCCATGCATCACGCTGGCGTCCAGTTCCACCACGCCCTCTTCATTTGGCAATCCCCCGTAGCCCACGCTATCGTCGTTCGGATCGTCCTCGACAATCGTCACCGCGGCCACCGCCGCGGCCAGTGTATCTCCGCCGGCCTTCAGAATCTCCATCCCTTTTCCCAGCGCGTCCACTCCATTGTATGAGGAGATCATCACCGGCCGCGTTCCGCCGGTCGCACTAGCAACTCCAATCCTCGTCTTATCCTGGAACTCCAGCGTCTTTCCAAACAGCCGCCCTGCACCCGCCAGCACGCTCCCCGCCAGAGTCCCCGCAAAGAACTTCCTCCGCGTCCACAGTTCCATGGCTTCTCCCTCAAATTGTGTTTCTTGTATTCGATGCGAACTCACGGGTGGCCGCACTTTGTGATTTTCTGGCCGGTGGTTTCTTCGGCCACGGGCCACTTCTTTTTAATCACTTCCGCCTAGCGGCAAATAATACTGTGTGCCCTTTACCGGTTCTTGCAAGCGCTTCAACAACTGCTGCAAATCCTCGCTGCGCTCCACAAAGTCGATCTCCGAAGTATCCACTACCAACAAATCCGCGCTTCCGTAATGAAAAAAGAAGTGTTCGTAGGCGCGCGCTACTTCTTCCACGTACGCCGGCGCGATGCGGCTCTCCTCCGCCGCTTTCTTCTTCGCAATGCGCGCGCGCAGCACTTCCGGTTTGGCCTGCAGATATATCACCAGGTCCGGCTGGGGCAGTTCCGCGGTCAGCGATTCGTAATACCGTTCGTACAATTTTAATTCCGCGTCATCGAGATTCAGATTTGCGAAGATGCGGTCCTTCTCCATCAGAAAATCGCTGATCACCGGACCCGGTGCTTCCGCCGCCAGCCCTTCACGCATGCGCTTCTGCCGCTCCATCAGGAAATACATCTGCGCGCGAAACGCCGCGCCCGCTTTTTCCGCGTAAAACTCCGCCAGGAAGGGATTGTCCTCACAATCGTAAATGCGCCGCGCGTGCAGCCGTTCCGCTAGGATGCGCGCCAGTGTGGTCTTGCCCACGCGCAGCGGCCCTTCAATCACGATGAACCGCGGGGCCTGCGGACCCTTCATGGGTATGCGTGCCCGCTTCGCCGAGGACGAGTCTGATCCCGCCATGTTCCCCCGCTCCACCCCGAAAAAGGGTTGGTTGCGGGCGATTATAGCAGTTCTGTACAGCCCCGAAACGGGGTGATGTTCATTTCGGCAACGCCGCGGATCGCCTTTACAATCAGCAGCTTACTAGATTTCAAGCAAACCGGCAGACCTGCAGGTTCCCCCTCGCTAGTACTATTCCATTTTGTGACCAACGGGCCAGTGACACCTGGCCCTAGGTACAGTTAAATAGACGAGCGTCGCAGGAGCCGGACCCTAGCCCGCGCCCGCGACCCTGAGGTGATTCTTGCTACTTTCCGCAACCGCAACCCTGCTCCTTCTTTCCATGCCAGCCACGGATTCTCCAAAGTCCGTCGCAACCGATTCCCCAATCACCTCACACACCCCCGACTCGAATAAACCCACTACCGCGAATCACGTTCTCCCGGATGCACCCGCCGCCAAGCCCGAGGTCGCTGCTCAGCCAGCCGAGGTCATCCGCCCGTTTTCAAACGCTCCTATAAAGCCAGCCATCGAACGTCCTGCGCCAACGCGGCGGCAGCGCGCACTCTGGTACACCTTCATGGCCGCGGGCCACGGCGCTGCCGTGTTTGACGCGTATTCCACGCGTCGCGCGCTTTCCAATAATGCCGGAACGGAAACCGATCCCTTTCTTCGCCCCTTTGCCCACTCCAATGCCCTTTATGCAGCCACGCAGGTCAGCCCCGCCGTGATGGACTACATCGGCCGCCGCATGATGACCAGCAGCCACCCGACGCTGCGCCGCCTCTGGTGGGTACCGCAGGTGGGCGGCGCGACGTTCTCCTTTGGTGCTGGCATCCACAATTACGGCCTGGTGAAGTAGTTTCCCCCGCTGCAATTGAGCTGCAAGGCTATTTAACCGACGGATACCTAACCAGTTTGCGAAACTCTCTTCTATCGTTCCCTGCCCTGATTTCTGCGTTATAGTATTTGTAATTCGTTCGCGGGGACCCCGCCCGGCAATTTCCCTGGAACAATTCTTCAGCGAACGAGTTATGATTTTACCTCTGGAAAAAAACAACGCGCCGCGGCGCCGTGGGGACGCCAGCCGGAGATGCGGGAGGACAACGGTATGAAAAAGGCAATCTTGGGAATGGCCATTCTGTTGGCAGCCGCCTGCGCGGCCAAAGCGCAGGAGAACAGTAACCTAGCCCTTGCGCTCGGATCCGACAACGCCGCCGCTCCCCTCAGCGAGACTTCCGCGGCCCAGGCGAAGCTGTTCGATTCGGACGCCGGCGGTTCCACAACGTTCGCGACGCCTGCGGCGGAGCCGGCCCCGGCCGTTCCCGCTGCGCGGCCTACCCCAGCGAAACCCAAGCCCAAAATGCCTAAATTCGTCTTCGGCGATCGTGACGATTACCGCTGGCAGTTGTATGTGGGCGTGGAGTTCTATCGCTTTTTGTCGAACATTTACAACGCCAGCATGGTGGGTACCAACACCACCCTGGACTACTACACCAATAGCTGGTTTGCCGTAGAAGGAAGCATCGTCACCGGTTTTGCCCCGCCGGTGCTGGACAACGAACACGTGAAGTATTTCGGCGGTGGAGGCGGGATTCGCATCGGCGGGCGTCGCAACCAATTTGAGCCTTGGGCTCATGCGCTGGTCGGCGGCTCGCACCTTCAGCCGCAAACGGCAGGCAACAGCCGCAGCGCGCTTTCGGCCCAAGCGGGCATCGGCCTGGACTACCGCCTGAACGCGCGTTTATCGCTCCGCGCCGAACTCGACTGGGTGTACACCACGTTCTTCGGCCAGACGCAAAATAACTTCCAAGGCACCACCGGCGCGGTGTTCCACTTCTAAGTTTGTTTAGAAAATCAAATTTGTGGCACCGGATTCCAAAGAAATCCCCAGCCTTCGTTGACACCCCGTAGTCTGTCCGCTACACTTTTTCAGTAACAGTTTTTCCTACCTGTGCGGTTCCCCGGTAGCTCAATGGTAGAGCATTCGGCTGTTAACCGAAGGGTTGCTAGTTCGAATCTAGCCCGGGGAGCCA
>Ga0126371_10004842_pt1 | contig 11899 bp, 10 predicted proteins | sample PanSoiMetaPlot_4_FD_110145 | JGI IMG/M metagenome (GOLD analysis project Ga0126371, IMG submission 110145) | Tropical forest soil microbial communities from Panama - MetaG Plot_4 | ecosystem: Environmental > Terrestrial > Soil > Tropical forest > Bulk soil | place: Panama | collected 2016-02-17
CGCGCCGCCGCTGAAGCCGCCGGAGCGGGCGTCAAAGTAGCGGTCATCACGAAGTCATTGCTCGGCAAGGCCCATACAGTGATGGCCGAGGGCGGCATCGCCGCCGCTCTTGCCAATGTTGACGATCGTGATTCCTGGCGTGTTCATTTCGCCGACACCATGCGTGGCGGCCAATACCTGAACAGCTGGCGGATGGCCGAATTGCATGCGAAGGAGGCTCCCGCGTGTGTGCGAGAGCTGGAGGCCTGGGGCGCCGTTTTCGACCGAACCTCGGATGGACGTATCTTGCAACGCAATTTCGGCGGCCATCGCTATCCAAGACTCGCCCACGTGGGTGACCGTACCGGTCTCGAGATGATCCGTACCTTACAGGATCATGATATCCATCTCGGCATCGACGTATTCATGGAGTACACCGTCGTTGCTCTGCTGAAGGATGGCGACCGCATGGCGGGGGCGTTTGGATATGACCGTGAACGCGGCAGGTTCCATATTTTCCGGGCCAAAGCGGTTGTGCTCGCCACCGGCGGGATTGGCCGCGCTTACAAAATTACCAGCAACAGCTGGGAGTACACTGGCGACGGGCATGCTCTGGCGTATCAGGCTGGAGCGTCATTGATGGATATGGAATTCGTACAGTTTCATCCTACGGGCATGATCTGGCCCCCCAGTGTTCGCGGCATCCTGGTCACCGAAGGGGTCCGAGGCGAAGGAGGTGTACTTCGGAACAAGGATGGCCGGCGTTTCATGTTTGACGATATCCCCCCAGCCTACGCAAATCAGACCTCTAACACGGAAGAGGAAGGATGGCGCTACACGCAGGGCGACAAAAACGCTCGACGACCGCCAGAACTCCTGACGCGGGATCACGTGGCTCGCTGTATTCGTCGCGAGGTACGCGAAGGTCGTGGCAGTCCACATGGTGGGGTGTTTTTGGACATCGCGTGGATTAAGGACCGTATTCCGAACGCTGCCGAGCACATCAAGAAGAAGCTTCCGAGTATGTATCACCAGTTCAAACAACTCGCGGATATTGATATCACGGTCGAAGCCATGGAAGTCGGGCCAACCACGCACTACATGATGGGCGGGGTTCGGGTGGATCCGGATTCGCAAATGTCTGATGTCCCCGGCCTGTTTGCGGCAGGAGAATGCGGCGCAGGACTCCATGGCGCGAACAGGCTCGGCGGGAATTCCTTGTCGGACCTGCTGGTCTTTGGGAAACGTGCTGGTCAATACGCTGCATCCTATGCGAAAGAACGCTCCCTGGGAGTCATAAGCTCCGATGAGGTTGCCGCCGCAGAGAAGCAAGCATTGGCTCCGTTTGGGCGCGATGCCGCTGAAGGCCCCTACGCCGTTCAGCATGCTCTACAGGACATGATGCAGGACCTGGTCGGCATCGTTCGCCAGGAGAAAGAGATGTTGCAGGCTCTTGAGCATATTCAGGAGCTTAAGGATCGCGCCGAGCGGGTCGGCGTCCAGGGCCATCGCGAATACAACCCTGGGTGGCACACTGCCGTTGACCTCCACAACCTGCTCGTGATCTCGGAAATGGTAACGAAGGCGGCTCTCGAGCGGAAAGAAAGCCGCGGGGCGCATTTCCGAGACGATTTTCCGAGCAAGGACGACAAGTTCGGTTCGTTCAATATTGTTATCAGCAAGGGATCGGGCGGCGACATGCAGGTCCGGCGCGAGCGCATTCCGGAGATGCCGCAGGAACTTAAGCAGATCATAGAGGAGATGAAGTAATGCCCACGGCCACGTTCCAAATCTGGCGCGGTGAAAAAGGCGTTGGCAGGTTTCAGGACTATAGCATCGAGGTGTCTTCGGGAATGGTAGTGCTCGACGCCGTTCACCGCATTCAGGCCGAGCAGGCCAACAATCTCGCAGTGCGATGGAACTGCAAGGCCGGCAAATGCGGCTCATGCTCTGCCGAGATCAACGGCATGCCCAAGCTCATGTGCATGACGCGCCTGAATTCCCTGCCCCTAGAAAAGCCCGTTACCATCGAGCCGATGAAAGCTTTTCCTCACGTGAAGGATTTGGTCACTGATGTCTCGTGGAACTACACGGTGAAAAAGAGCATCGCTAAATTTAAGCCACGTCCTCCCGACGCGCAGGACGGAACCTGGCGTATGGACCAGAAGGATGCCGATCGCGTTCAGGAATTCCGCAAATGCATCGAATGCTACCTCTGTCAGGACGTTTGCCATGTCCTGCGCGAGCATCACCTACACGACCAGTTTATTGGCCCGCGCTTCTTGGTTTATACTGCGGCTCTGGAGATGAACCCGCTGGATAGAGAGGATCGCGTCCCCGACCTTCGTCATCAGTACGGGATCGGACTGTGCAACATTACGAAGTGTTGTACTAAGGTCTGCCCTGAAAACATCACCATCACTGACAACGCCATTATTCCCCTGAAGGAGCGTGTGGTGGATCGTTTCTTCGATCCGTTGACGAAGTTGTTCCGCGTGTTCGGTGCATCTGGCCGCTAGGAGGTGTTTATGCAGTTCGACCTGAAATCTATCTCGGCGGAAAGTGTCCCGAAAGCTCTGGAGAAAGCCGAACGTTACCGGCTGCTGAACGAACCGAGCCTTGCCGAAAGCATTTGCCTGGACATCCTGGCTGTCTCACCGTCCCATCAGCAGGCTTTGATCTCGCTTCTTCTTGCGCGCACCGATCAGTTTGGCTATGGCGCCACGATGAAATCGGCGGAAGAGGTGTTGCTTCGTATCGAAGGTACATACGAGCGCGCCTACTACGCCGGTCTCATCTGGGAGCGTCAGGGACACGCGCATCTCCGCCAACACGGGCTTTCCAGGAACGCTAACAGCTACCATGCCCTCCGCGAAGCTATGGCACACTACGAGCAAGCCGCAACTCTTAGGCCCCACGGAAACGACGATGCTATTCTGCGCTGGAACGCCTGCGCCCGCGTGCTCATGCAGAATCCGGAAATTCGCCCGATGCCGGAACCGGAGTATCAACCGATCATCGGGGAGTAGCGGCGAGCGTCCTGCGGAGATATGCCGCCACCTCATTAATGAAGCGATGAACGGACGCCTCCGCGATTCGATGCCCGGCGATGGCATTCACGGCCCTCCCCAAAGAGCCGAACGGCGGTTCGTAGTGCCCCAAAAAATCCAACTGCGTTTCGGTGCTGGTCAGCGGGTAAATAGAAAGTTCAGCCTTCATGAACGGGAACAGTCCCGGAGCGGTCGCAGCTTCCCAATCGAGCGATAACCGGGTCGCTGGACCCGACGTGGCATCTGCAATCTTCTCCTCGATGTTCTTGACGGAAATCCGGATGTCCGCCTTGACACCGATACCGCCAAGATCCACATGCAGTTCGGCGGCAACCGATTGCGCCCGCGATGCGGCGGCTTTCGTAGCCGCTTGGAACACGTCGAGCGCGTCTCGTCCCAGTGCGTCGCGCACCGCCGTATACCTATGATTTACGTAGTCGTAACACCGGATTTCAATCCCTTCATTCATTAGCGGTGCCCCTGCGGCTTTTGCTTATCTACGCCGTGATCGCTGCACTCTATCACAGGATGGCCAGCGAAGATCCGCTGGAGCAATCGAATCGAGAAATTCGCCGCAAACCGCCGCAAACCGGACGTCTCTGACAATGATGACCGCCGCATTAGATCAATCTCGAGTGCAAATTCCCTTTCCTTAGGCTCGAAATTTCTGGGCGGCAACCGAAGCGAGTACGCCAGGTTCCGATCCACCCTGGGAATGTGGATTTTGCGCCGGGCGGAGGCAGGCCACGATTCCCCCGCAATCAGGGAAGACGGCTTGCCGGTAGTAGCCATGAAGACTCTGTCTATCGGAGAGCGGTGGGGCTCGCTCGATGGTGCGGCACAAGAAGCGACAATTTACGGCTTTCATTCCGAGACCATGCCGGCAGCTGCCTCTTTTCGAGCGAGGAGGAGCATTTAAGAACGCCAATCAACGGTTGGCAGATTTAATGAGGGAGGAAGAAGCCAGCCGCTGGCGCGCGTAATCCCCAAAAGGACCTGCGGGATCAAGTTTGAGGTAGGCCTGCCAGTGTTCGCGGGCTTCGGCGGGAGCACCGAGTTTGTCGCAGACCAGTCCCAGATTATACCGGGCATCGCGGTTGGAAGGATCGATTTGAACGGCCTGCCGGAGATGGCGACGTGCTTGTTCGGTTTGACCGAGTTCCTGTAAAACGGTTCCCAGGTTCGAATGGGCCAGGGAGTTTTCCGGCGCGGCCTCTACGGCGCGTTCGAAGCAGCCGGCGGCTCGTTCGAAATCTCCGTTTTCGTAATACAAGGTTCCGCAGTTAATCAGGGCTTCTACCATTTGAGGCTGTAGACGCAGGGCCTGGCCATAAGCGTCAATGGCGTCGGTAGAGTTTTTTCCGTCGTGCTCGCATTCGAGGGCGCGAGCGAACCACTGCTGCGCAGTGTGTTCCTGCCCGGTGATCACGCGGATCTTTTCCTGCAGTTCGCGAGTTTCGAAGTTCAGGACAAACTGGCCAGACAACGGATCAAGACGTGCGCCACCGCGTTCGACGATGACGTCTCGGCCGTCGGAAAGAACGCGCAATTCGGTAAGGGGTAGTTCGGCGTGGGAAAGGCTTTCGCGAAGTGCGGCAAGGGCGCGGCCCAGGCGGTTGGCGGGCACACCTCTTTCGACGAGCTGTTTGACCGCGCGCAAACCAATCAAGTCCCGGAAATCGTAAAGGCTTCCCTGCTCTTTTTTGGACGGGACGAGGCGCAATCGCTCCCAGTAGTCCAATTGCTTGGGCGTTAGCTCGAGAATGCGCTGGACTTCTTCCCTGCTAAAACGGTCTGCTGTACCCATGAAAAACTAGCCGGCGGCCTTCTTTCCCGACTTCTTCTGCGTCGCCGGTGCGGGTTCGACGGCGCGAACCGGAGGCTTCTTCGGAGCGACGGCCGCTTGCCCTTGTTTCTCGGCGATGCTCTTTTTCAGAGCTTCCATCAGATCAATGACAGGAGCCAAGTGCGGCTGCGCGACCTCGGTGACTTCCTGTCCCTTGAGCTTGGCGGCGATCATGGTTTTGAGGTTTTCCTGATATTCGTCGCGATATTTCTGCGGGTCGAAGGGGGCTTCCAGACTTTCGATGAGCTGGTGCGCGAGCTTTTTTTCCGGTTCCTTCAGTTCGCCCTTGTTAACGGGAACGGATTCGGCGGCGCGAATTTCGTTCGAATAAAACATGGTGTGAAGCGTCATGCCCTTCGAACCAGGTCGAATGACGACGATGTGCTCGCGCTGATGCATGGTGAGCTTAGCAATGGCGGCCGTGCCGGTGTCTTCCATGGCTTGCATGAGCAGCTGGTAGGCCTTGACGCCGCCCTCTTCCGGCGCGACGTAATAGGACGAGTCGTAGTAAAGCGGATCAACCTCATTGACCTTCACGAATTCGAGAATCTGCATGGTGCGGGCTGAGGGGGGCTCGATCTTGTCGAGTTCCTCCTCATTGAAGAGGACGTACTGATCTTTTTCGTATTCGTAGCCCTTGATGATTTCCGAGCGCTCGACCGTCCGGTTGCAGGTGGGGCAGGTCAAAGGCTGCTTGAGGCGCGAGTGACAAACCTTGTGGAGCTGGTTGAAGCTGATGCGTTCTCCGCGAGCGGCTGCGAACAGGCGCACCGGCACGGAGACCAAGCCAAAAGTGAGATGGCCTTTCCAGACACTTGTAGCCATAAAAGCTCCTTCCAGAGATTCCGGCGGTCAGCTAGGGGCCAAGAGGTAAGGTTAGTGGGCGGACGGGCGAGATGCAAGATGAATGATGCGGAGATTCTCAGGGAGTAAATGGGTACGATTAAAGGCTCCCATCGGCAGCGAGGACTTGCGGAAGCTTGAAATCGTTGAAATTGACGCTGCAGCACCCGCAGGGCTGGGTGACACATTAGCGGAAGCTTAGGCGGGGTAGGGTAGAATGCGCCGATGGACAAGTTAGAGGAGTATCGAAGAAAGAGGCGGTTTGACAAGACGCCCGAGCCGTCAGGAGCACAGGACAAGTCGGGAAAGTCCGCAAAAACGGATAAAGCGACGCGCCTGCCGAAACCGAAACTGGCGATATTACAGGGTCCGGCGGAACACAAGCTGGCGACTGACAACATTTTCGTGGTGCAGAAGCACTCCGCGACGCGGTTGCACTATGACTTCCGGTTGGCAGTTGAGGGGACGTTGAAATCCTGGGCGGTGCCGAAGGGGCCCTCGATGAGCACTGCGGATAAACGGCTGGCGGTGCTGACAGAGGACCACCCACTCGAGTATGGCGGGTTTGAGGGAAAGATTCCGGCCGGCAGCTATGGCGCCGGGACGGTGATGGTTTGGGACCGTGGGGGATTTCTGGTTGAAGGGAACTTGAGTGCGGAAGAGCAGCTTGGCAAAGGTGAGATCAAATTCATTCTGCATGGCGAGAAGCTGCGAGGAAGTTTTGCACTGGTAAAGATGAAGCACAGCGAGAAGGGCAACGAATGGCTGCTCCTGAAACATAAGGACGGCTTAGAAGACGCGGCTTGGCAAATTGACGAACACGACGGTTCGGTACTCACGGGACGGGCTCTTGGGGAGATTGCCGAAGAGCTTCCACCGAAACGCAGTCCCAATCCCATTCAGGCGAGTGAAGTGCAAGGGGCAGAGCAGCGGAAAATGCCGCCCGCAATTGAGCCGATGCTGGCTACGCTAACCAGCCGTGCGTTTTCCGATCCGAATTGGGCGTTTGAGATCAAGTGGGATGGCGTGCGAGCGTTGGCATGGCTTGAACACGGGGCCCTGACGCTGCGATCGCGGAACAACGTGGATATCACAAAACGCTACCCGGAGCTCGCTTCCCTTCCCCGGCAATGCGGGGCCGGGCAGGCAATTTTGGACGGGGAGATTGTGGCGTTTGACGATCGCGGACTGAGCAACTTTGAACGGTTGCAGGAGCGGATGCACGTACGGGCGCCGGGAGAGACGCAGGTCGCACAAACGCCGGTGACTTATTGCGCGTTCGATCTGCTCTATTGCGACGGGTACGATCTGCGCGGAGCGCCGCTTGTCGAACGCAAGCAGCTTTTGCGGACCTTGCTGTATTCGTCGACATCGGTACGGTATTCCGACCACCAAATCGAACAAGGGAAAGAGCTTTACGAGCTGGCGCGCCAGCACGGGCTGGAGGGTATTCTCGCGAAGAGAGCGGACAGTAGCTACAGTTCAGGGCGAAGCCTGAGTTGGCTGAAGTTGAAGGTGACCGGCACCGTGGATGCGGTCATTGGCGGATGGACCGCCGCACGAAGCAGCGGCATTCCCTTCGGGTCGCTGCTGCTCGGATTGTATGAGGGGAAAAAACTGCGCTTCATTGGCCACGTCGGCAGTGGGTTCGATGGGGAAAAGCACAAGGAGTTAAGCCGGTTACTAAAGGAGCTCGGAAGCAAAACCTGTCCGTTTGCAAGCGTTCCGGAAACCAACGAGAAGCCAACCTGGGTATCGCCTGCGTTGGTGGCTCGGGCGAAATTCAGCGGTTGGACGCAGGAACACGTGCTCCGGCATCCCGTGTACCTGGGTCTGCGGGAAGATTTGGCGCCCGAGGAATGTCAATGGCAGAACGAAGCCGCTGAACCGCAGGCGGGTGTCGAGGTGGTTCGCGCGCCAGAAGTTGTCGGTCACGTGCTGAACTCGGAGGCGCAGATCGAGGCGGAATTGTTCAACGGCCGCGCCGAAACGGTCACGGTGGAGATTGCGGGCAAGCGACTTCGGCTCGGCAATTTAAACAAGGTTTATTTTCCCGAATCGGGAATTACCAAGAGAGAGTTGCTGGCCTACTACTACCGTATGGCGGATCACATTCTGCCTTTCCTGAAGGATCGTGCGTTGGTCTTGCGGCGCTATCCGGATGGCATCAGGGGCCAGGCGTTTTTTCAGAAGGATCTCCGCGAGGGCGTGCCGGAGTGGTTTCGGACCGTGCCGATTGACTCGGAGGGGCAAGGCAAAGAAATTCATTACGCCACGGCGAACGACTTGGCGTCGCTGCTGTTTCTGACCGGCCTTGGATGCATCGATCACAATCCGTGGTCGAGCCGCATCGAAGACCTGGAGCATCCGGATTATTTCTTTTTCGATCTGGACCCTTCTGACGGGACAGAATTCTCCGTGGTGGTGATCATCGCGAGGGCGCTTCATGAGAAGCTGGAAGAGCTGCGGTTGAAACACTTCCTGAAGACGTCGGGGGCCACGGGATTTCACATTTTCATTCCCGTAGAACCCCTTTACACCTACGAGCAGCTGCGAACATTCGGGGAAATCATTGCGCGGACGGTAATTGAAAAGCACAAGAACCTGGTCACGCAAGAACGGATTGTGGCGAAACGCCCGCCGGGAAGGGTGTTGATTGACGTGCAGCAGAACGCGCATGGGCGGCCGTTGGCCGCCGCGTACTCGGTGCGGGCTTTTCCCAAGGCGCCGGTTTCGACGCCGGTGCTGCCGGAAGAGCTGAAAACAAGCCTGAAGCCGGAGAAGTTGAATATTCGCTCGGTGTTGCGGCGTTTCGAAAAGAAGGGCGATTTGTGGGGAACGTTTTGGGACTCACGACAGGTGTTAGAAGAGGCGATTGAGAGGCTCAGCAGTCAAATCACTCGGAAATAACTCCGGGCTGTTATCATAGTAGTTTTGCAAGGGAGGTTTCCATTACACGCGTGGGGCAGCTTCGGGTCGGGACTTCCGGGTATTCGTATAAGCAATGGAAAGGAAATTTCTATCCAGAGAAGCTGCCTGACAAAGAGATGCTCAGCTTTTATGCGAAGCAGTTCGCGACGGTCGAAATCAATCATAGCTTTTACCGGATGCCAACCGAATCCGTGCTCGTGAACTGGGTGAACGATGTTCCCCAAGGATTTCACTTTGCGTTGAAAGCCAATCAAAAGATCACGCATATTCAGAGACTGCGAAATTGCGAGAGCACGCTGAAACGGTTTCTGGAAGTGGCCAGCGTTCTGAATGACGGCGATCACCTGGGCCCTGTCCTGGTGCAGCTGCCGCCCAATTTTAAATTCGACCAGCCGCTGCTGGAAGAATTCCTTTCGCTGCGGCCGCCGGCGTTCCGGTTCGCCTTCGAAGTGCGGCACGACTCCTGGTACAAGGAGGAAACCTACGCCGTGCTGAGGAAGCATAATACGGCGCTTTGCCTTGCGGAAACCGACAAAGACGAGCCACCCAACTTGTTGACAGCGGACTTCACCTATGTGCGCTTGCGCCGGCAAGGCTACACGGCAAAGGAACTCGGCGCATGGCGAAAGCGTTTCGACGGGTGGCTCGACCAGGGAGCCGATGTCTACGTCTACTGCAAACACGAAGATGAAGGTAAAGGACCGGCATACGCGCGAACAATTCTAAGCAAGAAATAGCTTTCCCTTCCTGCAAGAACAACTATCGGCGCAAGCGCGTTCTATGGTCCGTCACCTGGACCGGTGGTGTCGAGGAACGCGGAGAGCTCCTGGCGGAAACGCTCCCACGAAGGTTCGGAGGCGACCAGAATGTGGTTGCCGCTCGCAAGCGGAACGAATTTTGCGTTGGGGATTTCGGCAGCGAGAATGCGCCCCTCCTCAGGCGGAGCCACGCGGTCGCGATCACTGTGAAAGACAACCGTAGGAACAGAAATGGAAGGAAGCAGTGAGCGAACGTCGATGTCGTCGCAGCCGCGCATGAATTTCACGAGATTCTGGGTGCTGACCGAGATTAGTTGCAGGTCTTTGAACCAGGTCTGCTCCTCGGGCGTGGTGTTTTCCGGAATGTAGAGGTTACTGACCATCTGATAAAAGGCCGGGTTACTTTTGCCCCAGTTGAGTTGCACGAGCGTTTCAAGGGCTTGGCGAACTTGAGCCGCATCGGGACGGCCGCGGAAATTCGCGCCGCGGGCGTAAGCCCCGCACAGAACCAGGTGGCTGACACGTTCGGGATGTTTCGCTGCGTACGCGATGGCAACGGCTCCGCCCTGCGATTGGCCCATCAACGCAAACTTTTCAAGGCCAGCAGCATCGGCAACGGTTTCCAGATCCTGAACCCAGGCGTCAAAACAGATGTTCTCGACGTTCCATTCGGAAAGGCCATTGCCGCGGCCATCATAGCGGACGATGCTTTTGTCCGCAGCGACATCGCGAACCCAGTGGTGCCAGATTGGGCTTTCCCATTCGAAAGCAAGGTGATTGAAGCAGTTGGCAACTTTGACGATGGGGAAACCAGTGCCGACCTTGGCGTAAGCAATGCGCACGTTGTCAGGACTGACGCAGAAGCGAATTTCCTGGCGAGCGGGTGTGTTGCGTTCGGAGTCCTGAGGCAGTGGTGAGAGGGCAGGGCCGTCGGTGAGATGGGTGACTTCGGCGACGAAACGATAGCCGACTCGGGGAACCGTTTCAATATAGCGGGGAGCAGCGGTTTTCTCACCGAGGGCTTTGCGCAGGGTGGAGATGTTGCGGTCGAGATTGTTTTCCTCGACCGCGGTTTCCGGCCAAACGGCAGAGAGAAGCTCGTCTTTGGGAATGAGCTTGCCGTGGCGCTCGACAAGAACGCACAAGGTTTCAAAAGCCTTGCCGGCGAGCGGAATGTGACGTTCTCCGCGGACCAGCCGGTGCTCTTTAACCTCCAGCCGGAAGGGGCCGAACTGATAGATAGGGCAGAAATTACGGGAATCCATAGATTTCAGAAAATCCCCAGAAAAATTTCATCACGCGCAAAGGACTTCGACACCCGGCCTGGACATTAATAGGCACAAGACGGGCGCCGGCTCTGGGCATTCGAATTGTAACCCAGCGGCAGTCCAACAGGAGGAAAGATGGTTGGGCGTATTACTGCATTTATCTATGGAATCGTTTGTTACGTCGCGTTTCTGGCAACGTTTCTCTATGCCGTCGGATTTCTGGGAAATTTCGGCGTGCCGAAGGGAATCGACTCCGGAAGAGACACCGCATTTGCCGAGGCCTTGCTGATCGACGCAGCTCTGCTGGGGCTGTTTGCCGTGCAGCACAGCGTGATGGCGCGGCAATGGTTCAAAAAGGTCTGGACCCGGGTCGTTCCGCCCTCGGTCGAGCGAAGCACATACGTGCTGTTTTCGAGCGTGGCACTGCTGGTGCTGTTCTGGAAGTGGGAGCCGATCGGCGGCGTGGTCTGGAGCGTGGAAAATTCCGCTGGGCGCTTCGCCTTCTGGACTTCGTACGCCATCGGTTGGCTGGTAGTGCTCGTCGCGACATTCCTCATCAACCACTTCGATTTGTTCGGACTCCGCCAGGTCTGGTGCAAGCTGATCGGGCATGAGTACAAAGCACCGAAATTCCGCACTCCGGGCTTGTACCGCTACGTAAGGCATCCGCTGTATGTGGGTTGGCTCATGGTGTTCTGGTCCACACCGGAGATGACAGCGGCGCACTTAGTATTTGCCTTAGCCACGACCGGCTACATCCTGGTCGCAATCCAATTGGAAGAGCGGGACCTGATGAATATGCATCAGGAGTATGCGGAATATCGCCGGCGAGTGCCGATGTTGATGCCCGCGGCCAGCGACCGGATCACCACCGCGGTCCGGCGGTCAGCGGCGACAGAGGCGAACTAGCACGAGGCAAGGAAGAAGCGGGGCGAAAGGGTGGGCTTCCGCCCCGCGCAATTGGGAAGTGGGCAACAGGAGGCCTTCCGATGAAAGAAAAACACCAGGAGACCATTTTAGGCCGTTGGAACGACAAGGAATTGATTTTGCGCGAGTGCGTGCGCTACCGCGGGCTGCTGCGGCAGATCGCCGAGCGTTTCCTCGATGGATGTGGCAACGCCGATGAGGCGGTCGACCGGTGCATCGTTGCCGCCGTGAAAACGCGGATACCGATGCATTCCAGAGGCGAATTCCGCAGTTGGATTTTGCGACTGGTGATTGACG
>Ga0126371_10004843_pt1 | contig 11898 bp, 8 predicted proteins | sample PanSoiMetaPlot_4_FD_110145 | JGI IMG/M metagenome (GOLD analysis project Ga0126371, IMG submission 110145) | Tropical forest soil microbial communities from Panama - MetaG Plot_4 | ecosystem: Environmental > Terrestrial > Soil > Tropical forest > Bulk soil | place: Panama | collected 2016-02-17
CGGCGGAAGACGGACTCGTCTTTCAAGAGCTTTTCGTAGCGCGCCGGGTCCTGGTTGTTCTCTTCACATTCATATTCGCGCAGGCGGGTGCCTTCGCGGCGCATGATGCTGGTGCGAAAAACCCAGGGCCCGGTGAGCACCTTCGGATCTTCCATGGTGGCTTCGTAATCGATGCGGTCGCGGTCGGCCATCGAATAGCGCTCGGTGACGGTCAGGGCCTCGGTGTGGAACGTGCCGGCGCCGATCAGCCAAGTGCGGTCGTTGAAGCTGGTGACATCGACCACGAGCGTATCGCCTTCCCAATGGCCGATGGAATCGCCCATGAAGGACGGTTCGAGATCGTCGGGATGCTTCACGTTCATGGCGATGATGCGGTGCGAATTCATATACTCGTACACCATGACGATGGTTTTGGGCGTCTGAACGATCTGCATGGGGAACAAGCCGACCGAGGTGACGCGCGGGACGCCGGGTTTGAAGCAGAAGGCGGTGGGATCGTCGATGGCGCGGCGACTGAAGGACTCGAGGACCTTCTTGGCGGCCCAATCCTGATAGGGAGCGGGTTGGCGGGCCGCACGGGCGGCTCGCGGCGCGGCGGCGGGGGGAGCGGCCGGATTGGCGCTCTGATCGATGTTCCCTTCTTCCCAAGTGCCGCGCCGATTGCTAGCGGGCTGGAAGACGCCGGAGAGATCGGGCTTGCCGTCAGCGCCTCGGGGCACGGGGTAGATCTTAGGCGCCTGTTGGCTCTGGGCCGCGAGGGCCAGGGGCAGCAACGCGATGGTCAGCCAGTGGTTCTTCATGACGGCATCTCCTCTGAGGTCAGGGCTGGTCGACGGCGGGAAGGTTGCCGCCATCACCAGTGCCGGCCGGCGGACCGGAGAACAATTTCTTGCCATCGGCGAAAGTGACCTCGCGGGAGTGCGCCCAATTCGTGCCATCACGCGCGCGCCAGCCGAACACGGTGATGGTATCGCCGGGTCTCATGGTGACTTCCCGCTTCCAGCCGGTCCGGTAGAGGACGTTCGGCGGAAAGCCTTCGAATTTCCAGTTGGCGACGTTGCCATTGCCGTCCTTCACATCCATGAAAAAGAAGATGTGGGGATTCGCCCATTCGACCTTGGTGACCACCCCGGTAAGAGTGATGGGCTTACTGGCGTCATACTCGGCGCCGAAGGAATGGTGGGCCCAGGTGGGCGCGGCCAACAGCATCGCGGCAAGGGGGATCCAGAGCTTCATGTCTGGGGAGTTTATCGGATTGGGCCGCGGGGGACAAGGGGTTGTTCAATGTATTGAACAAGCTAGCCAGCAAGCGGTGCGAGGTTTCAATAGCGGGCGCGGCGCGAGATTTCGCGGCCGGCGGCTTTGACTTTTTCGATCAGCAGATCGCGGTCGGCCCAGGCGGCTTCCGCCAAGCTTCCATTCAGGGCCACGCCGGCGCTCAATTCGCCAGAGGCGCCGCGGATCGGCGCTGCAATCGAACGCAGTCCGGACCGGTGTTCCTCATCGGCCGAGGCGTAGCCTTGCTTGCGAACCAGATCGAGCTCGCGAAACAGGCGTACGCGGGATGTGATGGTCTTGCGGGTGTATCGAGGAAGGCCGTGTTGTGCGATCAGGTGCAAGACCTGCTGCTGCGGAAGATGAGCCAGCAGAACCTTGCCGAGCGCCGTCGAGTGGGCGGGCAACTCACGGCCGACATCGCGGTCCTCGCGCACGCGGTATCGGCGCGAGCGGGCGGCCCAGCGGACGGGAAGCTCGCCGACCCCCTCGACGGCGTCACGGACGAATTCGGAGCCCTCGACGCGGTCGATGATCAAGACGCGGCCGCGCTCGAGGACGCCAATTCCTGCGGACAGGCCGGTCTCGCCAGTCAACTTGTAGAGAGCCGGTTCGGCAATGGAGCGGAGGCCGATCTCGCGCAGCGCTCCGTGCGCGAGGGCCACCGTAGTCAGGCCGATCTTAAAGCGGCCGGATGCGTCATCGCGCGCCAGATAACCTCGCTTCCAGAGGCGCTCCACGATATAGGAGCAAGTGCTCTTCGGGATGGCGATGCGGCGACTGAGCTCCGCATGGCGCAAGCCGCCGGGGGTCTGTTCCAGGATCTCGAGGATGGCGAGGGCGCGCTCGAGGGAGTTGGTAGCCGGCTTCATCGGCGAGACTGCTAACAGCATACAGCGCGGACACCAAAAAAGGGCGCGGTGGAGCGTCTGATACACTGAGCTTCGAGGCAAGGGTTCCGGCCCGAGACATGTCCGCGATCGATTCGAAGCGAATCCAGGGAGCATCGAGCGAGGTTGCCCGTGATATCAACAGGCGCATCGTGCTGAACCTGATTCGCACGCGGCAGCCGATTTCGCGGGCGGATCTAGCGCGGATTTCGGGGCTGCAGCGCTCGACCATTTCGCTGATCGTCGAAGCACTGGTGGACGAGAATTGGGTGATTGAAGGCCCGACGGGACGGCTGCCGCGCGGCCGGCGTCCGACGTTTCTGCGGCTGAATGACGATCGGGTGATTATCGGTGTGGACATCCGGCCCACGCAGACGGCGGTGGCGCTGGCCAATGTGAATGGCAAGTTCACGTCGCAGGAGGTGATGGATACACCGGCCGACGCGAAGGCGGGCGTGGCCGCCCTCATTCAACGGATTCAAACGCTGGTGCGGTCGAGTCCCGGCAAGAAGATCGAGGGAATCGGAATCAGCGTGCCCGGCCGGCCTAGCGCGGGACATCTCGTGTTCGCACCCAATCTCAAGTGGAGCGACTTCGATATTCGCGGCGCCATCAGCAAGGCCACCGGGCTGGAGGTGGAGCTCGAGAACGCGGCCAATGCGTGCGTGCTGGCCGCAGTGTGGTTCGACCGGATGGAATCGGTTCGCAATATGGTGGTAGTGACGGTCTCGGAAGGAATCGGCACCGGAATTCTGATCAACGGCCAACTGGCGCGCGGGTTGAATGGGATGGCGGGAGAGTTCGGACATGTGCCGCTCGATCCGGAAGGGCCGCGCTGCGGGTGCGGGGGCCGTGGCTGCTGGGAAGTGTTTGCGTCGAACCGCGCCGCTATACGCTATTACCACGAATCGGTGGCGGCGGCAGAAGGCTTGAGTTTTCCCGACCTGCTGAGTCTCGCTGACCAGGGCAATGCGCGCGCCGTCAAAGCGCTGGACAAGATGGCGCATTATCTGGGGCGGGGCGTGCGCATGATTGTGGCGGCGCTGGCGCCGGAGCGGATCATCGTCATCGGCGACCTTACCCGATCGTGGCACCGGTTTGGCCCGGTGATTGAGGCCGAGGTGCAAGCGCAGGCACTGCCCGGCGGCGTAGCGCCGCGCCTGATTCCGGCTCACGAAGACGGCATGGCCCGGTTGCGCGGAACGGTGGCGCTGGTGCTGCAGAAGGATTTCGGCGCTGTCCGGGAACTAGCTCTATAAAATTCTTTCAGATCTGAATAGCAGTTGACGGCGGCGATCTTCTGAGCCATAATTCAAACGTCGAACAAAACAGGATTATGGCATGCGCCCGGAACAGTGGGAGCGGTTTAAGAAGGCCGCTAAAGGGCGGCCGGGCGGCGGGACGCCGCTAGCGCTGATCGTGGATAGCCCGTGGATACCGAGCTACCTAGGCATCAGCCACGTTGATTTCTTCTTCGATCCGGGGGTCTGGTTTACCAGCAATCTGAGAATCCTCGAGGAATTTCCGGAAATCATCTTTTTTCCGTCGTGGTGGGTGGAGTACGGGATGGCGATTGAGCCCTCGGCCATCGGGGCACGCATCTCGTTCGCGCCGGACCGGACGCCCAACATCCGTCCCATGTTGTTTCACCTGGACGATCTGGACCGGTTGGCGCCGGTGGATCCGCACACGGACGGCTTCATGCCGTTGGCGCTCCACCGGTATCGCCGCGAGAAAGACCGAATCTTCAAGGCCGGCTATACGCTTCCGGTAGTGACCGCGCGCGGGCCGCTGTGCACGGCCGCGTTCGTTCACGACTTGAACCGGCTGTTGATGAACATGAAGGAAGACCCAGCGGGTGTGCATCGGCTGCTCGGTTATGTGACCGAAGTCATTATCGACTGGCTGAAAGCGCAGGCAGAGGCGATCGGGCCAAGCGTGGAGGGCATTTTCATTCTCGACGACATTGCCGGATTCATCTCGCGCGACCTTTACCTCGAATTCGCGCATCCGTACTTCAAGCAGATTTGTGATGCGTTCCCGGCGGAATGGGTCAAGGTCTATCACAATGACGCTTCGATCAAGCAGTTTTTGGAAGACCTGCCCGACACCGGGTTTGACGCGCTCAATTTCAGTTACAAAACAGACATTGCGGAGGCGGAACGCCGCACCGGCGGCCGGATGTGCCTGATGGGCAATGTGGCGCCGTTGGAACTGGGAGTGCGCGGAACGCCGGCGCAAGTGCACGAGGCGGCGTTGGAAGTTCTGCGAAAAATGACAGGGCGGAAGCACATTCTCTCGCTGGGCGGCGGCGTCAGCCCAGGAATGCCTAAAGCGAATATAGAGGCGCTGGTGGCCGCGGTTCGCGAATTCGACCGGTCGTTGGTAACGCATGAGTAAGGAAGAGGAAATCCGGCGGGCGTTATACGAGCAGACGCTTGACGGAAACGTGAAAGAGGCGGGCCGGTTGACCGATGAAGCTCTGGCGCTTGACATCAAGCCCGCGCCGCTTTTGTTTGACGTGCTGATCCCAGCGCTGGACGAAGTCGGGAGGCGTTTCGAAGCGGGCGAGTTTTTTGTGCCCGAAATGCTGATGGCGGCCAAGGCTATGCAAGAGGCCATGCAGCGCTTGCGTCCGCTGCTGGCGGAGTCGGGTGTGCAACTGGCCGGCACGATCCTCATGCTGACAGTAAAAGGCGACGTGCACGATATCGGTAAGAACCTGGTGAATCTGATGCTGGAAGGCGCTGGATTTCAGGTGATTGACCTGGGAGTGGATGTAGCGCCGGAGAAAATGATCGCGGCGGTTAGGCAACACCATCCGGCGGTTGTCGGCTTTTCCGCGCTGCTCACGACGACGATTCCGATGTTCCGGGTGAACATCGAAGCGCTCCAGAAGGCTGGCCTCCGCGATCAGGTCAAAGTGATTGTGGGAGGCGCGGCGGCGAGTCAGAAGTACGCGGATCAGGTGGGGGCGGACGGCTATGCGCCCGACGCAGGCTCGGCGGTCCGGCTGGTCCGGCGGCTGGTGGGGGAGCCGGTCGTGTCACCGGCGTAAACTGAAGAAGCGAAGATGTCAGTCCGACCACGCTTGGTAGCGCGAAGTCTGCTTTGCCTATTTTCTCTCGGCCCGATCGGAGCTCAACCGAGATCGAGTGCGAATCTTCCACACTTGGAGCGGCACGGCAACATCATCCAACTGATGGTCGATGACAAGCCGTTTCTTGTCTTAGGCGGCGAGCTGTACAACAACTCGGCCACAAACCTCGAGTACATGAAACCCATCTGGCCGCGGCTCAAGGCGATGAACCTCAACACCGTTCTGGCCGCGATTTCCTGGGCGCAACTCGAACCGGCGGAAGGGAAGTTCGACTACACCCTGGTCGAAGGACTCATTCGGGACGCGCGATCTCACGGCCTGCACCTGGTCTTGCTTTGGTTCGGCAGCTGGAAGAACACATGGTCCAGCTATGCCCCGGACTGGGTCAAGCGCGACTTCGAGCGGTTCCCGCGAGTGCAGTTGAAAAGCAACTCCCCTACGGAACGTCTCACGCCGCTCAGCAGCGCGAACCGCGATGCGGATGCCCGTGCCTTTTCCGCCCTGATGCGGCGCATTTGGGAGATCGATGGCGAGGCGCATACCGTAATCATGGTGCAGGTGGAAAACGAAGTTGGGGTGATTCCGGACGCCAGAGATTACTCCTCGTCCGCGAATGAAGCATATTCCCGGCCGGTACCGAAGGAATTGATGGATTACCTGCAGCGCCACAAGGACGAGCTCGACGGAGATCTGCGCGCGAAGTGGTTCGCCGCGGGCTTCAAAGGGGCCGGGAGTTGGGAGACTGTGTTCGGTCCTGGTCCGGAAACCGAGGACCTATTCATGGCTTGGCAGTATGCGCGCTACATCGGCAAGGTCGTGGAAGCGGGTAAGGCCGAATATCCGCTACCTATGTTCAGCAACGCCGCGCTGATCCGTCCGAACTATGCCCCGGGACAATATAACAGCGGAGGCCCGCTGCCGCACTCTTGGGACATCTGGAGGGCGGGCGGGCCGCAACTGGATCTTCTGGCACCCGACATTTATTTCAACTTCCAGGAGTGGTGCGCCAAATACGATCGACCCGGGAACCCGTTGTTCATACCGGAAGCGAATTTTGGCTCGGATGGAGCCGCCAATATCTTTTACGCGATCGGACAGCACCATGCTTTGGGCTTTTCGCCGTTCGCGATCGATGGAAAGGAAGCCGCCGGGCCGGAGAACCAACTGCCTCGAAGCTATGACGTGATCGCGCAACTGGCGCCGCTGATCTTGGTGAACCAGACGAAAGGACGTGTAGCTGGGGTCTTGCTCCAGGAACTGACGCCGGCGGTCAGGGTGAGGTTGGGCGATTACACTCTCAACATCACCGGGGATCGGCCTACGCCCCCACTGTTTGGGCCAGCGGCATCGGTCCCGGCTCCCGGCATGCAACGGCCTCACGGTATTTTCATCGCGACTGGGGCGGATGAGTTCTACATGGCCGGCGCCGGATTATCGATCACGTTCACGCCGAACACTCCCGGGCCGCCAATGGTGGGACTCGCCACGGTGGAAGAGGGCCACTTTGTGGAGGGACATTGGGTGCGCGGGCGGACTCTGGCAGGCGACGACACTAGCCAGGGGAACAATATCTCGCTGCGAAGAGACGGAGGGCCCGCGATCCTCCGGGTCACGCTCTACCGGTATCGTTAGGTGGAGTCCGCTCCCATTATTCATAGAATCGTCTCCCGAATCTCTGCAATGCCAAATAAAGCCAGGCGCACCGGAATGCGGCAAGCCCGGAAACCATATAGTTTCAACATCAAACTAAATGGGCATTCGATTGCTAAGAGGCAGAAATATGAAGAGAGGAATCTTTGCGCTGTATCTCGCGCTAGCCGGGGCCGCGAGCCTCGCCCACGCTCAAGTTCTCTACGGATCCCTCACCGGGAACGTGACCGATCCCACCGACGCCGGGATACCCGGCGCGAAAGTAGAAGCCACCAACGTGGGTACCGGAGTGTCGCGCCAGGCGGACACCGATCCCCGCGGTGCGTATCTGTTTAACAATGTACAGACCGGCACGTACAAGGTGACGGTTACGGCCAAAGGGTTCCAGACAAGCGTGGTATCGGACGTGGTTGTGAACGCCAACGAAGTGCGGCGCTTGGACTTCCACGTCGAGCTTGCCACGGCGACGCAGACGGTAGAGGTATCGGCAAATGCTGCAGTGCTGCAGACGGACAAATCCGATGTGCACGCGGTGATTACCTCGAAACAGATCACGGAACTGCCCTTTACGGGCGGTGAAGGCAAGAACTTCCAGAGCCTGTTGTACCTGGTTCCGGGCGCAGGAATTCCGGCCAACACCGAGGCCAATTCCGAAGCCGGCAACCCCATGCGCGCGAAAGCGCTGATGATGAACGGCGTTGCCGGGACGAGCAATAGCACCAAGCTGGATGGCGCCACGGATTCCTATCCCTGGCTGCCGGTCAACATCGCCTATGTGCCGTCCACGGAAGCCATCGAAGCCGTCAACATCACCACCAATTCCTTCGATGCCGAACAGGGCTCGGCCGGCGGCGCGGCGGTCAACGTGACGATGAAGTCGGGAACCAACCAGTTGCACGGCGTGGCCTTCGAGCGCAACCAGAACAACGACGAGACGGCGGTGAACTACTTCGCCCATACGAGCCCACTGGGCAAAAACGTCTTCAACAATTACGGATTTGCGTTAGGCGGGCCGGTTTACATCCCCAAGATCATCAACGGCAAGAACAAGCTGTTCTTTTTCCTCGATTATCAGAACATCAAGCGGCGTCAGTACGCCTCGCTTCCGAACCTGACGCTACCCACCGATTTGATGCGGCAGGGCAATTTCAACGGTACCGGCATCACCATCTACGACCCGCTGAGCGGCAACCCGGATGGCACGGGCCGTACGCCATTCGTCAACAACACCATCCCCACCAACCGGATCGACCTCGCGGCCAAGACCATGGTGGGTCTATTGCCCGCGACGCTCACGCGTCCCAATGCGTACACGAACAATTACGATGCCTACGGCAACACGGCATACAACCGCTACAGTTGGGATTACAAGGTGAACTACAACCCCACGGACAAAGCGGCAATTTGGGGCCGTTACAGCTTCTCGCCCATAGCGATCCCGGGCACTTTCGCGCTCGGAGCGGCGGAAGGCAGTGCCCTCGGCGGCGCCCAGCCGGGCGTGGCGGGCGGGCGTATTCAGACCACCGCAGCCGGTTTCACGTATACGATTTCGCCCACGCTGCTGGTGGATGGCAATGTTGGCTATACCCGTCAAAATATCGGCGCGAATGGCGACGAGAATGTAGGCCCTTATGGCCTGACCACTCTACAGATCCCGGGGACCAACGGCTGCGGCACCAATTGCAATGGCATCCCCGGCTTCCAGGTTGCCGGCATGGCCGACATGGGAAACACCAGTACCGGCAGTCCGTTCCTGTTCCGCGACAACCAGTACACCACCGCTATCAATCTGGGCAAGGTGCACGGATCGCACAACCTGCGCTTCGGTTTCGAATACGATCACTACGGTCTGAACCACTTCCAGCCGCAAGGCGGGCAGTTCCAAACGGCCCGCGGCAGCTTCTCTTTTTTGGGCGACTTGACAACGATTCCGAGCATAACGCCCAACGCGAACGGCATCCCGGCCAACTCCTTTGCCCAATTCCTGCTGGGCTATCCCAACCGGATCGGGAAGTCGAACCAGTTTGAGAATCCCAACGCGCTGCGCTTCTCCAACTGGGCGTTCTACGCGCGCGATCAATGGCAGGTAACCCGCAACCTGACCGTCAATTACGGCCTGCGCTGGGAATATTACCCGACCTTCGGGCACGATAGCTTTGGCGCCGTGCGCTTCGATCCCGGTACGCACAACGTGCTGATCGGGTGCGAAGGGAGCACCCCGTGCGACACGGGCGCATCGGCTTCCAAGAAGGGCTTCGCTCCGCGGCTGGGCATTGCCTACCGGCTCGGAGCAAAGACCGTGCTCCGCTCCGGCTACGGCATCACGGTCGACCCGGACAACTTCCGCAATCAGCGCAACGCCTTCCCTTCCACCATCAACCAGGACTTCAACCAGCCGGCGTTGTATCAATTCGTCAGCAATGCCGGAGTGGCGCAAGCCTCGTTGCGGACCGGCATCCCTGCGGTGATTCTTCCGAACATCTCCTCGGGCGTGATCGGACCGTGCGTCGGCTCCTGCGTTCCCTCTCCCTCGACCTACAGTCCAAATCAAGGCACGGTGACGTTCCCGCAGGATTTCAACCGAGGATACATTCAGAGCTGGAACTTCTTCGTGCAGCGCGAGTTCGCGCCGACCCTCACCGCGGAAGTGGGATACATCGGCACGCACGCGGTGCACCAGGCCATGAACGTCAATATCAACGGAAGTGCGCCCGGCACCGGGACAGCGGGCCGCCAACTCTATCCCTATGTGGCGGCCGACCTGAACTCGGTCCAACCGTTTGGCAACATGACCTACAATGGGTTGGCAACCCGGCTGACGAAGCACATCGGGGCATCCGTAATCGGCGTCGCCTACACGTTCTCGAAGGCCATTGACAATTACAACGGGGCCGGGGGTATGGTGGGCGACAGCTCGGATGGAAGCCTGTTCCGTGCCTATCCCTTGTCTTACTCATTAAACAAGGCGTTGGCGACCTTCGACCGCACCCACGTCTTACAGATCTACCACCTCTACCAGTTGCCGTTCGGCAGAGGGCACCACTATCTGAGCAGCGGCGTCGCATCTAAGATCTTCGGCGGCTTCCAGATCGGAGGTACTCTGGCCAGAAATAGCGGCGTTCCATTCAGTATCATTTCCAGCACGGCTCTGAACGCTGCAGGCGCGACCCAAACGCCCAATCAGATTAATCCGGTTGTGAAGATTCTGGGCGGGCATGACGCCAACAGTCCGTATTTCGATGGAACGGCTTTCGCTAACCCGGCCCCGAACACGTTGGGAACCACCGGCCGGAACGTCCTGCGGGGGCCCGGTTTCTTCAATATGGACGCGAACGTTTCCCGAACGTTCAGCTTCAAGGAAGATCGGGTCAAGTTTCAAGTTGTGGGCGAGGCGTTCAATTTGACCAACACGCCGTCGTTCGCGATTCCGGGCGACACTTTCAACGGGCGAACGACCTTCGCCACTCCCACGCCGACTGCCAACGGCGGGACAAATTACAACGGCTACAGCGTGATCACGAGCACCGTATCCAACGCGCGCCAGTTGCAGGTGAGCGGCTACCTGCGGTTCTAGCGACGCTCGCGCGATACTCATTTTGCGCGCCGGGGCTTGCGTTCGGGCGCGCTGCACTCCGCTGGTATCGCGATCGCCCTTTCGGATATTGTTGTAGCATTGAATTAAAGATGCGAATTCAGGACATCCGGGCCACCACCGTGACTGTTCCGCTGGAAGCTCCCTTGCGCCATGCGAATGGCTGCCACTGGGGACGGTTTGTCCGCACGATCGTGGAAGTGGAGACCGATAATGGGCTGATCGGGCTCGGCGAGATGGGCGGGGGCGGTGAATCGGCTGAGGCGGCGTTCCGTGCCATGAAGTCGTACCTGGTGGGGCATGACCCGGCACGGCTGGAGGAAATGCGGTTTCTGATCGCCAATCCCACGGCTTCCCTCTACAACAACCGGACTCAGGTGCTCGCCGCCTTGGAATTCGCGTGCCTGGATATTCTCGGCCAGGCGTGGGGTGTGCCCGTTTGCGAGATCCTCGGCGGACGGCTGCGCGACCGGATTCCCTTTGCATCCTATTGCTTTTTCCGGTATGCGCATCCGAAAACGGGCGGAGAAGTCCGCACCATCGAACAACTGGTGGAGTATACTTGCGCGTTGAAACGGCACTGCGGCTTTACCACACACAAATTGAAGGGCGGGGTGTTTCCTCCGGATTATGAGCTGGAGGCCTACCGCACGCTGGCGGCGGCGTTTCCCGAAGATTCGCTGCGTTTCGATCCGAACGCCGTCTGGTCCACCGAACAGGCAATCCGGTTCGGCCAGGCGATCGAAGATCTGCGCAACGACTATTTCGAAGACCCGGTGTTCGGGTTGAACGGAATGCGGCGGACGCGCGAGATGGTGCGCATTCCGCTAGCCACAAATACGGTGGTTGTAAATTTCGAGCAACTGGCGGCTAATGCGTTGAATACCGCGGTGGATGTCATCCTGCTGGACACAACCTTCTGGGGCGGCATCCGCGCGTGTCTGAAAGCCGCCGCGGTCTGCGAAACGTTTCAGTTGGGAGTGGCCGTTCACTCCTCAGGCGAACTGGGCATCCAGCTTGCCACCATGCTGCACCTGGGCGCGGCGCTGCCCAACCTGACGTTTGCGGCGGACGCGCACTATCATCATTTGACTGACGACGTGATTGAAGGCGGGCTGATGCGGTACGAAGGCGGCGCAATCCGCGTACCCGATCGGCCGGGCTTGGGAGTGCGGCTGGATCGCGAGAAACTCGGCCAATATTCGGAATTGTACCGACGGCTGGGCAACTATCCGTACGATCAGGATCCGGGCCGGCCCGGCTGGACGCCGCTGGTGCCGAATGACCGCTGGGCCGATCCGAACGACGCCCGGCCGGTGGAGATTCCGTACTAATATGCGAAGCCGGCTGGAGTTGGGCGATCGAGTGGCCGTGGTGGTGGGCGCCACCTC
>Ga0126371_10004844_pt1 | contig 11898 bp, 7 predicted proteins | sample PanSoiMetaPlot_4_FD_110145 | JGI IMG/M metagenome (GOLD analysis project Ga0126371, IMG submission 110145) | Tropical forest soil microbial communities from Panama - MetaG Plot_4 | ecosystem: Environmental > Terrestrial > Soil > Tropical forest > Bulk soil | place: Panama | collected 2016-02-17
GCGGCGAATCCCGCAAGGTGCGCACCATGGTGTCGACGCTGCGCTTGAAGTCGACGGCCGGCATGAAGGCGTCGATCGACAGCGCGACGATCGACTGGCCGGTGTTGGTGGCGCGGCCGAGCTCCTTGTTGAAATCGAAGATGTCGCGGCCGATGGCGGCGCGGTTGAGCGCGCCGGCGATGAGGCCGATGATCAGCGAGAGCGCATAGCCCTTGTAGTCGCCGATCGGCAGCAGGTGCCCCTCGTCGGCGCGCTTGGGATCGGTCAGCGGCTTGCCTTGCTTGTCGATCATCCAGCCGACCGGCATCTCCTCGCCGCGCGAGGCCTTGAGCCGCACCTTGCCGTAGGCGGTGACGGTCGGCGCCATGTCCATCACCACCGGCGGCTCCTCGAGCGCCGGCACCGCGACCGCGATCGGATTGGTGCCGAGCAGCGATTCGCCGCCGCCCCAGGGCGGCAGGTGGTTGTTGCTGCCGACCGCGAAGTAGAGGCCGATCATGTCGTGGGCGAGCGGCATCATGGCATAGAGCGCGGCCGGCCCCGCGTGGTTGCTCATGCGCGCGCCGACCCAGCCGACGCCGGTCGCCTTCGCCTTGGCGATCGCGGTCTCAGCCGCGACCTTCATCACCAGGTGCCCCATAGCGTTGTCGCCGTCGATCAGCGCCGCTCCGGCGCGTTCGGAGACGACGCGGATGTTCGGCCGCGCGTTGACGCCGCCCGCCTTGATGCGTTTGCAGTAGGCCGGCATGCGAAACACGCCGTGGGTGTCGGAGCCGCGCAGATCCGCCTCGGTGATGAAGTCGCCGAGGATCGCGGCGTCGGCCGCGGGCAGACCCGCCGCCGTGAAGGCGCGGGCGATGAAGGCCTTGAGCGCGTCGGCCGAGACGCGCGCGGGTTCGTCCTTGGGAGCCATGGGTTCCTCCGCCGGCCTTGTCCGGCCGGGTCGGATGGCATCCGGGGCGGGGCGCCGTCAAGGCGGTTGCGCGCATGCGAGATTGCCGGCTCGAGCCAGTTGCATGACGCGGATGCCTCAACATATATCTCGGCCGCATCCAATCCCTTCCTCCTCGACGAGCGATCCCGTGAGCCCCGATCCAACTCCCGAAACCCAGACCCATCCTTTCCAGGCCGAGGTGGCGCAGCTGCTGCACCTGATGGTGCACTCGGTCTATTCCGAGACCGACATCTTCCTGCGCGAGCTGATCTCCAACGCGTCGGACGCCTGCGACCGCTTGCGCTACGAGGCGATCGCCCAGCCGGAACATCTCGCGACCGACTCGACGCTCAGGATCTGTATCCGGCCCGACAAGGCGGCCGGTACGCTGACGATCTCCGACAATGGCATCGGCATGGACCGCCAGGAGCTGGTCGACAATCTCGGCACCGTCGCGCGCTCCGGCACCCGCGCCTTCATGAGCAAGCTCGCCGAGGCCGCCAAGGACAAGAGCGAGGTCAAGGACGGCGGCGCGCTGATCGGCCAGTTCGGCGTCGGCTTCTATTCGGCCTTCATGGTGGCGGACCGCATCGTGGTGACGAGCCGGCGCGCCGGCTCGCGCGAAGCCTGGGTGTGGCGCTCGGAGGGCGGCGCCGGGTTCGAGATCGCGCCGGCCAGCGCCGAGGAGGCCGGCCGCGTGCCGCGCGGCACCGAGATCGTGCTGCACCTCAAGGAGGACGCCAAGCGCTATCTCGAGGACTACGAGATCGAGCGCATCGTGCGCACCTACTCCGACCACATCCTGTTTCCGATCGAGCTCTTTGGCGCAGCCGCCGAAGCCGCGCAAGGGAACGACGGCGACACGAAGGAGGCCGACGCAAAGCCGGCCGAGCCGCGCCAGATCAACAAGGCGAGCGCGATCTGGCAGCGGCCGAAATCCGAGCTCAAGCCCGAGGATTACACCCAGGCCTATCACGCCATCGCGGCGGCGTTCGACGAGCCGGCGATGACGCTGCACTACCGCGCCGAGGGCCGCCAGTCCTATGCGGTGCTGCTGTTTGCGCCCTCGCGGCCGCCCTTCGACCTGTTCGATCCGCAGCGCAAGGGCCACGTCAAGCTCTATGTGCGGCGCGTCTACATCACCGACGACGCGGGGCTGCTGCCGTCCTATCTGCGCTTCATGCGCGGCGTGGTCGATTCGGAGGACCTGCCGCTCAACATCTCGCGCGAGATGCTGCAGAACAATCCGCAGGTCGCGCAAATGCGCAAGGCGCTGACCGGCCGCGTGCTCACCGAGCTGGACAATCTCGCCAAGGACGAGAAGGCGGAGGCGTTCGGAAAAATCTGGGAGGCGTTCGGCGCCGTCCTCAAGGAAGGCATCTACGAGGATCCCGAGCGGCGCGCGCAGATGCTTTCGCTCGCGCGGTTCACCACCACGGTCGGGCCGCTGCGCTCGCTCAAGCAATACGTCGCCGATCTCAAGCCCAATCAGACCGAGATCTACTACCTCGCGGGCGAGAGCCTGGAGCGGCTCAAGGCCAACCCCAAGCTCGAGGCGGCCCGCGCGAGGGGAATCGAAGTCCTGCTGCTGACCGATCCGGTCGACGCGTTCTGGAGCGCGCTGCCGCTCGATTTCGAGAGCAAGCCGCTCAAGTCGCTGAGCCAGGGCGAGGTCGATTTTGGCCTGGTGCCGCTCACCGAGCAGCCGAAGGCCGAGGAGGCATCGGCCTCCGCGGCGGTCGACGACGCGGCGGTGATCGCGGCCGTGAAGGGCACGCTCGGCGAGACCGTCTCGGACGTGCGCGCCTCGCAGCGCCTGACCGACAGCGCCGCCTGCCTGGTGGCGGGCGGCCACGGCCCCGACCGCGAGCTCGAGCGCCTGCTCTCGCGTGCGCAACGTGGCGCCGGGACGAAGCCGATCCTCGAGCTCAACATGCGCCATCCTCTGGTGCGCGCGCTCGCCGGCGCCAAGACCGCGGGCCGCGACGACGATGTGAGCGATCTCGCGTCGCTGCTGTTCGAGCAGGCGCAGATCCTCGACGGCGAGGTGCCGGGCGATCCGGCGGCATTCGCAGCGCGGCTCAATCGCCTCGTGGTGCGCGGTTTGCCGGCGGGGTAAGCCCATCCAGCAAGCTACGGATACCGATCCCTATGGTGTCCGGCCATGACCAGGTTCAGCTCGGGCATCTCTTCCGACCCGCCGTGCACCTCGACGCGTGCCGGCTTGTGCTTCTGCACCAGCCGATCGTGGATTACGTCGAACACCCGCACGCCGACATCACGCTCGACCGGCGCGAGCCAAGGCGAGGCGGCGAGCGTCGCGCGCGCATCGTCGAGCCCCGCGCGCCAGCGCGCCTCCATGGTGGCGCGGCTGAACTCGAAGTCCTTGGAGCCGCCCTGCGGCTCGAGCGGGCGGTAGACCAGCGTCGCGATGTCCATCTCGGTCACGCAGCCGTGGTCGTAGAGGCGCTTGGCCTGCGGCGTATCGGCGATCTCGGGCGGCAGCAGCTTGTGCAGCTCGTTGATCACGTGGCGCACGTTGTGGCGCTCGCGCAGCGCCTCGGTGATGATCCGGGTGCGGCTCGAATAGCGGATGTCCTTCTCGCGCTCGTTCACCTGGTCGAGATCGGTCGGCACGCAGCCGAAGGTCGGAAAGACGTCGACCTGGAAGACGAGGCGGCTGCGGCGCGGACTGGAGTCGACCATGTATTGCAGCGGCGTGTTGGAGAAGAGCCCGCCGTCCCAGTAGAGCTCGCCGTCGATCTCGACGGGCGGAAACGCCGGCGGCAGGGCACCGCTCGCCATCACGTGCTCGGGACGGATATTGATCTTTGCGCTGTCGAAATAGGCGAAATAGCCGGTGCGCACGTTGACCGCGCCCACGCTGATCCGCGGCCCGCAGCGGTGATGCAGGCGATCGAAGTCGACCAGCCGCTCCAGTGTGCCGCGCAGCGCCGCGGTGTTGTAGTAGCTCAGGAACCTGCCGGGCGCGAAAAAGTCCTGCGGCCCGCGCGGCGCGAAGAAGCCGGGCTGGCCGAACAGCACCGAGGTGAGCGCGCTCGCGCTCTGCTGCCAGCTCGCAAAGCCTTCGGGCGGCGCCGGCCACAGCTTGGTCGGCGCCGTGATCTCCTCCCAGAAGGTGCGCAGCCGCTCGACCCGATGCTCGGGCGGGTTGCCGGCGATGATCGCCGCGTTGATGGCGCCGATCGAGATGCCCGCCACCCAGTCGGGCAGATACTCGGACGATGCCAGCGCCTCGTAGACGCCGGCCTGGTAGCTGCCGAGCGCGCCGCCACCCTGCAGCACGAGGCCGATCTTCTTGTTGTACGAGGCCGGCCGCGCCGGCACGGTGCCATTCGTCTGTGCATCCATCATGTCTGCATCTCCGCGCGAGGCCGCCAGGATAGCACGCGGGGTGCCTCGCGCGCGCCACGGCGCCGCCGCGCCGTCACGAGCATTTGAACCTTTCGGCACGGCGACACGGTGCGCTTCGGCCCGCGCGGTGCGATGCGGCGCGCGCCGGTCTCGTCCGCGCCGACAGCCTCTTGATCTGCCGGTCTCTTCCAGGGCAAACCGGGGGCCAACACCGCACAAAACCCCCCGCCTGGGAGACGCCGCTCATGCCCATTCCCAGGGCTTCAAAAGCCCTTTCGCGCTTCACCGTCCTCGATCTCACCCGCGTGCGCTCGGGGCCGACCTGCGTGCGCCAGCTCGCCGACTGGGGCGCCAACGTGATCAAGATCGAGATGCCGCCGCAGATCGAGGCGGGCGAGGGGCCGGGCGGCCCGCGCGAGGGCTCGGATTTTCAGAACCTGCACCGCAACAAGCGCAGCATGACGCTCAACCTCAAATCCCCCGAAGGCGTCGCGGTGCTCAAGAAGATGGTCAAGAAGGCCGACGTGGTGGTGGAGAACTTTCGCCCCGACGTGAAGCGCCGGCTCGGCATCGACTACAAGGACCTGCGCAAGGTCAATCCGAAGATCGTCTACGGCAGCATCTCGGGTTTCGGCCAGGACGGCCCCTACGAGAACCGGCCCGGCTTCGACCAGATCGCCCAGGGCATGGGCGGGCTCATGTCGATCACCGGACTGCCGGGCCAGGGCCCGGTCCGCGTCGGCATTCCGATCGCCGACCTGACGGCGGGCCTCTTGTGCGCGACCGGCATCCTGGTCGCGCTGCTCGAGCGCGAGGAGTCGGGCAAGGGCCAGTACATCGACACGTCGCTGCTGCAGGCGCAGATCTTCATGCTCGACTTCCAGGCCTCGCGCTACCTGGTGAAGGGCGAGGTGGCGAAGCAGGCCGGCAACAACCACCCGACCAGCATCCCGACCGGCGTGTTCAAGACCACCGACGGCCACATCAACATCGCGGCGGCCGGGCAGAAAATCTGGGAGCGGGTGTGCGAGGCGCTCGATGCCCCCGCGCTCGCCAAGCGCCCCGAATACGCGACCGGTGCCGTGCGATCGCAGAACCGCGACAAGCTCAACGCCGAGATCGAGGCGATCACGGCGACGCGGTCGAGCGCCGAGTGGATCGACCGGTTCAACGAGACCGGCGTGCCGTGCGGGCCGATCTATGCGATCGACCAGGTGTTTGCCGACCCGCAGGTCAAGCATCTCGGCATCGCCAAGCCGGTGAAGAACAGCAAGCTCACGCTGGTCGGGCAGGGCGTGAACCTGTCGCGCACGCCGAGCCAGCTCGTTGCGCCGCCGCCGGCGCTCGGCCAGCACACCGACGCGGTGCTCAAGGAATTCGGCTACAGCAAGACGCAGATCGCGGCGCTGCGCAAAGCGAACGCGATTTGAGCTTGTACCGATTTCTCCGTCGTCATCGCCCGCGCAAGCGGGCGATCCAGTACTGCGCAGCGGATCGATGGGGCACCGCTGGCGTCCCATTCACATGTCGTGTGTACTGGATTGCCCCCGCTTGCGCGGGCAAGGACGCAGTCCAGGTGGCGAGGTGGAGTTAGGCCATGACCCAGAGCGACAAGGTGCTGTCTCGCAAGGACGGGCACGTCGGCACCCTGACCTTCAACAATCCGGAGCGCCGCAACGCGGTGTCGCTCGACATGTGGGAGGCGGCGAGCCGGATCATGCAGGACTTCGCCGCGGACGACGACGTCCGCGTCGTGGTGATCACCGGCGCGGGCGGCAAGGCCTTCGTGTCGGGCGCCGACATCACCCGCTTCGAGAAGGAACGCGACAACGAGGAGGCGCAGGCGCGCTACAGCGCGATCGTCACCAAGGCGAACGATCTGATCTATGATTTTCCCAAGCCCACGATCGCGATGATCCGCGGCTATTGCCTCGGCGGCGGGCTCGGGCTCGCGGTGTGCTGCGACCTGCGTATCGCGTCGGACGATTCGCGTTTCGGCATCCCGGCCGCCAAGCTTGGGGTCGGCTACGGTTATGCCGGCATCAAGCGCCTCGCCGATCTGGTCGGGCCGTCCTTCACCAAGGAGATCTTCTACACGGCGCGCCAGTTCGATGCCGTCGAGGCGCTCGCCATGGGGCTGATCAACCGCGCGGTGCCGGCGGACAGGCTCGAGGCCTACGTCAAGGAGTACACCGACACGATCAGCGCCAATGCGCCGCTGACGGTGAACGGCGTCAAGTTCATCGCCAACCAGACCGTCGTCGACCCGGACAGGCGCGACCTCGCGCGCTGCGCCGCCCTGGTCAAGCGCTGCTTCGACAGCAAGGACTACATCGAGGGCCGCCGCGCCTTCATGGAGAAGCGCAAACCCGCCTTCACGGGCGCCTGAGCGCCTGCGGCATCGTGGACGTCACGCTGGCCGCTGGGGTTGTTATCCTGACCGCGACGGGCGGCGGTGCCGGCCCGGTTACAGCGTAGAGGGGCTTCGCGTGGCGGCTGTCGAATTGCGCGGTCTGACCAAGCGGTACGGATCGCTCGCGGTGGTCGACTCCGTCTCGCTCAAGATCGACCATGGGTTGATGGTCTGCCTGCTCGGCCCCTCGGGCTGTGGCAAGACCACGACGCTGCGGCTGATCGCCGGTTTTGTCGAGCCGAGCGCGGGCGAGATCGCGGTCGGCGGCACTGTCGTGTCCTCGCCGGCGCGCACGCTGCCGCCCGAGAACCGCAACATGTCGATGATCTTCCAGAGCTACGCGCTCTGGCCGCACATGACGGTCACCGACAACGTCGCGTACGGGCTCACCTTGCGGAAAATGCCGCGCGTAGAAATCGCCAAAAAGGTCGCGAATATTTTGGCCACCACCCGCCTCGGCCCGCTCGCCGACCGCTATCCGGGCGAGCTGTCGGGCGGCCAGCAGCAGCGCGTCGCACTCGCCCGCGCGCTGATCGTCGAGCCCGAGACCCTGCTGCTCGACGAGCCCTTGTCCAACCTCGACGCCAATCTGCGCGAGGAGATGCGGTTCGAGTTACGCCGGTTGCACGACGAGTACCGCTACACCACGGTCTACGTCACGCACGATCAGTCCGAGGCGATGACCACTGCCGACCTCATTGCCGTGATGAATCACGGCAAGATCGAGCAGCTCGGGAGCCCGGAGGAGATTTACGACCGGCCGCGTTCCGAGTTCGTCGCGCGCTTCATCGGCGCCGCCAACATCCTCAAGGGCAAGGCGCTCGACCGCGATCACGTTTCGGTGGCCGGCGTGCCGCTGCGCTGCATCGGCGCCGCTCTCACCTCCGGCAGCGACTCCGCAATCTCGATTCGCCAGCACGAGGTGGCGCTCGCCGCGGCGCCGCCGGCCGGGACCAGCGACAATATGCTGCCCGGAACGGTCACGCGGAACGTCTTCCTCGGCAACAGCCGCGACTATATGGTCGAGCTCGCCGACGGCACGCAACTGCGCGCCGTCACGGCGCCGCACGCGAGCATTCCGCAGGGCGCGAAGGTCTGGCTGCATCTTCCGCCCGAGCGCTGCCGGGCGCTGCTCGGATAGCGACAACGGGAGGATACGAGCGATGCGACGCAACAGGTTTTCCCGGCGCGACGTCCTCAAGGGCGCGGCCGCGCTCGCGGCCGGCACGGTCTACGCCGCGCCGCTGCGTGCCGCCGCGCCGCCGCCGAGCGCGATCACGCCCGAGCTGATCGAGGCGGCGAAGAAGGAAGGCAAGATCATCTATTACACCTCGATCGATCTGCCGCTCGCCGAGAAGATCGCCAAGGCATTCGAGGCCAAGTTCCCCGGCGTCGCGGTGCGGGTCGAGCGCTCGGGCGCCGAGCGCATCTTCCAGCGCATCGGCCAGGAATATGCGGCCAATATTCATGCGGTCGACGTCGTCAACTCGTCGGACGCCGCGCAGCTGATCTTCTGGAAGCGGGAGGGCATGCTGGCGCCGTTCGTGCCCGAGGATGTCGCCAAGCACTACCCGGCCGAGCACCGGGACGCGGACGGCATGTATGCGAGCTTCCGCGTCGGGCTGTGCATCATCGCCTACAACACCGACCTGGTTAGGCCTGAGGGGGCGCCGAAGAGCTTTGCCGACCTGCTCGATCCGAAATGGAAGGGCAAGATCGTCAAGGCGCATCCGGGCTACAGCGGCACCATCATGACCGCGACCTACCAGATGCAGCGCGATCTCGGCTGGGGCTACTTCGAAAAGCTCGCCAAGCAGAACGTGATGCAGGTGCAGTCGTCGGCCGATCCGCCGAAGAAGCTCGCGCTCGGCGAGCGCGCCGTGATGGCGGACGGCAACGAGTACAACATCTTCCAGATCATGGAGAAGGGCGGGCCGGTCGCGCCGGTCTACGCGACCGAGGGCGTGCCGCTGGTGGTCGGCCCCAACGCGGTGTTCAAGGCGGCGCCCAATCCGAACGCGGCGCGGCTCTTTCAGGCCTACTGCTTCACGCCCGAGTGCCAGCAGCTCGTCATCGACGAGGGCGGCCTGCGCTCGATGCACGCGCTCGCCAAGGAGAAGCCCGGCCGCAAACCGATGAAGGAGATCAAGACGATGCGCGAGGATGCGGCCGCGGTCGAGAAGCAGGGCGACGAGATCAAGGCGCACTACGTCAGGATTTTCCACGTGTGAGAAGACACCGTCATGCCCGGCACCCGGGTCTGGCCTTCGGCCAGACCGAGTGTAAACCTTGTGCCGGGCATTTACGCCTTGGCAACAAGCAAGGCGTGGATGGCTGGGACACGCCCGGCCATGACGAATGGCTGGAGCACCGAATGCGGCCGAGAGCAATTTCACGACGCAATCTTCTCAAGACCGGGACCGCCGCCGGCGCCGCGCTCTTCGCCGCGCCGCTGCGCGCGCAGACGCCGGCCGCGACCGCGGTCACGCCGGCGCTGGTCGCCGCCGCGCAGAAGGAGGGCAAGGTCGCGTTCTACACCGCCATGGACCTGCCGGTCGCCGAGAAGCTCGCCAAGGCGTTCGAGGCGAAGTATTCCGGGATTGCCGTGCGGGTCGAGCGGTCGGGCGCCGAGCGCATCTTTCAGCGCGTCGCCCAGGAAGTGGCGAGCAACATCCACGCCTGCGACGTGATCAACTCGTCCGACGCGGCGCACTTCATCGTTTTCAAGCGCAACCGCTGGCTCGCGCCGTTCGTTTCCGACGAGATGGCGCAGCATTTCCCGACGGATTACCGCGATCCCGACGGACAGTTCATCACCACGCGGGTGTGGCTCTCCTCGATCGGCTACAACACCGATCTGGTGAAGCCCGAGGACGCGCCGAAGAGTCTCGCCGACCTGCTCGATCCCAAATGGGCCGGCAAGATGGTGAAGGCGCACCCGGCCTACAGCGGCACCATCATGACGGCCACGTTCCAGATCGTGCGCGAGCTCGGCTGGGGCTATTTCGAGAAGCTCGCCATGCAGCGCGTCATGCAGGTGCAGTCCTCGACCGATCCGCCGAAGAAACTCTCGCTCGGCGAGCGCGCCGTGATGGCGGACGGCAACGACTACAATCTGATCCAGCTGATGGATCAGGGCCGCCCGGTCGCGCCGGTCTATCCGATCGAGGGTACGCCGACGGTCACGGGCCCGAGCGGCGTATTCGCGTCCGCGCCCAATCCGAACGCGGCGCGCCTGTTCCACGCCTGGCTGCACACGCGCGAGGGGCAGCAGCTGCTCGTCGACTTCACCGGCCAGCATTCGGTGCACGCCCAGGTCACCGACCGGCCCGGTCACAAGAAGCTCTCCGAGATCAAGCTGATGAAGGATGATCCGGCCGGCGTCGAGGAGATGGCCGACGACATCAAGGCGCACTATCAGAAGCTGTTCAAGGTGTGATGCGCGCCCTCACCATTCATGCTGCGTCATGCCCCGCGAAAGCGGGGCATCCAGTATTCGCAGACCGTGGTATGTCGCACGTCCTCGTTCCACGCACCCTCGTCGCGGCTACTGGATCACCCGCTTTCGCGGGCGGTGACGGTCCTCCATTTGGCGAGCGCTGAGATTCATTCATGACCATCGCGCTTCCCGCCCAGCCCGTCCGCCGCCGCGTCCCCTTCGACCTGTCGTGGCCGATCCTCGGCCTCGTCGCGGCGGTGCTGGTCGTGCTGATCGTGCTGCCGATGTCGTGGCTCGTCTATTTCAGCCTCACCGACAAGAGCGGCGCCCTCACGCTCGACAATTTCATTCAGCTCGCCACCGATCCGGTCTTCCTCGAGCCGCTGTTCACGACGCTGCTGCTCGCGACCAGCTCGGCGCTGATCTGCTGCGCCGTCGCGGCGCCGATCGGCTGGCTGGTGGCGCGCACCGACATGCCGCTCCGCCGCTTCGTGCGCGCGTTGGTGACCGCCTCGTTCGTCACCCCGCCGTTCCTCGGCGCGATCGCCTGGGAGCTGCTCGCCGCGCCCAACAGCGGGCTCCTCAACAAGATCTTCCGCGTCGTCACCGACGCCCCGCAGGACGAGTCCCTGTTCAACATCTACTCGCTCGGCGGGCTGATCTTCGTCATCTCGTGCTACACGTTTCCCTACGTGTTCGTGTTGCTCGCCAACGCGCTCGACCGCATTCCGGGCGACCTCGAGGACGCGTCCTCGATCCTCGGCGGCGGCGCCTGGACGACGGCGCGGCGGATCACCATTCCGCTCGCCATGCCGGCGCTGATCGCCGGCGCGCTGGTCGCCTTCCTGCAGGCGATGACGCTGTTCGGCTCGCCGGCGATCCTGGCGATCCCGGCCGGCTTCCACACCATGACCACCAAGATCTGGAGTCTCTTTCAGTATCCTCCCAAGCTGCAGCTCGCCGCCGCCGCCTCGATGCCGCTCCTGCTTCTCACCATCGTGCTGGTGCGCGGCGAGAGCTTCGTGCTCGGCCGGCGCGGCTACGCCGTCGTGGGCGGCCGCCAGGGCGACCCGCGCCTGGTGCGGCTTGGCGGCTGGCGCTGGGTCGCACTCGCCGTCGTAATGCTCGTGCTATGCTGCCCGGTGTTTCTGCCCTACGGTGCGCTGCTCAACGCCGCCTTCGCGCCCGTCGCCTCGCAGTTCGTGACGCCGTCGACCGCGACGCTGCACAACATCACCTTCGCCTTCTTCGAGCTGTCGGCGACTTCGCTCGCGTTCAAGAATACGATGATCCTGTGCTCGCTCGCCGCCACGATCGGCACCGTGCTCAGCGTAGTGATCGCCTACGTGACGACCCGCCGTGCGATTTCGGGCTGGCGGGCGCTCGAGTTCCTGGCCACCGCGCCGGTCGCGGTGCCCGGCATCGTGCTCGGCGTCGGGCTATTTCTCAGCTACACCCGCCCGCCCTTCGTGCTCTACGGCACGCTGTGGATCCTGCTGGTCGCCTTCGTCACCATCGCGATGCCAGCGGCTTACCAGCAGCTGCAGTCCGCCTTCCGCGTCGTCCACACCGACCTCGAGGAGGCGAGCCGCATTCTTGGCGCGACGCGGCTCACCACGCTGTGGCGCATCACCACGCCGCTGCTGCGCACCAGCGTCATCGCCACCTGGTGCTTCATCTTCGTCGGCGTGATCCGCGAGCTCTCGGCGGCCGTGATCCTGTTCACCTCCGAGACCA
>Ga0126371_10004846_pt1 | contig 11896 bp, 8 predicted proteins | sample PanSoiMetaPlot_4_FD_110145 | JGI IMG/M metagenome (GOLD analysis project Ga0126371, IMG submission 110145) | Tropical forest soil microbial communities from Panama - MetaG Plot_4 | ecosystem: Environmental > Terrestrial > Soil > Tropical forest > Bulk soil | place: Panama | collected 2016-02-17
ACGCTTGCTGGTGGAATTGCTCATGATTTCAACAACCTCCTGGGTGGTGTGCTGTCTCTGGCGGAACTGGGAATACAAGAATGTGACTCTGGATCGTCTCCGAAGGAAGAGCTGAAGGCAATACGCAATGTGGCCGTGCGTGGTTCGGAAATCGTCGGGCAATTGATGACCTACTCAGGAAAAGAAAGCGAAACTTTGGAATTGCTCGATGTTTCGAGGATCGTGAAGGAGATGGTCGAGCTACTAAAGGTTTCGATATCCAAACAGGCAAGACTGGAAACGAGGCTCGGCCACGACCTTCCCGCCATTCGAGGGAGTGCTGCACAAGTTCGACAAATCGTTCTGAACCTTGTTACAAATGCGTCGGAGGCGATCGCAGACCGGGCCGGCGTGATCCGTGTTAGCACTAGCTATGTGAAGGTTAGCAAGCACTCGACTGGAGCGATCTCACGTCGTTTGGCGGAGGGCAATTACCTGAAGCTGGAGGTGGCTGATACCGGCTGCGGAATGTCGCGGGAAACGCAGAGCATGGTATTCGACCCGTTTTTCACTACCAAATCGGCTGGGCACGGGCTCGGACTGGCGGTTGTGCATGGGATTGTGCGGGGACTCCGCGGATCGATCCATGTTGCCAGTGATTTGGGCAAGGGAAGCACGTTCCAGATACTGCTGCCTTGCTACGGAACAACTGAACCAAGTGGCGTCGCTATGGCCAACATCGAGAAGCCCTTACATTTCCCTCAGGACCTCACCGTCTTGGTAGTGGAAGATGAGGACTCACTTCGACGAGCAGTCGCAAAGATGTTACGCAGGGCTGGCTTTCAAGTGCACGAAGCTTCCAATGGATCTGCTGCGATTGAAGTTCTTCGCCAGAAAAGCGACAACATTGCCGTGCTGCTTTTGGATTTAACAATACCAGGCCGCTCGAGCAATGAAGTTGTCGCTGAAGCTGTAAGAACGCGACCAGATATAAGAGTCGTTCTGACGAGCGCATACGGGCGCGAAATGGTAAAATCGGCCATGAGCGAGGCACGAGAGTACGCCTTCATTCGCAAGCCCTTTCAACTCAGTGATCTCATAAATGTCATTTCGTCACGAACTAAGGCCGTCGGCAAACTAGGTACCCAGTAAACGAACATCACGGCTCGTATAAAGCGGTCGCGAGTCGCACGCGGAAGTCATTCGGATGCGCATAGTTGAGATCTAAAAACTTTCATATTCCCTAGATCTAAACTTTCATACTCCCTGATGGGTTTTTCAGCGGCGCACCTCTCGCACAGGTTCTTTCTGCCGTGCCGCTTCCGATATAGAGGTCTCTCATCAACGGCGAGCAACCCGGACAGAGCACTTCTCCGAGATGGTCACTTCTCGCCCGGTAAAATCGACCTCTCTAAGTTAGAGCGGATTGTTCCCGGGTGCCGACTATTCGCTCAGACCCATATCCTCGAGCGGCATGTACTGCCGGGCTTATGGTCGCCGATCCTATCACAACCTTATGGCTTCGGAATCACCGAGCGCGTGCGCTGGATGGGGAGCTGGAGCAAACGACGAATCCAGTCCCTGTTATCATTATTGGAACCTTATGGGACGTCGGCCGCTTTAGGCCGGGTCCGCTTCGTGATTCTAAGTTAAGAATTGCACGGCACTCGTGAGTGCCGCGGTCGCCCGTTTCCCGATTCGCAATGCGAGTGGTCGCGAATACGTCTCAGATCCACCGCGCGATTCGAACCAAAACGGCTGGTTCCTCGACAAAACAGGTCCCATCCAGGGTCTTTTTTCTCTATGACTCTCCTGGTCGTCCCGGACCGCAGAAATATTTCCACCGACTTCATTACCAAGCATCCAATGCGAGAAGGCAGAGCGCGCATTAGAGCTCGATCGAGTTGAATTGAAATGGCCGATGTAAACACAGAGGCTCCTCGGAAACATGCGGTCAAAAAGCCGAAACGCCACCGCAAGAGCCTCATTGCGTTGATGGTCCTCGTGCCGCTCCTATTGGTTGGTTATTTCCTGTGGAAGTACCTGGAGAGCTACGAATCTACCGATGATGCCCAAGTAGATGGGCACATCCATGCAATAAGCGCCCGCATCAGCGGCTACCTGAACGAAGTGCGAGTAGATGACGAACAGCTTGTCAAGGCCGGCGATCCGCTGGTCATCATCGACACTCAGGATTATGCCGTTGCCGTGGCAAGATCCGCAGGAGAGCTCAACGAAGCGAAAGCCACGCACGTGGGTTCTCGGACGAACGTTCCTGTCACCTCGACGACAACGACGAGCACGCTCCAGTCCGCACAATCCGGGCTTGCGGATAATGAAGCCGCGCTGGCTTCTGCGCAAAGGCAGTTCGAAGCGGCTGAGGCTCGCGTGAAGTCCGCGGAAGCGCTGGTGGATGAGGCACAGGCGAATTACCAGAGAGCGGCGGACGACGAAGCACGCTACAAGATGCTGGTTGTTAAGGATGAGATCGCGCGGCAAACGTATGACACGGCCGTACAGACGACCGCAGCAAACAAGGCCACGTTGGCCTCCCGGATTGCATCGGTGACAGATGCCGAGAAGAGTGCAGCGGCCGCGCAAGCCGCGGTCCAAGAAGCGCAGGCGAAGATCAAACAAGCGGAGGCTTCGGTACAATCCGCTCTAACCTGGCCGCAGCAAATCGCGATCAGCCAGTCCCAGGCCGAGGCCGCGCAAGCGCGAGTGGCTCAGCAGAGGGCGGCGCTCACTCAGGCGAAGTTAAACCTGAGTTATACGACGATTTTCGCGCCGGTAGATGGTGTCATCGGCAAGAAGACTGCTGAGGTCGGCCAGAATGTGACACCCGGACAGCAATTAATGGCACTGGTGCAGCTGGACGACGTTTGGGTAACCGCTAATTTCAAGGAGACGCAACTCCGGCGGATGAAGCCGAGCCAGCGGGTGAGATTTAGCGTAGACGCCTATGGCCGGGTCTACCACGGCCGGGTCACCGGAATCGGTGGAGCCACGGGCGCACGGTTCAGTCTCCTCCCTCCGGACAACGCCACCGGAAATTACGTGAAGGTGGTGCAGCGCATTCCGGTCCGAATCGATCTCGAGCCCGGTGAGAACAAAGATCATCACCTGCGACCGGGCATGTCGGTGGATCCGAAAGTGTTTTTGGAATAGCGTGCCAACGGGCTCGCTTATATGCCTGAGCTACCCGACACGCTGTCTCCCGCGCCTCTAGAGCAACCCTGGAAACCAAAGTTCAATCCGTGGCTGGTTGCGGTAGTGGTCGCCATGGCTGCATTCATGGAGGTGTTGGACACGAGTATCGCCAATGTGGCTTTACCGTACATTGCAGGAGGCCTCGCTGCCAGCAACGATCAGAGCACCTGGGTACTCACGTCCTACCTGGCCGCGAACGCTGTTGTTCTTCCGATCAGCGGATGGCTAGCAGTCCGGTTCGGGAGAAGGCGTTTCTTCCTTTTGTGTATTGTTCTCTTCACGGTGAGTTCAGTATTATGCGGCTCCGCTATAAGTCTGGGAGTGCTGATCCTATTCCGTGCACTCCAAGGAGCCGGCGGCGGGGGACTCCAGCCGATAGCCCAGGCGATTCTCGCCGACACTTTTCCGCCGGATAAGCGGGGGTTGGCCTTCGCGTTGTATGGAATCACTGCAGTGCTGGCGCCGACGGTCGGTCCAACCCTCGGAGGATGGATTACCTATAACTACTCCTGGCGATGGATCTTCTACCTTAATCTCCCGATCGGGATTCTGACGTTGTTCTTGGTGTCTCGCATCGTAGAGGACCCGCCCTATCTCCGGCAAAGGAGTGGGGCCGGTGTCCGCCTGGACTATATCGGGCTCGGATTTCTGGCTGTCGGAATAGGCGCTCTCCAGGTGGTGTTGGATAAAGGTCAGGAGGACGATTGGTTCGGTTCGCACTTCATTCTCACGCTCTCCGTGATCTCGGCAATTTGTCTCATTTCACTGGTCGTCTGGGAGTTGTTGCACCGCAATCCCATCATAAATCTTCGCCTGTTCAAGAACTCTAACTTCGCGATGGCGAACTTGATGATGTTCACGCTCGGAGTCGTGTATTTCAGCAGCCTGGTTTTGATTCCTCAGCTCCTGCAAAATCTATTGGGATATACGGCAGAGTTAGCCGGGTTGGTCCTTTCGGCGAGCGGGTTAGTTTTGCTTGTGCAGATGCCGGTAGTGGGTCAACTTACAACAAGGGTCCCGGCCAAGTACCTGATCGCTTTTGGCTGGCTTACGATGGCCATAGCGATGCTCTACTCCACCAAACGCATCGATCTGGATATTAGCTTTGGAGTCGCGATGTGGCTGCGAGTCGGGCAGGCTGCGCCCCTGCCATTTCTGTTTGTTCCTATCACCTTGGCCAGTTACATAGGGATCTCGGCTGAAAAGAGCAATGACGCGGCCGGGCTGATCAATTTCATGCGCAACATCGGCAGCAGCGTGGGAACGTCCATGGTAACCACACTGCTCGCGCGGCGGTCACAATTCCATCAAGGCATGCTCGCATCCTACACCACGAATTACGATCCTGTTTTTCGGAACAAGACAGCGGCGCTCAGCCAGCAACTGGTCCAGTCTGGGACTAGCGCCGCTGATGCACAACACCAGGCGTACGGCGTGATCTACCAGTCAATGCAGAACCAGGCGCAACTGCTCTCCTATGTGGATACCTATAAGGTGCTCGCCATTGGCGCGGGGATAATGTTTTTGCTCGCCTTCGTTATGCGCAAGAACGACCCGGGGGGCGGGGGCAAGGTCGCCGTCGGTTAGAAGTCATTGTTTCCATCAACGAAAATCAGCAAATCAAAAGACGTGACACTGAATGATCGCTTGAGATCACTATCTGGTATGCCCTTTCGAACTCGCCCGACAATCGCGCCGCAGCAGCGTTCTCTTCCGGCGTGCAAGTCTGCAAAGGCTCGCCTCACTCAAAGATCACATCGATCAGCTTCCTGTTGTCCTGTCGTCGTTGACCTTCATAGCTTCGAGGGTGATATGGTTTTCGGCCCCTTCGGATGCATAAGAATGGTTCAAGCTGGTCGCCAACCAGTATGGATTCGGACAAGATAATCTCGGACTGCCGCACACGGAGCGCAACACCGATGACAGGATCGAGTCAGGTAAAGCAGCGCGACAATGGCTTCTTCTTGCTTGCGGGTCAGGTTTTTTTGGGGATCAGCCACTTTCTGCCAATGGTTGCCATCGCGCTAAAGAAATCGACCTGGATCGCCATTTGATCGCCCTGCGACTTACAGATTTGTATTGCAGTCTCTCGTAATTAGAGTGATCCATGTCGTGACAGCGATCCCAACAACGAGAAACAGGATGGCATCGGACACTTGAAACAACCGAGAAAACCGAAGTAGCCAGAGAGCAGGAGGCGAAGCCCTACCAAAACAGCACGTGGTGGCAATTTGCGAAGATATGAGACGTTGCAATGACGGAAACTCGACAAAACCCTCGGCTGGCGTGCCTCGAAGTCCGCGGAGGAAATGAGCGGGCGCGTTATGCAATCCAACTGCCCGGCATTTCGGCCTGGGTTTGCTGTCGTCCGATCACGCCGTCGGTGCGCGGCGGCGATCTTCATTACTTCTCCGTCTGTAGTCATGGGTTTGTTTCCAGGATTGCGCTGGCCGATGTCGCCGGGCACGGGGACTTAGTCAGCGCCATCGCTGATCGATTGCGAATCGTTTTGAGGAAAAATTCCGATGCCTGGGATCAATCCGATGTCGTGCGAGAGCTCAATGACGCATTTATGACAAACGCGAGTGGCGCACTCGAATATGCGACGGCCGTTGTGTTGAGTCATTACTCCGAGTCTGGCGAAATGCTGTTTACCAACGCCGGCCATTTGCCGCCGCTGTGGTATCGAGCTGAAACCAAGGAGTGGAACTTCCTGCTTGAATCGACCCCCTACGCCAAGCAAGTTACGGATCTTCCGCTCGGTCTGATCAGTGGAACTCCCTATTCGCAAACGGCGGTAGAACTCCGGCCCGACGATCTGTTGGTTATGTACACGGACGGCGTCACGGATTCGATGGGTGAGCACGGCAAACCCTTGGACAAGGATGGTCTGCTGGCGATCGCTCGTAGCGCCCCGCTCGGTCCCGCCGCCGAAATCGGTCCGGCGTTGGTGGCCGGATTAGAGGCGTTTAGGGGAACAAACCCTGTAGAAGACGACGAAACTTTTGTAGTCTTGCAATGCGTCCCGAGATCGCCTGACGATCTTTGGCCGGGCTCCGTGACTCAACTAGCCCTTTGAGCGCCGGTCGACTTCGGAATGCTAACGCGAAAGACCGTGGCGCCGGGTTTGGATTTCACACTTAAATCGCCTCGGTGCTTGCGTACCACGCGCATGGCAGTGTCGAGACCGAGTCCCGTTCCTTCCCCGACGCCTTTGGTCGTGAAGAAGGGCTCGAAAATGCGCGGCATAATCTCCACCGGAATGCCCGAACCATTGTCTTGCACCTCGACGACCACGTCGCGGGGGGCATCGCAAGTCCGGACTCGCAAGATGCCGCCTGACGACATTGCATCAATTGCGTTTACGATAAGGTTGGTCCAAACCTGGTTCAACTCCACAGCGTAAGCGCAGATTTTCGGGATACTCCGGTCGTAGTCCCTTTCCACATTAATCGACTTGGTCCTCAACTTATAAGCCAGGATCGTCAAGGTGCTTTCGATACCGGTGTGAATGTCGATTTCCTGTTCCGGTGCTTGGTCCATGTAGGTGTATTGCTTCACCGCCTGAACCAGATCGAAGATGCGCGTCGCGCTCTGATCCATTTCTTTGACCATGCGCGCGGCTAGCAGAGCGTAGTTCATGCGCGACAGAACATCGTGGAGGGCGTCTGCACCGACGACGGCCAAGACCTCCTGAAGCTTCGCAGGATTGAATCCCGCTTCCGCCAAGGTGGCTGCAATTTTCCAGGGTTCCGGAATGGCCTGCGATTGAAGCCAGTCTTCCAACTCCTGCTCGCGGTCGCTTCGTTCGAGCGCCGAAAGGAAGGTTCCGTCCGAATTCTGGATCACCTGAATCGCGCGCTCCTCGGAATCGGCGATGTACGTTCGTTGTTCTCGCGTTAAGCTCCGCTGGTCGAGACGCAGGTAAGACGCACGAAGCTCCTTGCGCACCTCCATGATCGCGCCGGCTGCCCGTTTCACCGCTGCCGCAGGGTTGTTCAATTCGTGCGCAAGACCGGCGGATAGCTTTCCTAGCGCCGCGAGCTTGTCGCGCTGGTCCGACTCTTTAGTGGACTCGCGCACCCGGTCCAGCATAAGGGCCACGAGCCGCTCGGTGAGCACCGGCATTCTCTGCAGCATCTCCGGAAAGATCCGCTTGTGAAGGCGAGCTACGCGCATAGGCTCGACGGCGCGACCGGTAGCCTGAAAAGTCTGCAGCCTCGAGAAAGGCAGAAGACCGGTTACGTCGCCAGCCTTGGCGGAATAGTAAAGCTGGTCGTTCGATTTCTCATTCCGGGCACGCAACTCTCCCTCGAGGAAAATGAACATGTGCTCGGCAGGCTCTCCCTCGTGGATCAAAGCTTCGCCCCGGTCTACACGGACTTCCTCGGCTTGCCGGAGGAGCCAGGCGAGTTGCTCCTCGGGAAGGTCGGAGAAAACCGCGATTTTCCGCAGATCGTCCGTGTCGATCATCGGTCAGCGAGATATCGATGGATGAATTGAATCGCGATCGATCCTTCCCCTACGCCCGATGCCACCCGCTTTACGGATCCACGGCGGACGTCTCCGGCGGCAAACACACCAGGAACGTTCGTTTCGAGCAAATCCGGATCACGGGCCAGTCCCCAGCCCGCCGGGAGCTTTCCATTGCGCTTGAGATCGGGTCCGGTCAGGATGAACCCTTTGTCATCGCGCTCTACCAGGCCGTGCAGCCATTCTGTCTTCGGCTCCGCCCCGATGAAGATAAATAGCGAAGTCGCAGGCACAACGGTGGTCTCGCCGCTCGTCGAGCAATGCACCGAAATTGCTTCTAGACGCGTAGCGCCATGCGCCTCGACAACGCTAGCGTTCATCTCGACATGGATATTGGTCGTCTTTTCGATTTCGTCAATCAGGTAGCGTGACATCGATTCGGCCAACGATTTGCCGCGCACCAGCATGATAACTCGCTGCGCGACGCGCGAGAAATTCATGGCTGCCTGTCCAGCGGAATTCGCGCCGCCAACAATGTACACGTCTTCGCCCGCGCAAGTCAGCGCTTCCGTAGATCCAGCACCGTAGTATACACCTGCCCCCTGCAGGCGATCGACTCCGGGAATGGAAAGTTTGCGCCACTGGACACCCATTGCGAGCAGGAGCGCGTGGCAAGCCATCTCAGTGCCATCGCCAATCTTCAAGTACCGATACGGGCCTTCGACGCGCAGACTGATCGTTTCCTGCGGCGCTAGAATTTGAACGCCGAAGCGCCGGGCTTGCGCCACAGCGCGGCGCGTCAAGTCCGCGCCGCTCAAACCGGACGGGAATCCCAAATAGTTCTCGATTTTGGAGCTGAGCCCGGCCTGGCCGCCGGGCGCGTCTCGCTCTACTATGACCGTCTTCAAGCCTTCTGACGCCGCGTACACGCCGGCCGCTAATCCGGCCGGTCCTCCTCCCACTATGATCAGATCGAAGAAACCTGTGTCGGTGCGCAATGTCATGCCGATCCGTTCTGCCAGTTCCGCGTTCGACGGATCGCTTTGGGATGTTCCATCGGGAAAGAGCACGAGCGGTAGTTGGGTCGCCATACCGTTCAAGGCCGCGATCGCGGTCCGTACTTCAGAATCGCGATCAGCTCGCTCAACATCGAGCCAGCGGAACGGTACCTGGTGGCGTGCGAGGAATTCGCGGAGCGCGTAAGATTTCGGCGACCAGCGGTCGCTCAGGACGCGCAGTCCCTCAAAGGGTGGATGGTAGTTGGCCTGCCAATCCTCCAGCAAGTCGTCCAGGATCGGGTAGAGCTGCTGATCGGGAGGGTCCCACGGTTTCAGCAAATAGTGATTGATCCTGGCCTCGTTGATTGCGCGAATGGCGGCGTCTGTGTCGGCGTAGGCGGTAAGCAGCGCCCGTTTGGCGTCGGGATAGAGCTTGTTTGCCTCCGAGAGGAACGCGACGCCGGTCATCTGCGGCATGCGTTGATCCACAAGAAACAGCGCCACCGGCTCGTTGCGTTTCTGCAATTGAGCGAGAGCCTCTAATGCGACCTTCCCCGATTCCGCTCGCAGGATGCGATAGCGGTCTGCATAGCGCTGGCGGAGATCCCGCTCGATGGCGCGTAAAACCTCAGGATCGTCGTCGACGGTGACAAGCGCTGGTTTGGACATTTACGCCTAGAATACCAAGCCCGCGTAGAATGGCGGCAGTGAGCACGTGCAGAATCGACTCCCTACGTGCACCAGAGCGCGGTCAGTTTGCTACTTTAACCACCGTGCCCGGAAGTCCGTCTCTAGCGGAGGCTCTTCGAACAAAATTGTGAGGCTGAGATGAATTCAACCCAAGCTTCGTGGCTCAGAGATTTCAAATCAGATCGATGTGTTACTGTTCTGGTCCATTTTTGGAGGCGTACCACGACGTGCACCTGACTCCGTTCCCAACCGCCGAGGACGTCGTTTAACGATCACCGAGATTGAAATTGCCGCTCGCCGGCCAGTTGGACGCGCTGTCGGCCGCGAAAATGCTGCGAGGTACCTGGTACGTGAGCGCACTTCTCCACGACCGTGAAGCCGAAACAAATGCCCGCCGTTCGCGAGCTGGCAGGCAGAAGGAGAGTTGAGACTGAATTCTTGCGATGAAGGCAAAGGCGGCCACAACTGATGACCATGATGGTTTTTTATCGTGGCTGGGATATGCGGTTGGTAACCGTGCAGCGGATGTCCTGCAGTTATGGCACAGTCCCAGGACAAGTGTTCTGCTTGTTGTCAAAGTCCCAAGCGCGAAACCAACTCATCAAACCGCGGGTCCTTGCGTAGCGGATTGAACTCTGGGTCAAGTTTGACAAATACCGAAAAAAGCTCTCGTTCGTCTAGGCTTCTGGCGACAAAATCGATTGCCTGATCAAAATTGGCCAAAGCGATATGTAGCTGTGCGATCGCGAGTGCCTCGACATAGCTAGTCTCTGCCATGCGCGAAAGCGTCGTGACAATCTTAAGCGCCTCCTCCCGCCGGTTCAGATGGGCCAGGCAAGCTCCCAACACAGATAGACCCAACGGGTCGGGCGGGTCGGTCTGGCACTGCTCCGCCTGCTCGAGAGCGGCAGCGAAGCGACGCTGGCTTATGTAGAGATGCGAGAGCAGGTAGTGCGTTTCTGACCTCTCGCGATCGAGAACTAATGCAGCTTGCAGCCATTGTTCCGCGCTGTCGAACCGACCTACAAGATACAGCGCCCATCCGAGCGAACGATGCGCTCGGACGGAAAGAGGGTCCAGGTCAACGGCCCGCGAAAAGCACTCGCGAGCCGCGTCCGTTTGTCCCCGTGCCAGTAAGCAACTACCATAGACGTGCTGGCCGAACGAATAGCAAGGCTCAAGTTCGGTGGCCGTGCGTGCGTACACAGTCCCCTCTTCCCATCTCCGTTCATAGAATGCTGTCGCGACTGCGAGGGATGAATAAGTGTGGGGCAAACTGGGATCGAGTCTCAACGCGTGCTGGGCAGCTCGGAGCGCCTTGGGAAACGCCTCGCAAGGACGGACGCATCCCCATAACGCGAGGGAGGTATAAGCGTCCGCAAGACCCGCATAGGCTGAGGCATAGGAGGGAAACGACGAGGTGACGCGCTCCAGGATTTTGGCAGCAGTCCGGTAGCCGTCCGCGCTCATACGATTCCAAGCCTGCCGGCCTCGCAGGTAGAGCAAGTATGCATCCATGGTCGGGGCGCTGTGAACCAGTCCTCGGGAGATGGGCGGGGCTAGCGTCATTTGCAGAACTCGGGCTACTGCCTCCGCGATTTCCGCTTGCACGGCGAATACGTCATCGATCGGGCGCTCGTAGGTTTGCGTCCATTGGAGCTCTCCCGTCACGGCGTCAAGCATCTCTGCGAAGATTTTCAATCGGTTGCCTGATTTGCGGACGGTCCCGTCCACCACTGTGCCTGCCCCGAGCTTGGCGCCGACAACCCGTGCATCCTGCGCAGCGCCCTTCAAAGCGAATACAGTGGCGTGACCTATCACGCTCAGTCCGGGGATCCGGCTTAGGGCGTAGATGATGTCGTCCGTGATCCCGTCGCAGAAATAGTCTTGTTCCGGATCGGCGCTTTGATTTTGAAAGGGAAGAACGGCTATCGTTTGTGGGCTCAGTGGTTGTGTTTCGCGCTTGCCGCCCAGATGCTCACTGATGTCTCCCGCAACTGCTGGATCTTGGCCGCAGACAAAGGACATGCAGGCCTCCGAGTCGGAGACGATACTGTAGGGCTACTGGGTTTAAATTCTTTGGTCGCCCCGTAGTCTATTACGAGCGGCCGTACGCCAATTCGAGCGCCCCCCCGCCCTCTTGCGCTCGCTCCTGGTCGCAGTGTAAATGCTGAGCTTCCAGCGAGTCCTGCCTCCCTCCGTTCGGAGACTTCCGATTCGAGAATGTCTGACTCGCCGGCATGGATTCGATGACGCGATTCGTGGCTCGGATTGGGGAGAACGATCGGCGCCGACCAGGCTGCCGAAACGCGACCCGGACAAGACCTCTTCCGGCACAACTATTGAAGAGAGTGTCAAAGCGTACCTCGCGAAATGCGAACGGCGCGGGATTCAGGAACCCACATATCGCAAGTACAAAACTTTCGCCAAACAGTTCGAGCTTACTGTGACGGGAGAGGGTACGTCCTCACCAGACAGATACTGGTGGGAGACGGCGACCTCTTCTACGCCACATGGAAGGACGGAGCACGGGCAGCGGGCCGAAA
>Ga0126371_10004847_pt1 | contig 11895 bp, 6 predicted proteins | sample PanSoiMetaPlot_4_FD_110145 | JGI IMG/M metagenome (GOLD analysis project Ga0126371, IMG submission 110145) | Tropical forest soil microbial communities from Panama - MetaG Plot_4 | ecosystem: Environmental > Terrestrial > Soil > Tropical forest > Bulk soil | place: Panama | collected 2016-02-17
TACCACGTTGGGTGCGCCGGACCTCGTCACCCATCAAAATCATCGGCAGCCCCAACGAGAGCATGGTCACACTCAGAAAGTTCTTCACCTGCCGGTTTCGTATCTTTTCTATCCCAGGGTCATCCGTTGGGCCTTCCACTCCCCAGTTGTGGCTTCGGTTGTCGTCGGCGCCATCCTGGTTGGCTTCGCCGTTCAGCTCGTTGTGCTTTTGGTTGTAGGAGACAAGGTCGTTAAGCGTGAAGCCGTCGTGACATGTAACGAAGTTCACGCTTTGATCAACTTCTCGTTCTTTGTGACTATAGATCTGCGGACTACCGACTAATCGGTCGGCAAGATTCGCGACAGTACCATCGTCCCCACGGAAAAAGCTGCGGACATCATCGCGGAACCGTCCGTTCCATTCCCTCCAGCTATCGCCGGCGAAGCTGCCTACCTGGTACAGGCCGGCCGCATCCCAGGCTTCAGCAATGAGCTTCGTTCCCGCGAGCGCCGGATCCGACTCGATGTCCCACAGTACCGGAGGCGTCGGCATTAAATTGCCAGACTCATCACGCTCCAGGATTGCCGCCAGATCGAAGCGGAAACCATCCACGTGCATCTCCTGCACCCAGTAGCGGAGACTATCCAGAATCATCCGGCGCACGATCGAGTTGTTGGCATTGAGCGTATTTCCCGTACCGCTGTCGTTGACGTATTGCGCGCGATCCTGGCCGAGGATGTAATACGTGGTGTTGTCCAAACCGCGCAGGCTCAGCGTCGGCCCGTGGTGATCTCCTTCGGCGGTGTGATTGAAAACGACATCGAGAATGACTTCAATACCCGCCCGGTGCACGGCTTTGACCATGTCGCGAAATTCATCCGCAGCGCCAAGCGGATCCTGGCACGAGCTGTAAGCCTGATGCGGAGCAAAAAAAGAAACCGGGGCATACCCCCAGTAGTTGATTTGCCCAGGCGGGGCATCCTGCGCGTCGAATTGAAAGACCGGGAGGAGCTCGATTGCAGTAATTCCGAGTTGATGAAAGTACGGAATTTTTTTGATTAAACCAGCGTATGTACCTCGGAGCTTGTCTGCTACGCCGGAGCTGGGATGGCGCGTGAAACCTCTAACGTGCATTTCGTAAATAATCGTCTTGGAGGACGGGCGCTGAAGTGGTGTGTCGCCTTCCCAGTCGTAAGCGTGAGTATCGACAACGACGCTCTTCATCGCGCTCGCTGCGTTGTCGCCTTCGGAGCGAGCGGCATCGCGGCTGTAATTTTTGGGCACGACTACGCCGCGCGCGTACGGGTCCAGGAGAACCTTGGAAGGATCAAAGCGCATCCCGCTCGCGGGATCGAAAGGACCATGGACCCGATAACCATAAAGCTGCTCCGGCTGCAGGCCAGGCACGAATGTATGCCAGTAGTGGTACGTACGGTTGGCTAACGAGTCGAGCGGAATGACGCGTGCGGGTCGGGGATCATCTTCCCGGTCAAAGAGCAGCAAATCCACCGCGGTCGCCCCGTGGGAAAACACGCTGAAATTGACGCCGTCAGGAACGATCGTCGCTCCCAGGGGAGAACTGCTGCCTGTAACGCTAGCGGCTTGTGCGCAGACGACGCTCACGATACGGCCTTGAACACCATTGCGGACTGCGGATTTGACCGGTTTGAACTTGTTGTCAAATCTCGAAGCCATTCGAAGGCCCGATCGGAGAGCATTTCGTTTGTGCTGCGCCAGGCCCAATTGCCTTCAGCACGGCCGGGAACGTTCATCCGAGCGTCCTTTCCCAGATTCAGTAAATCCTGTAATGGGGCCATGGCAAGTGCAGCCCTGGAAGACCATGCCAGGTTTATCAAGGCATGCGCAGCTTCATCATTCCCGTTCTGGAACTGCTTTGTGTACCTCCACAGATTCTGTCGCTGGTAATCCGGTAATTCTTCAAACCATCCACGACTTGTCGAATTATCGTGTGTACCGGTGTAAACCACCGTGTTGGTGACGTAGTTTTCAGGAAGATAGGGGTTATCCGAATGACCGTCGAAGGCAAACTGCAGGACCCGAGTCCCGGGAAGGTGAAACTGATCGCGGAGTGCATACACGTCAGGAGTGATCAGCCCTAAATCCTCCACGATAAACGGCAGACGCCCCAACTCACGTTGGAGTGCCTGAAAGAAATCAGCTCCTGGACCGGAAGCCCACTTTCCTGACTGTGCAGTGGGCGCCCCGGCGGGCACGTGCCAGGCCGCGGCAAAGGCACGGAAATGATCCAGGCGAATCACATTGACGTAGGCCAGCAATGAGCGCAGCCGGGAGATGCACCAACGATAGCCGGACTGGCGAAGAGCGTCCCAGTTATATATGGGGTTGCCCCAAAGTTGTCCCTGCGCGCTGAAGTAGTCCGGAGGGACACCGGCAACGAAGCGCGACCGGCGCTGCTCGTCCAGCAGAAAGAATTCCGGGTGTGCCCAGACGTCACTCGAATCAGGAGAGACGAAGAAGGGCAGATCGCCGATTAGCCCCACACCTTTACTGCGAGCATGCGTCTTGAGCCGCTCACCCTGACGGAATAACAGAAATTGTGCGAACGACACAAGGCTTATCTGATCTGCCAGTTCCTGCCGGACCCGATTGATGGCTGCAGGATCGCGCCGGACCAACTCTGCCGGCCACTCGAGGTAATACGCGCCGTTGAACCTGGCTTTCAGCGCGCGGAAGAGCGCGTAGTCTTCCAGCCAGTCGGCCTGATCATGGCGGAACTGCTCATAAGGCGGCCGCAGATCAGCGCGTGCGCCGGTGTTGAAGTTGGCCCAGGCCTTCTTGAGCAATCCGTATTTGAAAGGAATGACGGCGTTGTAATCGATTTGGGTTTGGGAGAACGAGCCTGACTGGCAATCGCTGCGTTGTAACAATTCATCTTCGATGAGCCAGTCTGGACTAATGATCAGTTCGTTCCCAGCGAAAGACGACAGAGACTGGTACGGCGAATTACCGTAACCTGTGGGCCCGAGCGGCAGCGCCTGCCACCAGCTTTGGCCGGCTTCGTGGAGGCGATCGATCCACGATAATGCCGCGGGTCCTACATCACCAACCCCGTAAGGTGACGGCAGCGAGGTGACGTGCAACAGCAAACCGGAAGCGCGGTATTGCGGGGGGAACGGTGGCAGATTGCCGCTATCGGACGTCATGCTCGTACTTCCGGGATGTTCAGGGCGTTATTCACAATCTCCTGGGCCTCACTCAAGATCGCGTCCAGATGCGACTGGTCCTTAAAACTTTCCGCGTAAATCTTGTAAACGTTTTCCGTACCAGAAGGTCGCGCGGCGAACCAGCCGCTACGAGTGACGACCTTCAAGCCACCGATGGGAGCGTTGTTGCCGGGAGCGAGCGTCAGCTTGGCGATAATGGACTCGCCAGCCAGGCTCGACTCCTTGACGGCGTCAGGCGATAACTCCTTGAGCCTGGCCTTCTGCTCGAGGGTTGCAGGCGCGTCGAAGCGTTCGTAGTATGCAGTACCGAACTCGGCCGTGAGTTCACGGTAATGCTCGCCGGGATCCTTGCCTGTGCGAGCGGTGATTTCAGCTGCGAGCAGAACCATGATGAGGCCGTCTTTATCGGTCGCCCACACGGTGCCGTCGCGCCGCAGGAAACTGGCCCCGGCGCTTTCTTCGCCGCCAAAATAGTACGAACCATTCAACAAGCCCGGCACAAACCACTTGAATCCCACAGGCACCTCAGACAACTTGCGGCCCAGCCGCTGGACCACTTTGTCAATCATGCTGCTGCTCACCACTGTCTTACCGACAGCAGCGTGCGCCGGCCACAGAGAACGGTTCGTGAGCAGGTAACGGATGGCCACCGCGAGGTAGTGATTGGGGTTCATCAATCCGACAGACCGCGTAACAATTCCGTGCCGGTCAGAGTCCGTGTCGTTGCCGAATGCGATATCGTAATCGTCTTTCAGGCCGATGAGCCGCGCCATGGCATAGGGGCTGGAGCAGTCCATACGGATCTTGCCGTCGTGATCGACGGTCATGAACGAGAACGTGGGATCGATCGTCCGGTTGACAACCGTGACTTGCAGTTGGTATTCGGCGTTGATGGGATCCCAGTAGGGCAGGGCAGCTCCGCCCAGCGGATCGGCGCCGATCTTGAGACCAGCGGCACGAATTGCATCCATATCAACCACGTTCTTCAGATCGCGGACATAAGGCAGCATGAAATCTTTCTGGTGAGTCGTTGCCGCCTTGATCGCGGTCTTGAAACGCACTCGCTTCACTCCGGCGTTGTTTCCACGCAACAGCTCGTTGGCTCGGTTCTCAATCCACGCCGTCGCGTCAGTGTCGGCTGGACCGCCGTTGGGCGGGTTGTATTTGAAGCCGCCATCTTCCGGTGGATTGTGCGACGGTGTAACCACGATGCCATCTGCGAGGTGCTGCTTGCGACCATGGTTGTAGACGAGAATGGCATGAGAGATGACCGGCGTGGGCGTAATACCGTTCTCTCGTTGGATTACGGTCTCCACGTTGTTGGCCGCGAGCACTTCCAGCGCGGTGCGCTGCGCCGGCTCCGATACTGCATGCGTATCCTTGCCCAGGAAGAGGGGACCATCGGTTCCCTGGCTGCGCCGGTAGTCACAAATAGCCTGTGTGATGGCCAGGATGTGAGCTTCAGTGAAGGCGCAGTGGAGAGGCGAGCCGCGGTGCCCACTCGTTCCAAAACTGACTTTCTGATTGGGATCGTTAACATCCGGACGGCACTCGTAATATTCGTGTTCAAGCCGGGCCACGTCGACCAATATTTCTTTCGGGGCAGGCCGTCCGGCCAGTGGCGAAACTGCTTCGGCCGGATGGTTTTTTTCTACTACGGTACTGGACATGACTGCACCTTCCAAATCTCGGTTGCGTATTCAGTGATCGTCCGGTCGCTGGAGAATTTCCCAGAGCCCGCCACATTCAAAACAGCTTTGCGTTCCCACGTCTCCTGGTCGCCGTATGTGTCGCACAGCCGTTGATCGGCCTCGAGATAAGACTTGAGGTCCGCGAGATGCATGTAGTGATCACCGTTTGTCAACAACGTGGCGCGCAACGGCTCGAAGACGCCAGGTTCGTGGCGGCTGAAATGATCGGAAAAGATCAGGTCTAAAGCGGCCCGGGTTTCCGGATCGTGTTCATAGTGCCAGTGCGGGTTGTACCATCCACGGCTGCCGGCCACTTCACTCGCCGTCAAGCCGAACAGAAAGAAATTCTCCTCGCCCGCCTCCTGCGCCATCTCGATGGTCGCGCCGTCGCGAGTACCAATGGTCAAGGCGCCGTTCATCATGAACTTCATGTTGCTGGTGCCGCTGGCTTCGTAGCCGGCAGTTGAGATCTGGTTTGAGACATCGCTCGCCGGAATCAGCCGCTCCGCCAGTGAAACGTCGTATTCGGGCAGGAACAAGACCTTCAGGCGGTCTCGCATGGCCGGGTCGCTATCGATTGTGCCGGCCAGGTTCTCGATGAACTTGATGATGAGCTTGGCAAGCTGGTAAGCAGGCGCCGCCTTGCCGGCGAAGAAGAATGTCCGTGACGGCAGCTCGAGTTTCGGGTTTTCGCGCAGCCGGTTGTAGAGCACGACGATGCGCAGCGCGTTGAGCAGTTGCCGTTTGTACTCGTGAATGCGCTTGATCTGGCAATCAAAGATTGTGTCCGGGTCCACCGTCTGACCGGATGAGGCCTTGAGCCAATTTGCGAACTGAGATTTCGCTTCGCGCTTGGCCCTCCTGAAGCTGTTGAGAAGGCCCTGGTCGTTGGAAAGGCGTTTGAGCCTGCTCAGTTGGCTGAGATCAGATACCCAGCCGTCGCCAATAGCATCAGTGATTACGCGAGCCAGCGCGGGATTCGACAGCAGCAACCAGCGTCGCGGGGTGACGCCATTTGTTTTATTGTTGAAGCGATCAGGAAAGATCTCGGCCAGATCCTTGACGGTGGTCGTGCGCAGCAACTCCGAGTGAATCGCGGCCACGCCATTCGTGCTGTGTGAGCCAACGATGGCGAGGTTGGCCATACGGACATACCTGGTCGGCCCTTCCTCAATCAAACTGACGCGCTGGATCCGTCCCTCGTCGCCCGGGTAATCACTCCGCACTAGATGAAGGAAACGACGATTGATCTCGAAAATGATTTCCAGTTGGCGTGGCAACACCTTCTCAAACCACTCTACCGGCCACTTCTCCAGCGCTTCGGGCAGTAGAGTGTGGTTCGTATACGCTAGAGTTTTTTGTGTAATGTCCCAGGCCTTGTCCCAATCCAGGTGAGCGTCGTCCAGGAGAATCCGCATCAACTCGGGGACAGTCATTGTCGGGTGTGTATCGTTGAGCTGGATAGCGACTTTTTCAGGAAGCGCATCCCAGTCTGTATTGTTGCGTTGGAAGCGCCGTATGAGATCGGCCAGCGAGCAGGCTACGAGGAAGTACTCCTGCATAAAACGCAAACCCTGCCCCAGGCTGGTGGAGTCATCCGGATAAAGAACCCGGGTGAGAGTTTCGGCCTCGAGCGACTCAGCGATGGCTCCGACGAAGTCTCCGTGGCTGAACGCCGCAAAGTCGAAGTATTCTGGCGCCTTCGCAGCCCAGAGGCGAAGGGTATTAATCGTCTTCCCGCCGTAACCGACTACCGGCCGATCAAAGGGAACACCTATCAAAGTGGACGGCTTGCCAACGATCGCATGCAAACCTCCACCGCGCACTTCGAAGGAACAATTCAACTTGATTTCGACCTTCTCGTGCGGCCGCTCAACCTCCCACGGGTCCGGGCGGCTTAGCCAGTTGTCCGGCTGTTCCTGCTGCCAGCCATCGCGAATGGCCTGCTTGAAGATGCCGTACTCATAGCGTAGTCCGTAGCCAACGGCCGGGAGTTGCATTGTCGCCATTGAATCGAGGAAGCAGGCAGCCAAGCGCCCGAGTCCACCGTTGCCGAGGCCAGCGTCGGGCTCCTCCTCGAGCAGCCCCAACCAATCGAGATTTCTCTCTTTGACAGCCTGTTTCACAACCGGATCAAGCAGGAGGTTAGTCACATTGTTGGCCAGCGAGCGGCCGATGAGAAACTCCATCGAGAGGTAGTAGATGTGCTTGGGATTTTTCTGCGTGTAAGTGGTCTCAGTCATTATCCAGCGTTGCGCCAGGATGTCCCGCACGCTGCGGGCAATAGCCTCGAAACGTTCACGCGGGCCAAGAGCCCCCGGCTCAAGCACGTTGTCATAGACAAGATGGCGTTCATACAAGCTGTTGTCAGTGCCAGTCAACTCAATTGGGCCGCCCGTGTATTGACTGCGCACTTTCGCAATGGCGTCAGAATGGGGTGGCATCGGGGACGCGGTTGCACTCTTTGTGCTCATAATTAAAGTCTCCTTAATTTCAGATGAATGCCGATGGTGGGGGAAGTCACAAAAAATTCCTTTCAGTGGATGATCATCTCTCCCGCGATGAATCCTTCGGCTTCGCAATCCCGCCCTGCGGGATCTGGACAAGCTTGCCGAGGCGCGCGATCCACAGCGGATCGGTAAAATCAGAACCAGAGTTGGTGTATCCTGCGGCGCTTTGCGCCGGAGACGTAGCATGCTCCGTCTCTACGACTTTTCATGTTTACCAAGGTCTACAGCCTTGCTGTTTTGCTTTAGATATTGATACTCCTCAATTCATCGCTTTGAGGACGATGAATCGCGGGCATTTGCGAGCTGTTCTTTTGCTGCCGCAATCACGTGATCCGGTTCGAACCCGAACTTTCGCTGCAATTCCTTCAACGGCGCCGAAGCTCCGAAGGTGTTCATGCCCACCACCTGACCCGTCGTTCCAACATATCGTTCCCAGCCGAAGGTGGAGGCTTGCTCTACCGCGACCCGTGCCGTGATATTCGGTGGCAGCACGCTCTCACGGTAAGCCCGGGGTTGCTTCTCGAAAATTTCCCACGATGGCATGGAGACGACGCGCGAACGAATTCCTTCGGAGAGCAGTTTCTCGTGCGCCTCGACTGCAAGGCTGACCTCACTGCCGGAAGCGATGATGATTACCTCAGGATTTCCGCCGGGGCAATCTGCCAGCACATAGGCTCCCTTTGCGACGCCGGAGGCGGGCGCGTACTTACTGCGATCAAGAGTGGGCAAAGGCTGCCGCGACAACGCCAGCACCGTAGGTTGGTTGCGCAGTTGCACGATGTAGCGGTACGCCTCGACTACCTCGTTGGCGTCGCCGGGGCGCAAGGTGATCAGTCCCGGAATTGCGCGTAGCGAGATCAAGTGCTCGATAGGCTGGTGCGTGGGACCGTCCTCACCATCACCCATAGCGTCATGCGTAAATATGAAGAGAGAGGGCAATTCCATGAGCGCCGCCAGCCGAATCGCGGGCCGCGCGTAGTCGCTGAATATGAAGAAGGTGGCGCCAAAAGGGCGCAATTTGGAGAGTGCCAGACCATTTACAGTCGCGGCCATTGCATGCTCGCGAATACCAAAATGCAGGTTCTTTCCTCCACGGTCATTGGCTTGGAAATCTCCTGCGCCGCTATAGGTCAAGGTGGTCTTGTTCGACGGACCAAGATCGGCAGAACCACCAAGGAACCAGGGAATGTTTTGCGCCAGCACGTTCAGCGTTTTGCCCGACGCATCGCGTCCGGCGATGCCTTTCGGATCTGCAGGAAAAACAGGAAGGTTGCGGTCCCATCCCGCTGGAAGCTCACGCTTCTGCATCAGCTCAATCTCAACGGCGAGGCTGGGATATTGGGCACGATAGGATTCAAACAGCTTCAGCCATTTCTGCCGGGCTTCAGCGCCGCGTTTACCGATGCCCTCTGTGAAGTGATCGTACACACCGTCAGGCACAAGAAACTTTGCATCCTCCGGCCATCCGTAAGCTTTTTTAACCAGGCGGACTTCATCTTCACCTAATGGCTCTCCATGAGCGGCCGCAGTGTCCTGCTTATGCGGTGAACCGTAGCCGATGTGGCTGTCAAGAACAATAAACGTGGGCCGTCCTTTGGTTTCCCTGAAGGTGGCTAATGCGTGCTCGATACGATCGATGTCGTTAGCGTTGCCGACTCTCAGAACGTTCCAACCGTACGCGAGGAACCGTGTCTCCACGTCCTCAGTGAATGCGAGACGCGTATTGCCTTCGATGGTGATGTGGTTGTTGTCATAGATCCAGCAGAGGTTGTCGAGGCCCAGGTGTCCGGCCAGTGATGCGGCCTCGGATGAAATACCTTCCATCAGGCAGCCATCGCCGCAAACCGCATAAATGTTGTAGTCGAAGATCTCGAAGCCCGGCCGATTGTAATGATGGGCCAGCCATTTCTCGGCTATTGCCATGCCAACGCTGGTGGCTACGCCCTGGCCGAGTGGACCGGTTGTAGTCTCAACACCTGAAACCCAATGGTACTCGGGATGACCGGGAGCCTTGCTGTCGAGTTGGCGGAAGCGGCGGATGTCATCGAGCGTAACCGAAGGCTTTCCCACCGTTTCGTAGCTGGCGTTGACAGCCTGGACGCCAGTGAGATGAAGCGCTGACCAGAGCAGCATTGAAGCATGGCCGTTCGACAGCACAAAACGATCTCGATTGGGCCAGATGGGATTCTGCGGGTCGAAGCGAAGAACGCGATTCCAGATGGTGTAGACAAGCGGCGCAAGCGCCATGGGGGTGCCGGGATGTCCGGATTTCGCTTGCTGAACTGCGTCCATCGAGAGGGTACGAATGGTATTGATGCACAACTCATCCAGTTGCGCGGCGGTTAAAGCTTGAACGTCAGCTACTGCTGTACTCATGACTGCCTCCGGGGCATAAAAATTAAAAGTTCACTTTTGGCTGGAGCCTAGGCCGGAACCTTTGCGGCCTTGTCTCCGATATTAGTTGTAGTTTTGTTTTCCAGCGCAGCGACTTTACCTAAGCGGCGCAGGTGGCGCGGCTCCTGACTGAACTCGGCAGCCAGGTAAGCCTGCACAAGGTCCCAGGCCAGCTCCGGGCCGGTGATTCGGCCGCCCAGGCACATAATGTTCATGTGGTCATCCTCCACCCCTTGCCTGGCCGAGAAGTGGTCCGTGATCAGGCATGCTTTGGCTCCCGGAACCTTGTTGGCGCACACCGCCACCCCAACACCGCTGCCGCAAACAGCAATCCCGCGCTCGACCTTGCCTGCGACGACGGCCCGGGCAAGGGGGATAACGAAGTCTGGATAGTCGTCCCCTGTCTTCAGGGTATTAGCGCCAAAGTCAACAATTTCATGACCGGTCGCAACCAGTCGTTCCTGCAGATCCTGCTTCAACCCAAACCCACCATGATCGGTACAAATTCCAATGCGCATGTCTTCTCCTTCATTCATCGCCCGGCAACACGAATCCAAGTTCGCATCTGCTCAGGCCACGACTTTTTTCGAATCGTTAGCTATTTGGCCAACTGCCGCGCGGTCCGCCAATATCACTGCGTGGTCCGCACATACTCGGCCGGCTGGAATTGAGGGATCGCCGGCTTGCAGCCGGGGCAGCATGCCGGCTTTTTCGCTGCCGGTCACCAGCCACAGCACGCGACGCGAGCGATTGATAATTGGATACGTCAACGTCATGCGTCGCCGTTGCTGATAGAGTCCAGTGATTCCGACATCGGCATTGTTGACTCTGAGGACTGGATCTCTTGGAACCAGGGAAGCGGTGTGGCCGTCCGGGCCTAGACCCAGGTGAACGAGGTCCAGCACTGGCGGCGAACCAGATATCCGCCTTAAAGTCTCCGCGTACTGCGCGGCAGCGGCGTCCAGGTCAGGCGATTCCACAGGCATGGCGTGGATTTGTTCTGGCGGCAGCGATGCATGCTCAAGCAGGCTCTCACGCAGATGAGTGAGATTTCTGTCGGGGTGACCGGCCGGCGCGACTCTCTCGTCCACCTGTACAACATGCACGGAGTTCCAGGGCACGTCTTGCTGAGCGAGTTCACGAAGCATAAGCCATGGGGTTTTGCCGCCGCTGACTGCCATGACAAATGATCGGCGAGTTGCGACGGCCAATCTCGCCTCTTCAGCGATGAGCTTTGCCGCTTTTCGGGCGACCGACTCGGCATCGGCATAGACTTCAATTTTCATCACGCGGCCTCGCTGGCAAGTGCCATGACTTTCTTATCTCCAGGATTACTCCAACCCCCGGGCGGGCTGACGCGCTCGACTTCGTCCGGACCCCAGGTTTTGGCGGCATATGGATAAACCGGCGTGTTCTTTTTCAGCACGGGCTCGACAATGCGCCATGCTTCTTCGACGTAGTCTTCGCGCGCGAACAGCGTGCTGTCTCCTCCCATTGCTGCTCCCAGCACACGTTCGTACGCGTCCATCTCATCGGCCTGAGGAGAATGGCTGGCCACCATCTCACCGGTTTGAAGGTTGAGTCCTTCGCCTGGAGACAGCGACATCATGCCTATCGCGATCGTCACTTCCGGGCTGAGACGCATCCGCAGATGATTCTCAACCAGGATGCTTTCGGGAAGCAGTGAAGGAGGCTTATGAAACTTCGCGACAATTTCGGTGCAGGTTGCAGGCAAATTCTTGCCGGCCCGAATGTAAAAGGGGACACCTTTCCAGCGCCAGGAATTGATCTCTAATTTCAAAGCGGCAAAAGTTTCCGTCTTTGAGTCTCTGGCAACACCGTTCTCGTCGCGGTAGCTTCGGAACTGGCCGCGTACCAGATTCTTCTCTTCGATGGGTTCAATTGCCTTCAGCACTTTCACTTTCTCGTCGCGAATAGAGTCACTGTCAAAGCGGACTGACGGCTCCATGGCCAGGTTCGACAACACCTGAAACAGATGGTTTTGGATCACATCCCGGATGGTTCCAGTCTGGTCGTAGAAACCTCCTCGGCCCTGTACTCCGAAGTCCTCGGCCATGGTGATCTCCACGGTCTTGATATAGTTACGGTTCCAA
>Ga0126371_10004848_pt1 | contig 11894 bp, 12 predicted proteins | sample PanSoiMetaPlot_4_FD_110145 | JGI IMG/M metagenome (GOLD analysis project Ga0126371, IMG submission 110145) | Tropical forest soil microbial communities from Panama - MetaG Plot_4 | ecosystem: Environmental > Terrestrial > Soil > Tropical forest > Bulk soil | place: Panama | collected 2016-02-17
AAAGCCAATGCTCTTGCTGACTGCCGCGGTACTCTTCCTGCTGGCCGGTCTCAACTACCGGCTAGGTGGTAAGTCCCTGTTTCATCCCGCAGTTATCTTTTGCTTGGTATGGGCGTGTGGCGTTTTTCTGATTTGGATCATGGGCGATTTTTTCTATTCCATGTCGCCGGAAACACTGCTGATCTTCATGGGTGGCGCGCTGGCATTCTCCGTGGGTTCTGCAGTCGTGAATCTGTATCCACGCATGGGGCACACCAGGCAACTACCGTCAGCCAACAATCGCATCATCAACGTCTCTATTGTTCTGATTATCTGCGGCACGCCGTTGGCAGTGCGATGGATGCTGCAACAGATCGCACAACATCCACACTCGACTTTCCTTGGCGGTGCATACTTGACCATGCTGGACGAGAAAGTCCAGGCCACGCTGGGCTATACCTTGTTTGGGAACCTGGTCATCTTCTCCAACATGATAGCTCTGGCGGCTTTTTGCGAAAGGGAGCATCACAAGAAACGATGGTGGCTTGCCCTTTTTTTCGCCCTGGGTTTGAATCTGCTGACCGGGGGTCGTAGCGGCATAGTGACCCTCATTTTCGCGCTGCCTTTCCTGGACTGGCTGAAAACGAGGCGCATACGCTGGAAGCTACTAATCAGCCTGGTTTTGTTGTTGTTCATCCTGGTGAGCACGGTGGCGATTTACTTAGGTAAAGCAGAAGCAAGAGCCGACGCCTCACTCCGGGAGAATGCGGTACCTGTCATGCATGGGTTGGCGCTCTACGGCGTGGGAGCGTCGGTTGCTTTCGACAAAGTAGTGCGGGATCCCGCCCTGCGACCGCATAACCTTGGGATCGCGGTTTTCTTCATCCGGACCCTAAACAAACTTGGTGCCGGCATCGAGCTACGCGATCCTGCAACAGGTTTTGTCGACATCGGACCAAACAATTTGATAATCAACGTTTATTCCATTTATTACTCGTATTTCGAACTCGGTTATCCTGCGATGATCGGACTCATGATCCTTCTTGGTCTCGTCATGACCATCTACTACAAGCGCGCTTTGGCAGGCAATCCGGTTTCCGCCATCATGTACGGCGCATTCGTCGCTTCGCTCATTCTTAGTCTGTATGCAGAGTATTTCTTAGGTTACTTGAACTATCTCTTGAAGTTGTACGTCGTAGTGTGGATCGTCTACAGATTCCCCAGGATCTGGGCGGCGTTTAGCGGGTTTTTGAAGCGGACGGTTGAAAGACAACTTGCCGGGACTGGCCATATTAGCTATTAGAGTCCCGACTTTTTGACGCTCCCTCCGCCCCCCGGGCGGCAATTTATCCTGATGTTGCTAAAATTAGAAGCCAGCGCTTGCTTCTGCAGTCATTTATGCGAATATCGAGGCCAAACTGAAGCAGGCCGGATTCAATTCCTTTATGTCGCTAATGATCGCCCGTCCTCTTGCCAAGTTTGTCCCCACCCTTTGATCAGAACTGCACGCATTTGTCTGGGCTGGGGCCTGCGAGTCCCCCTCTGGTTCTACTTGGCAGTAAAAGATAAGATAGGGCTGGAAATCGGCGGCCCAAGTAGCGCTTTCCTGGATCGCGGAATCCTTCCAATCTACAGATATGCCCTTCGAGTAGACAACTGCGTTTTCGCCTCGGAGACAGTTTGGGAAGGTAGCAGGCCGGAGGGGAAGGTTTTCCAGTTTTATCCGGGGAAGCCCTGTGGCTTCAATTTCATCCGCGAAGCCACAAATCTCTACGGGATTAGCAATAGTTCCTATGATTTCGTGCTTTCCTCGCACAACCTTGAACACACGGCAAATCCCATAAGCGCCTTGACAGAATGGCGGCGGGTAATCCGGCCGGGCGGCCTCTTCATCATAGTCCTCCCCCACTATCGTTACACATTTGATTATCGTCGTGCTCCGACCCCAATCCAGCACATGTTGGATGACCATGCATGCGGAACTGACGAATCAGACCAAACGCACCTTGAAGAAATTCTTCGACTCCACGATCTTTCAATGGATAAAGCAGCTGGTAACTTTGCTCAGTTCCACTCGAGGTCATTGCCAACCTGAGAACAGATGTCTTCATCATCACGTCTTCAACGAGCACAATAGCCGAGAATTTGTTGAAGCCGCAGGACTGAACGTTGAATTCCTGCGATTCTGCAAGCCGTGTAACATTGTGATCTTCGCTTCGCGCCCAGTGCCGACGCATGGGGAAGAGGAGTGATCAACATCGAACCGTGGATTCGACGATGCCCCCGGGTTTGAGGCAAGCTCCCGAGACCCTCAAGCTCGCCAGAGGGTCCTCAAGATCTCCATCTCATTCAACTTCAGAACGGTATCAAACTGACCTTCGAGACCTGCGAACTTTTCCGGCCTAGACGGATCTAAATTCATCACAGCAAGATATGGTTTTCCTAAGCGTCTTGGCCCTGATTGTGGGGGTGGCAGATTAGTGCTATCCAGTGATCTCTGGCCGCGATTGCCTGGAGTACTTCAACCGTGCCACCAGTGCTGCAGTCGTCCACAACAATTAGTTCCAGGTTGCTGATGAGGGGATGATCAAGAGCCAGCACGCCGCTGAGGCTAGCTTCCACGACATGCCGTTCGTTATATACAGAAGTGATTATAGTCAACGGAAAGGCGGAGAAAATCCGGCATAATGTAATTACGGCACCACGGCTTTTGGGGACTATGAAGGCAAATGAATCGAAATTGTTGAGGGTCATTGCCTACACTGGCGGACACAATGCTCCGGCTCGTGTGTTTCGCGTGCAGAACTATGTTCGCCCACTCCGAGCCATGGGAGTAGAGTTAGAAGAATCTCCCTCGCGCGCCGGCCTTTACCCGCCATCGCGAAAGTGGAAGCGTCCTTTTTGGGGCTTGTGGAATATTGGATCGCGCTTTCCGGACGTGCTCCAATCCTATCGCTACGAACTTTCTTTGTTTCAGCGGGAGATGCTCAGCACCTTTGTGACCTGGGAACCGGTGACGAAAGGGCCGCGCGTGCTTGATGTGGACGATGCCATATGGGTCCATCCCCGCGGGCATTTTGCCGAACGGCTGGCTCGCTTATGTGATCATGTTATCTGTGGGAATCAGTTCCTGGCAGAACAGTTCTCTTGCTGGAACAAGAGCGTGAGCGTGCTGCCAACTGCAGTGGACAGCCAATTTTTTTGTCCGGGCAGCGGGGAGAATGGACAAGGTCGTATCATAATCGGCTGGAGCGGTCTCCATACAGGCCTGCCTTACCTTTACCGCATTGAAGCGGCGTTCAGTGAGGTACTGCGCCGGCATCCTCAAGCCATATTTCGCATCGTCTGTGACCGGCGGCCGGAATTTCGGTGCCTTCCGCCTGAACAACTCGAATTTATTCCCTGGACGCCGGAGAATCAGGTGCGCACCATCCAGGAGATGACGATTGGCATCATGCCCTTGGATGACAGCGAGCTCGCGCGAGGGAAGTGCAGCTACAAGATGCTGCTTTATATGGCTTGTGGCTTGCCGGTTGTGGTGAGTCCCCTGGAAATGAATGCGGAGGTTCTAAGCAAAGGCAGCGTCGGGTTTGGAGCTGTGAGCGATCGCCAATGGGTGAGCAGCCTGAACGAACTCATCAGCAACCCCGACCTGCGGTTGCGCATGGGACAAGCAGGGCGAGAGGTAATTTTGCAGAACTACAGTATCGATGTACTCGCTCCTAAGCTCGCGGACGTTCTCCTTAGAGTCGGCGGGAGTAAACCTTAACCAGTATTTGCATTGATTTCCGATCATTACCATGAGTATTTCCTCCACCAATCCTGCGCCGCCAGTCCCTTCCCGTCAGCCCGATTTGGCCCATGAGGACGAGATGCGTTTTGAATTCGGCAAAAACTGGCAGCGATTTCTGCGCCGGCTGAACCAGCAACGGATTCTTGAAGCAGAATCTTCATTGAAACAGATGCTCAGCTGCGAGAGCCTGGTGGGGAAACGGTTCCTGGACGTGGGCTCGGGAAGCGGCCTGTTCAGTCTGGCCGCTCGGCGGCTCGGGGCCGCAGTTCTATCCTTCGACTATGATCTCAACTCTGTCGCTTGCGCGCATGAGCTCAAACGAACGTGCTTTCCCGCAGATCAGGATTGGCGAATTGAGCGAGGCTCCGCGCTCGATCAGGATTATTTGCGCGGGCTGGGACGTTTTGATGTGGTTTACTCCTGGGGAGTGCTTCATCATACAGGTGACATGTGGCTTGCCTTGGGGAATATGGCTCCGCTGGTGAAGACGGGCGGGAAACTCTTTCTCGCAATCTATAACGATCAGGGCTGGTTGAGCCGTTTTTGGCTCACGATAAAAAAGGCATACAACCGCACTCACAAAAGGTTGCGATTCCTGATTCTCTGGCCCATCGGTCTGTCCATGGTGGCTGCGATGACGGCCAAGGATATTGTACGGCTGCGCCGCCCAAGGATTTTTTCTCAATGCTATGGTCCGCGAGGCATGTCTCTCTGGCCTGACATAGTCGATTGGGTCGGCGGTTATCCATTTGAAGTGGCGTCTCGAACCCAGATCATTGATTTCTATCAGAGCCGGGGTTTCCGCTTAGATCGGCTGGTAAGTTGCGGGCGAAAACTAGGATGCAACCAATACGTCTTTGTGCAGGCTGCTGAGGATACAGCCGGACGTCCCTGAAGCCAGGATCAACAAAGGGATGGGTGGTCAGCCAGCGAAGTTAGATCAAGACAGCAAATCTGCCGCTATTATCAACTCCACGACTTGCCGGAAACCGCAAAGGTCTCCTGCCGCCGCAAATAGTGCCGTTCAAAGTAATGCTGATAATCGCCGCTTACAATCTCATCGAGCCATGGTCGGTTCTCCTGATACCAACGCACAGTCTCCGTCAGTCCCCGATCAAAATTACAGACCGGCGTCCAGCCGATTTCATCTTTGATCTTGCGGCACTCCAGGGCATAACGGCGGTCGTGCGCAGGACGATCCGTCACAAACGTCAGCAGATCTTCCGGCCGCCCTAGGGCGCTTAGAATTTTGCGGGCAACCGTGATATTTTCTAGCTCGCATTCGCCGCCGATGTTGTATACCTCGCCCTCGTGTCCCTTCCGCAGCACCACGTCCAATGCCTGGCAGTGATCCGAAACGTGAATCCAGTCACGCACGTTCTTCCCATCTCCGTAGACTGGCAGCGGACGTCCGGCAAGCGCCTGAGAGATCATCAAGGGAATGAATTTTTCCGGAAATTGAAAAGGACCGTAATTGTTCGTACAGCGGGTGACGATGGCGGGGAAGTGATGAGTTTTGACGGCAGAGAGCACCAGCAGGTCAGAGGCGGCCTTGCTTGCGGCATAAGGACTGGTGGGTGCCAGAGTCGACCACTCGTTGAATTTGCCCTCTGCTCCCAGACTGCCGTAAACCTCGTCTGTGCTCACGTGTACGAATCGCGGCACTCGCGCCGCGCGGCATGCCTCCACCATCCTCCACGTGCCCTCGACATTGGTTCGCACAAACGGAGTCGCATCTTCAATACTGCGATCCACATGACTTTCAGCGGCAAAATGGATGACCCCATCTGAGCCGGTAACCGTGTCCTTTACTGCGGGGTCACACACGTCCATTCGTACGAAACGACATCGAGCCGTCTTCAGCGCGTTGCTGAGATTACGCAAATTGCCGGCGTACGTGAGCTTGTCAACCACTATAACTTCGTCGTCGGAGTGATTTTCCAAAATGTGATGGACGAAGTTCGCGCCGATGAATCCCGCTCCGCCTGTCACCACCAGCTTCATGATTGTGATCCTGCCCTGGTCGACACAAGATTTTGCGCCGCTTCCACTTGCTTTTCCCTGACCAGCTTTCCTGCGTGCCACAAAGATTCGAATGTTCCCGCGTCCGTCCACCAGCCGTCCAGGATGTCGTAGGTGAGCTGGCCGTCATTCAAGTACGAATTGTTCACGTCAGTGATCTCATATTCTTTGCGGGCCGAAGGCTTCAGTGTGCGAATCCGGTCAAAGACGCTGCCATCGTAAAAATAAATCCCGATGATTGCGTACCGCGAGGCCGGCACCTTGGGTTTTTCTTCAATCCTGAGAATGCGATCGTTCTCAAGAACCGGAACGCCAAAGCGCTCCGGATCAGGCACTTTCTTCAGCAACACCTTGGCCCCGCGCTCCTGCTTTTCAAATTTCTCTTTGGCCTCACGAATGCTTCCTTCAATGATGTTGTCTCCGAGTACTACGCAGATCCTGTCACCACGAGCAAAAAACTCGGTGAGACGCAAAGCATCGGCAATCCCTGCTTCACCTTCCTGATAGGCGAAGTTGAGCTGGTGCAGGCCAAAGTCCTTTCCGTTTTGCAGGAGGCGCAGAAAATCTCCGGCGCCGCTTCCGCCGGTGACGATCATAATTTCATTGATGCCTGCATCTACCAGGGTTTGGATCGGATAGTAAATCATCGGCTTGTCATAGACCGGCAGCAGATGCTTGTTCGTGATTCGGGTCAGTGGATAAAGCCGCGAGCCGATGCCGCCTGCCAGCACCACACCTTTCATTATTCCTCCATTAAGGTTCTTTCAACTTTACATCGTTACCGCGTTGCCTGCATGCGATTCATGGTGGCTATCCAGAAAGTAATCCGGCAGAGTCTGCTGCCAGGGACGCATCACCACGCCATATTTCTCCAGTCCTTTTGTCGAGAGCACCGAATATGGTGGCCGTCGAGCGGGTTGTGGAAACTCATCGCTGGTCGCCGGGTTCAACGTCACTCCAGTTAATCCCGCAGCCTTCACCAACTCGCAGGCAAACTCATAACGGCTGCACTCGCCCGAGTTACTCACATGCAGAGTGCCCTGCGCCCCGGCCCTCGCCAGTCGCACGATTGCTCTTGCCAGGTCGCGGTTGAATGTGGGCGAGCCGCGTTGATCGTCCACCACGCGCAGCTTCTTCTGAGTGCGTGCCTTCTCTACGACTGTAGGGACAAAGCCAACCGCATTTGCTCCAAACAGCCATGATGTTCGTATGATGCAACTCTCAGGCATGACCTCGCGGATGCCCGCTTCTCCTTCGGCCTTCGATTGGCCGTAGACGTTGATAGGAGAAATGCGATCTTCGGGTTCATACGGCGCACCTTTTGAGCCATCAAAAACGTAATCGGTGCTGATGTGGATGAGGCGCGATCCCACCTCCCGCACTGCGCGAGCCACGTTCACAGCCCCATCTCGATTTACCTGAAAAGCCCGGACAGGATTTTTTTCACAGCCATCAACGTCTGTGTAGGCTGCTGTCAGAACTGTGCATTCAGGACGAAACTGCTGCAGCAACCGATGCACCTGCTCCGTCTCCCGGATGTCAGCGTCCCGGGAGCTTGCGCCGAATCGCTGATCTGAGTCCCATTCCTGCAGGAGCGCTCTTCCCAACAGACCCGCTGCGCCGATGACTAAAACTCTCATTTACTTGAGTGCTGCCTCGGTGTTGTAAGTGAAATGATCGGAAAAAGGAGAAGCCAACCATTGCGCAAGCCGGGGTGCTTTTCGGTCTTTGTCAGACATGATTGCCGTTGTTATAGCAATGGGCCACTGGATTCCTAACTCCGGATCGCCCGCGTAAATTCCTGCCTCACATTTTGCGTTATAGGTTCCAGTGCATTTGTACAACACCTCGCAATCATCAGTTAGCGCGCAAAAGCCGCGGGCAAACCCGGCAGGGGCCCAAACCTGCTTCTTATTTTCCGCCGTGACCTCAATACCAAACCATTTGCCCAGGGTGGGTGATCCCTTGCGGATGTCAACAGCGACCAGAAATGCTGCGCCACTTGCAATGCGCATGAGTTTCCCCATCGGCGGCTCCCACTGGAAATGAAGGCCACGCACCACTCCTTTGCGGGAACGGGAGCAATTGTCCTGCGGGAATTGTGCCGGCAGTCCCATCTTCTTGAATTCGTCTGCCTGAAATACCTCCATAAAAAAACCGCGATCATCACCAAACACTTCGGGTACGATCACAACAACGTCGTTCAGGTGACGCGATTCGATCTTGAAAGGCATTTACGCGCTGGTTCCTGGCGCCCTTTATCAGTATTACTCCGCTGCGCCGTTTCTGTTGCGATTACTCCGGATGTTCCACACCGGAGGTTCGAGTTTTCAATATAACATCAGAGCTTGAGCCCTGGTGTGTTCTCAGGTTGGCCTGGTTGTTGAATTCGGCTACCATTACTCGCAGTGCGTCTTCCCTCAATCTTTTTTTCCACTAATCTCAGGAGCGGGCAAGCATGCGTATTCTGCACGTGATCACCGCGCTGCCTGGCGCCGGCGCCGAAATGATGCTCCTGAGGCTCCTGTCGGCTATGCAGGAAGGCTATTCTCACACCGTAATCTGCCTGAAAGATGAGGGCGTCGTCGGACCGAAGATCAGAGAACTGGGTGTGCCACTCTACACCTTGAATTTGCGGCCATCACTCCCTAATCCCGTGCACGTATGGTCCCTCCGAACGCTAACTCGCCAAATTCAGCCGCAACTCATTCAAGGATGGATGTACCACGGCAACGTCATGGCGAGCCTGGCGGGGAAGTTCGCTCGAGATCGCGTTCCGGTGGTCTGGAATGTGCGTCAATCGCTAACTGATCCTGGAGCCTATGGACGACGAACGAGTGCGGTCATCCGGCTTGGAGCCTTGCTCTCCGGACGCCCAGTGGCGATCATTTATAACAGCCTTGCCGGCGCCCAGGACCATGAGCGGTTTGGATATCGAGCAGATCAGCGCGTCGTGATTCCAAATGGATTTGATTGCCAATTGCTTCGTCCTGACGAAAACGCTCGTTCCCAGGTTCGCGCTGAGTTGAGACTTGCCCCGGAGACTATTCTTGTTGGACTGATTGCGCGTTACCACCCGATGAAAGACCATGCAAATTTTTTGCGGGCCGCCGGCCAGGTTGTGCGCGATTATCCCACGATTCGGTTCTTGCTCGTGGGACATGGAGTTTCAAATGATCAGCCGTCCATTGTCAAACTGATCACGGAAAATCAACTTGCGGGCCGGGTTATGCTGCTGGGTGGGCGTCAGGATATACCTCGGTTGACGGCCGCTCTGGATATAGCGTGTTCTGCTTCCGCCTGGGGTGAGGGCTTCTCCAACGCAATCGCTGAAGCCATGGCTTGCGGCGTCCCCTGCGTTGTCACAGACGTTGGCGACAGCGCCACGATTGTCGCGGATACCGGCATCCCGGTTCCGCCGCGTAACCCAGGTGCTCTGGCTCAGGCCATCAACCAGCTCATAGAAGCCGGAAAAGACCGGCGACTTGAACTGGGCATGGCCGCGCGGCGGCGCATAGAAAGGGAATTCTCTTTGGCTGAAATCGCTCGCCGCTATGAAGAACTTTACCGCCGGCTTCTCGCCCATCAGAATTGACGGCTAGAGCATGCGAATTCTTTACGTCATAACGGATCTGGGCACGGGCGGCGCAGAGATGATGTTGCTGAAGCTGCTCTCCGCGAGCGCTCGAAATTTCGATAGCGCCGTGGTGTCGCTCGGCGGTGAAGGAAAAATTGGGCCGCAAATCTCCCGCCTGGGTGTGCCCGTTTTCAGTCTTGGTCTGCGAACCGCCGTCCCCAGTCCATTGCGAATCCTTTCACTCAGGTCCATCGTAAGAAAATTTCATCCATCGCTCGTCGCCGGTTGGATGTATCACGGCAACATTATGGCTACTTTGGCGAGGCGTTGGGCGCCAAGAAGACCGCCGTTGGTGTGGAACATTCGTCAATCTCTCTACGATCTGGGATATGAGCGGAGACGCACCGCCGCAATAATCCGGCTCGGAGCCCGGCTCTCGCGCCATCCCGCAGCGATTGTGTATAACAGCAATATCAGTGTTCAGCAGCATGAAGCTTGCGGCTACAGTGCGGAGCACCGGGTAGTTATTCCCAACGGTTTTGATTGCCAGACATTCAAGCCCGATCCGGCTGCCCGTCAAAGTGTCCGGAAAGAACTTGGGCTTGATGCGAATGCTCTCCTCGTCGGCCTGGTAGCGCGCTATCACCCCATGAAGGACCACGCTGGTTTTCTGAAAGCGGCGGGTTGCGTCGCACAACGTCATCCCGATATCTACTTCTTACTCGCAGGCGCCGGTGTGACTCCAGAGCAGATGGCGCTCAAACAGATCATTTCAACCGAACAACTTCAGGGAAGGATCTTCCTTTTGGGTGAGAGATCAGACTTGCCGAGGCTTACTGCATCTTTTGATGTCGCATGCTCGGCCTCGGCCTGGGGAGAAGGTTTCTCCAACGCAATCGGTGAAGCCATGGCCAGTGGCGTCCCTTGTGTCGTCACCAACATTGGGGACAGTGCTCTTCTGGTTGGAAATGCCGGTGTTAGCGTGCAACCTGAGAACCCGCAGGCAATGACCGAGGCCATCTGCAGTTTGATCCAGTCAGGCGAGGAACATCGGAAGAAACTCGGAACTGAAGCCCGTCAGCGCATCCAGCATGACTATTCGATTGATTTCGTGGCCCGCCGTTTTGAGGATCTTTACCGCAGTTTGGCAGAGCCTCCAATATCGGCTCGGGGCCGAAGTACGACATGAGCCCCCATGACCATCAACTCTTCGCGCGGCAGATTTTTGAAGGGAACAGCCATCTTGTTTTGCGGCGTGGGTAGAGGGTCCGGCCATAGCTCGGAGGCGAGCAATTCCACTGAAAATCCGTTCTGCTCGAATATCTTCTGCATCGCCGGCCACGTGAGGCGGTTCGTATAAAAGCCCGAACTGGCCATGAATTTGCTCTCCCAGACCCGCTCAGAAAAACGAAGATTATTGAGCCCGTTTTGCAGGTGGTCTCTGAAATCAATTACATGAGAAGAGACTCCATTCGGTTTCAGGATTCGACGCATTTCCCCCGCCACGTCTGGAAAATCCGACAGCCGAACGTGCTCCAGCACCGCATTCGAAAACAGAAAATCAACACTGCCTGTAGGAATGGTCCGTAATGATGCTACCCCTTCAGTCAGGTACACGGCATTCAATCGCTCCAGTGCTGCCGTCATTGAAATCATGGATCCAACGCCCGGAGCAGGCAATTTCATTGTGGAGAGCATCTGTTCGGCTCGAGCAAGGATCGCTGTGTTTTCAGACGCTAGCTTTTCGCTGTCTACAAGCCATGTTTTCGCTGCTCCCATCGAACGCGCATAGAGCGCCGTCAGCTGGCTGTTCCCCGGTCCTAACTCAAGAACAGTGCGGTTTTGCAGGGTGCTGAACCCTGCAGCCTGGAGATGTTTTTTGAATATATCAAATGCATACCCAGGCTCATCCATCGCCCCGGCGCGAAACAGTTTCAGGCGCTGCCACGTCCGCCATCCGATCGGAATGCGCGATAGGATAATCTTTACGGGTATCTTGATAAACCACGGAGTGGCTCTCTTAAATGTCTCGATTGACATAATGTGGGTGACGAGGGCGGCAGACCATTTGAAGGGTTCGGAAGGCAGAGTGTAGCACAGGTTTTAGCTTGCGATGAGAAAGGATCAACTTTGAAGATGGCGGGAGTGTTAGTCACCGGTTGTGCCGGTTTTATTGGCTTTCATGTCAGTATGCGGTTTTTGCACTCCGGCCTTCCAGTCATCGGCGTGGACAATCTTAATCCACACTACGATGAGGGCTTGAAGGAGGCGCGGCTCACGCTTTTGCGACAGCAGCCAGGCTTCAAGTTTCTCCGCGGTGACATAACGGATCGAACCTTTGCGAGCGATCTGTTTCAGCTTCATGAGTTCGGTTCCGTCGTGCATCTGGCTGCCCAGGCCGGGGTGCGGCACTCTCTCGAAAATCCCGACCTTTACATTCAGAGCAATATCGTCGGTTTTTTGAATTTGATTGAAGCGGCCCGGAAGCGCCGCACTTCCCATTTCGTGTTCGCGTCGTCCAGT